>ERZ827524.2638-NODE-2638-length-12285-cov-3.652657_pt1 | contig 12285 bp, 10 predicted proteins | sample MGYA00519702_ERZ827524 | MGnify/ENA primary metagenome ERZ827524 (study PRJEB31778, sample SAMEA3449341) | human gut metagenome | biome: human gut; feature: human-associated habitat; material: faeces | place: United Kingdom | collected 2010/2012 ...
GAAATATATTCACAAAGTGTTGGTACATTGTTATTGATGTATAAGAGTGTTCTTACAGAAAAAGAATGGGAAAAAATTGATGCTATGGATGATTTAGATGCATTAGATTCTGCTTTTTATGAAAAAATAAGAAAATTTGATATGTATGCGGACGCATATACATTGTATCATTTTAAAGATGGTAAGGCTATGATGTGGTGTGATTATTGGGAAAAACTTGCAGATTATTTTCAGAATGATAGTGTACAAATTTTTCTTCGATACCATGCTTATTTGGATGATAACATGATTAAGGTCGTAGTAAATATTAAGAATAATGTATTTTTGGGCATGATGACGGGAAATACAATAGGAGTTAACCAGATTATCAAGGGGAAAGATGGATACAAATATTTTGATGCCGTTTCTGTATCTGATTATTTTAATAGTACTGATAGAGCAACACCTATTTTCATGAATGAATACAATTTAAAACAATTAAAGGAGTATGTTGCTTTATTGAGAGAAATGCGGAAAATAATATATTCAATGAATAAAAAGGAAAAACAAAGACCTGCTTTTTATTTAGAACGATTGAAAGATAAAAAAACAGGAAAATGTGCATCTGCAATTACAACAGTAGTAGATGCTGAAAAATAGGAGGCTGACATGGACGAGTTAAATGAACGAAACGCTACATCATCTACTGACGACAGACGGGAAGAAATCAAGCAAAAATTGCGCCAGTATTATGATGGACGAATTGTAAGAAAAGATCTGACCAAATCAATCAAGGAAGGGGCAAATGTTCCAGTTTATGTATTGGAATATTTACTCGGTCAGTATTGCAATTCAGATGATGAGGAGATTATTCAAGAGGGACTGGATAATGTGAAACGAATTTTGAGGGATAATTATGTGCGCCCGGATGAGGCACAGAAGATATTATCTCTTCTTCGTGAGCGCGGAAGTTATACCGTGATTGACCGAATTACGGTTGTGCTGAATACCAAAGAGGATCGTTACGAGGCGGCTTTTTCTAACCTTGGAATAGAAGATATACCGATTCATCCGGACTATGTGAAAGATTATGATCGTCTTCTTTGTGGCGGTATATGGTGCATCCTGCAGCTGGAATATGAGTTTATTGAAGAGGACAAGAAGAATACACAGCCGATTCGTATTCGTAAATTGACACCAATTCAGATGCCTCATGTTGATATGGATGAGGTTCGCAATGGAAGGAAAGCGTTTACGAAGGAAGAGTGGATGGATGTGCTGCTTCGTTCTACCGGATTGGAGCCGGACAAGTTTAGTGACAGGGCAAAGTGGCTTTTAGTTGCACGTATGATTCCTTTAGTAGAGAATAATTTTAATCTCTGCGAGTTAGGACCAAGATCTACCGGTAAGTCATATATATATGAGCAGATTTCGCCGAATAGTATTTTGGTTGCCGGTGGACAGACAACGGTTGCTAATCTTTTCTATAATATGTCAAGTCATACGGTTGGATTAGTTGGTATGTGGGATTGTGTGGCATTTGATGAGGTTGCCGGTATTAAGTTTAAGGACAAAGATGGTGTCCAGATTATGAAAGGATACATGGCATCGGGTGCGTTCTCCCGCGGTAAGGCAGAGATTACAGCAAAGGCATCTATGGTCTTTGTTGGTAATATTAATCAAAGTGTGGACACGCTGCTAAAGACCTCCAGCTTATTTGATCCGTTCCCACCGGAGATGGGGACAGATACAGCGTTCCTTGATCGCATGCACTGCTATATCCCGGGATGGGAAATACCAAAGTACAGACCGGAGTCCTTTACGAATGATTATGGATTCATTACCGATTATCTGTCTGAATTTATGAGGGAACTGCGTAAGGATTCGTATAGCAATATTGTGGACAAGTATTTCAGATTAGGAAACAATCTGAATCAGCGTGATACGATTGCTGTTCGTAAAATGATTTCCGGTTTTATTAAACTGTTATATCCGGATGGAGAGGCAAGCAAAGAAGAAGTAAGAGAGATTGTCGAAATTTCATTGGAGCTACGCCGCCGAGTCAAGGAACAGTTGAAAAAAATTGGTGGTATGGAGTTTTACGATGTGAATTTTTCATACATAGATAACGACAGCTTTGATGAGCATTATGTTGGTGTACCGGAACAGGGTGCGGGAAAATTGATTCCGGAAGGAATGGATAAACCGGGAAGTTTGTATACGGTATCAAAGTCTAAGACAGGTATGATTGGCTGTTATCATCTGGAAACACAGATGATGCCGGGAAATGGGAAATTGACTTGTACCGGTATTGGTTCAGGAAAAGAGCCAAAAGAAGCAACCAATACAGCGTTTAATTATTTAAAAGCAAATGGAAATGCAATTTCCGGACAGATTAGTACAACAACCAAAGATTATATTATTAATTATCAGGATATGCAGGGCATTGGTATGACAGGCAATCTTGCACTTCCGACGTTAATTGCAATTTCGTCGGCAGCACTGAATAAGCCGATGGTAAGCAGTATGGTAGTGCTTGGTGAGATTAGTATTGGTGGTACTTTGATCAAAGTAGAAGAATTGGCAAGTACTTTGCAGGTTTGTTTAGATAGTGGTGCGAAGAAAGTATTATTGCCAATGACATCGGCAGCAGATCTGGGAACGGTGCCATCAGACCTTGTGGGCGCATTTAGTCTGATATTCTATTCTTCGCCGGAAGAGGCTGTCTATAAGGCTTTGGGGGTTGAGTAAGGAGAATGGATAAACGGAAAAGAAGGTGAGTGAAATGTTTGAGCATGACTTTGAGCAGTTATTGAGGCAGTATGAGTCAGCATTGGATGATAAGAAAAAATTTACGGCATTAGTGAAAGACTTATTTCCGGATCAGGCGAAGACGGTAAACTTATTACTTATGGCATATAATATGGGGATTGCTCAGGACATTCAAGGGGCTGTAAGAATCAATAATACCTTTGCTTTTCGATATGTAAAGCAGCTTATGGATGATTTTGGTCTTAGCCGAGTAAATGCAGATTGGATTGTTTCGATATGGTGTCATTGCTATGGAGAAAAGATATTAAGCAAGAAATGTGATATTACGGTGCAGAAAGAAGGAGTTGGACCGGCAATCCAAGAATCCGTGAAATTAGATGGCAGACAATACGGTGATTTGTTTGACTATGTCAAAGGTACAGATGGAAAAGGTCTTGTAGTAGATGGATTTCATGGAGAGAAGAAAGATACTATTATTTTTCAGAATGCATGTAATAATATACCGGTGGTTGGAATTGCGGAGAGAAGTTTTTTTGAAGTGGAAGTGAAAGAAGCAATTGTAACAGAAGGGATTGCCTACATTGGGAAGGAGGCATTTAAGAATTGTGACAGATTACATCAAGTAATTCTTCCAAGCAGTATGAAAGAAATTGGTGAGTCTGCATTTGCAGGATGTTCTTCGTTAAAGTCTATTGCACTTCCGAAAAAATTAGGTAAAATAGAATCAGGAGCTTTTAGAAATACAGGCTTAAAGAGTTTAGAAATACCTAAAAGTATGTACTGGATTGGAAAAGAAATGTTGGCCGGATGTAAGCAGTTAGAACAGATTACGATACCGGATAATATTGATAGTATACCGGAAGGATTATTAGAAGGCTGCACTTCATTAAGTAAAATATATTTACATGATCAGTTAAGGGAAATTGGAGATCGAGCATTTGCTGGATGCAGCAGCTTGATTTTACTTGTTATTCCGGACAGCGTAACTTCTATAGGCGTTGATGCATTTGCTGATATGGACAAGCAGTTTATTATACAATGTAGTTTTGGCTCATATGCAGAAGAATATGCTAGAAAACATCATATCAAATATCAGCTTGTGTAATGTCGCCACAGATGCGACATATGGTGGATGAAATTATAGTATTTTTGTATGGGAAGGGGTGAAAAGCATGGGATTTTTTGATGGGTTATTTGGAATGAAGAATAAAATTCCAAAGATTATATCAATATTGCCGTTAGCCGCTAAACAGGAGATACAAGCAGGAAGACTGCCGGTATTGAATACGGATAAATTGTTCCTTAAGCAAGGCGAAAAGATTCATTATATTGACAAGGCAATCAATTTAGAAATCAAAACGGTGAAGCAGTATCGGCATGTGGGGCACAGTACGCCGGGATTATTGAAAGGTAATCGTTGGAATGTTGGAGTGGCAAAGCCTATTGAGCATACAGAGTTAAAATCTCATCCGGGAATTTTATATGTTACAAATCAAAGAATTGTATTTCAAGCGTCGGAGTGGGGATTTGATAAGATGTACCGATATTTGACGGCAGTGACACCTTATGTAGATGGGTGTGAGATACAGTTTGGAAATAAATCCTACAATATCATTGTAGCAGATGGCAATCTACTACATAAGGTATTGCAATTGGTTCAGCAAAGGAGGCAGATACCGTGATGGATGGACAGTTAAAGAATGGAACAATACTTACATCAGAATGTGGAAATAAGTACAAAGTGTCCTGTTTGTTAGGTGCAGGTGGACAGGGTGAAGTATATGATGTGGTATGTGATGGACAGCATTATGCTTTGAAATGGTATTTTAAGGGGAGCGCGACACAAAGACAGAAAAAAATATTGGAAACGATTATCACCAAGGGCTCTCCGGATGATTCTTTTCTTTGGCCGATGGAGTTGATTGTTCCTGAGAGAGATGAACTATTTGGCTATATCATGCCACTTCGTCCTAAGAATTACAAAAGTATAGTGGATCTTATGAAGAAGCGAGTGAATCCTTCTTTTTATAGTTTATGTAAGACGGCATTTAATCTGACAAGAGGGTATCAGAAGCTGCATGCGATGGGAGCAAAGTATCAGGATATATCATTTGGTAACTTGTTTTTTGATCCTGATAATGGGGATGTATTGATCTGCGATAATGATAATGTTTCATTTGATGACAGTAAGCCGGGCGGTGTTCTGGGTACTCCGGGATTTATGGCACCGGAGGTTGTCAGAGGGGAGAAAAGACCGTCCAGAGATACCGATCGTTATTCATTAGCGGTATTGTTGTTTTATCTTTTTATGGTGAATCATCCATTAGAGGGAAAATTGGAAGCCAGTATAAAATGTATGGATATGGCGGCAAGAGTGAAATTGTACGGGACAGATCCGGTATTCATTTTTGATCCGGATAATAAGACCAATCGTCCGGTAAAGGGAATTCATGATAACGCCAATATTTATTGGCCGTTATATCCGGAAAAACTTCGACAGATGTTTACAAAGTCATTTACAGAAGGATTGACAAGTCCGAGCAAGCGTATTACAGAGCCGGAGTGGATGCGGATGTTCTCAAATATGATGAGTGGCATGATACAGTGTGAATGCGGTGCATGGAACTTTTATGATGAGGATTTGGAAAAAAAGGGGGCTGCACATATTTGCTGGAATTGCCAGAAGGCATTAAAGATTCCTACCAAATTGGTCATTGGAAAAAATCGAGTACTGCTTAATCAGGGTACCAAGTTATTACATCATCATGTATATGATGATCTGGATATTGATACAGTGGTGGGTTCGGTTGTGCAAAATCCTAAGAATCCGGCTGTATGGGGGATTCGTAATGAGGACACAGCAAATTGGACCTATGAAAAAGCAGATGGAACACAGATTCCGGTAGAAATTAGACGTACAGCAGGCATTGCTCCGGGTGTAAAGATTTTATTCCCAGAGTCTGCCGGTGAATTTAAGTAGATAACGAGGAGGATGTAGCGATGGAAAATTTACAAAGACCAGGTGGGGAGTTAGCAACAAGACCAATTCATTTTTTCTGGATGGTAGACTGTTCGGGTTCTATGTATGGTGAAAAGATTGGGATTGTAAACAATACAATTCAGGAATGTATTCCACAGATGCGCTCTGCAGCTGAGAACAACCCGAATGCTCAATTGATGATTCGAGCATTGCAGTTTTCGACCGGAGCATCATGGATTACAACGAATCCAATACCGGTAGAAGATTACAGTTGGGAAACAATGGATGCCGAAGGATTAACTTCACTGGGAAAAGCATTTGATTTGTTAGCGGCACAGCTTAGTATTCCACCTATGCCAGAGAGGGCATTACCGCCTGTTGTGATACTGCTGTCAGATGGACAGCCGACGGATGATTATAAAGAAAGTTTGGAGGCTCTGAAAAAACTTCCATGGTTTAGAAAAGCGGTTAAGATTGCTATTTCAATCGGACAGGATGCAGATGACGATGTGTTATTGGAGTTTGCAGGGAATAAGGAACTGGTACTGCAGGCAAACAATGCTACAGCATTAGCTAAGATGATCAAATGGGCATCTACAACAGCATCCATGGTTTCTGCGCCATCCAGCAAGCCGATGAATGTCAGTGTTCCGGCAGTGGCATCTGGTGCGGTCGATGATGATCCGTTTGCACCAGCCAATAATGGAGCACCATTAGTTCTTGATATGAGCAATATTCCTGATCCAGATGATTTTGATGAAGGAGCAGTTTGGTAAAGGAGGGGCTTAGATGAAACGCTATATTTGTAGTGAAGTAGTAAAAGGTGCTACTCATAGGCGGAATGGATTGCCTTGCCAGGACAATAAAAAAATCATAGAAATTTCGGACCAGATAGCAATATTGGCTGTCGCAGACGGGCATGGCAGTGAAAAGTGTACTAGAAGCGACAGAGGCTCTTTGATTGCGGTAAATACTTTCTGCACAGTAATGAAAAATTATTTGCTCAATTATGGAAAAGAAAAGGATGGTCTTACGAATCTGGTAACATTTCTGAACAGAGAAGGAGATATGCGCTTCGCACAGGACATATGTGAGGAGTGGCAGACAAGAGTAAAACAATCCTATTATAAGAATAAGGCAGAGAATGTTAAGGACGATAATGGCAATACGGACTGGAAGAAAGTATATTCTCTGTATGGTACGACCTTACTGGGAATGCTGATTACAGATACCTTTGTATTCTCATTTCAGATAGGTGATGGCGACATCAACTATATTACAGGTGATGAAATTTCTCCATTGGTAGAGCCGGAGAAGTTCCTTGGCACAGAGACACATTCTTTATCCAAACTGGATGCATGGAGAAAATCAGTAGCATCCGTAAGAAGAAAGAATGCATCAGATGATGTTCCATATATGTATATGCTTTCGACAGATGGATTTTCTAACAGTTTTGTGAACGAAGAGGAATTTCATAAAACCTGCAGAGAGTATTACAAAATGATTGGTGAGCATGGATACGAGGCAGTAAGAGATAATCTTGAAAAGTGGCTCAAGGAGACAAGTGAGCTTGGATGTGGTGATGATATCACTGTGGTAATTGCATATTTTTTGTAGAATATAGGAAGGTGAGGTGCATAGCATGAGATATATGAATGAAAATAATACAGACGATTATTATAAAATACTGTATAAAGCAAGATATTATTATACGCAGATGAAGGTGATGTCACCAGCAAGATTCTATAAATTAATAAAAAAACTCGAAGATGTACGCTGGAATGGTTCGATTATACAACCAGTACAATTTAAATATTATTTTCCAAGTTATGCATTGATGGAAAAAGAGCAGTTTCAATACTATATTTATTGGAGAACACATGCATTGGAAGGGAGTGTTATGCCTTGTGATGCATCCTATTTTTATGTGTTTATTTATGAACTTTTAACGGGGGTACATGCTTCAAGCAAGGAAGGTATTTATCATCTTTTGATTAACACATTTAAGGAATACAGAAATTTTGATAGGAAGGTAGAAAAATATTTAATTCCTTGGATTTTAGAGTATTGTATTATCAATGGGATGTTCATTGAAAAAAAGAAAGAATTAGATGAACTTGCAAGTGGAAATTTTGAAATATGGAATCAAGACTATAAAATACTGAACAATGATTACAACAATTGTTTTGATGCAGTTATGAGATCGTCAGCATACAAATTAGATAAAAAAAGTAATTTTTATTTGAGTAGAAAAGATGCCAGAATTATTGACGAGATATTTGACAAAGCATTTTATGCAATTAATGACTGCATGAAAGCACATAATCTGATTCTGTCAGAGTTTATTGTTGGTAAAAAAAGTAAAGTAAGATGGAGAATATATCAATCTACGCCATGGGAAGGAAAACTATTCTTGTTTACGGATAGGATACAATATCAACACTCGTTTAATTTTGCTGGTGTGAACTACGAATATAATCCAAAAGAACATACATGGAATAAGGATGCAATTTCAAAAGAGGGAAAGATTTCCGGAGGACAAATGGTATTTGGAAGGATTTATCTATATCATAATGGAGAATTTATTGCATATTTAGTAAAAGTAATTGAAAATATTTGCAGAAAGAAAGCTGAGTATAAAAGGGCTTTGAAACCCAATTATACAAAAGAATATGGAACCTTACGACTTAATGAGCTAGTGCGATCCGGAGAAATAGAGCGAATTGTTGAAGATGTAATAGATACATATATACATGAAACAGGATTTGTGTTTGAAGAAATTCCAGTACCTACACCAAAGGTGATGCCAAAGAAAGAGGAGATTAAGGAAAAAACAGAAACTAAAATTTTACCATATTATAAGACGGTTAATAAAGTGATTGAAAACTATGATAAACAGTATTTAGATTATGAAGTTGATGTTCATTCATATATACAAGGAATAAAGATAGACGATAGAAAGGTTCTTGATTATTCAGAACCGAATACAAATATTACTAAATTTAAGAAAAATATGAAGGAATATGCTGATTTATTAGGCAAGATAAAACCATATGAAGGAAACTATGAAGAGGATGGAATGATTCTTTATAATTTCTTGAATGGTAATGAGGTTAGGGAATTTGTGTTACTAAAACAAATAGCAGAAGATAGTAGAGGATATTCTCTTTGGGTCGATTTAATAAAGAAAGGAACAATTATTTTCCCTAACAGAAGTGTTAACGCTGTAATTTTAATGCATCAAATTGGAAATGCAGATATAATCGAAAATAAAGAGTGGTTATTAGTTGTTATGACAAAATTGTGGAATCATTATTATCCGGATTTTCAAAGAGAGGAGGTTTTGATGTGGATAAGAGATTATTGGATCACTTATTGTCCGGATATAACTTATGAGGAATTCAAAAAATTATTCGCATATCAAATATACTTTGAGGGGGATAAACCTCAGAAAGCAATCAATGAAATAGATATGACTGATTTAATTGAGAATCACTATCTGCTCTTTTTTAGTAAAAATGTAGATTATAGAATTGGTAAAGGACCAACAGCTACTGTTGATGAAAAGGGAGATATCCTAGAAAAATGTTTAAATGAAACAGTAGCAAAATTAAAATCAATGTTTGCAATACATGGTTTTAATCTGGATGATTATTGGAAAACACTTGATTACGAAATTTCTGAAAAAAGAAGAGAACCATTCAAGCGAATGATATTGTCAGAAAATACACTTTTTAAAATTGCAGAAGTTTTTCAATCAAGGGATATTACAGAATTTGAAACCATTTCAACAGAATTCAATAGAATTCAGAGAGAAATGAAATATGTATTTTTTAGGAAAAGAGAAACATATTTTAAGAGCCGTTTCTTTGTTGAAACAATTGGTAAAATCTGTGAATTGTATTTGCGAGATTGGCTTGGATTAAATGCAAATTTCAAGGTTGATATAAATAAGTTGTGTACGTATTATCCAGAGATAGAAATGCTATTTGAAACAGGAGAACTGTTTGACTGCGCAAGAAGGGCTGTTGAAGAAGTTTGTAATAGAAATAATATTCGGCAGTCTGCAATGTGCAGAGGTTCAATAGAACATTTAATTAATTATAGTAGGAAGTCTGTCATAGAAGTGGATGATGCAAAAATAGAGTTTGAAAACGCAATGCTGTATGGTCGTGTGGCTCAGAGTAGAATAGAAGAAGCAAGACAAGTGTTATTGACTAATCAAGAACGACTGGTTATTGACGATGACGATACTGAACAGTTAAGTGTGGATGTTAATGAAGAAGTCGGTAGTGATCCAGATATTCAGGCAAAAATACTAAAACTTTTGATTGAACCAGAATCTGGTTTTACTGCAGCAAAACAATTTGCAGATAGTAAAGGAATCAATATAGTTCTTGAAATTGAAAAAATAAATGAAATAGCATTGGAAGAATTAGGAGATGTGTTGGTAGATACAGATGGGATGAATTACTATGTGTATGACGAATATAAAGAATATATTAGGAAATGGTAGGTGTTATTATGAAAGTGCCAAAGAGAATTGAAACGATTATTATGAATGCATTACAGGGTGGCGTAGTTCCGAGAACAGGCTTAGGTTATATTGCTGTAGGTAGAGAACAAGAAATTACTACTTTGCTGAAGGATGTAGAAATCGTCGAAAATGGTGGAGCAACATTCAGATTTGTATCTGGAACATATGGAAGTGGAAAAACTTTTCTGTTACAAACGATAAAAGAATATGCCTTATCAAAAGGAATGGTCGTTGCTGACACAGATTTATCGCCAAATAGAAGTTTAATAGGAACAAACAATAAAGGAAAAGTTGAAGGTGCAAAGCAGGCATTTGAAAAATTTTACGAAAATGTAGAAGTAGTAGGAGTATCTGTGAACTCAGGTGTTAGCGATGAACCTGTGAATGATGAGATTTATCAAGGCGCAAGCAATAGAGTAAACAACTTGATTAAATATGCAGAGGATAACAATGTAGGAGCAGATTTCTTTATAGGAGTTGAATCTGGAATTACAAATAAACTGGGAAAATGGTGCATTATTCAAATAGCTGTAATCAAAGATAAAAATGGATATGAGAGCTTTGGCACAGGTCCAGCATTTCCAGTACCAGATAAATATGTAAAGGAAATTATAGATACAGATTTAGGAATTGTAATGGACAAAATATTTAATGGAAACGGGCTAAAGAATGAAAAAGGTGGCATAGCGCATCTTACAAAAGATGTTGTTACAAGATATGATTTAACAAGAGAAGCATTTATAATGGCACTAACTGAATTTATAAATGGAGACATTTGGAGAGATTAGAAATATTATATTCGGCTTGTCCTAGATTTATGACACAATTCTGTATAATCTGGTACAATCCGTGGACGGAGGAAAAATGTTACATAAAATGAAATTACAAGAAGATCCATTTGAAAGAATAAAAAATGGAACTAAAACAGTAGAATTTAGATTGTATGATGAAAAAAGACAAACCATACAAATTGGTGATGAAATAGAATTTTCAAAATTACCAGAATTACAAGAAAAATTATTAGTAAAAGTAATAGACTTATATAAAGAAAAATCTTTTGAAAAGCTATTTAAAAAAGTATTTGTAGGAGAAGATGAAGAAAAAATAATAGAAAAAGCAAAGTCGATGAACAGATTCTACGCACCAGAGCAAGAAAAAGAATATGGTGTGGTGGGAATAAAAATAGAAGTGATAAAATAAAAAGGTCATTTAAAACTACAAGAAATTATAGATGTAATAAAAAATGGAGAATATTCTGTAAATTTAATAAATGAAAATTAATATAAGTGAAAAAGAATGCACTAATTTGCATTCTTTAATTTTTTTTATAAATACATATTGACACCATTACGTAATGATGATAAAATAATAATCAGAGAGATGAAAAAAATAATCAAGTTTCAGGAAAGGATGAACAAAAATGGAATATAAGGTTTCAGAATTAGCAGAAAAGGCAGGTGTTACGAAAAGAACTATACACTACTACATAAGTAAAGGATTATTATTACCACCAGAAGGAAGCGGAGTAAACAGTGTATATAATGATGAACATTTAAATAGGCTACTTCTTATAAAAAAATTACAATCAGAGTATATGCCATTAAATAAAATAAGAGAATATATTTTGGAAAATCCGACAGAAGAAATAAGAGAGTATAGTTTGGAAGATACTGAAAAAAATCCAAAGTTAAAATTGCAAGAAGAAACTTCAGAGTACAATAGTGAAAAAACCAGAATATCTGGAAGCGGTAAAGAAATATACATTAGAGAAAATGTATGTGACATATTTGAAATGAATTATTCACAAGAAAATGGTGAAAAATATAAGCATATTATTGAAAATGTAAAAAAATATGTAGAAAAAATGTTAGAAGACTAGAATTATATAGAAGGGAAATAAAAAATGAGAAATGTAGATTTAAGAGAGTTGGCTCTAAAGAAAGTAAAAATAACAGGTAATGTAATAGGAAAGTTTGGAACATTTGAAATTGAGCAAATGTACAAAAATAATACAAAA
>ERZ827524.2639-NODE-2639-length-12284-cov-4.480415_pt1 | contig 12284 bp, 9 predicted proteins | sample MGYA00519702_ERZ827524 | MGnify/ENA primary metagenome ERZ827524 (study PRJEB31778, sample SAMEA3449341) | human gut metagenome | biome: human gut; feature: human-associated habitat; material: faeces | place: United Kingdom | collected 2010/2012 ...
CGGGATGCAGGAAGGACAAAAAGGACGACCCCGCATCGACCTCGGCAGGAGCCGTTGCAGCGGAGAACGAAACAGAAGAAGAGGAGACGGAAGAGGGAGCAGCGGGCGAAACGAAGGAAAGTGAAAAAGCAGCTGCAAGCAGCTCGGTTAAAATGAATCCGCGCACAAAAAAACCGTATTATTTTCTTGACATAAACTCCGACTTATTAGGCAACAGCGATTGGAACAATTGGGTCGAGGTTTCAAACGGCAGTTACAAAAACGGTAAATATGTTATAGAAAACGAGTATTTCTATGACAAAAGCGGAAATAAGACAGGTGAAAAGCGCCATAACGAAAACGGCACATCGAAGTTCTATCCCCGCGAGGTCAAGTATAACGGCGACGGAACCGTTAAGTCTATGCCGGATGACACATCGGGTCAGGCCTGTATTTTTTATAAATATGACTCCCAAAAGCGTGTTGCGGAAAAGGAACTTCGTTTCGATGACGGAGCCGTATATATTCATAAGTACTCATACGACAAGCTCGGCAGATTAACGGAGCTGGAGGAGCTTCGCAAAGACGACTCGAAAAAAACAAGGCTGTACGGAAAAACGGTATTTACATATGACAAAAAAGGAAATCCGGTCTTAGCCAAATTCGAAAAAGGCGACTTTGGCTCCATGTCCTACGATCAAGTCGCAATGGAGTATGACGCACAAAATAATTTGACACAGGTTAAAGCTCACTCGGTAAACGGCAATTGGGTTCTCCTTGCAAAGAACAAATATGACGGCAAAAACAATCTGGTTGAGCGGACATATTACGACAACAGGGACGGTACGGTTTCAAATCATACCGTTATCGAATATGACAAAAACAACAGCATAACAAAATTCACACAAAAACGGCAAGCTTCCGACGATGTCGGAAAATGGGAAGTATTCCAGCAAGTTTGCGAAAACGACAAATACGGGAACGCCGTTAAAATATCCAGATATTCCGGAGAGAGCATGGAGAAGCTCGAGCTTGACGGAGTTTTTGCGATGTCATACAAATATGAGGGAAATCGCGTAACGGTCATAACGGAGAGACTTGACTCCGCAGACGAAAGACTGCACAACGTAACTGTCTACGAATATCGCTCGCACGCCCCGATGATGACTCTTGAGGAAACGAATAAATTTTCCGTGATAGAATATTTACATTGATTGCAAATGTAAATTGTCAAATTAATAGCAATGAAGCAAATTAAACAGGAGGGTAAGAATATGAAACTCAAAAGAACAATCGCGGCAATTCTGGCATTCCTTGCGCTGGCTTCCTTCGCGGGATGCAGGAAGGACAAAAAGGACGACCCCGCATCGACCTCGGCAGGAGCCGTCGCGGCGGAGACATCGGAGAACGAAACAGAAACAGAGGTGCAGGCGGAAACGGAAATGGAAACGTCGACCGAGGCTGCGGGCAAAACGAAGGAAAGCAGCACCGCAAAGCAGACAGGCGTCAGGAAGAACGAAAAAAAATATCCCCGATATTATATCGGGATCGACAGCGATGTTTGGAATCATTGGAGCGAGTACAAAAGCCGTAGTGTTTATACAGAACACCTGAAAAAGGCGAGCATTTCTAACGGAGAATATGAATTTGACCGCTTCGGAAATGTTACGTATTATTTAAGCTATGACGGCAATAACACCGACGAAAATTCAGATAGCTATAAGAAGGAATATGACTATAACGGCGACGGAACCGTAAAAACCGAAAGAATATATTTCGGCGATTTCGGCGGTGAACTGTCTATAACCGTCAATTATGAGTATGACTCCCAAAAGCGAGTAATCAGGGAAATCAGGTTTACCGGCGAAAACCCCCAAGATTCCCGCGTAACCGATTATACCTTTAATGCGGCAGGGCTTCTTGTTTCGGTAAAAACATCCGACCTTAACAGCAAGGAGTTACTGTCGAGTCTCGAATACAAATATGATTCCGCCGGAAATATGATCGAAAGCACAGAGAATGTATATGAGGGCAAAGTATCAGTCTTTTACGAGAAAATTACCCACAAATATGACGCACAGGGAAACTGCATTGCCGAAAAATATTCCGTAAAGGATTCAGCGTCATTTACAATAGAGTATAAATATGATAAGAACGGATTTATCATAGAAGAAAACAAATCGTCCGAAAGCGGCGGCACCGTATATTATTATACGCGCGACAAGTACGGAAATCCTCTCACCGCAGAGATGTACGATGTGGACTCCTCCGGCAAGAAAACATTGTTCTACAAGCAGAGTTATACATATGAGTACGGCAACGACGAAATAACTGTAAATATGGTCGAAGTCAGATATAAACCCAACGGCAAAATTGACTCTAAAGAAGACAGCGTTTACATATTTAAATATTTTGAAAACACACCCGTGAGGTCGCTTGTTGATAACTGCGTTTTGCCTCATGCTTAAGAATAAGACGTTATATTGAGAACTAAAAAATAAGCGGAGGCAATATATGCCGATGTCTGCGAATGCCGCAAGGCGCTTTCTGTGCTCCCGCTGATACAGGACGGAAAGCGAACTATATTCTCTCACGGTATATTGAGTGCAATTCATCCCGTTACGCCTGCCGTACAGTCGGTTTGGATGTTTTTTACCGTCGAATATGCCATAATGATGTCACAAAATAAAACAGGGGCAGGCACCGCCTGCAGAAAGGAAACTACAATGAAAAAACAGACAAGAAAAGCTCACATAAGAAAGCTGGCCGCCGCAATATCGCTGCTGATAATAGCGGGTGTCGCCTGCGTGTTTGCCGGCTGCGCAAAGCAGTGGACGTGCGACAGATGCGGCAAGACGTGGAGGGGCGACGCCTATTACGGCAGTGAATACAGCGACACTCTGTGCCCGGACTGTGCCGGCGAATATTGGTTCCCGCTCCCGATAAACAATTATAAGAAGTAATCAAGGAGGACATAGATATGGTGTGCAGCTTTTGCGGAAAAGAAAATGCGGACGACGCCGTCTTCTGTAAAGCCTGCGGAAACAGACTTGTTTCGGAGAAAGCGCCCGAAGAGCTTTATACGGAAAATATATCCGAAGAAGAGTATGCCGAAAGCGAAGAGTATGCTTCTTACGCTGCGGACAACACGGAGAACAGCGTAATCGCATGCGCAAACTGCGGAGCCGCGAATCCCGCCGGCAATGCTTTTTGCGGAAAGTGCGGAAAGCCCTTTGTCAGCGTCTGCCCCAAGTGCGGCGCTAAGCTTGCCGACGGACAGCGCTTCTGCGGCGCCTGCGGCACGGCGGCGGACGGAAAAAGCTACGCCACTCTCGGCGAAGCGGCGGGAAAGTTTGCCGACTATGTTAAAAACATAAGTCTCCCCTCGTCAGCGGGAAAGATAAATTATACGACGATCCTCGGCGGCGTAATGGCGGTTTGCGTGTTTCTCTGCGCCGTCGCCGGTCCCTGGTTCAGCATTTTCGGGAGAAGCGGCGGATTGTTCAAGGTAATGCAGCTGGGCATTAACTTTAACGACTTCATGGAGTATTATATGTTGAGCAGCGGCAACGGAATCGGCGTTATTGTCGTCCTTGTCGCCGGGATTATTCTCCTGCTTTGCGGCGTGAGCACAGCGGCGTTTATCATGTCGGTTGTGAGCATTATCAAGGGTAACGGAGATTACGACAGGCTGTTTGTCGGCGCCTGCGGATTCGGTGCGGTTGCGGCAATTATTGCCCTGCTCGTCGCACCTCTTGCCAATGCCGTTATAAAGAGCGAGACAGGCTTTGATATAAACGCTTTATCTTCCGAGGCCACCCCGTGGGTGCTGCTTGTGCTCTGTGTACTGGCGTTTGTGCTCAAAAAATTTGTCTTTGATAAACTCGCGGAGAAGGCCAAGAGCTGAAAATAATATTATACGGCCGTGCGGAAGCTCGCATGGCCGTATAGTTTTTATATCAGCTTTTTCAGCGCCTTACTGACTGCCGCCGCCGAGGCCTTGCCGCCCAAGGCGCGCATACACTGCCCGATGAGAAATTGAAAAGCCTGCGTCTTGCCGTCTCTGTACTGCGAGACGCTCTTTTCGTTTTCCGCGAGAACACGCCTCACCGCATCCTCTATAGCGGCGGTGTCGGTCAACAGTCCGAGCCCGTTTTTTCGGACATATTCGGCGGGCTCGGCATTTTCGGTCACTACCTTTGCAAAGACCTTTTTAGCCGTCCCTCTGTTAATCTCACCCGACGAGAGCATATTTATCAGCCTGCCCAACGAGTCGGGGTCGAAATTCGCGTCCTCAATGCTCATCCCCGCGCCGCGCAGCACGGCGGGCAGCTCGACGTTTATCCAGGCCGCAGCGTCTCTTGCGCTCCCGCAGACAGCCGTTGTGCGGTCAAAGAGCTCCGCCGTAAACGGCGAGGACATCAGGGTGTCCGTATCCGCCTTGGAGAGCTTGTATTTTTCCTGCCAGCGGCGGCGTTTCGCCTGCGGCAGTTCGGGCATATTCGCCCGAATCCTCTCGACTTCTTCTGGCGAAATGGCGACGGGCGGTATGTCGGGCTCGGGGAAATATTTGTAGTCGCTCGTGTCCTCCTTTGAGCGCATCGGGCAGCTCACTCCCGCGCCGTCATCCCAGCGGCGGGTCTCCTGAATTATTTTTTCTCCGCGCTCTATTAGCCTTATTTGCCTCTCGCTCTCGCTTTTTATTGCGCGTTCGGCGGCTCTGAACGAATTGAGATTCTTCATCTCCGTGCGCGTTCCGAGCTTGCTTTCGCCCTGCGGGCGGACGGATAAATTTATATCCGCCCTCAAAGAGCCCTCCTGCATTCGGCAGTCCGACACGCCGGAAAAGCGCATGAGCTCACGGAGCTTTTCGAGATATTCGACCGCCTCCTCTGCGCTGTTCATATCCGGCTCGCTGACTATTTCGAGCAGCGGCACTCCGCAGCGGTTGCAGTCGATGAGCGTGCGGTTTAAGTCGGGGGAGTGCATGAGCTTGCCCGCGTCCTCCTCCATGTGCATCTCCTTTATGCGCACGGTTTTGCCGCTGTCGAGCGTTACGGAGCCGTTTCGGCACAGCGGCAGATAGAGCTGAGATATCTGATAAGCTTTCGGCAAATCGGGATAGAAATAATTCTTGCGGTCAAAGCGGCTCACGGGCGCTATCCCGCAGCCCGCCGCAAGCCCCGCGCGAACGGATAATTCGACGGCCTTTCTGTTGAGCGTCGGCAGAGTGCCGGGCAGCCCCAAGCAGACGGGGCAGATGTGGGTGTTGGGCTCGCCGCCGAATTTTGTGGGGCAGGAGCAGAAAATTTTAGTCTCTGTCAGCAGCTCTATGTGGACCTCGAGCCCTATGACGGTTTCGTATTTCATTTTACCGCCTCCCCCAAAGCACCCGCCGCGCTTAAAAGATTTCCGTCGTCAAACGGAGCCGCCATGAGCTGGAGGGCGCACATATTTTTGCACGGGATGCTTATCGCGGGAAGCCCCGCGAGATTCGCCGTGACGGTGTATGCGTCACCGAGATAGGTTTTCAGCGGGTCTTTAAGGCTCTCGCCGAGCCTCGGAGCCGCCGACGGATATACGGGACAAGCTAAAAAATCATATTTTTCGAAAGCATTTAAAACCGCGTCGCGTATTACTCTGCGGGCCTTCAGCGCCCTGTTGTAGTATGCGTCGTAGTACCCCGCGCCGAGCACGAAGTTTCCGAGCATTATCCTGCGCCTGACCTCGCGCCCGAAGCCCTCCGAACGGCTTTTGATATACATTTCGGTCGGGTCGGCGGCGTTTTCGGCACGCCGCCCGAAGCGAACTCCGTCGTACCGCGCGAGATTCGAGCTCGCCTGCGCGCAGGCAATTATATAGTAGGCGGGCACGGAAAATTCAAGCGGCGGCAGAGAGAAATATTCGACTTCCGCGCCGAGCGCCTCAGCCTTTTTCAGCGCGGCTGCGACAGCCTCGCGGATATCTTTGCCGCAGGAGGAGATAAACTCTTCGGGAACGCCTATTTTTTTGCCGCGAAGCGAAAATTCTTCGCCGTCCGCCCGAGAGGGCTTTATTTCTTCGCTCGTCGCGTCGCCGCCGTCGCACCCGGAGATTATATTTTCGAGAGCCGCGCAGTCGGCTGCCTCCGCCGCTGTCACGCCTATCTGATCAAAGGACGAGGCATAGGCGACAAGGCCGTTTCGGGAGACTGCGCCGTAGGTCGGCTTGAAGCCGAAAACCCCGCAAAACGCCGCGGGCTGCCTGACGGAGCCGCCCGTGTCCGAGCCGAGCGCGAGCGGGATTATACCCGCCGCAACAGCCGCCGCCGCGCCCGACGACGAGCCGCCGGGTACGCGCGTTTCGTCGAGGGGATTCAGTACCGCGCCGAAATATGAGGTCTCGCCCGTCGAGCCCATGGCGAATTCATCCATGTTGAGCTTTCCGACAACGATAAGCCCCGCGTCCTCGAGCTTTTTTACCGCCGCCGCGCTGACGGGCGGCACATAATCTTCGAGTATGCGCGACCCGCAGGTCATTTTAACTCCCTCGACCGCGATATTGTCCTTTATGCCTATCGGCACGCCCGCAAGCGGGGAGATATACTCTCCCGCGTCGAGCCGCCTCTGTATCTCCGCGCCCTTTTCGTATGCGCGTTCGCGGCAGAGCGTGATAAAGCAGTTGAGCCGTCTGTTTTCTTCCTCCGACTTATATACCGCGTCGAGGACTTCGGCGATTTTTATCTCGCCGCGCCTGATTTTTTCGCCCAGAGCGAGGGCGGAAAGCTTAATTATATCTCCCATGCCGCACCTCATTCCACTGTTTTCGGGACGGAGAAGCAGCCGTCCGCCGTCTCGCAGGCGTTACAAAGCGCCTCATCCGATCCGAGTGTCTCACCCGGCTTGTCCTCGCGCAGGACATTCACTCTGCCGGACAGGTGGACGAGCGGCTCAACGCCGGCGGTGTCGAGCGCCGAGAGCGTGTCCATATATGTTATTATCTTTTCAAAATCTCTGCGGCAGTCGGCGCGTTCTTCGGAGCTGAGCTCTATGTGCGCGAGTGCTTCGAGATGCTCTATAAGCTTGTCCGTTATTTCCATATGCCTGCCCTCCGTCAAGTTCTGATACGATTATATCAGAAAAAGGCAAAAATTTCATCAGTTTTGCGCTCATAAACCGTGCGCCGGGGGAAAGAATACGGAAGGATTCAAAAAATCCTAATTTTCCCGCAGAGGGATCTATGGAGTGTGCTCTTGATGGAAAACCGTAATCAGCAGAACAAACAGGGTCAGAACCAACAGAATCAGCAGCAGAACAACAAGCAGCAGAATCAGCAGGAGAACAAGGCCAAAAACAAGCGCGACAAGCTTAAAGAGGAATAACCTCACCCGCTAAAAGGCGGGTACATATTCCTGCCTCCGCGAGCCGTTTTGCTCAGGGGGCTTTTTGTGGTTGCAACCGAGAGCGTTTTATGGTAGAATACTTCTATAAACACCGTTTTATAAAAAAGAAAGGATTGAAGTACAGTGGGAAAGAAAAAATCACCCGAAAAGCTTGTCATAGCAGCCGCTTCCGCAGGTGCAGCAGTCGGTGCGGCATATCTCGCTCTGGGCAACGTTATTTTCAACATGACCATGAGCAAGAAGTCTATAGCCAAGAAAATTGAGGCAAAGCAGGGCACTTATAACGAGATCACTCAGAGGGGCATGGAGTGGTTTGAAGCCTCCAATCCCGCAAAGGTGAAGATAGTTACCCCGCGCGGCGGCTATGTCCACGGCGAGATAATCCTCGCGGACGAGCCGAGCGACGTCTGGGTCATCGTTGTTCACGGCTACACCGGCTCGCCCAAGAGCATGGGCGCGTTCGGCAAGAGGTTCCACGAGATGGGCTTCAACTGCCTGTTCCCGCACCTCTGCGGCCACGGAGACAGCGAATCGAACCATGTCGCCATGGGCTGGGATGACAGAATAGACATCAAGGCATGGGTCGATTATATAATCAACGAGGATCCGAACGCAAAGATCGTGCTCTTCGGCCTCTCCATGGGCGCGGCCACAGTTATGATGACTACAGGCGAGCCGCTCGAGCCGAATGTTGTCTGCGCCATTGAGGACTGCGGATACACCTCCGTTTGGGACGAGTGCAGATCAAACATAAAGGACGCGTACAGCCTGCCCGTGTTCCCGTTCCTTACGGCGGCAAGAAGCGCCACAATGCTTCGTGCGGGCTATGATATGAAAAAGGCGTCCTGCATAGAGCAGGTCTCCCGCTCCGTCACGCCGACCCTGTTCATCCATGGCGATAAGGACGATTTCGTTCCCTTCTGGATGCAGGAGCGCGTCTACCGCGCCGCCGCGTGCGACAAGGAAAAGCTTGTTATCCCCGGTGCGCCGCACGCAGAGGCCTCTACGGTCAACCCCGACAAGTACTGGCCCGCAGTCGAAAAGTTCATCAGAAAATATATCTGAGAGTAAGCCGATGCAAAGTCCCCGTGTGAGCTTCATGCGGGGATTTTTTCTTTTGCGTGCGCGTCCGTATTGCTTCAAAACGGTTGCAAAGGCTGTACGGAAGTTGTATAATTAATTAGTTGATTTTGATAAAATTCGCGCCGAATAGCGGCGCAAACTGCGGCGATAAAGCGCGTCAGGCGCAAAAAATATACTGTGAGGTTTTATAATGTTCAAAGTGGGATTCGACAACGACCTTTATATCAAAAAGCAATCGGAGCAGATAAGCCGACGCATAGAGGACTTCGGCGGCAAGCTCTATCTTGAGTTCGGCGGCAAGCTCTTCGACGATTACCACGCCTCGCGCGTCCTGCCCGGCTTCAAGCCCGACAGTAAGCTCCAGATGCTCAAGAATATCGGCTCGGATGTTGAGATCGTCATCGTTATAAACGCGAGCGATATCCAGAACAATAAGATGCGCCGCGACCTCGGCATAACCTATGACAGCGACGTTTTGAGGCTCATCGACGCATTCCGCGCCATAGAGCTTTTCGTCGGCAGTGTGGTTATCGCGCAGTATAAGGGTCAGCCCGCCGCGCTCGCCTTCAAAAACAGGCTCGAAAAGCTCGGCGTGCGCGTGTTCATCCACTATCCCATAGAGGGCTACCCCTATAATATACCTCACATCGTCAGCGAGGACGGCTTCGGCAAGAACGAGTACATAGAGACCGAGCGTCCGCTCGTCGTCATAACCGCACCGGGCCCCGGCAGCGGAAAGATGGCGACCTGCCTCTCCCAGCTTTACCACGACAACCTGCGCGGCATAAAGGCGGGATACGCAAAGTTCGAGACGTTCCCGATATGGAATCTGCCCTTAAAGCATCCCGTGAACCTCGCATATGAGGCGGCGACCGCCGACTTGAACGATGTCAACGTTATCGATCCCTACCACCTCGAGGCCTACGGCAAGACCACCGTCAACTATAACAGAGACGTTGAGGTTTTCCCCGTGCTCAACGCGATATTCGAGAAAATCGAGGGCGTGAGCCCCTATAAGTCGCCGACCGATATGGGCGTCAACATGGCAGGCTACTGTATCTCCGACGATGCCGCGACCCGCGACGCCTCTTTGAACGAGATAATCCGCCGCTATTTCGACGCCCTGTGCGACCACAAGAGAGGGCTCACGGGCGACGCGGAGCTGACTAAAATCGAGAGCCTGATGAATCAGGCGGGTATCACCGAGGAATACCGCCGCTGCGTGCGCCCCGCGCTCGACAGAGCGAGAGATACGGGCAATCCCGCGGTTGCGATAGAGCTGCCCGACGGCAGACTCATAACCGGAAAAACCTCCGACCTTCTCGGCGCGAGCTCGGCGGCGATACTCAACGCCGTAAAGCTGTTAAGCGGTCAGCCCAAGGAACAGCTGCTCATAGATCCCGGCGTTATAGAGCCGATACAGCTGCTCAAGACGAGCATCCTCGGCAACAACAACCCGCGTCTGCACACGGACGAGGTGCTCATAGCGCTCTCCATGAGCGCGATCGAGAGCGAGCCCGCGAAGAAAGCGTTTGATACGCTCTCGCTCCTGCGCGGCTGCGAGGCACACTCCTCCGTTATACTTTCACAGGTTGACGCGGATATCTACCGCAAGCTCGGTATAAACCTGACCTGCGAGCCGCACTACCAGGTCAAAAAGCTCTACCACAAACCGTAAGCAAGAAATCGACCCGCGGAGACAGTCTCTGCGGGTCTTTGTATTGAAGTCAAGCGTTTTCTTGCCCCGAAGCTGTATAAGTATACTGCGAGCGGGCAAAAAACGCTTAAAAGAGCAAAATCAGGCAAGCAAAAAGCCGCAACCTACGCCCAAAAGCGTGAGCTGCGGTTTTCTTTTTGCTCTTTGGTCTGCGCCGAGTGCGGCAGTCCTTATTTTGCGGGGACGGTGTGCCAGATGTTCTTTGCATACTCGTTTACCGCTCTGTCGGCGGCAAATCTGCCGGAGCAGGCGGTGTTCATCAGCGACATCGAGTTCCAGCGCGTTCTGTCCGCCCAGAGCTCGTCTATTTTGTTCTGCGCCTGGCGGTAGTCCGCGAAGTCTGCGAGCACCATATAGGGATCGTGATAGACGATGGTTCCGCTTATCTCCGGGAACTGCTTATCGCAGAAGCCGCGGTTTATAAAGTCGATAACATTGCGAAGCTCCGCATTGTTGTTGTAGAAATTCATCGGAACATAGCCCTTGCTCTTGAGTTCGTTGACCTCGGGTGTGGTCATGCCGAAGATAACTATATTCTCGTCGCCGACCGCGTCGTGAATCTCGACATTCGCGCCGTCGAGTGTGCCGAGGGTTATAGCGCCGTTCATCATCAGCTTCATGTTGCCCGTGCCGCTCGCCTCGGTTCCGGCGAGGGAAATCTGCTCGCTGACGTCGGCGGCGGGCATCATATATTCAGCCATGGAGACGTTGTAGTCCTCCATGTAGACGACCTTGAGCCTGCCCTTAACATCGGGGTCGTTGTTGATAAGCTCCGAGAGAGCGCAGATGAAGCTGATTATCTTCTTCGCCATGAAGTAGCCGCTCGCGGCCTTTGCGCCGAAGATATAGGTGTGGGGAGTGAACTCGCCCGAGGGATTCGCCTTTATCGCAAGATATTTTGCGAGGATGTTGAGCGCGTTGAGATGTTGACGCTTATACTCGTGCAGACGCTTGACCTGAACATCGAAAATGGAATTCGGGTCGAGCTCTATGCCGGTCTTTGCCTTGACGCGCTTTGCAAAGTCCGCTTTATTCGCGGTCTTTATCTTCTCAATCTCCGCGAGCACCGCGGGGTTATCTTTATATTTCGCAAGCTCCGAGAGGCACTCAGCGTTATATACGAAGTCGCCGCCGATAAGGTCGTTGAGCATCGAGGTCAGGCGCGGGTTCGACTGGCAGAGCCAGCGGCGGTGGGCGATGCCGTTTGTGACGTTGCAGAACTTGTCGGGCGTGAGGGTATAGAAGTCGTGGAACACGCTGTCCTTGAGTATCTCGCTGTGGAGGGCGGAGACTCCGTTGACGCTGTGGCAGCAGGCGACGCAGAGATTGGCCATACGCACTACGCCGTTCGAGATTATAGCCATTCTCTCGACCTTGCCGGCGTCGTGGGTCTGCTCCCAGACGCTGCTGCGGAAACGGTTGTCTATCTCCTTGACTATCTGATATATTCTCGGAAGCAGGCGGCGGAAGAGATCCTCGCTCCAGCATTCGAGAGCCTCGCTCATAACTGTGTGGTTCGTGTAGGCGAACACCTCAGTGACAACAGCCCATGCATCGTCCCAACTGTAGCCGCACTCGTCAAGCAGCAGACGCATAAGCTCGGGAATAGCGAGAGTCGGGTGGGTGTCGTTGATATGGATAGCCATCTTGTCGCAGAGATTGTCGAGCGAGCCGTACTTGCGCAGGTGGCGGTTGATGATATCCTGAACGGATGCGGAGACGAGGAAATACTGCTGGCGCAGACGCAGGCTCTTGCCCTCGGGATGATTGTCCGCGGGATAGAGAACCTTGCTTATGACCTCTGCCATGGCGTTTTGCTCCATGGCGCGCAGGTAATCGCCCTGATTGAAGGAGTTCATGTCTATTTCCGAGCTCTTTGCGCTCCAGAGACGCAGGACGCTGACACCCTTGCCGTCCTTGCCGGCGACCATCATATCGTAGGGAACGGCGTGAACCTTCTTCGCGTTCTCTATATCGACGCTGTGATAGCCGTCCTCCCAGCGGTCGACGACATTGCCCTCGAAGCTGACGTCAACGCTCTTCTCCTCGCGCGCAACGAGCCATACCTCGCCGCCGGGGAGCCAGAAATCGGGCAGCTCGGTCTGCCAGCCGTCCACCAGCTTC
>ERZ827524.2643-NODE-2643-length-12270-cov-3.989685_pt1 | contig 12270 bp, 10 predicted proteins | sample MGYA00519702_ERZ827524 | MGnify/ENA primary metagenome ERZ827524 (study PRJEB31778, sample SAMEA3449341) | human gut metagenome | biome: human gut; feature: human-associated habitat; material: faeces | place: United Kingdom | collected 2010/2012 ...
TTCTCATCACCGGCTCTGAAAGTGGAAACCGATATTTCTTTTGTTCTATCTAGATTACGGAAAGCTTCATCCATAAGCATAGAAGCAACACCGCGCCGGCGAAAGCTTGGAGAGACAGCAAGGCAGCAGAGCATATTGTGTCTTCGTGAGAACAGCATAACGCCGACGATTTCGTTTCCTTCTTTTACGCAAATAGCCTGCCGCTTGCTCATAAATCTGAGAACGGTAGCTCTATGCTCATCCATCTTCTCCTGCGTCTCCAAACCTGGGAAATTCCATCTAACCCGAGTTACAAGACTCATCCAATTTTCGATATCTTCGGGTACTCCATAAAAGAGCCGCACTACATTTCGCCTCCGTTCATCAAATCATTTTTTGCTTCTTTCTCATCAAGTCTATATGTATTTTAACTAATTTAATTTTTGTGTTTCTACATCCATCTCTACCATATTGTACGGTAAAGTTCTGTTCTCTCTTGTTCTCTTTTATTATCGCTCATTTTTGTATTCTCCGTTCTTTAATAATTTTTCGTAATCTATACCATTTCTCAATTCTCTGCACAAATCTTTATTTTCTAAGGTTTTTGCGATATCAGCAGGTACTTCATTTCGTTCTTGTGCAGCTAAATCAAAAAACAACGCTATTTGTTCAGGCTTTGGATTCAATAACCGAAGCATTGCAATTTGTCTATCAGGAGGAGGTGGATTAACTTTACCGCTTAAAATATTATAAAAGTAAGGTTTCTTTATGCCAAGTGCGGTGTAAAACTTGACATTTGATAAATTTGCCTCTTTTATCATTTGCGCAAGCAAATTACAGAATTTCATAGAATCATCAACAATCAAGTAATCACCACCGTTTCAAAATTAGTATGTAAGTTTGCATACCAACATACTATCGTGTTTTAAAGCAAATGTCAATTTAAAGACCTATTAATATAGCTTTTGCTCCAACTTTATTGAGTTTCTTTGCAAAAAAGATTATAATATTTTTATAATTCAGGAACAAAATAAGATTTCTGTGTCGTTTAATAAATAGAGAGCGCACTCTCTGGAAAGGAGGCACAAAACATGCCGATATTATTAAAAAGAAAAAACGGCGAAATCACACCGTTTCGCAATGCAGAATATATTTCTGCGTTCTACTTCATTCCCAAAAGCATTTTGGATAAATGCGGAGAAGAAATAAACAGTATTCCAAGAAATCCAAGAAAATTGCTTCAAGATCGTCGTGCCATAGAAATAATAGAAAGTGATTTATTTAAGCTGGTAATCATCGACGCTTACGCCTTTATGGTGTGGCCTTTTATGGGGCTTGGAGCAAAAAGGGAGATTTATTCAGGATATGAGCCGTCTTGGAGATATGCACATGCAGCTTCTATTTGGATCAAAGGAATGGAAGATGAAGGGGTTATCCCTAAGTTACAGGAGATATTAAAAAGCAGCAATGTAGACGAAGACCTCGGATATATATCCGAAGAAGAAATCTCAGAAACATTCACTTGGCTCGTTCCTAAAATAATGGCAAAACACAATATGAATGAGATCATTGCTGTGGCGGCAGAATATCGCTGCTTTGAAGATTTTGATTACCGAAAGAGTCGACAAAAAATTGATTTTTACCGCAAGTGGTATCACACCCGTGCAAAAATATCCGTTGAATCCCTTGATGAATTAAAAGAAAAGTATGCAGAGAATACAGACGGCATGGAGTGGGACATTCCCGATGACAGTATTAATGTTGAGAGTACCGTATTAGAACCGATTGCAGTCAGCAAATTTTTAGACACTCTTTCTGAAACAGACAGGAAAATACTCACAATGCGAATGGATGATGTTACACTCGAAAAAATTGCAGAAGAATTAGGTTTCAAAACTCACAGTGCTATTCACAAAAGAATCCGAAGGATTGGCTTAGCTTACGAAAAGTTCAGCGGTGAAGATTTAGGATTCAGCAATAAGAAAATTATCTAACAACACCTATTGATGTATAAATCGGTAGGTGTTCTTTTTATGCGCAAAAGCAGAAAGGAGGTCTTTTGGGTGCAGTACAATCTGATAAAATCACAACAAATCAAAATTAAGGACACCTTATGTATGCAATGCGGACACCAAAGCTGTTTGATGATAAGTAGTGGTGTCTGTCCTGTTTTTTCAGGAAGCAAACAAGAAATCATTAAAATCAAGGAGGACAATCACAATGAAAAAATATAAAGAAACATATATCATCGGTATTGACCACGGCTATGGAAATATGAAAACGGCTAATTGCTGTTTTCAGACAGGTGTGACCGTATATGAAAAAGAACCAATTTTCAAAGATAATCTACTTGTTTGGAATAACAAGTATTATCTTATCGGCGCAGAGCATAAGGAGTTTTCAGCAGATAAAATGTTGGATGAGGATTATTATGTTCTGACGCTTGCGGCAATCGCACGAGAGCTGAATATTGCAAAAATCTATTCTGCTGATGTATTGATTGCCGCCGGGCTTCCGCTGACTTGGGTAAGCGAACAGCGAGAAGAATTTAAAAGATATTTACTGAAGCACGAAACAGTTGACTTTAATTTCAAAGGCAAGGATTATCATATCCGCATTGTCGGTGCAGATGTTTACCCACAGGGATTTGCCGCTATTGTCAATCACTTATCCGATTTTTCAGGCGTAAATATGCTCTGCGATATTGGCAACGGCACGATGAATATTATGTTCGTCAATGATAAAAAGCCGAATCCCAACCGCTGTTTTACCGAGAAATTCGGAACACACCAGTGTATGCTCCAAATTCGTGAAAATCTGATGAGAGTTCATCACGCAGAGCCGCCCGAAGAAATGATTACCCGTGTGCTTCGTTTCGGCACAGCCGATATTGACGGCGACTATCTGAAAACAATCACCGACATCGCAAGAGAGTATGTAGAAGGCATTTTCCGCAGACTGCGTGAACACGGCTATAACTCGAAGCTGATGAAGCTGTATATTGTCGGTGGAGGCGGTTGTATGATCCGTAACTTTGCCGAATATGACGAAGGGCGTATTACTGTAAACGATGATATTTGTGCTACTGCTAAAGGTTATGAACGAATGCTGGAAATGAAATTGATTAAAAACGGCGGTGCGTTATGAGTATCAAACGAATGAGTCTTCGGTTTAACTTGGATAACGAAGCTGACCGCAAGGCTTGGGAGCATTTAAAAAATACAGCGAATTCAAAAAACAAGGCAGTTATTACTGCTATCAATCAATTTTATGAGCCACACACAGAAATAACAGAGGTTATCCGAAAAACTATTCGTGAGTGCTTGCAGAATTTTTCTGCAATACAGACGGAATCAGCACAGCCCACCAAAGCACTGTCCAAAGAAGAAAACGAACTTATGGATTCCCTCGATATGTTTCTCGGTGAATGACGGCATCAGAGTAGTGCCGCTTTTTTTATGCTCTGAAATTCACTGTGGCATCATTTTGGCATCAAATCAAAATTAAGGAGGATTTATATTATGAGAGCTTATTCATCATTAAGACAACTTGAAGAAAAAGGTATTTGTATTGATGAATACCTGACCAATGAGAGAGACGGCGTATTTAAGGCACACCTTGACTGCAAGCGTTGGGGCAAGAAGAGAAATATCCTTGCCTACTTCACATTTGAAGATGGCAGTAAGGTTATGGCTTCCGCTTGGCAAAACACCGGCTATCTCGGTATTCCCGAGATTGAAGAAGGAGCAATGCTAACGCTGACTTTTGAAAGGGCAAAGAACGGCATTTCCTATTTGAGAAAGGTTGAAAGAAACGAGGGACAATAATGCATGTCTCAAACCGTAACAAGCAGGGAACTTGTACGGCAAGTTCCAACTCAAAATCGGCTGTTTAGCCGATTTACTCTTTAGGGACTGCCGCCCCTAATACCCCGATAACAGAAAGGACTGATTTTATGAACAGAAATCCAAAAGAAAAACTTGCCCGCATAGAGATACGGGTAAAACCTCAAGAAAAAGACAAAATCAAACAACTTGCCGAAAAATGCAATTTATCTATTAGTGAATATATGGCGCAAAGGGCGTTGGGATATGAACCGATAACGGTTCTTCCTGATGTCTTTTTTGATTTCTATAACAAATTGTGTCAGCTTGACAACACAGCAGGATTTACGCCCGAAACAGAAAACAAACTGCTTTCACTGATTGATGAAATTCATTCGGAACTTTTATTACCACGGAAGGAGAAGATTTCGGGGTCCCCGCAAAGCCTGCTTTGTGGGGAAAAGGAGCATCCACGAAGTGATGAGCCTTTCGGCATTTATGGCGAAAGCGATAAACGGAGTGTGATGTGACGTGGCAACCACCGGATTCTGGCCTGTCAAAAACAGGCTGAAAGAAGTAATCGACTATGCCCGTAACCCTGACAAAACCACTGACAAGAAATTTTTGGATGAAGATTTATATGCGGCACTCCGTTATGTTGAGAATGATAAAAAGACGGATCAAACGATGTATGTTTCGGGTATCAACTGTCCGAAGCAAAAAGCATACGAATATATGATGGCTACTAAGCGTCGTTACGGCAAGCTCGGCGGGAATGTTGCCTATCACGCTTATCAGAGTTTTATTAGTGGCGAGGTTACGCCTGAAGAAGCACATCAAATTGGACTGGAAACTGCAAGGCGTATGTGGGGCAAGGATTATGAGATAGTCGTCACCACCCATCTAAACACAGATAATCTGCACAATCATATTGTGGTAAATTCGGTATCTTTTCGCACCGGTCGGAAATTTGAGAACCATATTTCCGACCATTACAAGCTGAGAGAGATTTCCGATGCAGTTTGCTTGGAACAAGGAAAAAGCGTATTACCGCCGAGTAAATTCACAGGTAATCAAAAGAAAGACTATTGGATTCACAAAAGCGGCGGTTTCACTCACCGGGATATTTTAAAACGGGATATTGATGAAGCAATTTCAAATACAACCAACTGGAAAGCCTTTGATTTATACCTGAAAAATCTCGGCTACAGCTATGCAAGAAACAGCGATTACCGCCATCCCTCCATTATTGCTCCCGGTTGGAAACGCTCTGTCCGTCTTGATTCGTTAGGCGAGCAATACACGCAGGAGAAAATACAGCAGAGGCTGATTGATAATCAGAAAAATATTACTCTTTACGCAATTTGTATTCCAAAACGGTATGCACCGCTGTTACAGCTTGAATACGAATTTAAAAAAGCGCAGCGTATGGACGGGATACAGCTTGCCTTTGCATTGATTATTGAACTTTGGAAACTGATAACAGGCAACAATATAGAGCCGTCATCCCCAAAGCCTCTATCCCCGGCACTACGGCAGGAAGTCAGAAAATTAGATCAAACCTTAAAGGAATACAAGCTTCTTTGTGAGAATCAAATTGATTCCGCACAGGAGCTTGTTTCATTTATCGAGAAAAAATCTACGGATATTTCTGCGTTGGAATCGGAACGGCAGAAAATTTATAACCGTATCCGACACCCGAAATCAGAAGATGAAAAAGAACAGAACAAAACGGCGGCAAGAAAAATCTCTGCAAAGTTAAAACCTTTGCGTGAAGATCTCAAAACTGCACAATCCATCACCGAGCGGTATCCGCATATCTTGGAACTACTTGAAACCGAGCGTGCTATGGAAATACAAGTAAAAACCAAAAACAGAGAAAGGAATTATGAACGATGAAAAACACACCAAAAAATATTGCAATAGAAAAACTTTTCCCCTTTGAGGGACATCCCTTTAAGGTTCAGGACAACGAAGAAATGAACGCTTTGATCGAAAGCATTCAGGAGCAAGGCATTTTGTCTCCGCTAATCGTCCGACCAAAAGAAAATACCAAAGACGAATACGAAATTGTATCGGGACACAGACGGTTTCGCGCAGCAGTTAAGGCAGGGATAAAAGAAGTCCCTGCCTTAATTGTTCCCCTTGATCGTGACGCCGCTGCCATTGCAGTGGTAGACAGCAATCTGCACCGAGAACATATTTTACCATCGGAGAAAGCCTTCGCTTACAAGTTGAAAGCCGAAGCATTACGACATCAAGGAAAACGCTCTGACTTAACTTCGGAGCAAGTTGCACCGAAGTTGGCAACTGAAATCATTGCTGAGAGTGATAACACAAGCAAAGACACAGTTAAACGCTATATCCGTCTGACCAATCTTATCCCTCCAATTTTGGATATGGTTGATGAAAAACGGATTGCTTTCACTCCTGCCGTCGAGCTATCCTATCTACTCCCCGAAGAACAGACAATGCTGGTGTCCGAAATGGAATACAGCGATTGTACGCCTAATTTATCTCAGGCACAGCGTTTAAAGGCTCTCAGTATACAGGGATTGTTCACGAAAGAACAGTTATCCGCCATTATGAACGAGGAAAAAGCCAATCAGAAAGAGCGAGTGAAAATTCCTGTCGAACGTATCCGCAAATATTTTCCGAAAAACTATACCACCACTCAAATGGAAGAAACCATTGTAAAACTCTGCGAAGCGTACCATCGAAAACGGCTGCGTGACAGAGATTCAAGATAAGGAGGTGTGCCTATGGATTTTAAGATGAACGCTGTGATTCACAGAGGAAACGATTATGAAAATTCATTGCGCACTTTCCAGAACAAGAGAGTGGAATATCTTGAGCAGAAAATCCGTGCCTTTGATGTTGAAACCTTACGCTTACTTCTATCCGACCTTCAAAAACGAGGTCGCACAATAGAAACGGTTACGGGGATAGCGGTATAATCAGACGGTGAGGAGGGCAATAATTATGATGAAAAAACAAAAGCGAAACAATGAGGACAATCGTGGCGTAGCTATCTACGCCCGAAAGTCCCGTATTACAAATAAAGGCGACAGTATCGGCGTACAGTTCAAGCAATGCGCCGAATATGCCAAAAGAGAACTTCAGCTTGACGACGATTACAGCTTTATGGAGTATGAGGATAAAGGGCTAAGCGGTTACTATTCCGACCGTCCTGATTTCCAGCGTATGCTCCACGATATTGAAATGGGTAAAATCCGTGCGGTTGTCTGCTACAAGTTAGACCGTATCGGCAGAAAGACCAGTGACCTTTTACGCTTGCTTGATTTTCTTGAAAAGCACAAGGTGGACTTGTTGATCTGCTCCAACAATATCAACACCGCTTCCGGTGTATCCAAAATATTCATTCAAATCTTTGCTGTGGTTGCGGAATTTGAGCGTGATACTCTGACCGAGCGTATCACAGATAATATGATGGAGCTTGCTAAAGACGGACGCTGGCTTGGCGGAAATACACCCACAGGTTTCACAGTGAAGCGTGTAAAGACCGGCAGCGGCAAAAACAAATCAGCTTACAGTTATTTGGAGAGCATTCCCGAAGAAAAAGCAATGATACAAAAACTCTACGCTGTATTTTCAGAAACCCGCTCTATTAAGAAAACAGCAGACAGGATGAATGAGCTTGGCTATCGCACAAAGATCGGCAGCAAATTCAACACTTCCACTACAAGATTATTATTAAAAAATCCTGTTTACTGCGTTGCTGATGAAATTGCCTACAACTATTTCTACGAAAACGGCGGTGGAGTATGCGCTGATCTATCAGAGTTTGACGGACAGCACGGCTTATCCGCCTATAACAAGACCGACCAAGAGAAGTTTGAGGATGCTGACAGCACTTTTATTTCCCCTAAATTTATACAGTTAATGTCTGCAAAGCCTGTTTCCGAATGGATTATCTCGGTTGGCAGGCACGAAGGTTTTATTCCGAGTCAGCAATGGATTGATACACAAAATATGCTTGATTCCATTGCAGAAAAATACAACCGCCCGCACCGAAAGACTAATGCTCTGCTGGCAGGACTGGTATACTGTCCGCATTGTGGGAAACGCCTGCGAGTTATCTCCGAATCAAATCGATGGACAAACGGCAAACCGAGATTCAAATATGTCTGTCCCGGCTATCGTTTGGGCGAATGTACTTTCCGTGCTGTTGACGGTGTACTGCTTGATGAATTTGTAGTCAAACAGTTATCCAATCTCTCCGATGAAGACAGCGAATACTTTGTCAAATTACTCAATCAAAAGGCTTCGGATATTTTTAAGAATACTCAGAACGAACAGGAACTAATTGAACTAAAGAAAAAAAAAGCACAGCTTGAAGCAGCTATTTCGAATCAGGTGAAAAATCTGCGGGAAGCAGACGAAAGCTTAAAACGGTTTATTCAGGAGGATGTAAAGGCACTAACCGATGAGCTTTCCGAAACCGAAACTTTGCTCCAAAAATTAGAGGACAGCAGGCAAAGTCAGATGTATGCTGTGAGAGATATTGAAGAAATCAAAGAAAGACTGTTATCCTTTGAGAAATACGCAAAGGACGCACAGCCGGATGTGTTAGTAACGCTGATACAATCCTTTGTGGAGCGTATTTATATCGTTGATGAAAACGACGAGCGTTACTGTCATATCTTTATTAAAGGTTGCACCAAAGAGGACTATGACGAGTTCTTCCGGGCAACCGGTTACATATCTGGTACGGGAGAAACAGGTACTATCACATCCAAATTGCCTTTGTGTGATTCAGATGAGTGTTGCAAACACAATTTTTTATTTACAATTCCATTTCATATGCGATAAACTGTTTGCGTCGTTCACGCTCATTTGAATGACCTCCGGCATGTTTTGATACAGTTGGCCGGCCGCATCTTTATCCTGCCGCAAGGAGTTTATTACCTCTCTTTCCTGTTCAGCTATATAATTCTTACCAAACCACATGTCTAACGTGTGGTTTGGAGTTGCAAAAAGAGAGGAGCGCCCCGCTCCTCTCTTCCTCTGCTTATTGCGCCTGCATTCTCAAGCTGTTATTTGGCAAGAACGCCGCCGCATTTAAAACTTGTTTGGACTAATACAGCATCAATCGTTATACTGGAAGCTGAGTCTGCCCATAGGCAGCGAGCTGCCGCTGGTATAGTAGTTCATGATATCTGTCGGCCCTTGAACGTCGTCAGCAACCTTGAAATAGAAGGTATTGCTGTTGGCGCCCAATCCCAGCGCACTGCGCGGAATGCGCACCTGAAGCACGCTGCCGTTTAAAGAAATATCAGCTTGGCCGGTAACGGTGCCTGTATAATTGCTGTTGAGCTTTTCTACATTGGAAACATTGCCGTTTACCGAACGGTTCACAACGTATTCATAGCCCTGCCATCCCTTGGAGGAAGGCGTCCCGGTACCGATAAAGATATTCATCCAGCGGGAATCAGTCGCAGCGGTAATGTCATCTTCACAGCGGATATAGAAGTAAATATAACTGCTGTCTTTTGTTACTCTAACCTCCTGGATATTATTCCTGGGCGCGCTTTGAACATAGGTTTCAGTGCCCGCGGCGTTTATATAGTCCCTGCCGTAATTGGTTACGCCCATATCCCTGAATACAGCGTTTACATTATCCCACTGACTCGGACTGCCGTTTATGTCTATGGTCTTTGTTACATACCCGGTCGCGCCCGCTGAATAACCCTTATAAGCGCGGATGTTCTTAACCAGCATCTGATAATAGAGGTCGGCATACCCGCCCTTCATCATCTCTATATCTGCGGAAAACTCCATATTGGCTACATCGCAGAAGGTGTATTCTCCGTCATACATGGTTTTGCTTGCCACCCACTGGTTCCAGCCGTTTACCGTCACTATTTCGGGTTTAACCGCCGAATTGAGCACAGTGTTCCAGGAGCTCTGGAAGAAAGTGCCGGTGTACAAAGCATCCAAATAATTGTTGGCGCCTGTGCTTACGTTGTAGCCGCGGCCCCAGTTGTTCAGCCCGCGCGTGAGAGAGAAGGAGAAGGGCAGCATGGGGCTGGACGCCGCCGAAACATTCATAATGTTGGTATGCATGGGCTGAGGATAAGTAAATTCAATCCACGGCACACCATCGCTGCGGTACGCTTCATTCGGCCACTGCGGCATCTTAAAGGTAAAGAAATTCAGGATTTCAGAGGACAGCGGCTGAGGATAATAGCTGGTATCTCCCCTTACCGCAGCTTCAGCCAGGTCGTCCGCCACATTAGTATAGCCGATAATTACAGGCTTGCCGTTGATTCTGTACCAGGTATTGGGATAGAGGTTCTTTTTATAAATGTCGTTATAAATTGAACGAACCGTATCTAAGGAGTGCGAGTGCGTGTAAAAGACTATCTGCGGCGGATTCCAGCCTTCACGCTGCATTTCGTCCATCACCTGCATGATATCAATCACCGCTTCGGCGTACGTCCAGGCGTTGGTTGTGTCAAAATACAGGAAATCTACGCCTGCCGTTGTCAGCAGCTCTAAGTGCTTGCGGATAATGTACGGGTCTCTGGAATGATAATAGCCCCAGAGCGGTTCGCCCCAGTAGTGCACTTCATTCGCGGGGCTGTCATATGTATCCTTATGGAAGAGTTCGTTATAGCCGTCCGGTCTGGCCAGGATTTGAGCAACGTCATATATCCCATTGAAGAAGGGAGCGCCCGTCCCGAACCACGGCCAATACATTACCCCTACGTCACGGCCGTCCTGATAGCCGCTTATAGCCGAAAAGGCGCGTCCGCTGTGATCCAGGCCCACTATCCGGTTGGAATTGTATCCCGCGCCGCTGTAGGAGGCCGATTCGCTCTTAGGCTCAGCCGAAGCCGTGCACTGCGGAGTAGCATACCATATTGTTCCGTTAATGATCTTATATGCCACAACATCGTAATAATAGGTCTTGTCTGAAATCAGGCCTGTATCAGTATAGCTTCTGTTTGCAGTAGATATAACATTGTTAAAAGGCCCGTCTGGAGATTCTGCGCGCCGCAGAACATAACCGTCCGCTAAATCGCCCATATCCCAATGAACGGTTATTTCATTCCGGCCGGCAGAATACGCCATCATGGAAGCCGGACCCGAAACTGCCGGCGTAGTTACGGTTACATTCTGGCTGGTAGCGCCGTAGTGAGTAGTTGTGCCCACAGCATACGGCACAACCTGATAGCTGTAAGTTGTGTCGGGAGTACGGTTCTTATCGGTATATTTTGTACTGTTTGTCTGAGCAATTACATCCCAAGCGCCGCTTGAAGCGTTAAGGCGTTTTATCGCATAGCCCGAAGCGCCGGAAACAGAAGTCCAGGTAAGGGTGACAGACGTCGCCGCAGCCGAGGCTTCAACCGAGGAGGGCGCGCTCCCGAAGGAGGGCGTTGTCAGAGCCGCCTCAGAGCTGGGCGGCGAAAACTGCCAAGCGCCGTTTACATTCCGATACGCTACTACATGATAACGGTACTGCGTATTGGGCTGACAGGTATTATCAGTATAATCGCGGTCGGCAGTCTGCAGCAGTATATCCCACTGCCCAGTGGACGGATTATATCTTTTAAGGGCATAACCGTCTGCATTGCTCGATTCGGACCACTTAATTTTTATAGAATATGCGCTTGTGGCCACAGCCGTTATTTCACCGGGAGCATAAATATACCGCGGAGTAGTTACCGTTGCAGTGCTGCTTTGGGGCGCATATGTAACAACGCCGTTAACGTGTGTATAAGCCACTACATGATAACTGTAGCTCGTACCCGGCGCCCTGTTGCCGTCTGTAAAAGAAAGTCCGTAAGTCTGCGCTATAATATCCCATTCGCCTGTAGAAGCATTGTAGCGCTTGAGGAAATATGCTTCGGCTCCGGCTGCGCTCGACCAGTTTATATTTACCGTAGTCGGATCGGCCGCGGTAGCGCTGATGGAGGAGGGCGCGTAAACATGCTGAAGCGTTAAGGACGCTTCCGGGCTTACAGGCGCAAAATGAATGGAGCCGTCAAAGGTTGTATATGCTACAACATGGTACCGGTAAGTTGTGTTGGGAGTCAGATTACTGTCGGTAAAAGAAAGCCCATAGGTCTGCGCTATAATATCCCATTCGCCTGTAGAGGGATTATATCTCTTTAAGAAATAAGCATCGGCCCCTGCCGCCGCAGACCATGTAATTTCTATGGAAGTCCCGCTTTTGGGAGTGGCGGTAACACGGTCAGGAGCATACGCATACTGAGGAGTAGTTGCGGATGCCTCCATACTTGTGGGCGCAAAGTAAACAATACCGTCTATCACCTTATAGGCCACAACGTGATATCGATAGGTAGTATTGGCCGCACGGCTGCCGTCTGTAAAAGAAAGCCCGGTAGTCTGCGCTATAATGTCCCATTCGCCCGTAGAGGAATTGTAACGCTTCAAAAAGTATGCGTCGGCATTGGAAGACTTGGACCAGGAAATTTGG
>ERZ827524.2651-NODE-2651-length-12218-cov-3.191811_pt1 | contig 12218 bp, 10 predicted proteins | sample MGYA00519702_ERZ827524 | MGnify/ENA primary metagenome ERZ827524 (study PRJEB31778, sample SAMEA3449341) | human gut metagenome | biome: human gut; feature: human-associated habitat; material: faeces | place: United Kingdom | collected 2010/2012 ...
CTCCTATTGCACAGAACAGCCCGTCAAAATGACGGGCTGTTCTGTGCTTGGGCGGGAGCCCGCCCTTTTCCATTCCGCAGCATATATCAAGCCCCTATAAAAAATACAGTTTAGGCTCCTTCCTTTTCCAGTTTTAACCCCGGTTTATAATGTCCAAAAGGATTCCAGCGCACTCTTCCGAAGAAAGAGAAGATGTATTCAGCTCAATATCGTAATTTCGCCTATCCGACCATTCCTTTTTGGTCCAATACTTAAAATAGTTCTTTCTCTGCCTGTCCTTTTTCTCCATAAGAGCCTGAGCCTCGGCCTGAGTAATGCCTTCTGTACTTACAATACGCGAAAGCCTCTTCTGCAAATCAGAAGAATAAATATATGCGCGCAGGACATCCGGACGGTCCCTCAAAATTTCCGTAGAGCAGCGGCCAATAAAGACTGCCGGGCTCTCCTGCGCCAGCCTTAAAATGGTCTTTTGCAGCCCATAAAACAAATCATAAACCGTATTGGCCGCTCCCTGCGAATAATTTAAATACGAAGCAAAATCATGCAGGAAGCTCCCGCTGTATTTTTCATCAAATTCCTCCAGCATTCCGGCTGATACTCCCTGGGCCTCAGCCGCTTTTTTAATCAGCTCGCTGTCATAATACGGAATGCCGGCTTTTTGGGCGACCATTATTCCTATTTCCCGGCCTCCGCTCCCGAATTCTCTTTCAATGGCCAAAGACCTCATAAATATTCTCCTTCCTGTATACTCCCAAATCACGATGCCTTGTCAAACTGGCTGTTATACAAATCCGCATAGAAGCCGCCTTTAGCCAGCAAGGTTTCGTGATTGCCCTGCTCTATTATATCTCCGTCTTTCATAACCAGAATCAAGTTCGCATTTTTTATGGTGGACAGCCTGTGCGCAATAACAAAGCTGGTTCTATGCTCGGTCAGCTTATCCATAGCCTCCTGCGTAATAAGCTCGGTTCTGGTATCTACCGAGCTGGTCGCTTCGTCCAGAATAAGCATGGGGCTGTTCTGAACCATAGCGCGGGCAATGGTAAACAACTGCTTCTGACCCGCTGAAATTGTAATATTTTCCCCTAAGACCGTATCAAAGCCGTCAGGCAGAGTCTCGATAAAATGATATATTCCGCAGGCACGGCAGGCTTTTTCCAGCTGCTCGTCAGTAATTCCGGTATTATTATAAACAAGGTTCTCACGCACAGTCCCCTCTATGAGCCATGTATCCTGCAATACCATCCCGAACAGATTATGGACGTTTTCCCTCGTTAATTGGGAAGTGGATACTCCGTCAATCCTGATATCGCCGCTGTTAATTTCAAAGAAGCGCATAAGCAGATTAACCATAGTAGTTTTGCCGGCGCCCGTAGGTCCTACAATGGCTACCTTCTGTCCGGGCTCTACATGGGCGGAGAAATCCTTAATAATTATTTTATCCGGATTGTCCGGATAGCTGAAGCGAACGTGGTCAAATTCCACCTCGCCTCTCACATTTGTAAGCTTGGCAGTCTTATGGCTCTCGTCCTCAAGCTCTTCCTCCTGAAGAAAATCAAACACACGGTCGCCGCCGGCCGCCGCCGTCTGCATCTGCGTCATGCCCTGGGCGATAGTGCTGAGCGGAGAAGTGAAGAGCCGGACATACATTATAAACGCAGTTATAACGCCAAAGGAAATCTGACCGTCCAGCACCAGCGCCGCACCTAATACGCATACAGCCACATAGCCTAAATTCCCGATTACATTCATTAAGGGCTGCATAACGCCCGACAGGAACTGACTCTTTCTATCAGCATCATAAACATCTCGGTTCATTCCGTCAAAAACATGCTTGATTTTACGGTTGGCTCTGGAAATCCTAACCACATCATGCCCGGTATACATTTCTTCCACATAACCATTCAAGCGGCCCAGGCTCTGCTGGCGGGATATAAAATATTTCTGAGACCTGGACATTATGACCGCCATAATGCCAAAGCCTAAAAGGGTAGCGGCAATAGCCGCAAGGGCCATGCGCCATTCTGTAACCAGCATCATTATAAGACAGCCAATAAACTGCGCCGCCGAGCTTATAATGGACGGCAGGCTGTTTGAAAGAGCCTGCTGGAGGGTACTCACGTCATTGGTAACACGGCTCAGAATATCTCCGTGCGAATACTTTCCAAAGCATTTCATGGGCACATGATTTATCTTATAGGACAAATCTCTGCGCAGTTCCTTAGAAAGGTTCAAAGTTATAGTAGCCATAATGTAATGCTGTATATAGGTAAACAGAGCGCTCAAAATATACATTCCCAACAGCAGCAGCCCAATTTTTCCTATTGCTGCAATATCAATGCTGGAAAACAAGCCCTCCGAAATCAAATCGGTGATGCGGCTGAGCTGATTGGGCCCGATAATGGTAAGTACAGCCCCGCCGACAGCAAGACACATAGCGATAATCATGGGTACTTTTAATTTGCTGGAATATATAAACAGCTCTTTGATAAGCCCTATAATTCCCCGCTTGCTTTTTTCAGGCACATTCATATGCCCATTCATTCTATTAGCGCTCATTTTATATCCCTCCTTTACGCGCCAAGCTCTTCGGCTGAAAGCTGCGACATGGCAATTTCCCTGTATACAGGACAATTTTTGAGCAGTTCTTCATGCTTGCCTATGCCCACGGCCCGACCTTCGTCCAAAACAACAATCTTATCCGCATCCCGTATGGTGCCGATGCGCTGGGCCACTATCATACGGGTGGTTTCTCCGAGATTTTCTGCCAGTCCCTTTCTGAGAAGAGAATCAGTTTTATAATCCAAAGCTGAGAACGAATCGTCAAAAATCAGAATTTCCGGCTGCCGTGCCAGCGCCCTTGCTATGCTCAAACGCTGTTTCTGTCCTCCCGAAACATTGGTGCCTCCCTCGGTAATAGGCGCGTTTATTCCTCCCGGAAGCTTGGAGACAAATTCGGACGCCTGCGCTAAACTGAGCGCGCGGTTTACGTTTTCATCCGTCTGCTCGGCTGCGCTTTCGCCAAACAGAACATTTTCTTTTATGTCCCCGGCAAAAAGGATTGCCTTCTGCGTAACATAGCCTATGCGGTCATAAAGTGCGTCGAAGGTATATTCCCTTATATCCCGGCCATCTATCAGCACCTGGCCCGAAGTTGCGTCATAAAAACGCGCCGCAAGGCTGACCAAAGTGGTCTTGCCGCTGCCTGTAGCGCCTATAAAAGCTATAGTCTCCCCTTTGTTTACTTTAAAGCTTATATGCTCTAAAACATCCTTACCTGAAGAAGGATAATGGAAGGATACGTCTCTGAACTCTACTGTGCCTGTTTCTTCCGCCTGCGTTTGACTGCCCTCATGCAGGTTTATTTTGGCTTCCAGCACTTCATTGATACGGCCTGCCGATACTTGAGCAGAAGGCAGGAACATAATCACCATAACCATCATCATTATGGACATGATAACATAAGTCGCATAAGTGCCGAATACCACTATATCGCCAAAGGTCGCAATTCTGGCTGTCATATCAGCAACATCAACATTATTGACAATGGACGCGCCCACCCAGTATATGACCAGAGCCAGAGCGTTCATGGCCAGGGATACCGCCGGCATAAGCAAAGCCAAGGCACGCTGGTTAAAAAGCTGCGTCCTCATCAAAGTATCATTGGCCTTTTCAAATTTCTCCGCCTGATACTCCTCAGCGTTAAAAGCATGGACTACATTGATGCCGGTAAGATTTTCTCTTGAAACCCGGTTAATGTTATCGGTAAGCTTCTGCACGCGTCTTACACGGGGCAGAATTACTACAATTACGATAGCCATCATAATAATCAGCGCCGCTACGAAACCCGCGGTAATGACCGAAAGTGTCCAGCTCTTATTTATTATCTTTATAACAGCCCAAACCGCCATAACCGGGGATTTAATAAGTATCTGCAGCCCCATAGCTACCAGCATCTGAATCTGGGTTATATCATTTGTCGTACGAGTAATCAGACTGGGAACCGAAAACGCCTGCATTTCCTGATGCCCAAAATCCGCTACTTTGTTAAAAACCCCCTCGCGCAGAGTATAACTGAAGCCAGCGGCAACCTGTGCTGACAAAAAGCCGCATATAATGCTTAAAACTGCGCTTGCAACAGTACACGCCAGCATCTCAAGGCCGGTATTTATAATCTCAGAAATAGTGCTCCCCGGCGTTTCAATAAGAACTGTCAAATCGCTCATATAGTCCGGCAGGCGCAAATCAAAATAAATCTGGCCCAGTACCATCACCGCGCACAGACCAGCCATAAGCCATTCCTTAGCGCGCATCCTCTTTAAAATCTTAATCAATTCACATTCTCCTTTCTTACCAGCCTGAACCAAAATTGCTCAAAGCCACAACAACGCTCTCTATCCCCAGCAGGATCAAATACGCTCCTACAATATAACCCACGGATATAATAGATATAATCGGATTCAGAATCATTATAACGCCCAGGACAAGTCCGATTATATTTACTATCAACGTAAAGCCATAATAAAAGTTTCCCGCAGTCATGCGTATAATATTTAAATGGGACAGCCGGGAAATGCAATGCGCAATAAACCATATCGGGAAAAGCAGGGACAATACCCATGTGCCCGCGGCAGGATAGGCCAGGAGCATAACTCCCGCCATTACGCTTAACAGGCCGGAAATTAAAGATATGGTAGGCACAAACCCCATATGCCTGTCAATTTTAATATAGAACACTATATCTGCAATTCCTGTCAGTACAGCAATAATGCCATATATTATTACCACTCCCGTCAGCGTTTCCGTTGGGCGGATAAAGGTAAAGATACCTAAAAGAATCAGCAGAATGCCCATTATGAGCTCAAGCCAGCCGTAACCTGAACGCCTTTTCACAGCAGGGCGCCCCCTTCCCTTTTTAATATAGTCATAAATTCTTCACCGGTAATGGTCTCTTTTTCATACAAAAACTGCGCCAGTTCATCCAGCTTCCCGCGATTTTCCTTTAAAATCTGCGCAGCTTTTGCATGCTGGGTTTTAATCACCTCTACCACCTCTTTATCTATCTCCTTCTGAGTTTCAGTCGAGCATATAAGAGAAGTGTCGCCGCCTAAATACTGATTGCTTACAGTCTCCATAGCCGTCATATCAAAATCCCTGCTCATGCCGTACCTGGTTATCATAGCGCGGGCAAGCTTGGTTGCCTGCTCTATATCGTTTGAGGCGCCGGTTGTTATCTCACCGAAAGCTATTTCTTCAGCCGCCCGGCCCCCGGTATAAGTTGCAATCTTGTTTTCTATTTCCTTCTTAGTTAGAAGGTACTTATCTCCCTGTTCCACCTGCATAGTATAGCCCAGCGCGCCTGAAGTGCGCGGAATTATGGTTATTTTCTGCACCGGAGCGGAATGCGACTGCATTGCAGCCACCAGCGCGTGCCCTATTTCATGATAGGCCACAACCTTCTTTTCTTCATCCGAAAGCACGGCGTTTTTCTTCTGATAGCCTGCAATAACTATCTCAATGCTCTCCTCCAAATCAGCCTGTTCCACTATAACACGGTTATTGCGCACCGCCCGCAGCGCCGCCTCATTAATGATATTGGCCAGTTCCGCGCCTGAAGCGCCCGCCGCCATACGCGCAATAGTATGAAAATTAACGTCATCCGCCGTCTTAATCTTCTTGGCATGGACTTTTAAGATTTCCTCCCGGCCTTTGAGGTCGGGCAGCTCTACCGGGATACGCCGGTCAAATCGGCCCGGACGGGTCAGTGCCGGATCCAGCGCTTCGGGCCGGTTGGTAGCGGCCAGGATTATAACTCCGGTATTGCCCTCAAATCCGTCCATTTCTGTCAAAAGCTGATTAAGGGTCTGTTCCCGTTCATCGTTTCCTCCTAATTGGCCGTCCCGTCTCTTGCCTATTGCGTCAATTTCATCTATAAAAACAATGCAGGGAGCTTTTTCCTTAGCCTGTCTGAACAAATCACGCACCTTGGAAGCGCCCATGCCCACGAACATTTCCACAAATTCAGAGCCTGAAATGGAAAAGAACGGAACATTGGATTCACCCGCTACCGCCTTGGCCAGCATGGTTTTGCCCGTTCCGGGCGGGCCGACAAGCAGAAGACCCTTAGGCATTGAAGCGCCTGCCTCCGTGTATTTCTTTGGATTATGCAGATAATCCACTATCTCCGCCAGGCTTTCCTTTGCCTCATCCTCGCCTGCAACATCGCTGAAGCGTATTCCCTGCGTGGACTGTACATAAATTTTAGCATTGCTCTTTCCCATGCCGAAGGCCATGGAATTTTTTCCGCCCGCCTGCTCCATGAGCTTCTTATTCATATATTGCCCTAGGCCTACAAATATAAGAAGGGGTATGCCCACAGACAGCAGCAGGCTTAGGATGGGAGACATGGGTTCGGTTATCTCACGGGCAAATTTTGCCCCTGAATCGTACAGTCTCTGCGTTAAATCCGGATCTTCCATGATGCCCGTTTTATATATGGCCGTATTATCCTTATCAGTAAAAACTATTGCATAATCCTCAATCTGCACCTCGCCTATATTCTTTTCTTCAATCATGCTCATAAAGGTGCCGTAATCAACTTCAGTTACCTGTCTCTGCGCAAGCAGAGGCGCAACTATCAAATTAAACAGAAGCAGAATTATTAACGCGATACCGTAATAATATAAAAGCGATTTTTTAGGAGATTTAACTTCCTGCAAATTTATTCCTCCTCCTTTTCCTGTTGAGTAAGTTCAGCATCTATAGCCTCTAAAGATATGAGCAGAGCGCGGTTGGCCGCCTGCATTGCAAAATCCAGCGCGTATTCAGCCAGAAGCGCTTTTTCCTCGGCCGACAATGCTTTGCTCCACTCTTCCATCGCCGTCCGCCTGCATACTTCAGCTTTAGCATCCTGTATAACCTGCTCCACCCGGCCGTAAACCTGCGAAATTCTGCTAACCGTTTCGGCACGGGAAGAGCTGAGTCTGCTGCGCAAAGCCAGTTCGTTCTGCGCATACTCTCTGTGCGCCTTAACAAGCTCCTCCCTTATCCGGCTGTGACACGCTTCCCTGCTAAGTTTAATCCGACGGCGCATTTTTTCAAATTCATTATCCAGTTCGTCCAATTTTACGGACAGTACCTCACACGCCATAACGCCGCTCCCTTCTTTTATCAGTTTACTGTTTTATTGTACCCGCCATTTTTAATTTCATCAATAGCCAATAATTTTAAAGTGTATAGACAAAACGGGCCCAGGGTAAAAAAGTTTTACACTCGGCCCGTTTTGTAAAACACAAATTTAAGAATAAGGCGAAACCCCTTCTACTAATAAAACATATATTTGATGTACAATTCTATCCAGATTTTTCGTATCCTCCTCTGTCCAGCCACGCAGGACGCCCATTATAGCCTCGCTGTGATAACGCAAAATAAATTTTAATTCGGAACGGCTGCATTTTTGATATAAATTCTTTTCTTCAACCGTCTGCTCAAATATATTATAAACATGCTCGGTTAAAATGCGTGCAATCTCGTCACCGTAATTAGTCTGCATGCTCTTTTTTACATGAGGAGCCGCATTCAGAGCCATAAGCACGAAATAGCGAATCCTTTCCTCGCCGTCTTTGCCAAAGCCCGCTTCCCGCATTGCCTGCGCGCCTCTTTCCAGCATCCATTTAAGCATGTCGGGTATATCTTCAAAATGATAATAAAAAGCCTGGCGGGTTATATGGCATTCCTCCACAATGTCTTTTACCGTAAGCTTTTTAACCTTTTTATCCATCAGAAGCCTTCTGGCAGCCTCAACTATCTCTTCCTTCATATCTATTGCCATTAAGCTCCACCTCCAGCCAAGATTGAACAGCAGGGCTGCTGTCGCCCCTTCTTAATAAAAAAGCCGAACCTACCGTCATAAGGCGCAAAGGTTCGGTTGACCCGGCAAACGAATAGGAACTGTATTCCCAGACACTCTGATTACAAAGCAAGGCTGATCGCACTGCCCATTATAAGTCCCGACATTACCGGGGTCACACCTGATGTTTTGTATTAATGCTCTCCGTTTTACTTACCTGATTTCCTATTATTTTAATTCATTCTAAAGCCAATGTCTGCTTTTGTCAAGTATAATAATGAGATATATTTTAGCATACTCAAAAACCTATTAAAAAAGAAAGCTGGCGCACAGATAATATGGTGAATAGCATAGCACCAGATTACAACAAGTCCCAAAAGAAACAAAAAGAAGGCGCCGCGGCCATCAATGAATGCTGAAAAGCTGTTGACATTTCACAACTGACATGATATATTTGCGTCATAAATGTAATATTATCTTGTTTTTTTGATTATATTTATAACTAACATATATTTTGCAGTTTAATATAAATTTATGAAATAATCAGGGGGTATTGTAAATGAAAAATTTCTTGTAACTATTGTCATGGTTTTATTGACGATATCTTTATCGGCCTGCGAAAACGCCGCTCAACCCAGCCAGACCGCTACAGTGGAGAATACTCAGCCCGACTTTTTAGATATATTAGCCGAAGAAAGAGATATCAATTTAATGATTTTTATGTTTTGCGGCTTTGAGGACGGAGAGATAGTCGATGCAAGCATACTTGATTTAGAAACGCTTACCTATTGCATGCAGAGAACCGTATTCAGAGTACAGGGCGAGGTAGAACTGGTGCGGCAGCGCGGAAATTATACCATTGTTTATCTGACTCAATACAGCAAAAGAATAGAAGTCCGCTTGGATTCAATAGAAAATATTGAAAAGGGAGACTATGTCGAAGTTGTCGGCCATTTAGAGGTGACAGAAAATAATATGAGGCTCTATGACGCCTCAATAACCGGGCGAGGGAGTTCCGTTCAAAACAGCATATGGCAGCAAAAACTTAAAGCATAATTTAGCAAGGATTTACCGGGGAATCAGTTACAAGCAAATTACTGCCCCTTTTATAAAATGGCTTAAATAATAAATGAAGCAGTCTATAAATATAGTATTACATTAAAAATCCCAGTATCCCAAGCTATAGGTTTGACTGTTAAACACAGATCCGGCCGTATTACTTCATTTATACATGCAAGCCTTAAAAAATTAACCGCCCCTGCTGTAGATATTACTGGAACAGCAGGGACGATTGTTTATGTCTTGATTCGGCTGCCTGCCAAAAGCTAATAAATTATGATTTAACAGAAAAACGCGCAGAATTGGGCGCTGTCCCCGCTATACATCCCGCTGTCCTTCCACAGCCGCGCAAAAACAGATCTTAGCTCTACGATCGACATTGCGGCATAAAATTCAAAATCCTCTTTAAGATATTTATTGGAATACTCCGCTACAATCTCTTTTGTTGTATCAATACAATTTCGCATATCCTTGGATAAAGACTTATATCCAGCCAGGGAGCACAAATATTCCTTAAGCTGAACTTCCATTTTGTCTTTAAATACAATCGCATTTACATACGGCCTGCCGCTGCATTGCACAGCGCAGAAACCTTCATTCGTCAGTTTTTGCAGATTTTCTTTTTCTGCTTCAGAAAATTGTGTCAGCGGCACATCCTTTACGATTGCATTAAGAGTTGCGTTCAGATAATAATCGGGGACATCCTTTTTATATCTTCTTTTTGAAAATACCGCATCCTGTGTTTGCGCCTGATATCCTTTCCAGCTTGTACCTATCCATCCGTTTCCGTTATTATTGAAAAACGAGGAGGGCAAACGGCATACAGCCCCTTCTTCAAATCCGATTATGCCCCAGTCCCCTCCACCGCTCCGCTTGAAATGAGAAAAAATATTGCTTGCAAAAGAAGATGCTTCCATTAGCTGCTCCAGGTATAGGGCGAAATAAATCTGCACATCATTTACACTGTAATTGCCGAATGTTACTCCCAGCTCGTCCGCTTTCTTCAAGGCCGGCTCGGCAAGCTGCCAGATTGCGGCGGCATGCTGCTCGGCAAAAGTACAAATAACTTCATTAAGCCTGTTCTGGCATTCCACAGGTACGATAAAAAAATTAGTTAAATATTTATTATTTTCAACTTTCTTAAGAAGCTCAGCTTTAACGAGCAGCTCCGCTTCTTCCTCCATATAAGGAGCGGCAATGCCCAGTTCTAGAGATAGGTCCTGCAGGGTGCTTGGATTATTATGCGCCTGACACAGAATATTTACAGGAATTTTGCGTTTGATGGCCGACCACGGAAGCCCTGACGGCTGATTGCCTGAAACGCAAAAAGATATGCTCTCAGGCTTATAGCTTCTTGTTCCAAATTCTCTTGCCATTTCCATACCTTCTTTCAATATTTTTCGCGCACGGTACAATTTTGACATAACCGTACCTGCTGGGATATTGAGAGAGCGGGCTATATCGCTGATTTTTTCACCTTGAAAATAATACGCTACAAGAATATTTCGGTAATCCGATGAGGCCATTGCCAACTCCCTGCGAAGCAGAGACAGGTTTTCACTATTTACAAGCTCTTCTTCAGGATTATAAGCGTTGTCCTCAATCTCAAAATCGCTTATATCCTTTCTCTCCTCCGCAACAGCCTGCTTATGCTTTTTATCAGCCCATACGCTATAGCGATTGCGCGCGATTCGCCATATCCATGCAGAAAGCTTTTCGGGAATTATGCCTTTATCAAGCGAAGCGATAATATTAAGCGTAATATCTGAAGCCAAATCCTCCGCTTCATAAACATTTCCCGACTTTTTTAAGCAAAAGTAAAAAATCTTTTCCGAATAATCCTGTATAACAGCATATATCAGGCTATCTTTTTCGCCAGCTTTCACCGTCACTCTCACCACCCTTCATCTATATAGTGAATAAAAAATAAATTGTATTGCAAAAAATCATATTTTTATGTCAAAAAATTTTCAGCGTTAGCGTACACGGCAAAACACGCCCAAGTCATGTAAATCTGCCTGTTTTCTATATTTCCTTAAGACGTTTCAGGTCCCGCGTCCCCCGTCCGCCTTAAAAATAGTCAAGTTTAAGCGGTTCTGAGATCTCAAAGTCAAAAACGTGATTTTGCCTCCCCACAAGATATTAGACGCCATGCGCCGGGCGTATTATGGAGCAAAAGCGGCCCCATACGCAAATTCAGCACTTAAAAACTTCATCATCCGCCGCATGCTAATATTGGACAAAAAACAAAGCTCTAATTTTGATATATGCAGTACCAAAATTAGAGCTTTTATTTGGAAAATGACCCTAATTGTGATACAAATGAACCCCCTTTGGCGTTAGGGGGTTCACTTTGCGCTAAGGGGGTTCAGACCTGGCTTTGCTGCTTTTGCCTGCGGCCCAATATGCCTACCAGAATCACAGAGAGGATAATTTCCACGCCGACAAGCAAAGCTACTTTTGTTAAATTGCTCCCAACAAGCATGGTGACCGCCGCTGTGTCTATAAGCATGTGGGCGAGAATGCAAGGAATGGAGCCGCGCGACAATTCTTTTACTGCACCCAGGGTAAATGTGTTCCCAAGTATCATCAGGAAAAAGATGAGGTAATTGGAGGAACCAGCCGTGATCCACGGCAGACGATAGATGGGGAAATGCCATATAAACCAGATGACGGATATAACGAGCATTTTCAGCACAAAACTTTTCTTTATGGATATATGGGTTTGCAGATACCATCGCCACCCCACCTCTTCCAGTCCGCCCTGCAAAAGCGTCCAGGGGAAATAGGCAATCATGGCCGAAAATGGGGAACCGGTAAAAGTCACATTTCCCAGTAAAACTGATATTCCGTAATAGATAAGCGGCACCGCCAGAGCGGTGACATAGGCATACCGGCGTTCGTGCGGTGAAAACGCCGCTTTAAGAATTTGCCCTATTCCAGACATTTCACCGGACATCTGCACGAAACCAAAGGCAACCAGCATCGGCAGCAGATTCATGAAAATGAACAGCACGGAAGCCCAGATATTCGTGTTGTCCGGTACAAACCACAGGATAAGCTGACCTACCAGGAAGGTACAGACAATGGTGATAAGGGCGTATAAATAGGGCAATAAAATGCGTTGATTTTTCATATCCGTCTCCTGAATACCAGATTTACTTTATACTATCAGATTATTCTGAAAAGAGCAAGAAAAAGCACCGCAACCCTGATACCCATTGTATCAAAATTGCAGTGCTTCTTTGGTGGACGATCAGGGGCTCGAACCCTGGACACCCTGATTAAGAGTCAGGTGCTCTACCAACTG
>ERZ827524.2653-NODE-2653-length-12217-cov-3.830620_pt1 | contig 12217 bp, 8 predicted proteins | sample MGYA00519702_ERZ827524 | MGnify/ENA primary metagenome ERZ827524 (study PRJEB31778, sample SAMEA3449341) | human gut metagenome | biome: human gut; feature: human-associated habitat; material: faeces | place: United Kingdom | collected 2010/2012 ...
ACGGCGTGGAGCCTTGTTACCGGTCTGATCTTTTTTTACGGATATCTGGTTGTCCGGTTTGCAATCCTTGGAAAAACCGGCTATATTGCCAAAACAATTGTTTTGACTTTAATTGCCATATTGATATTGATTGCAATCGATTTTGTGAATGGTTACCGGGGATGGTCGGTACGGTATGTGTTCCCGGCGGCGATCATTTTAGTCGATATAGGAATTTTGGTCTTGATGTGTGTGAACCGGAGGAACTGGCAGAGTTATATTATGTGGCAGATTTTTATGATTTTGTGCAGTTTTGTTCCGATTATTCTGTATCTGACCGGAATTATTTATGTGCCGTATCTGGCGCTCGCGGCACTCGGAACGTCTGTATTTTTGTTCCTTGGAACGCTGATCATCGGTGACAGAAGGGCAAGGGTGGAACTGAAGAGAAGATTCCATATCAGATAAGGAAACGACAGAAGTTTGAATAAGAGGGTTTATGATCAGAAAATTGACTTTGAAAAAAGAAAGAGAACATGAGACAAACGAAGCGAGCATCGCAGGAAATGTCATGCGTGACCTGATCGCGCATGTGACAAACGATAACCTGATCGGCAGGAAGATCAAAAGCGGTGAACTGCGGAAAAAAATGGTCGAACCGCCGTGGAAATGCCCGGATATGTTCACCATGACCACTATCGAGATGGAGCACTTCACAATGGAGTGGCTTGAATTAAAGGAAAATCCAAATGAGCAGAAGGTAATCTTACAGCTTCATGGCGGCGGGTATATCGGAGCGATGCGGAATGCATACCGCATGTTTGCGGGACTTTACAATGAAGTCAGCAAAGGGATGAGTGTACTCACCATTGATTACCGTGTAGCACCTGAAAATCCATATCCGGCGGCATTGGAAGATGCAGTGAGCGCATATCAGTGGCTGCTCGGTCAGGGCTGGTTTGCAGAGGATATCATTGTGGCAGGAGATTCCGCAGGAGGAGGGCTTGCGATGGCACTGTGCCATTATCTGAAAGATCATGGAATGCAGCTTCCATGTGGGATCGTTGCAATGTCTCCGTGGACGGATCTTATGGCAAGCGGTGAATCGTATGATACCAATTATGAGAGGGATCCGTTGTTCGGAAATACGAGGGACAGCCTGATCTATAACAAAGACTATGTGGGTGACCATGATCCGATGGATGCTTATATTTCACCTTTGTATGGGGATTTCAGAGGATTTCCGCCAATGCTCATTCAGGTAGGTTCTTATGAGATGCTGTTAAGTGATTCGGTGAGCGTTGCCTCGAAAGCGAGACATCAGGGTGTGAAAGTAAGACTCAGTATTTATGATGGAATGTTCCACATTTTCCAGATGGCAGCAAAAATGCTGCCAGAATCCAGAAAAGCGTGGGCTGAGATTGGAAAATTTATTGATGTTTTGTCAAATGACTGACATCCATATAAACAGGAAGACCATTTTCATAGGTGACATTGGATTCCCCCTGAATCAATGGAGTGAGGTAATCAATTAATTCCTGTGTAACATCATTGCCAGCGGCGTTGATCCATTCAGTAGGAACGGATTTGGCTTCGTTGGCAATATTTTTTATCTCGGCATATCCATATTCAATCGTATATGGATCGTCAGATACACGGTTCATGGTGACCATAGAAGCTGTTACGCCTTCCTCGGAGAGCGCAACGGCTTTTTTTCCTAATTCGACAGATTCCATAAGGTCTGTCTTGGATGCTAAATGGGCTGCACACCGCTGTAATACATTCACTTCGATGGAGCGGACTTTTACACCTAATTTTTCTTTCACAAGGAATTCCAATGTTTTTCCGGCGCCACTCAGCTGGCTGTGGCCAAATGTATCGACTGACTTCTCAGAAGCGCTGATGTAATTGCCGGATGCATCTCGGATACCCTCTGATACGGCAATGATAACGTTATTGCGTTCAAACAGCATACGTTTTACATCTAACAGGAAGTCGTCCGTATCAAACGGAACTTCCGGAAGATAAATCAAATGTGGAGCGGAATTATATCCGTTTCTTGCAAGAGCAGCGGCAGCGGTCAGCCATCCTGCGTCACGTCCCATGATCTCAATGATCGTAACACTCTTGACTGCGTAAATAAAAGTGTCATGGGCAATCTCTAAAACAGAGGAAGCAATGTATTTTGCAGCGGAACCAAAACCAGGAGTGTGGTCTGTCTCACACAGATCGTTGTCGATCGTTTTTGGAATGCCGATAATGCGGACATCGCTGCCGATTTTTTTGCCGTATTCGGATAATTTTAAAACGGTGTCCATAGAGTCGTTTCCGCCAATGTAGAAGAAGGCGCCGACATTGTATAATTCAAACTGTTTGAAGATAAAAACATATGAGGAATCATCATCCAGATAATCCGGCAGTTTATGACGGCAGGAACCTAAATACATTGCCGGTGTTGTTTCCAGACGATCCAGATATGCCGGATTTTCATTCATAATTTCTGTCAGATTTAATAAATGATTGTTTAAGATGCCAAGGATTCCATTTACAGATCCATAGACAGTCTCATACTGATCAGATGCCATGACTCCACGGATCACACCTGCAAGGCTGGCGTTAATTGCAACTGTCGGGCCACCGGACTGTGCGACCATTACATTTTTTAAACTCATAGTTTACTCCTTAATAATTCATTAACTTTTGTTAAAAATAGTATCCATTTCTTTTTCTTTTGTTATAATGAAAAAGATAGATTTTTTGAAAAAATCTTTTTGACTGCTATATAATAGCGGAAAATAACGTGTTTAGCAAGAGGTAGCAGGTGTGAAATGTGATTTATGTCCAAGAAAATGCCTTGTAGACCGGAAAAAGGGTGAAAAAGGAATCTGTGGGCAGACAGAAAATTTAAAAGTAGCGAGGGCGGCACTTCATTTCTGGGAGGAACCTTGCATTTCGGGAGATGCGGGATCTGGAGCGGTATTTTTTTCGGGGTGTCCGCTGCATTGTGTATTCTGTCAGAATGAGAATATCGCAAACGGAACGGTTGGAAAAGAAATCTCTCTGGAGCGGCTCGTGGATATTTTTCTTGAATTGCAGGAAAAAAGAGCCAATAATATCAATCTTGTGACACCGGGACATTTTGTGCCGCAGATCGTGAAGGCTCTGGATCAGGCACGAAAGGAAGGGCTTACGCTTCCGGTTGTATACAATACAAGCAGTTATGAGACGGTTGACACGATCAAAATGCTAGAGGGTTACGTCGATATTTATTTGCCGGATTTTAAATATATGAGCCCGGTTTTGAGTAAAAAGTATTCTCATGCTCCGGATTATGCAGAGGTTGCAAAGGCAGCGATCGCAGAGATGGTGCGGCAGACAGGAAAGGCTGTGTTTGTAAATGGAGATGAAGATAACCTTATTTTAAGTGGAACGATAGTAAGACATCTGACACTGCCCGGTTGTATGGCGGATTCCATGCAGATTTTAAAATATCTGCATGATACTTACGGAGATATGATTTATATCAGTATCATGAACCAGTTCACCCCGCTTTCCAATCTGGAAAAGTATCCGGAATTAAATCGCAGGATTACCGATGAGGAATATGAGACACTGGTGGATTATGCGATCGAGATCGGAATAGAAAATGGTTTTATCCAGGAGGGGAACACAGCGGAAGAGAGTTTTATCCCGGCATTTGACTGTGAGGGTGTGTAACCTTGAAAATGAGAACCATATTTTCTGGTGGAAAAAATTTCCAAAAAAATAAGGAAAATTATATTTACATAATATGGGAAAATGCTATAATTAGCTTCGTATGATTACAAAGAAGGAATAGCAGCGAAATTACTGCAGACAGATTCTTTATCATAATAGAGTGAATTACGAAAATTTACTGAAAGTAAAGGAAAATGCAGACGAGGAGGAGACGAGAATGAATTTTCTGAATTTAATTCAGGGCGCAGCCGGAAAGGTAAAAGGGGTTGCGACTTTGCTTAGCGGACTGACAAAGACACAGGCGATCATAGCAGGTGTAGCTACTGTGACAGCAGTTGGCGGTGTCGGAACAGGAGGATATTTCTTATATGACCATTTTCATCAGCCGGAACCAATTGTGGCAGATGTTGTGATAAGTACAGAGGTGGCAGAACCGACGGAAGAAGTTGTGGCAGCCGAAGAAGTTGTCACGGAAGAGACAGAGGCGGCAGAACCGGAAACCGTTACATTGGTCGGAAGTTCTATTGAGAAGGATCTGAAGATCAAGATACAGGACGAGTCCTCGAAAAATGTAAAGGGACAGCCTTTTGAGATCACGATCAAGGCAGACAAGAAGAAGGCAAAATCAACTACATATTCAGATGATGATAAAGATGGTATTATTTACATTAAAAGTATTGATGCCGGAAAATATGATGTCTCTTTGAATGAGATTGATGGATATATTTCAAAAGAAAATTCTTACAAATTAACGGTTAAGGATAAGATTGAATACACCAAGGTAGATGTCAAAGACGAGATTAAATCCGCAGCAGAAGTAGCACCGGCAGAGGATGCAGAGGTAGACAATGTTGAGGTGGAGGCTGTTATTCAGGATACAGTGGAAACGGTTGACAGCACCTGCACACCATCCAAAGTCGGAGCAGGAGATGTGGATACTTCCAATTTCCCGAAAGCTTCTGTTGGTGGATCAACAAAAGTGGACATTGCACAGGCAGCAGTGACGGCTTCCGCAAAACGTGTGGGATATAGAGCTACTGGAAATGAGGGAGAAACTGTTCCGTCAACTGCAACAAAGGAACCAAAATCATCAGAAACAACAGCACCAAAATCATCGGAAACGACAACACCGAGTGAAGGCAGTTCGGAAACTACTGGTGGTCAGGGAACTGGCGGTGGTCAGAATTCTGGTTCTGGAAATAGTGGAAGTGGTGAGAGTACAGGTAATCAGAATGGAACACCTGGAGACAAAACAGATGGTACAGAGACAAAGCCGGATGATACGAAACCAGATAAATATGAAATTACCATTGTCCATATGTTTTATAAAAACGATGGAAAAACAAAAGCAGACAAAGCAGATGAAAAAGAGACAGTAACTGTTGCAAAGGATGCGAAAACGGTGTCATCTGCAAAAACATATGACGGATATAAAGCTTCCAACGGTACAACCTTTACCATTCAGAATGGTGCAAAAGAATATACCATCATGTGGGTTGCAACAGCAGCAGATAAGGCTACTTATAAGGTAACACATAATTTCTTCCAGGCTGATGGAAAGACAAAAGCGGAAGAATCCAAAAGTGAAGATATCACAGTAGATGCTACGTCTACTGAGATACAGGCATCTTCTTATGAGGCACAGGGATATAAACTGGCAGAAGGTTCCACGAAGATCAAAGTGGCAGCAGGCACAACAGCATACACATTAAACTGGGTAAAAGCTGCAGCCGCAGCCAGTGCATCTGTCACAGTACCACAGACGGCAGCTTTATATAACAGCACTATTAATAATGCAAATACAATTGGTCTCACAGCAACATTGACAGATGCAGGCAATATTATCACAAATATTACATGGGCTAGCAGCAACGAAAAAGTTGTAAAGGTATCCAATGGAGCGAAAACAGGATGTACACTGACAGCAGTTGGAAAAGGAAGTGCAACTGTAACAGGTACGATCACATACTTATCCAAACCGGGCGATACCAAGACAACCGCAAGTGACAAGAAAATCACATGTACAGTTACAGTCAATGATTTTACTGGAAATACAACAACCCAGTTAAAAGATAAATCCGGTAGAACTCTTTACAAAGATTCCGAGTGTAAAAAACCAGCAACCGTGGCAGATTACAATGCAAACGGAACTTACTACACCGAGCCGGTTTACACCGGATGGCAGACCATTGATGGAAAAGTATATTACTATACCAGCAACCATCAGCGTGTAACAGGAAGTCAGGTGATCAGCGGTATCTCTTACAACTTCGGAAGTGATGGAGCATTACAGCAGGGCTCCGGAAAGAACGGTATTGATGTATCCAGCCATCAGGGAAATATCGACTGGGCATCTGTAAAGGCGGCAGGTATCAATTTTGCAATTATCCGTGTCGGTTACCGCGGATCACAGACAGGAGCATTAGTAGAGGATTCCTGCTTCAAGAAAAATATTCAGGGTGCAACTGCAAACGGCATTAACGTTGGTGTTTACTTCTTCACACAGGCTACAACTGAGGCAGAGGCTGTTGAGGAGGCAAGTATGGCATTGACATTATGCTCCGGCTACAATCTTTCTTACCCGATCTTTGTTGATACAGAGAACGGAAGCGGAGCAGCCCGTGCCAACGGATTAGATAAAGGCACCAGAACGGCATGCGTGGCTGCGTTCTGTAAGACCATTGCAAACGGTGGAAGAAAAGCAGGTGTTTACGCAAGCAAGAGCTGGTACAACAATAAAATTGATGCATCTGCATTCAGTAACTACTTTATCTGGGTTGCACAGTACAACACAACCTGCAATTACAAAGGAAAATATAACATGTGGCAGTATTCTTCCAAGGGAAGTGTTCCTGGAATCAAGGGAAATGTTGATGTAAATATTGCATATTAATTCATGGATTTTAAAAGGACGACCGGTATCTGTTCAGATACCGGTTGTTTTGCACATAACAATCGATAAGGGGAACAGGTTTGCTATATTATAATAAGAAAGAGTATCCAAAACAGATATGGGTGTCGCAGATACCGGAGCGGGAAGTTTCTTTGTTAAGGGAAAATCTTGCCGAAATAAAACAAACTACATTTGTATTAATGCAAAAAGAGGAAGCCTGTCATCAACTGTCAGAGCAGTGGAGCAGAGATATCATTTTTCTATCTTCGAACCAGTCTCTCTTAGACCTTGCCAGAGATGTGAATGTTCCAGCGATTGCCTATCAGATGCCGGAAACGGATACATTTCTTCATGCCGATATGGTCGTTGAGGGGTTCGAGGAAGTCGATATGACGTTTTTACAGCGCGTGTATGAGAGACATTTCAATATCCCGTGGACGATTCTGGAGACGAAACGCTGTATTGTGAGAGAATTGGAGCTTTCTGATCTGGATGCCCTTTTTTCCATGTATGCAGAACCCGGAATGACCGACTATATGGAGGGGTTATATGAATATGAGGAAGAGCTGGAATATCAGAAAGCCTATATCGAAAATATGTATCGTTTTTATGGATATGGAATGTGGCTTGTTTTTGAGAAAAAAACGGGAACATTGATCGGCAGGGCTGGTGTGGAACATCGCGAAGAGTTAAATGGAGATATGGAATTGGGTTATGCGATCCGGACATCCTTTCAACATCAGGGTTATGCCTATGAAGTATGTCAGGCAATCATGCAATATGCAGGAGAGGAGCTGCAGGTACATCTCTTGCACTGTCTGATTCAAAAAGAAAATACTCTTTCTGAAAAACTTGCCATAAAATTAGGCTTTTCATATTGCGGTGACCGGGAAATAGACGGCGTCCTGATGTCAGATTATCAGATAGAATGGTGATGGAAGCCGGATGCAAAGTTTAAGCGTTGATTTTTGATAGAAAATAAAATATAATCATATATTATACACAAAAGCATAGATAAAGTGGGTGATCTACATGGCAGAACTTTCATCAGAAGAATTAGAGAAAATCGTAAAAGAAGAGGACAATAGTATTAAACCAATGAAGGAGTTTGAGAGTCCCGAAAAATTATATCAGGAATTGATCGCCAGTGTCCGTAAGTATCATCCATCTACGGATATCAGTCTGATAGAGAAGGCATACAACATTGCATACGAGGCACATAAGGGGCAGGTAAGAAAATCGGGAGAACCGTATATCATCCATCCATTGTGCGTTGCGATTATTTTAGCAGAGTTAGAGCTTGATAAGGAGACGATCGTAGCGGGACTTTTGCATGATGTGGTGGAAGATACCGTTATGACCGACGAGGAGATCAAACAGGAGTTTGGTGCAGAGGTTGCACTGCTGGTAGATGGTGTCACAAAATTAGGGCAGTTGTCCTACGATGCGGATAAGGTGGAAGTTCAGGCAGAGAATTTAAGAAAAATGTTCCTTGCCATGGCAAAGGATATCCGTGTGATCCTGATCAAACTGGCAGACCGCCTGCATAATATGCGGACACTGAAATACATGACGCCGGAGAAACAGAAGGAAAAAGCGCGCGAGACAATGGATATCTATGCGCCGATCGCCCAGCGTCTTGGTATTTCCAAAATTAAGATCGAATTAGACGATCTGTCTTTAAAATATTTAGAGCCGGAAGCATACTATGATCTGGTTCATCAGATCGCCCAGAGAAAAAGTGTCAGGGATGATTATGTCCAGAGCCTTGTGGAAGAGGTAAAAAAACATATTCACGAAGCCGGAATTCCGGCGCAGATCGATGGGCGGGCAAAGCACTTTTTCAGTATTTATAAGAAAATGAAGAATCAGGATAAAACGCTGGATCAGATTTATGATCTGTTTGCAATCCGTATTATCGTGGATTCCGTAAAAGACTGTTATGCGGCACTTGGTGTCATCCATGAGATGTATAAACCGATCCCTGGCCGGTTCAAAGATTACATTGCCATGCCAAAACCGAACATGTATCAGTCACTTCACACGACATTGATCGGACCGACAGGACAGCCGTTCGAGATCCAGATCCGTACCTATGAGATGCACCGCACTGCTGAGTACGGTATCGCCGCTCACTGGAAATACAAAGAGGCAAGCAATAATGGCGGTGCTGCAGCACCAATGACCGTTACCGAGGAAGAGAAGTTAAGCTGGCTGAGACAGATTTTAGAGTGGCAGAGGGATATGTCCGATAACAAGGAGTTTATGAGTCTGTTAAAAAGTGATCTCGACCTGTTTTCGGATACGGTTTTCTGCTTCACACCGACAGGAGATGTAAAAAACCTGCCAAACGGTTCTACGCCAATTGATTTTGCGTACAGCATCCATTCGGCGGTCGGAAACAAAATGATCGGAGCCAAAGTCAACGGAAAGCTTGTTCCGATTGATTATGTGATCCAGAATGGTGACCGGATCGAGGTGTTGACTTCTCAGAATTCCAAGGGACCAAGCCGTGACTGGCTGAATATTGTAAAGAGCACGCAGGCAAAGAATAAGATCAATCAGTGGTTCCGAAGTGAGTTGAAGGAAGAAAATATCGTAAGAGGAAAAGAACTGCTTGCATCCTGTTGTAAATCAAAGGGGATCAACCTTTCCGATATCAACAGACCAGAGTATCAGGATAAAATCATGCGAAAGTATGGTTTTCACGACTGGAATTCCTGCCTTGCAACTGTTGGTCATGGCGGTTTAAAAGAAGGTCAGATCGTGAACCGCATGTACGAGGAATATAAGAAAGACCACCTTGCACGTATTACAGACGAGGAAGTTCTTGAGACAATCTCCGAAAATAAAGAAAAAGTCCCGGAGAAAAAATCAAAGAGCGGTATCATTGTAAAGGGACTTTATGACGTGGCAGTCCATTTTTCAAAATGCTGCAGTCCGGTTCCGGGGGACGAGATCGTAGGATTTGTGACAAGAGGACGCGGTGTTTCCATTCACCGGACAGATTGCATCAACATCATCAATCTTTCAGATATGGAGAGAGAACGTCTCATCGATGCAGAGTGGCAGCATGATGAAGAATCCGGCAATTCCGGTCTTTATCTGGCAGAGATCAAAGTATTCTGCAATAACCGTACCGGGCTTCTCGTGGATATCACAAGAGCCTTTACAGAGCGTGCGATTGATATCAATGCGATCCATTCCAAGACGAGTAAGCAGGGAATCGCAACCATTGATATTTCATTTAACACAAAAGGAAAAGCAGAGTTGACGAGCGTGATCGACAAGCTTCGTCAGATAGACAGTATTATTGATATTGAGAGAACCACCGGCTGATCTGGCTCAGGTGGTTTCTTTCATCTTTTTATGGAGGAAGAAAAAGATGGCACCATTAAGTATACAGATATATGTAGTAGGTCCGGTACAGACCAATTGCTATTTTGCGATCAATGATGACACAAAAGAAGTACTGATCATTGATCCGGGTGCAAGTGCAAAACAACTTGCAGAGAAAGTGAAAGAGCAGGGATTGAAACCTGTGGCAATTCTTCTGACACATGGACATTTTGACCATGCGACAGGGGCAGGGGAGCTGGCGCAGCTTTTGCATATAAAAATATACGCGCAGGAAAAAGAAAAAGAGACACTGGAAAATCCGCAGCTGAATCTGAGCGGATGGCAGGGAAGCGAGCTTGTGTTCTATGCCGATGAATATTTAAAAGATGAGCAGGAAATAGATCTTGCAGGATTTCATATACGGGTATTTTTAACACCGGGACATACGGTGGGAGGCTGCTGCTATTATTTTCCATATCAGAACACGTTATTCAGCGGGGACAGCCTCTTTCAGACTTCTATTGGAAGGACTGATTTCCCGAAGGGGAGTGCATCCCAGCTGATCCATGCGATTCGGGAAAAACTCATGCCGCTTCCTGATGAGACCGCCGTGTATACAGGGCATGGAGATATGACAACGATCGGAACAGAGCGGATGTACAATCCATATTTGTAGGAGGAAAGCATGATATTAGCAAAATTAAACCAGCCGGAATTTGAGTATGACATACATTCGCTCATCAAAGCATTTTTCCCGGAGGAAAATGTGAGTGCAACGGCAGAAGATAAAAAATATGAGGAAGAGATCACCTTACAGTTTCAGGTGGAGTATGAGCCACAGCAGATAAAAATTGAGTGGAAGGGAAAAAATCAGGAAAGTCATGACCGAAGTTTTCCGGTAGATTTTTCAGACCGCACGGAAACGAAAAACGAACTGAAACAGAATTTTTATCAGATTTTATCAGAGATCACGGGCAAAAAGCTTCCGTGGGGAACGCTGACAGGAATCCGGCCAACGAAAATCCCGATGAAATTTTTAGAGGAAGGAAAAACGGAGGAAGAGATCAGAACCTACATGCAAAAAACGTACTTTGCATCCGATGAGAAAATCGATCTTTCCATTGATATTGCAGAGCGTGAGCTTGAAATCTTAAAAAAGATCGATTACGAGAACGGCTACAGTCTTTATATCGGAATCCCATTCTGTCCGACAACCTGCCTGTATTGTTCGTTTACATCCTACCCATTAGTGAGCTGGAGACAGAAAGTGGACAGCTATCTGGATGCTTTGGAAAAAGAACTGGATTATGTAGCGGTAAAATTTGGAAAAAAACATCTGAATTCCATCTACATTGGAGGGGGAACACCGACAACACTGGAGCCATATCAGCTTGACCGGCTGATCCGTAAAATCCGATGCAGCTTTGATCTGTCACACTGTCTGGAGTTTACAGTGGAAGCCGGACGTCCGGACAGCATCACAAGAGAAAAATTAGAAACGTTGAAAAAATGGGACATCACAAGAATTTCCATCAATCCGCAGACGATGAAAGATGAGACATTAAAAATCATCGGGCGCAGGCATACCGTGGCACAGACCGTGGAGAGTTTTCAGCTTGCGAGAGAGCTTGGATTCGATGATATTAACATGGATCTTATCATGGGACTGCCGGAGGAAAGCCTTGAGGATGTCAGGGATACCTTAGAGCAGGTAAAAGCGTTAAAACCGGATAATCTTACCGTGCATTCACTTGCATTAAAGAGGGCGGCACGGCTTAACATGTTTAAGGAAGATTATAAAGATTACAAGATGGTCAACACCACAGAGCATATGAACCTCACCGCAGAATATGCAAAAGAGATGGGATTAGAACCATATTATCTGTATCGGCAGAAGAGCATGGCTGGCAATCTGGAAAATGTCGGTTACGCAAGTCCGGGGAAAGCAGGAATTTATAACATTCTGATCATGGAGGAGAAACAGACCATCGTGGCGTGCGGAGCGGGAGCTTCGACAAAACGTGTCTGGAATGAGCCAAATCCGGACGGCACTCATCGGATCGAAAGATGCGAGAATGTCAAGGATGTAGCGCAGTACATCGAGAGAATTGATGAGATGATTGAGCGGAAGCAGAAACTTTTTGCAGAAGAATAAAAGGTTTTTTTTCCTGAAATAGTACATCAAATGAGGGTTAGTACATCAAAAAATTACCCAATAATACTGAATAACCTATGAGATGTATTGAAACAACCTAATAACTGTGCCTTAAAGGACGAATTCATTTTAGC
>ERZ827524.2658-NODE-2658-length-12188-cov-4.619880_pt1 | contig 12188 bp, 9 predicted proteins | sample MGYA00519702_ERZ827524 | MGnify/ENA primary metagenome ERZ827524 (study PRJEB31778, sample SAMEA3449341) | human gut metagenome | biome: human gut; feature: human-associated habitat; material: faeces | place: United Kingdom | collected 2010/2012 ...
CGGAGCGATACGGACCGTTCCCAAGCACGCTTCGAGGGGCATTCGTCAGTGCCGAAGCTCGGGAACGACAGAACGGCATTCCCCGAATGGACAGCCGGCAGCGGTCGGGAAACGTGTCTGCGCGTGGACAGCGGGCATACGCCCCACGCGCCGCCAAGCGGCGCCGATTTCAAAACAGGATGCAATGACCCCAAATCAAGCAGATACCCGACCGCCGAATTGCGGATTGACGGTCTTTCCAAGATGCCGGAGCGATGCTGTTGTCCGAAACGCTGTACCTGTCAAGGATTTGCACATTTGCCCGCAAATCGGGACAGCACCAAATAAAAAAGACAGGCGTTCGAAACGCGTCCGAACGCCTGTCTGTTTCGCAGCCCGCAGAACATCAACGGCCGCAGGAAGCTGTCCGCCCCGCGCCGTTTTCGATTCCACACAAGCCGCGTATATTTTTTTGCCTCTCGCTTACCAAAGTATCGTTTCGACGTCGATACGCCTCAACTCCACGTCCGACAGCATTGCGGACAAAGCTTCCCTACTATAAATCTCGGGCGCGAAGGAAAGCGGGCGGGCCGCCGGACGGCTTCGCGCTCACGCGTCGCCGTCGATCCGGCCGCGCGCCATCGCCGTGACGCCGGTACGCGCGACCTCGAGCACACCGTATTTTTTCATATTGGAATAAAACGCCTGCAGCTTTTCCTCGTCGCCCGCAATTTCAAAAATCAGGCTGTCGGACGCGACGTCCACCGTCTTGGCACGGAAAATATCGGCAATCTGCACGAGCGCGGCACGCGTTTTATCGGTCGCCCTGACCTTGAGCAGATACAGTTCGCGGCAAACCGAGGAATCGCGGCGCAGCTCAGTGACCGAAACGACGTCAACAACCTTGCGCAGTTGGTTCTGGATCTGCTCGTTGGTATGCTCGTCGCCGTAAAATTCGATCGTCATACGCGAGATGCGTTCGTCCTGCGTCTCCCCGACGGTGAGGCTCTTGATGTTATAGCCGCGGCGCGCAAACAAGCCGGAAATGCGGGTCAGCACGCCGAAATGGTTGTTGACCATCACGCTGAGAATATAGTTGCGCATCGTTTCGTTTTCCCTTGTCATAACGTAACCTCCGTTAAAACCCGAATCAGCGCCGGACGTCTCGTGCGCTTGGCCGCCCGCAGCGCGGCGCGGAACGACGGCTCGTCCTGCACGGTGCAGCCGTCCGCCCCCATCGCGCGGGCAACCGACTCGTAATCGATGTCCGGCGTGGCGTTTTCGATATGACGGCCGCCGAATCGGTCGTCCTGCCACGCAGTAATCATCCCGAGCTGCCGGTTATCGCAGACGACCTCGATCAGCGGCAGGCGGTAGCGGACGGCGGTGGCAAGCTCCTGCATATTCATATTCAAACTGCCGTCGCCGCTGATGTTGACGGTCAGCCGTCCCGTGCCGATGCAGGCGCCGATGGCCGCCCCCAGTCCGAAGCCCATCGCGCCCAAGCCGCCGCTGGTCAGAAAGCGGCGCGGACGGTTGATCCGCAGGCCCTCGCAGGCCGCAAGCTGATGGAGGCCGACCTCGGTGGTGAACACCGCGTCCCCGCAAAGCTCGGACAGCACGCGGAAAACGAACGAAACGGGCTTCTCCGGCCGCTCCGGCGGCGCAAGCCAAGGGGACCGCTGCGCAAGGCCGGAATTGAGCGCGCGGAGCGCCGCCCGCAGATCGCCGCAGACGGCGGCGCTGACGGCGGCGTTTTTCCCGATTTCGGACGCGTCGATGTCGATGTGCAGGATTTTCGCCTCGGGCGAATAGCCGTTGACGTTGGCCATCAGGCGCTCGGAAAAGCGCGTGCCGATGCCGACAAACAAATCGCAGCCGCGCATCGCGCTGCGGGTATAAGCGGAGGGATGCATCCCGACGACGCCGGTGCAGAGCGCGCTGTCCCGCGGAAAAGCGCCGATGCCCATCGCCGTCAGCCCGACGGGCGCCTGAAGCCGCTCGGCAAACGCGCGGAACTCCTTCGCGGCGTCCGCGCTGATGATGCCGCCGCCGCCGCAGAGGAAGGGGCGCTCGGAAGCGGCAAGCACCGCCGCGGCTTCCCGCAGTCCGGCGGCGTCGGGCACGGGCCGGCGGGACACGCGGCGCGGGGCCGGACGGTATTCGCATTCTTCTTCAAATATGTTTTTCGGCACGTCAATCAGAATCGGGCCGCGCCGGCCGGTCGCGGCGTAATAAAACGCCTCGCGGACGACGCCCGCCAGCTCGCCGACAGATTTGACGATATAGTTGTGCTTGGTAATCGGCATCGTCACGCCGGCGATGTCGATTTCCTGAAACGAATCGCGCCCAAGCTGCTCGAGCGCGACGTTGCCGGTAATGGCAATCAACGGCGTCGAGTCCATATAGGCGTTGGCGATGCCGGTAACGAGATTGGTCGCGCCCGGGCCGCTGGTCGCGAGTACGACGCCGGTGCGGCCGGTCGCACGCGCATAGCCGTCCGCAGCGTGGCAGGCGAACTGCTCATGGCAGTTCGTGACAAGACGCACCGTGCCGTCGCGCCCGAGTGCGTCGTACACCGCCAGCACACTGCCGCCCGGATAGCCGAAAATCGTATCCACACCCTGTTCCTTCAAACAGGCCACAAGAATTTCCGCGCCGGTCATCTTTGTCTCCATTCCGCCGCCCAAATGGCGGCACAAAAGTGAATCTAAGCAAGTCGTGTCGGCAAGGCCGACAGAAATAGGCCGGGAACCGTTCCCAAACCGGATTTTTGCGTAAAGCAGGCGGCTTTCGGCGTCCCGCAGGTATATTTCACGCTGCCGCGCCTCCTTGATTTACAGCCGCAGCTTCCGCGCGGCAAACGCGTCCGCCCGACAGTGCGAAGCAAAAGCGCCGTCCCGTTTGGATATATAAAGCAGCGTGCTGTGATTGCGCCTTCCAATTCGCATTTTTTGCTCGGAAGCAACGGGACGGGAAAAGCAAAGCCGCTCCAAATATCCGCGCACATCCGCCCAACCCGAAGGCAGCCAAGAAACCGTTCCGTCTCTTGTGCCGCATACAGCAGACGCAGAGGTGCGGCGCATATTTTCTACGCAGACGACAGCGCGGGTACAAAGCCCGCTTCGCAGCTCCGCACCGCCCGCAAACACAAGAAACGCGGCGGAGCACCGTGGGGCGTAAAAACGATTTCCGACGGCAAGCCGTACCGCGTCGGCCGTCGAAAAAGCGCCGGTGCAGCGCGGCATTCCGCGCGGGCGTTATGCCGCCGTCTGCACAGTCCGCCGTACTCCGCGCCTTGCGGCACAGGAGGGGGGAACTGAAACGCCCGCCATAGGGATTCCGAGCTTTCGCAAAGTACAGCGCAGCATTTTGCAATAGCCGGAAGCCGGAGCCGCTTCGTATGCGCCTGCATCGGGTAATTTTCTACACAGCTATATTCTTCAACTTCCGTTTATAGCCGCACGCAAACACGCAAAGCGGCGATTCTGCGCGATACTTCGGAGTGCTTCGCGCCGCAGGGGTGGCAAATTTATAGTCGCCGCACAGGCTCTTATGCCGCAAGCGCTCGATGCGGCACCGCCTGCCCGCCAAACGCCCAGAGTTTGCCGCACCGCAGGTGCGGTAAACTTGGATAGCCGCCGCACGATACGCAGCATTCAGCTACGCTCCATGCGGCTATTATAACGCACGATGCTCGGCGTTTACGCGCCGCAACGCGGAAACGCAAATAGCCGCCGCACGATACGCAGCATCCAGCTATGCTCTATGCGGCTATCGCGCAGCCCCAGAGTTTTTCGCGCCCGCGGCGCGGAAACGCAAATAGCCGCCGCACAAACTTTAATATCGTATATTCTCTATGCGGCTATTATACCACAACCGTCGCGGGAAAGCAACAGAAATCGCAAAGCCGCACGCCATACATACCCGACGGGCAACAGCGAGGCAGTATAGCTGTGTAGAAAATCACTCGATGCAGGCGCATATGAAGCGGCTCCGGCTTCCGGCTATTATAAAAATGTCGCACTGTGCGGCCGTCAAGCCGAAGCCGCTGCGGCTTACGGCGGCGAAGGAAAAACAAAGTCCCGCTCTCCACCGAGAACGGGACTTTGCCATAGCCTTGAAAGCGATTTATTTTAATGACTTAAAATAACGGCTTTTTAGCTGTTCTTCTGCGCGGCGTAGCACTCGCTGCAATAAACGGGTCTGTCGTCAGAAGGCTGGAAGGGAACCTTCGCTTCCTTCCCGCAGTTTGCGCAGACGGTGGTGAACATCTCTCTCGGTGCTCTCGCAGCGTTCTTCTTCGCGTCTCTGCAGGGCTTGCATCTCTGCGGCTCGTTCTGGAAGCCTCTGGATGCGTAGAACTCCTGCTCGCCGGCCGTGAAAACGAATTCCGCTCCACAATCCTTGCAGACCAATGTCTTGTCTTCGTACATGTTTTTTACCTCGCTTGAAAAATATTTCTTTACCTTCGGACGGATTTGCACCGACATCATGCGTTTGACGGCATCGCTTTCTTTAAGCTACCAAGGCGTATTATCTGTGCTGACGGCCCGTTTGATTTTGGCCTTTATTCTTTGAACGGCGTTATCGATGCTTTTGATTTCTTTGGACAAAGCAGACGCCATCACTTTATAGGACGCACCCGAAAGGTACATCTCCAAAACCCGCCCCTCCAATGGGGACAATATGGTCGAAACCGTATCGTACAACGCTTTTGTGTTTTCTTTGTCCACCAAATCCGCTTCGGGACTCTCCTCACCTGCGGAGCAAGCCAGCTCCAGCGGCGAATCAGAGAGATAAACACAGGAAACGCGGCTGTACTTGCGCAAAGCACTGATAATACTGTGTTTGATGCAAAGTGAGGCATATGTGGAAAACGACGACGACTCGTTGTCGTAGCTTCTGACGGCGCGCAGCAGGCCGATAAGCCCCTCCTGCGTCAGATCATCGCGCTCGGAGGGCGGCACGCCGGCGGCGCCGACAAGCTTTTTTATCAAAGGGATATATCTATGCGCCAATGCGGCGAACGCCTCGGAAGAGCCGGCCTTCACCTGAACGATCAGCCTGTCCTCACCCGCGGGCGGAACGCTGCGCTTTTTCTCCTCCGTTACATTCAAGGGTTACACCGCCAGAAAAATGTTTTTAGCCGATATACTAATTATACACTATTTTACATAAAAGTCAATAGAATTTTGAAAATACTTTGTACAGATTTCAATTTTTTTTCGACACCGTTCCCCACGATTCTACGCCTGCTGCGCGACGATTTCGCGCAGATCGTCCATCTTTCGGCAAATATCCTGCGCCAGCGCGATTTGATTGCGCGCGCGGACAAGGTTGTGGCCGCCCGTTCGAATTTTGAAGTAGCGGTCGCCGTCCAGATAGTCGGTCAAAAAGCGCGCGGCCAGCTCGAGCGTAATCAGCAGCAGGCCGTCCGGCAGCGTGTTCACCTCTTCGGGGCGGAGGCGGTCGCGGATTTTGCCGACGAACCCGTCGGTAAACGCGCGGCAGAGCCGCAGGTCGAGCGAGACCTTGGAAGTATCCGGCTCATCCTCGGCCGCGGTATTGGCGGCGAAGCGCACCGCGTCGCCGTAGTCATAAGCGGTGAAGCCGGGCATCACGGTATCCAGATCGATGACGGCGAGCGGTTCCTTGGTGTCCCGATCGAACATCACGTTGTTGCATTTGGTGTCGTTATGCGTCACGCGCATCGGAATTTCCCCGCGCGCATACGCCTGCTTGAAAAAGGGCGCCCTGTCCCGCATCGAAAGCAGATACGCCAGCTCGTCGCGGCAGCCGTCCAGCCGTCCGGCGACGTCCGCGCGCGCGGCCTGCTCGAGCGCGTCGAAGCGCTTTTCGGTGTCATGGAAGTCGGGGATGGTCTCGTACAGCTTCTCCGCCGGAAAATCGGAGAGCTGGCTCTGGAAGGTGCCGAACGCCTCCCCCGTTTTGTGCAGCAGCCGGACGCCGCCGCGGTCGTGGCTTTCGGCGTTGTAAATGAAATTCATCACACGCCAGTAGTCGCCGTCCGGCGAGATGTAGAGATGCTTGCCCTCGGTCGTGACATAAAGCCTGAGCACCTTGCGGCCGATGTCGCGGTCGCACGCCTGCTCCAGCTTATGCGCAATGTGCTCGGTCACGGCGCACACGTTGGAAATGATCCGCTCGGGATGGCGGAAAACGTTATGGTTGATCCGCTGCACGATATAGCTTTTCATCCCGCTGCCGGTGCGCAGATCCATTCGGTATGTATCGTTGATGTTCCCGCACTTTATGACTTCATTGCCGAGATAATCGCCCTCGAGCGCGAACACGCCGCAGATTGTTTTCAAAAATTCGTCCATACAAATAACTCCAAGCCGGTCGGTTATTCCGCTGTGTCGACAAAGTACAGCGGATCGGCGCGGTAGCGCTCGTCCGCAGTCCGCCACATCTCTGCGGCGTCGATCAGCTCACAAAACGCGGTATGCACGTTTGCGGCGGCGTACCCGCCCGCAGGCAGCAGCGGCACCAGCCGCTCGTAGCGCTGCGACACGCCGGCAAATCCGTGCGACACGCATATTGCAGTATATGTCCGCCCCGCCACGTCTGTCATTTGATAGCGGACGGGCGGACCGAACAGGTACGGCGGACGGCTCAACTCCTCGACCGCGTGCATCGACGTATTCGGACGCGTCCCGCAGCCGATGAACAGCACCTTGCCGCCCGCGTCCCGCAGGCGGCGGAAGGGCGAGTTGGGGCCGCAGGGTGTATCGTCCAGATGGTGCGCGCCGGTGAGATACTCCGCCCGCAGCCCGACAGCGGCGCAGGAATGGGTCGGACACAAGCTGCGCAGCGCGGGATATTCGGTGCGGAAGTATTCCGGAATCGCGCCGACGTTGGACGGCGTCCGCCGGACGTCGAAAACCGGGTTGTTCCGGTTGCTGTGCAGATAGGAAAGCGTAGGGAACATCAGCGTACCCTCGGGACCGAGCAGCGCCAGCAGCGCCTCGATCACGTCAGCAGGCGACGCGCCCTCCAGCGATTTGAGCGAAGAATGCACCAGCAGCGTGTCGCCGCTGCGAATGCCGAGCGCCTCGAAGCCCTCGGCCAGCCGTTTCTGAAGCATAACAACTTACGCGAGCAGCGCGAATACCGCGCAGCTCTTTTCCTTTACCGTTAGTTTCGAATCATATAATACACCGTCAAGGAGGTCTTTGTAAAGCCCTTTTCGAAGAAAAGAAAAATTTTCTTCCCGACCGTTGAGTACGACGAGAAACGCGCCCGTCTCCTGCGCATATTCGGCGGCGAACACCCCTTCGGGCGCGTCCAGCACCGTCTCGTCGGTATAGTTCCCCCATTCGTACTGCCGGCGCAGGGCCGCGCAGCGGCAAAAATACGCGATCAGTTCCCCGTCGGCGCCCGCCCACGGATAGGGACGGCGGCAGAAGGGGTCGGCGCAGCCCTCGAGCGCGGTCTCGTCCCCATAGTACAGGCAGGGATAGCCGGTCTGCGTACACAGGAACAGATAGGCGGCCTTCAGCACGCGGACGGCGGACTGCCGCTGCGCATCGGTCAGGCGGAGCGCGGCGCGTTCAGGCTCGGTCAGCCCCTCGCCGTCGGCGCCGGCAAGCGCGTTGACGATGCGCACCGTGTCGTGCGAACCGAGCAGATTCATCAGGCAGCGGCGGTTGGCGGCGGGATAGCGGAGATACTGCGCGTGCAGCGTTTCCGCCAGCGCGCGCGTATCGCGCCCCGTGAGGAATGCGATGAGCGATTCGCGCAGCGGATAGTTGGTCACGCCGTCCAGACGGCCGCCGCAGAAATAGTTTTTCCGCTCGCCGTAAGCAATCTTGCTGCTCGCGTCCTCCCAGACCTCGCCGACGACGGGCGCCTGCGGGTCGTAGGCACGAACGGCGCGGACGATGGACTCCAAAAATGCGCCGTCGTACTCGTCGACCACGTCCAGCCGCCAGCCGCCGACGCCCAGACGCATATAATACGGGATGACCTGTTCGGCAATGAACGCCCGATATTCCGGCGTTTTGCGTATCTTCGGCAGGTTGGTCACGCCCCACCAGCAGTCGTACAGGTCGGGGAAGCGATAGAAGGTAAACCACGAGCTGTACGGCGACGCCTCCGACTGATAGGCACCGAGCGAAGGATAGGCGCCGTACTTATTGAAGTACAGGCTGTTGTCGCCGACGTGGTTGAACACGCCGTCCAGCATGATGCGGATGCCCAGCGCGCCGGCCTTTTCGGTCAGCTCGGCCAGCGCCGCCTCGCCGCCGAAGCCCGCGTCGACCTTGAGAAAATCGCCCACGTCGTATTTATGGTTGGAATACGCCTCGGCCACCGGACTCAGGTAGATCACCGACGCCCCGAGCGCGCGGATGTAGTCGAGCTTTTCGGTCACGCCGTACAGCGTGCCGCCGAAAAAGCTGTTGTTGCGCAGGAAGCCCCCTTTTTCGACAGCGTATTCGGGAACGCCGTCCTCCCAGTCGTCGCGGTAGACGGCGTCCGCGCGGCGCGGGACCTCCCCCGCCTTACGGAAGCGGTCCACGAACACATGGTAGATGACGCCGGCGTCGTACGGGCGCGCGGGCGCGTCCGCATAGACGAGAAGCTGCCACTCGCCGCTGAAGCGCTCCGCGAGCGTACAGCCGAGCGTCTCCTCGCAGGTGTAGAGCAGGCCGTTCTCGGTTTCCAGTTCGAAGTGGAAAAAATAAAGCCCTTTCTCCAGTGTGCAGGACGGCGAGCAGAGCAGCGCGGTCTCCCCTTCCCACTCGACGGCCGCTTCCGCGCCCTGCACGAGAATGCCGTCGTCATTGCCGAGATAGAAGCGCGCGCGGGCAAACGCCGGCGGACGCCGCAGCCGCAGCCGCAGCGAAAAGGGCGTATCCGCGCGGATATAACGCAGCGGCGACTCGCGTCCGTCCGCAAAGAGGCGGACAAAGCCCGCAGCGTTTTGTTCGATATCAAAAAAGCTGTTCAAGTTCGTCCCTCTCGGCCGTCCAGACGCTTCAGATGCCAGATTTTTTCGGCGTACTCAGTGATGCTGCGGTCGGCGGCGAAGATTCCCGCCTTGGCGACGTTCGTCAGCGCCATACGGTTCCAGCGCGCGCGGTCCTCGTAGGCGGCGGCCATCCGCGTCTGCGCGTCGGCGTAATAATCGTAATCGGCTAAGCACATATACGGGTCGGAGATGCCGTAGGAGAACAGCAGGTAGTTGGCCACATCGCTGAACGAGCGGCCGTTGAAGCCGGTCTGCAAATGGTCGATGACCCGCTTGAGGCGCTCGCTGCGGTTGTAGTACAGGCTCGACGCGTAGCCCTTCCGCCAAAGCTCCTCGACCTCCTCGGCGGTATGGCCGAAGATGAAGATGTTGTCGTTCCCGACGGCCTCGGCGATCTCGACGTTCGCGCCGTCCAGCGTGCCGACGGTCACGGCGCCGTTGATCATAAATTTCATATTGCCCGTGCCGCTGGCCTCCTTGCCGGCGAGCGAAATCTGCTCGCTGACGTCGGACGCGGGGATGAGGCGCTCGGCGAGCGTGACGTTGTAGTTTTCGAGAAACACGACCTTGAGCTTGCCTGCGATTTCGGGATGCTTTTCGATGTCTGCGGAAATGTAGCAGATGAGGCGGATGATGTCCTTTGCCAGATAATACCCCGGCGCGGCCTTCGCGCCGAAGATGAAGCTGTGCGGACGCATCTCGAGCGCGGGATTTTCGCGCAGCGCCAAATACAGGTCGATGATGTGCAGCGCGTTGAGAAGCTGCCGCTTGTACTCGTGCAGCCGCTTGACCTGCACGTCGAAAATCGAATCGGGGTCGAGCAGGATGCCGGTTGCGCCGTACACATAATTCGAGAAGTCGGCCTTATTGGCGCGCTTGACCGCCTCCAGCTCGCGAAGCGTGTCCGCGTCGTCCCGATAGGGCAGCAGCCCCTCGAGCGCGGCGGGCTGCCTGCGGTAGCCGTCGCCGATGCGCGACTCGACGAGCGACGCCAGCCGCGGGTTGGCGTAGCAGAGCCAGCGGCGGTGCGCGATGCCGTTTGTCACGTTGGTGAAGCGGTCGGGATACATGTCGCGGAAATCCCGAAACACGGAGTTCTTCAGAATTTCGCTGTGCAGCTTGGAAACGCCGTTGACCGTGTGCGAGCCGACGACCGAAAGGTTGGCCATGCGAATCTGCGCGCGGTTGATGATCGACATCCGGCCGATCTTTTCCCAGTCGCCCTGCCAGAGCCGCCACGCCTGCGCGCAGAAGCGCTCGTTGATCTCGTGGATGATGGCGTGGATGCGGGGCAGCTTGACGCGGAAAAGGTCCTCGTTCCAGCACTCGAGCGCCTCGGGCATCACGGTGTGGTTGGTGTAGGACACCGTGCGGACCGTGATGTCCCACGCCTTTTCCCACGGGAACTGATGCTGGTCGACCAGCACGCGCATCAGCTCGGGGATTACGAGCGCGGGATGCGTGTCGTTGATGTGAATGGCGACCTTGTCGGGCAGGTTGTCCAGCGTGCCGTACTGGTTCAGGTGGTTCTGCAGGATGTCTGCGATGGACGCGGCAGAGAAGAAGTACTGCTGACGCAGGCGCAGGATCTTGCCCTCAGTATGGTTGTCGTTGGGGTAGAGCACCTTGCTGATGGCCTCGGCGTTGGAGTCCTGGCCAAAGGCCTTGGTGTAGTCGCCGCGGTTGAAGGCGTCCATGTCGATGGCCGAGCTCTGGGCGCTCCAGACGCGCAGCAGGCTGACGCCCTTGCCGTCATAGCCGGAGATCATGATGTCGTATGGCACCGCCTTGACGGTGGTGTAGTCTTTGTACAGGACATGGTGGTAGCCGTAGTCCCAGAACTCCTCGACGCGACCGCCGAAGTTGACGTCCACCGCGTGTTCGGGAATGCGCTCCAGCCAGATTTCGCCGCCGGGCAGCCACTCGTCGGGCAGCTCGGTCTGCCAGCCGTCGATGATCTTCTGCTTGAAGATGCCGAATTCGTACAGGATGGAGTAGCCCATTGCTGGGTAGCCGCAGGTGGCCAGCGCGTCCATAAAGCAGGCGGCAAGACGTCCAAGGCCGCCGTTGCCAAGGCCAGCGTCCGGTTCCGGCTCGAACAGGTTTTCCATCTTGACGCCCATCTCCTTGAGCGCCTGAGAAAACTCGGAGGAAAGGTTGAGGTTGTAGATCGAGTTCTTTAAGGAGCGGCCCAGCAGAAACTCCATGCACAGATAGTAGGTCTGCTTGCGGCCCTTGGCCTTGCAGTCGGCCATGAAGTGCCGGCGCTTTTCCTTGAGGATGCGGCGCACGATGCTGGCGCAGGCTTTGTAGTAGACGTCATCCGGCGCAGTGTCCGGGGTAAAGCCCATCGACTGCAGCTGGGTGGTCAGCAGGGATTTAATCTGGGCGGAGGTCAGTTTTCTTTCGCGTGAGGTGATGACCGACCGGACTTCTTCCGGGGTCAGGTTTTTTTCGTTTTGCATAAGTAACCGCCATTTCTCCGCACAAAAAATAAAGGCAGGCGTTCCCAGGTGCGGACTGGAGAAACCGCCAAAAAGGGCAAAGGATTCTTGGTCAATGATAACCCATTTTTAACAGGACTATACAACAAAATTATAGTATATTTAACCCCTGAAAACAAGGCCATGACGGGGATAAATCGAGAATTTGTGGTAAGATTTCCAGAAAAAGGCAGCCTGATCCGGGGAGGATTTTCGATTTTGCTGTCGGTGGGGAAAGATTTCTGCCTGCAACTGCCCGGCGGCTCTTTACTTTCTACCGCAAAATCATATATAATAGGGAAAAGGAAATGGAACCCTGCCCGGAATTTGGGGAGGGGGAAACAAGAGAAAGGATGGTCTGCATGGCGGGACAAAATAAAGTCAGGGTAGAAATCTGCGGGTCGAGATATGTCGTCTCCTCCAACGAGCCGGTGGAGTATGTCAAACGCCTGGCAAACACAATCGAAAGCAAGGTCAAAACCTATATGGATTCCAGTCCGAACGTCACGCTGACCGACGCCTACTTTCTGGCGCTGCTCAGCTATGCGGATCTGTATGAAAAGAGCGAGCAGAACGCCGACCACATCCGCAGCCAGCTGACCGAGTACCTGGAGGATTCCACCCGGGCAAAGCTGGAGATCGACCAGTATAAGCGCGAGAACGAGCGGCTCAAAAAGGAGATCGACATCCTGCGCCAGAACATCGGGCGCGAGCCGTGAAGGACTCCT
>ERZ827524.2663-NODE-2663-length-12156-cov-2.599703_pt1 | contig 12156 bp, 9 predicted proteins | sample MGYA00519702_ERZ827524 | MGnify/ENA primary metagenome ERZ827524 (study PRJEB31778, sample SAMEA3449341) | human gut metagenome | biome: human gut; feature: human-associated habitat; material: faeces | place: United Kingdom | collected 2010/2012 ...
TGGACATAACACTGACAAATACGTTCCGGCAGGGATTGCCGATTATATCGAAAAGCGCATTAAAAAGTATAGAAAATAATGTGTGAATAATATTCTAAATCAGTATATGGCTATTGAAAAAAAATCCTGTATGGTTTATAATATATTGTATATGCCGGTTTATTTTAATTTGGTATATCGATAAAATCAGCATGGCAAATTAACGGAAGAACGGAATTTATTATGGTATTCAATCATATTCCGGTGATGCTCAGCGAGGTGGTTTCATCGCTTGACATAAAGCCGGGAGGAATCTACATAGACTGTACTGTCGGCGGAGGGGGTCACAGCAGGCATATAGCAGAAAAGCTAAGCCATGACGCAGGAGGACGGCTGATTGGAATCGATCAGGATTCAAGCGCGCTTGAGGCTGCTTCGCAAAGACTTTCCGATTATGATGACGTTGTCACATTGGTTCACCGGAATTTCAGCGAACTTGACTGTATCTTGTCTGAGCTTGGAATAAAATATGCTGACGGTGTTCTTATTGATCTTGGAGTATCGTCATATCAGCTTGATACTCCTGAGCGCGGTTTTTCATATATGCACGATGCTCCGCTTGATATGCGTATGGATGACAGGAATGCCCTTACTGCAAGGGATATAGTAAATACCTACAGCGAAAATGATCTGTACCGTATCATCAGGGATTACGGTGAGGACAAGTTTGCAAAGAATATCGCAAAGCATATTGTCCAGGCAAGACAGAAGGCTCCGATTGAGACAACAGGTCAGCTGATTGAGGTTATCAAGGCAGCCATCCCTAAAAAGGTGCGCGCTACAGGAGGACATCCTGCGAAGAAGACTTTTCAGGCAATCCGTATTGAGTTAAATCATGAGCTTGATGTGCTGAAGAATAATTTAGAGGACATGATTGATCTTCTTAATGATGAGGGAAGAATCGCGATTATTACATTCCATTCTTTAGAAGACAGAATCGTAAAGAATATTTTCCGTACCAGTGAGAGGCCGTGTATTTGCCCGCCGGAATTTCCGGTTTGTGTATGTGGCAGAGTATCAAAGGGAAAGGTTATCACAAGGAAACCAATTGTGCCTGGTAAGGAAGAGCTTGAGGAGAACAGTCGGTCTAAGAGTGCAAAGCTTCGTGTTTTTGAGAGGAGAATCACAGAAGGATAGAGACATTTTATCGTGTTGGAGGTAGAATATGGCACTTCGTAATACATCAGAACGTTATGAATACATTTATGGAAGCAACGTCAGAAAGTTAGAAACAGATACGGCAGGGAAGCAGACAGCAAAGGCAGTTCCTGCAAAGAAGAATGTGAGAAGACCCGAACAAAGAAGAACGGGGAATAAAGCAGCAGATTCAGAAGCAGCGGCAGCTATTCAGAAGAATGCGGCGAAGTTTCTTGCATTTGACTGGAAGTATACGCTGGTAGCATTGATTGCGGTAATCATATGTTCTGCAGCAGCAATGTTTTATCTTCATGCGAATGCACAGCTTAATGTGATGGAGAAACAGATTTCTGACCTTAAAACTGAAAAGACAAGTTTAGAAAGTAAACAGAGTGCGATTCAGGCTGAAATTGATAAATCAATTAATTTGGATCAGATTAAAGATTATGCCGAGAAGAAGTTACATATGATTTATCCGAAAGATTCCGATGTCCTTTTGTATCAGAGGGATTCTGACGATTATTTCCGGCAATATGAAAGTGTAGATTAAAGCAGATAAAGAACAGGTGGTAGTAAAGTGGCGAAGAAGAAAAAAGCAGACAGACGACTTACCACCCCAATGAAAGGGAAGCTGATATTGGTATTTGGAAGTATCATCTTCCTCTTTTTGATTTTGGTGGTGAAATTATGCTATGTGACAGCAACAAAGGGAAAAGAATATGAGACAGCAGTTCTAAGTCAGCAAAAACATGACAGTACAATTCTGCCGTTTGAGAGAGGCAAGATTTATGACAGGAATGGAAATATCCTGGCTACCAATGAGAAGATTTATACACTCATACTGGAACCGCAGAATATTTTGCTTCAAGATAAAAAATATGAAGAAGCGACCATTAATGCGCTTCATGAGTATTTTGGATTTAGTAAGAGTAAATTAAAGAAGACGATTGAGGATAATCCATACTCTTATTATGAAGTATATAAAAAGAATATGACATATGACGAAGTGGAGAAGTTTCAGAAGTTCTTAGACTTAGCGGATGCTTCTGCGAAAGGAGTCTCAAAAGCAAAGAAAGCAAAGATAGAAAGTGCCAAGATGGTAAAGGGAGTTTCTTTTGAGGAAGATTATAAGAGGGTTTATCCGTATAATTCTCTTGCTTGCCGTGTTCTTGGGTATACATCTTCAGGTAATGTTGGTAACTGGGGAATCGAACAATATTATAATAGTCAGTTAAACGGAGTGAACGGTCGTGCATACTATTATTTTAATGAGGAGCTTGACCAGGAGCAGTCTGTAAAAGAACCTAAGAATGGAAATTCTGTTGTCAGCACGATTGATATGCAGATTCAGAAGATTATTGAGCAGAAGTTAAAAGATTTTGATGATAAGATTGGAAGTAAGGTTACGAATATTCTTGTCATGAATCCGCAGAATGGAGAAATTCTCGGAATGACAAGTTCTTATCCATATAATCTGAATAAGCCGATGGATGAGAAAAGTCTTTTATCTCTTTATTCTCAAAGTGAGATTGATAAGATGAAAGCTTACACAAAGCAGAAACAGGCTGAGGAAACTACGGATAGTGAAGATGCTTCTGAAGATTCCAAAGATAGCACAAAAAAGAAAACAGATGACCAGAAAACAATCTATGATGCGTTTAATGAATTATGGAGAAACTCCATTATAAGTGATACAAATGAACAGGGATCTACCTATAAGCCATTTACCGTGGCAACAGGACTTGAGAGTGGGGCACTTACTGGCAATGAGAATTATTTTTGTACAGGTTCTCTTATGGTAGGAAAGCGTAACATCGGATGTTCCCATGTCCATGGAAACATTACATTAAAAGATGCGGTGGCAAAATCTTGTAATGTAGCAATGATGAACATTGGATTTAAAGAAGGAGCAGATACTTTTTATAAATATCAGAATATTTTCGGATTTGGACGAAGTACTGGAATCGACCTTCCAGGTGAGACAGATACAAAGAGTCTTGTATACAATGCATCGAATTATTCCAATAGTGTAACTTTAGCAACGAATGCTTTTGGTCAGAACTTTAACTGTACGATGATGCAGATGGCAGCAGGATTTTGTTCTCTTATTAATGGCGGCAATTATTATCGTCCGCATATTGTAAAGCAGATTCAGAGTGATAATGGGGCTGTAGTAAAAGATATCGGGAAAGAAGTGTTAAGAAAGACCATTTCCGAAGAAACTTCAGCGACAATCCGTTCTTATATGCAGCAGACAGTGGAGTCTGGAACAGGAACAAAAGCACAGATTGAAGGCTATAGTATTGGTGGTAAAACGGGTACTGCCGAAAAAATTCCAAGAAATAAAAAGGATTATTATATTTCCTTTATTGGATTTACCCCAGTAGAAAGCCCGCAGCTCTTAATCTATGTAACGATTGATGAGCCAAATGTTTCATTCCAGGCAAATGCCGGACTGGCAGTAGAGTTAGAAAAAGCCTGCATGGAAGAAATCGTGGATGTGCTAGGCATAAAGCCGGAAACAACAGATACATCTAATACAGATAATGCCAGCACTGAACAGAAGGACGATACGACCAGTGCTACAACAGAAGCCAGCAGCAATACGACAAAAAATAAAAAGAACACAAGTATCAGCACGACAAAAAGTAAAAAGAATACGAAAGACGCAGCGAATCAGTAACAGCGAATTTAGAGCGTGTTTGAAAAATCATGATGGCATGTTAGTAATAAGACCAGAATTTCTGCGTATACTTCTATTAAAACATTTTGCAGGGTGAGAGCGATAAAGGTTCATACATTTCAAAAAGAGAAGTATACCCTTGTATTTGGAGCATTTATTTTAGGATTTACTCTGCTTGCAGGAAGACTGTGCTATCTTATGATTTTTCGTTCCGAAGAATTAAGCAAAAAAGCATTAAATATCGAACAGAGGGAGAGGACGATCAAGGCTGCCAGAGGGAAAATCTATGACAGAAATGGTATTGTGCTGGCAGATAATCAGGCAGTTTGTTCCGTTTCTGTGATCTATTATCAGATAAAAGAACCACAAAAGGTAATAAAACTACTGTCGCAAAAGCTTGCTCTTTCGGAAGAGGAAGTAAAAAAGAAGGTAGAAAAGGTATCTTCGAGAGAAAAAATAAAGAGTAATGTGCCAAAGAGTGTGGCAGATGAGATAAGGGAAGCTGGTCTTGACGGAGTAAAGGTAGATGAAGATTATAAAAGATACTATCCGTTTGGAACATTGGCATCAAAAGTATTAGGGTTTGCCGGTGCAGATAATCAGGGAATTTTAGGAATAGAATCCCGTTATGATGATGTGCTGAAGGGAACAGATGGAAAGATTTTGACCCTTACAGATTATCAGGGAATCGAGATTGAAAATGCGGCAGAAACCCGGGTGGAGCCGGTAAATGGCAATGATCTGTATCTTTCTGTTGACTATAATGTGCAATGTTATGTACAGCAGGCAGCCGAGAAAGTTCTTAAGGTTAAGAAAGCAAAACGGGTTTCTGTTATTTTAATGAATCCGCAAAATGGAGAGATTTATGCTTTGGTAAGCCTTCCAGAATATGATTTAAATGAGCCATTTGTTTTGACAAAAGCATATGAGGCCGAAGGAAAAAATCAGAATGATAAGCTAAATGATATGTGGAGAAATCCTGTGATCAGTGACTCCTATGAACCGGGCTCCACATTTAAGATTATCACGGCAACGGCCGCTTTAGAAGAAAGAAAAGTAACGTTGCAGGATTCTTTTTTCTGTCCGGGATTTAAAATCGTAGAAGATAGAAAGATACGCTGTCATAAAACACAGGGACATGGCTCAGAAACTTTTAAGCAGGGAGTTATGAACTCCTGCAACCCGGTTTTCATGGAAATTGGGGCAAGAGTCGGGGCAAAAGATATGCTTCGCTATTACCACAAGCTTGGACTTTACGAAAGAACAGGAGTGGATCTTCCAGGAGAGGCAAATTCCATTATGCATAAGCTTGATAAGATTGGTGCAGTAGAACTGGCTACAATGTCTTTTGGGCAGTCGATACAGATTACACCACTACAGCTTATGCGGGCGGTCAGCGCAGGAATTAATGGTGGAAGACTTGTAACACCGCATTTTGCTTTAGAGAAGAAAAATCCTGTAACAAAAGAGATTACAGAGTATGAATATAAAGAAAAGGCGGGAGCTGTTTCAAAGGAAACATCGCAGACATTAAGGGAAGTATTAGAAGCAGTGGTGGCAGAAGGAACAGGAAAGAACGGACAGGTGGAAGGATACCGGGTAGGAGGAAAGACGGCAACAAGTGAGAAGCTTCCAAGAAGAAGTGGCAAATATATTTCCTCTTTTCTCGGATTTGCACCGGCGAATCATCCCAAAATTTTAGGTCTTGTACTGATTGACGAGCCGCAGGGAACTTACTATGGGGGTGTGATCGCAGCACCGGTTATGGCAGAAATTTTTCAAAATGTCCTGCCATATCTTGATAATCTGTGAAAAGAGGATTATACTGTGTAAGAATGTCTTAAATTACAAAGAGATAAAATGGAGGTTAGATTATGGATCATTCAATTGCAATACCAGCATTAGTTGCATTTTTTATTACATTAATATTAGGGCCGGGGCTGATCAGTTTCTTACATAAGCTGAAATTTGGCCAGTTTATCAGAGAAGAGGGACCGGAATCTCATCTGAAAAAGTCAGGAACACCAACAATGGGTGGAATCTTATTCTTAGTGGGAATCTTAGTCGGAAGTGCGTTCTATATTCCTGATTACAAAAAGATTATCCCAATTCTTTTCGTCACACTGGGATTTGGATTAATTGGTTTTCTTGATGACTATATCAAGGTTGTTATGAAGCGGAATCTTGGATTGACACCAGCACAGAAGATGCTTGGACAGATTGTTATTACAGCCGTATTTGCCTTTTACATGGTGAATCATTCCGGACTTGGAACAGATGTAATTATTCCATTTTCTGGAGGAAAGGAATGGCATCTTGGAATCTTATATATTCCAATTTTATTTGTTGTTGTACTTGGAACAGTTAATGGTGCGAACTTTACAGATGGTCTGGATGGTCTCGCAGCAAGCGTAACCACATTAATTGCAGTATTTTTAACAGTGATCGCTGTTGGAACAAACGCGGGAATCCATCCTGTAATTTGTGCGGTAATTGGTGCCTTACTTGGATTCTTATGCTTTAACACACATCCAGCCAAGGTATTTATGGGAGATACAGGTTCTCTCGCATTAGGTGGATTTGTCGTATCTGCAGCATATATGTTAAAGATTCCTCTGTTTATACCAATCGTTGCATTTATCTACTTCATTGAGGTACTTTCTGTTATCATTCAGGTAACATACTATAAAAAGACAAAGAAGCGTATTTTCAAAATGGCACCAATTCACCACCATTTTGAGTTATCAGGATGGCCGGAGACAAAGGTAGTTTCTATCTTTTCTATTGTAACGGCTGTTTTATGTCTGATTGGTATGCTTGCTTACTAGAGAGTGTTTGAAAAATCATTTCTGCAATCTGCACGCCTCAATTTGCGGTATATCACATGGTTTAGAGCTATAAAAAGATACTTATAGAATTAAAGAGAAATATTATAAAATATAAACACTAAAATATAAAGATCAACCACATTTGTGGAGTTTTTATTTAAAGATACGAAACTTGGAGGTTAACATGGATTTAAAGAGTGAAAAGATACTGATTGCCGGAGCCGGAATCAGTGGAATTGGTGCAGCAGCTTTATTAGGAAAAGCAGGAATTGCAGCAGCAATATATGATGGGAATGAAGAACTTGATAAGGAGGCAGTAGCTGCAAAGCTTCCAGAAGGAATGGAAATTTCTTTTGAGTTAGGAGAATTTAAAGAGGAATTAGCAGATAAATACGATATGCTGATTTTAAGCCCTGGAATTTCAATTCATAAACCGGTAGCAAAAGCTTTCTATGACAGAAAGAAGCCAGTGTGGGGCGAGATTGAACTTGCAGCGCATTTTGCAAAGGGTAAGATTGCCGCTATTACAGGAACAAATGGAAAGACAACAACTACTGCATTAGTGGGAAGTATTTTACGCGAATACTATAAGTCTGTATTTGTAGTAGGTAACATCGGAATTCCATTTACTTCCGTCGCATTAGATACAACAGAAGATTCTGTGATCGCAGCAGAAATCAGCAGTTTCCAGTTAGAGACAACGATTGATTTCCAGCCAGAAGTAAGTGCAGTATTAAATGTAACTCCAGACCATTTAGATCGACATGGTACGATGGAAGTATATGCAGATACTAAGTTCTCCATTTCTAAAAAGCAGAATAAAGAGCAGGTTATCGTATTAAATTATGATGATCCAATCACGAGAGAGATGGCTAAAAAAGCAACAGCGAGACCTGTCATGTTCAGTCGTTTAGAAGAACTTGATGAGGGAATTGTATTAAGAGGAGATACTTTTATCATCAAAGAAGATGGAAAGGAGCTTCCTGTATGTACAACTTCTGAGATAAAATTACTCGGTTCTCATAATCATGAAAATATTCTGGCAGCTATCGGCATAACATATTATATGGGAGTACCTGTAGAACAGATCAGGGATGCTGTTATGAAGTTTACTGCTGTAGAGCACCGTATTGAATATGTAGATACGGTAGACGGTGTAGATTATTATAACGATTCTAAGGGAACGAACCCGGATGCGGCAATCAAGGGAATCTCAGCTATGACAAAGCCTACGATTTTACTAGGCGGCGGATATGATAAGAAGTCTACTTATGATGAGTGGATCGATGCATTCCATGGTAAAGTACGTTATCTTATTGTTATGGGTGCAACGGCACAGGCAATTGCAGACACGGCAAAGAATCACGGTTTCCATAACGTCATTTTTGCAGATACTTTTGAGGAAGCAATGAACATTGCAAAAGAGAAGGCAAGACCGGGAGATGCTGTTTTACTTTCACCGGCATGTGCAAGCTGGGGCATGTTCAAAAATTATGAAGTTCGAGGCAAGGTATTTAAAGAAATCGTCCGAAAGTTTAAGGGGTGAATGCTGTGCAGAAGAAATCCTGGAAGAAACCAAAAAGACGGCCACAGGCCATGGATTATTCTATATTATTCCTGGTGCTTTTCCTGGTAGGATTTGGTCTTGTAATTTTATATTCCACCAGTTCCTATAAGGCAAGTCTCCTGTATAATGATACGACATACTGGGTGAAAAAGCAGGCACTTTTTGCTGCTATGGGAATCTGTGGCATGTTATTTATTGCTACGAGAGATTATCATATCTGGCAGAAAAAATGGTGGTTTGCCTGGGTGATTTATGGCGGAGTCATCGGATTGCTTCTTCTTACTTTTGCGATTGGAGCAGCGAGCCATGGTTCTCAGAGATGGATTTCGATTGGGCCATTTAGTTTACAGCCTTCTGAGCTTGCCAAAATTGGAATCATCCTTTTTCTGGCAGCTTATATCAGCAGTAAATCAAGAGAAATGCGACAATGGAAGAAGATGGTTATTCCATTTCTTTTTGCAATACCGATTATCGTAATTGTCGGTATTGAGAATCTGAGTACCTGTATTATTCTTCTTGCAATCTCTTTTATTATGATTTTTGTGGCTACACCTCTGTTGGTGCCTTTCGTTGTTATTGGTCTTATTGGAGTGGCTGGAGCGGGAGGACTTCTTCTCACACAGGGATATCGTATGGAGCGTATTACAGTGTGGCTTGATCCAGCAGCTTCTGAAAAGGGACATCAGACCATACAGGGATTATATGCGATTGGTTCCGGTGGCCTGTTTGGAAAGGGGCTTGGGCAGAGTATGCAAAAGCTTGGATTCCTTCCAGAAGCGAATAATGATATGATTTTCTCTGTTATTTGCGAGGAACTTGGACTTTTCGGTGCGTTGTGCGTGCTGGCTCTGTTTTTTGCGCTGATATGGCGCTTTATGGTGATTGCCGTGAATGCACCAGATCTTTACGGTTCTATGATTGTTGTTGGAGTCATTGCCCATATCGGTATTCAGGTATTTATCAACATTGCAGTTGCAACAAACACGATTCCCAATACAGGAATCCCGCTTCCATTCATAAGCTATGGAGGAAGTTCGCTGGTATTTATGCTATTAGAGATGGGACTGGTGCTGTCAGTATCCCGTTACATAAACGTGAAAAAGTAAAAGATAGGAGAAAAAGATGGGGGAAAGAAATTTAAAACTTGTGGCAGATAATAAGCCCAGAAAGCGGCATATCCTTCTTCTTTTTGCCTGTCTGGCGGTTGTTTTGGGGATGGGTATTTATTTCCTTATTACGGATTTTTCTATTCAGAAAATACAGATTTCAGGAAATAATACCTATACGAATGCCGAAATCATTGAAGCGATGAAAGAGGATGGATATATAGATAACACGCTGCTGATGATCGCACAGAATCAGATTTTTGATCAGACCTATCTGCCATTTATCGAAAAAGTATCAATGAGTTATGACGACAGTCACATACTGAAGGTAAAAGTGAAAGAGAAACTTCGGACAGGCGTTTTTAAATACATGAATGAATATGTGTATTTTAATGAAAATGGAATTGCGATGGAGAGTAGAAACACTCTGTTTGAGGGGGTTCCGGTTGTAACCGGTGTCAAATTCAATGAGATGAATCTGAAAAGAAAGATACTTGAAAATAAAGTTCCGGTAAAAAAGAATTATTTTAATACTATCGTATCTATTACGAAAAAAATTACGACATATAAACTAAATGTTTCAGAAATACATTTTGAAGGGGAAGATGATATTACATTAACTTCTTCAAAATATAAGATATATTTAGGAAGCTCTTCTTATCTCGATGGTAAAATGTCAAAACTTTCTTCTATACTTGAGACGGTTTCTTCTAATTACAAAAAAGGAACCATTGATATGCATTTATATACAGATGATAAACCGATTGTCACTTTTAAAGAGAATGATAAGTAAGAGACAAAGAACATCTGGCGATATTTTCCTGATTTTTCAAGGCAATTATGGGAATTTTCATAGAAGTCAGAAAAAAACGCAAAAATCCAATTTTTTTAGTTGATTATTTCTATAAAAAAACGTATTATATATTTATGATAAGTAAAATTGGATGAATTATATATTTACATAGAATAAGGAGGAGTAAACCTTGCTGGAAATTATGTCAAACGAAGAATTAGCACAAGCTAAAATCCTGGTTATCGGAGTCGGAGGAGCCGGTAACAATGCAGTGAACCGAATGGTTGACGAAGCTATCGAAGGGGTAGAACTGATTGGAATCAACACGGATAAACAGGCTCTTGATTTATGTAAGGCACCTACAAGAGTGCAGATCGGAGAGAAGCTTACAAAGGGACTGGGCGCTGGTGCCAAGCCAGAGATTGGTGCTGCTGCCGTAGAAGAGAACCGTGATGAGATTACAGAACTCGTAAAAGAAGCAGATATGGTATTTGTTACCTGTGGTATGGGTGGCGGAACTGGAACAGGTGCTGCGCCTGTTGTAGCAGAGATCGCAAAAGAGATGGGAATTCTTACCGTTGGTGTTGTGACAAAGCCATTTATTTTTGAGGGTAAGCCTCGTATGAATAATGCACTCAATGGTATTGAACGTCTCAAAGAGAACGTAGATACTTTAATTATCATTCCTAATGATAAGCTATTACAGATTTGTGATAAGAGAACATCTATTAAAGATGCATTCTGTAAGGCAGATGAGGTTTTACAGCAGGGTGTTCAGGGTATCACAGACTTAATCTTTAAGCCAGGACTTATCAACTTAGACTTTGCCGATATTCAGACAGTAATGAGAGATAAGGGAATCGCTCATATCGGAATCGGTGTTGGAAGTGGTGAGGACAAGGCTGTTGATGCGATCAAGAGTGCGATGGAAAGTCCATTACTTGAAACAACAGTCAGTGGAGCAACCGATATTATCATTAACTTCTCAGGTGATATCGGAATCCAGGAAGTTTATGAGGCAGTATCTTATCTTACAGAAGTTGCCGGTGATGAGGCGAACATTATCTTTGGTAATGTAGAGAGTGAAGATGTACCGGATGATGAAGTAAGCATTACAATCATTGCAACCGGACTTCATGATGTTTCTGGTAAGGGAGCATCTGCGGTGAAAGTCCGTAAACCAGCAGCAGATAAGAATAATGCAGAAAGTAATGGTCCTACATACAGTGGACAGGCTATCAAGACTGGTACAGGCCGTAGCAGTGACAGCCGAGAATCTTCGAGAACATATGATAACAGAGATATGGAGATTAAGATTCCAGAATTTTTGCAGAAAAGAAGATAAGGTCGAAGAGAACAACAGAATATAAAGAGTTTTCACTCTTTTAGGCAGGCGTTGTCGCCGGAGGTCGAATATTAAAGATTTTTTCTTTATTATTTCGACCTCATTTTTTTATGTCAATTTATATAATAAATTAACCACATAGCAATAGAAGGTGCCATGAAAACGGAATATCCGTTCCTATTTTCTTTTTTATATAATTGGGCAGCAGATTATATTTTGCTGTTGTTTGTAAAAAAAGACTTATATCCAGAAATAAAAAACAGGACAATTTTAATCGGGGCATCGGCCTGTTCCCTCTCTTATATTCTGTGGGAAGGAACAGCAGGGAAATTGCCCCCGTATTGTAGAATTATTTTAAAATGGTTCCTGATTTTTAGCATTCTGTACATTCTTTTTAAAATACGTTCCGTTAAAAAAATAGGAAAAACAATCAGTCTATTTTTGTGTTATCTTTTTCTGATGGGTGGAGCGGTTTCCTTTTTTTTATCCTGCATACATATAAAAACGGTCGGTGGAAGAAAAACAGCGTGGAAAGCGATGGCAGTTATATGGTTTAGCGCAGGAGTGATTTTTCTATGGAAAATGAAAAAGAAAAAAGAAAATGCAACTCAGATTTCTAAGACATATACCTATGAAGTGAGAATATCGAGAAAAGGGA
>ERZ827524.2667-NODE-2667-length-12130-cov-2.825424_pt1 | contig 12130 bp, 12 predicted proteins | sample MGYA00519702_ERZ827524 | MGnify/ENA primary metagenome ERZ827524 (study PRJEB31778, sample SAMEA3449341) | human gut metagenome | biome: human gut; feature: human-associated habitat; material: faeces | place: United Kingdom | collected 2010/2012 ...
GGAGCATCGGAACTCACCGGACCGGTCGAAGTGGCGCAGATCGGGATCGATCCCGAAACTCTGGCAGGCTATATCGGCGCGCAGTTCGCCGATCTCACCGAAGAATAAACAACAGAGAATAACAACATAAGGAGGCTCTTTTATGCATCCCGAAATGGAACGCATCCAGAACTGTCTCGCCGCGGTGCGGCGCCACACCGACTTTGTTCCGGAGGTCGCCGTCGTGCTCGGCTCCGGTCTCGGCGGCTTTGCCGACATGGTAAAGCAGACTGCCGTTGTGCCGTACAGCGAGATCCCCGGCTTTCCGGTATCCACCGCGCCCGGCCACGCCGGACGGTTCGTGTTCGGCTATGTGGAGGAAACGCCCGTCGTCGTCATGCAGGGACGCGTGCACCTCTACGAGGGCTACACGCCGCACGACGTTGTGCTGCCCGTGCGCCTTATGAAGGCCATGGGCGCGAAGATCCTCTTCGTCACGAACGCCTCGGGCGGCATCCGCGGCGATCTCACCGCCGGAACGCTTATGAGCATCAGCGATCACATCAGCGCGCTCATCCCCAACCCGCTCATCGGCGCGAACATCGACGAGCTCGGCGTCCGCTTCCCGGATATGTCGAACGCCTACGATAAGGGCCTGCGCGCCATTCTGCGCGAAACGGCGAAGAAGGACGGCATCAATCTCAAGGAGGGCGTGTATATCCAGTTCACCGGCCCGAGCTACGAGTCGCCCGCCGATATCCGCGCCTCCCGCGCGATGGGCGCGGACGCCGTGGGCATGTCCACGGTCGTGGAGGTCATTGCGGCCAACCACGCCGGTATGCGCGTGTGCGGCGTTTCGTGCGTGGCGAATCTCGCCGCCGGTCTCTCCGACCGCCCGCTTGACGGCGACGAGGTCATTGAAGCGGCCAACGCCGCCGCGCCGAAGTTCAAAAAGCTCATGTGGGATTCCATCGCCGCCATGCATGCGGAGGAGAAGGCATGATCCGCTTTTATAACGGCAAGCTCCTTTCGCTCAGCGGCGGATTTGAGATCTCCGACTGGGAGGTCTGGGTCGAGGAAACGATGATCCTCTATGTCGGGCCTGCCATCGGCGCGCACCCGCCGTTTGAGCGCGAGATCGACCTCAAGGGCAACCTCCTGATGCCCGGCTTCAAGAACGCCCACGCGCACAGCGCGATGACGTTCCTGCGCTCCTACGCCGACGATCTGCCGCTGCAGAGCTGGCTTTTCGACAAGGTGTTTCCGCTGGAGGCCAAGCTCACGCCGGACGATATTTACGCTCTCACGAAGCTCGCGATTCTCGAATATCTCAAGGGCGGCATCACGAGCGCGTTCGACATGTACTATAAGCGCGACGCTTTCGCGCAGGCCGCCATCGACTGCGGCTTCCGCATGGTGCTCTGCGGCGCGCTCGCCGCGGGGGACGACTGGACGGTCGGCGAGATGGACACGATCAAGTTCAACAATCTCCACCCGCTCATCTCCTACATCCCCGGCATCCACGCGGAGTATACGGCCAATCTCGATCTGCTCATGTTTATGAAAATGCTCCTGGACGAGTACAAAATGCCGTTTTTCACCCACAATTCGGAGACAAAGCGCGAGGTGGAGGAATGCATCGCGCGCCACGGCCTCACGCCGACGCAGCTTTTCGAGGAGAACGGCCTTTTTGAGCACGGCGGCGGCGGGTTCCACTGCGTGTGGCTCGATGAGACCGACATGGACATTTTCGCCCGCCGCGGTCTGTACGCCGTGACGTGCCCGGCCTCGAACGCGAAGCTCGCGAGCGGGATCGCGCCGGTGAGCGAATTTCTCCGCCGGAAGATCCCTCTTGCCATCGGCACAGACGGTCCGGCGAGCAACAACGCGCTCAACATGTTCCGCGAAATGTATCTCGCCGCGGTACTGCAGAAGCTCCGGGAGGAGGACGCCGCCTCGTGCGACGCGCGCGAAATTCTCCGCGCCGCGTGCTCCACGGGCGCGCGCGCCATGCGCATCGACGCCGACTGCATCGCCCCCGGCAAGCTCGCCGATCTCGTCGTGATCGACCTGCACCAGGCAAACATGCAGCCCGAGCACAACACCGTGAAAAACCTTGTTTACAGCGGCTCGAACTCAAACGTGCTCCTCACGATGGTAAACGGCAAGATCCTCTATGAGAACGGCGTTTACCACGTCGGCGAATCGCCGGAGGACATCGTCGCCCATGCCCGCGCCGCCACGGAGCGGATCATAAACAGCTGAAAACCGCATACGCAAAACCGCCGAAGGATTTTTCCTTCGGCGGTTTTGCGTATGGGCGGCGGTCAGACGACGCGGTTGGGCGCGTCCTTGCCGGCGAGAATGAGTGAGAGCTGGCGGAGCATGATCTCCACGGAATTGGCAAAGGCGTCTACGGTCGTGCCGGCAATGTGCGGCGTGAGCGTGACGTTGTCGAGTGTGAGCAGGGGAGAGTCCGGCGAGAGCGGCTCTTCGTCGAACACGTCGATCGCCGCGCCGCCGATGCGGTGGGCGCGCAGCGCCTCGACGAGCGCCGCCGTGTCCACGAGCCCCGCGCGGGCGCAGTTGACGAGAATGGCGTTCTTCTTCATCATGGCAAGCTCGTCCGCGCCGATGAGGGCGCTCTGCCCGGCCTCGTGGCGCATGTGGATGGTGATGAAGTCGGACTGCCGCAGCAGCTCTTCCTTTGATACCGGCTCGCAGCCGCGCATTTCAATCTCCTCGGGGGAGAGGAAAATATCGCAGCCGAGAATGCGGCAGCCGAAGCCCTTGAGCCGCGCGGCGACCATCGTGCCGATCTTGCCGACGCCGATGATGCCGACGGTGCAGCGGCACATATCGCGGTTCATCATGATATTCGGGAACATTTTGACCCATTTGCCCTGCACGAGCGCGCCGTGGGCGCGGGCAATGTTGCGCATTTCGCAGAGCATGAGCGCCACGACGAGATCGGCGACGGCGGTGGAGTTGCGCCCCTCGGCGTTGTATACGGCGATGCCGCGCTCGCGGCAGAGGTCGAGATTGACATTTTCCGTGCCGGTGCGCAGCACGCCGACGATCTTTACGTTCGGCGCGGCGTCGAGCACCGCACGGTTCACGGGCGCAACGTGCGTTATAAGGATCTCCGCCTCGCGCACGGCTTCCAGCATTTCCGCGCTCACAGGGCACGCCTCCGCGCCGCGAAGCTCGGCGGTACGCTCGCACGTCGTGAGGGACTTGATGTCCGTGAGCGTCTTTTCGGTATAGAGCGTCACGTCGCACCCGGGGAGCTTTTTCATGTACTGCATGAGCATTTCCGGCACACCGGCGTCACAGATGCATACGACTTTCATTCGATCGTCTCCTTTTCTTCCGCGCCGTATTTTTCGATCAGCGCGCGGATGGTTTTTGTGAGATACGCCTCTTCAAACGCGATGTTCCAGTGACGGCGAAGGATGAGCGCCGCGAGACGGTAGCGGTCGATCTCCTCCGCGGAAAGCGGCGAGAGCTTCTGATACTCCTTGAAAAAGCCCTTCCCGATGGAGCCGCGGATGGCGGAAAAGAGGGCAATTTTTGCTTTGCTCGCCTCCGGGAACAGCTCGGCCTCCGAGAAGAAGAACTCCATGAGCGCTTCCTCCACGGCGCGATTGCCGCGCGCGGCGGTCATCCAGTCGATGATCTTGCACTCGCCGGACTTGTCCACGAGGACATTGCCGGTGTGAAAGTCGAGATGGAGCACCGTGTCGTCGTCCGGGAGAGAGCGGAGATATGCGGCGGCGCGCGATTTTTCCTCCGGTGTCAGAAACGCCATACAGTCCTCGCCGAGAATACCGAGACATACCTCGCGCACGTCGTCAAGCTCGCGCGTGTGCGCCTTCTGCACACGGACGTGGCAGCGGGCAAGGTCTTTGCCGGCCCCAAAAAGATACGCCGGCTTTTTCCCCGGCATGTCGTTTTGCGAAACGCCGTCGATGCAGTCCATCACGAAGCCGAAGCGCCCGCCGCGCTCGACCATATCGTAGACCTGCATCCCCGTGCAGCCGAGAGATGCGGCGATCTTCGTGTTTTTGTATTCCTTTTCGGCATACTCCCTCGGATAGTCGGGGAAAAAGAGCTTTAAGATCTTCCCGTCCTCCGTGCGGAATATCTCCGCCGACCGGCCCCGCGCAAAATGTTCTCCCATAGTCCGCCCTCCTATATTTTCGGCAGCGCCGCAGAATGCAGCGCTGCCGATTTTTATTCCGATTCCAGTATCCGCTTTGCGGCCTCTTCGGCGGCGACGGCGCGAGAGAGCGCCGTTTCAAGATCCGCTGCCACCGCGGTAAAGCCGTGATTTGCCATGATGCAGAGATCGTGAGAGCGCAGCACCTCGGACGCGCTCTCCGCGAGCTTCTTCGAGCCGCTCACGCCGTAGGCGGCGCAGGGGGCGTCGATCTCCGGCGTGCGCAGACTCTCCCGGCACGCGGCGAACGTTTGCAGCGCCGCGGAGTGCGTGTGGATCACGGCGCGCACGTCGCCGCGCGCGGCATAGATGCGCCGGTGCATCTCCCGCTCGCTGGAAGGGCGCTGCCCGGCGGCGAAGCTGCCGTCGGCAATGCGGATCTCCACAATATCCTCCGGACGGATGCGGTCATAGTCCACGCCGGACGGCGTGATGAGAAAGCGATCGGCATCGATACGCGCCGAAACGTTCCCCCACGTCGCCTGAATGAGGCGGTTTTCCACGAGCTTTTTCCCGTAGGCAATGACCGACTCGCGCAGCGCGAGATCGGAAACGTCCTGTGCCACCGGCGCGGCTTCTTCCCCCTGCGCCGCGGCGAGCGACGGACGGGAGTATTTTTTCGTATAGACCGCGTGCTCTATAAGGCAGAGCGGCGCGGCGAGCGGCTTCGGCGTCCCGATGCGAGGGGAGAGCCGCGCCGTCATGCACAGCTTTTCGAGCAGGATACACGCGGCGATGAGCTCGTTTTCAAACCGCGCCGTCACGACAAAGCCGCGGTTCGGAACGATGCACGCGGTATCGCCGCGCCGCGGCGCGCTTCTTACCGGCACGCGCACGCCGAACATCTGCGCGGCGTCGTCGGTCTCGGCGCAAAGCGCGTGAGGAGCTTTGGCAAATTCGCGGGCGTACCGCCCGGCGGTAAAAACCGCCATGGGCGCGGAAACGGCGGAGAACAGCGCCGCTTCGACCGGCTCTCCGGCGGCGCTGCATACGGCGCCGGGCGCGGTCATCACGAGCGAATCAGCGTCCCAAAGCTCCAGCTCCATGAGCCGGGCGCGGACGGAGGAAAAGCGCTGCCGCGCGGAGATCTGTGTCATGGTGATACCGCCTTTTTAAAATACAGCCAGATAGTGAAGGAGACTGTAAAGATTGAGCACGATGATGAGGATGCCGACGACGGCGAGCAGCGGGCGGACGGGGATCTTCTTGCAGATCCACGCCGCGAGGGGAGCTGCGCACACCCCGCCGATGATGAGACCGAGGATCGTCTGCCAGTAGGACGTAAAATCGCGGATGAGAACGACGAACGTGGTCGTCTCCGCGAGCGTTACGAGAAATTCGGCGGTATTCACCGTGCCGATCGTCTTTTTTACGTCGTGGCCGACGGCGAGCATCGTAGACGTCACGACCGGGCCCCAGCCTCCGCCGCCGGTGGCGTCAAGAAAGCCTCCGGCGAGACCGAGCGGGTAAATGCCCTTTCCGATGTGGCGCTCCTTCTGGCTTTTCAGGAACGCCTTGCGCAGAATAACAACGCCCATGATAATGAGATAGGCGTCGATGAACGGCTCGAGCGCGTCGCCGGCGCTCGAGAGGAACCACGCGCCCGCCACGCCGCCGATCACGCCGGGGATGGCCAGATGGAAAAAGAGCGACTTATCCACGTTTTTGAGCTTGATATGGGAGAGACCGGACGCGAGCGTCGTCGGGACCTCCGCCACATGGACGACCGCGCTCGCGAGCGCGGAGGGAAGCCCCGCCACGGTTTTGAGAAACGTCCGGCAGCTCACGCCGTAGGCCATGCCGAGCGTGCCGTCAATGATCTGCGCGGCGAAGCCGATGACGATGAAAAGAAGAAATTTACCCCAGTTCACAGTGTGTCTCCGCCTTCCAGATAGTCAAAAACGGCATCGGTGAGTCGGCTGACGCATTCTTCTTCGCTGAGAACCTCGGTATCCAGCACAAGCTCGGCGTCGGTCGGCTCCTCATACGGAGAGTCTATGCCCGTGAACGAGCGGATCTTTCCCTCGAGAGCTTTCTGATAGAGCTTTTTCGGGTCACGAGCCTTGCAGGTCTCCAGACCGGCCCGCACCCAGACTTCGAGAAAGCGCCCGTCGGCGATGCGGCGCGCCTCGGCGCGCCCGGCGGCGAACGGGGAGATGAACGTGCAGAGCGTCACGAGCCCCGCGTCGCGGAAGAGTCCCGCGACCTCGGCGGCGCGGCGGATGTTTTCGATCCGGTCGTCGTCCGAGAAGCCGAGATCGCCGCAGAGACCGCGGCGCAGCTTGTCGCCGTCAAGCATGTAGGCGGCAACGCCCTTTTCGCAGAGCCGCCGCTCGACCTCCTGCGCAATCGTCGTTTTGCCGGAGCCGGAAAGCCCGGTCATCCATACGACGAGCCCGCGCCGCCCGGTGAGCTGCTCGCGCTCGGCGCCGGTCATGGCCTCGGCCGACCAGCGGATGTTGCGCTTATCGTAATCTTCGGAGAGCAGCGCCTCAGTGACGATGCCGCCGCCCGCGATCTCGTAATCGTCCACGATAACGAACCGGCGCGTGCCGTCGCAGCCGGAGTCGGCGGTGTCGAACGCCGTCGGGCGGTCGAGCCGGAGAATCACCTCGGCGACTTCGTTTTTCTGCACCTCGCTGCGCTCCAGACTGTCCAGCTCCGAGGCGTCTACGACGCGGAGGATGCTCTCGAGCCGCGCTTCCACCTTGGCAGTGCCGCACTTGAAGAAATAGCGCTTGCCGGGGCGCAGCGGCTCCTTGCCGAGCCAGAACACGTTCGCGCGCAGCCGCACGCCGACGAAAGGCGCTTCTTCGCTCTCCAAGCACGCGATCTCGCCGCGGCGGACGAAGATCTGCTCGGTCATCGTAAAGCCGGCGGCGTCCCCGGCAATGAATTTCTCCGGCGTGGGCGCGGAGAACACCTCGAGCGAGGCGACCGTCGTTCTCTTCCCGGAGGGGTAGAATACGATCTTATCGCCCGCGCGGAGACTTCCGGCCTCGAGCGTTCCGGCCACGATGCGGCGCTCGTCGCCGCCCTCGGTGAATTTGTAAACGCCCTGCACCGGCATGCGCAGCGGGCGGTTTTCCGGGCTCGGCACGGGGACGAAGGCGTCCATCTGCTCGAGCACCGTGGGGCCGAAGTACCACGGCGTTCGCTCGCTGCGGATGGCGATGTTGTCGCCCTCCATGCCGCTCACGGGGATGAACGCCGCGGGCGAGATGTTGATTTTGGCGAGAAATTCGGTGAATTCCGTGACGATGGAGCGGTAGACCTCCTCGGAATAGCCGACGAGATCCATTTTGTTCACGAGCACCGCCACCTGGCGGATGCCGAGCATGGAGAGAAAGTACCCGTGACGGCGGGTGTTTTCCTCCACGCCGCGCGCGGCGTCGATCACCATGAGCGCGGCCTCGGCGCGGGAAGCGCCGGTGACCATGTTTTTAAGAAATTCAATGTGGCCGGGCGCGTCGATGATGATGTACCGGCGCTTGTCAGACTTGAAGAAGCAGCGCGCCGTGTCGATCGTGATGCCCTGATCCTGCTCGTTGTGCAGCGCGTCGAGCAGGAAGGCGTACTCGAACGGCTTCGAGTTGCGGCGGCAGTTTTCCCGTATGGATTCGAGCTTGCCCTTCGGCAGCGCTCCGGCGTCGGCGAGGAGACGGCCGATCACGGTGGATTTGCCGTGATCGACGTGGCCGACGGTGACGATATTCAAAAGCTCCTCGTTTTCCCAGACGTTTCTTGTTTCTTCCATTACATGTACCCTCCCCGGCGAAGCGTTTCGAGCCCGCCGCCGTCCTCGGCGTCCTGGGCGCGGCCGCTGCGCTCGGCAATGTTGGAAAGAGCGCCGGTGCGTAGCTCCTCAATGATCTCGTGAACGTTCCGGCTCTCGGACCGGATCGGCTTTGTGCACGGCGCGCAGCCGAGCGAGCGGTAGCGCGTGCCGTCGCCCTGGTTATAGTAGAGCGACACGGTGGGGATGTGCTCGCGCTCGATGTATTCCCAGACATTCAGCTCCGTCCAGTCGAGCAGGGGATGGATGCGCACATGCGTGCCGGGGGCAAAGTCGGTTTTGAACTGGTTCCAGAACTCGGGCGGCTGGTCGTCCAGATCCCAGTCGTTGTGCTTGTCGCGCGGGGAGAAATAGCGCTCCTTGCTGCGCGAGCCCTCTTCATCGGCGCGCGCGCCGACGATGACGCCGGTGTAGGCGTCGGTGTTCGTGTCGCGCTCGTATTTCCCGGTCTGAAGATTGAGCCGGTAGCGCGGCCAGGTGCCGTCGAGCGTGTGGGTGAGCGCCTCGGTTTTGAGCCGGCGGCAGCACTCAACGCGCGAGCACTTCCCGTCCGGGAACGTTTCGTGGTTTTCAAGCGCTTCGCGGTTCTCACCGTAGACCATGTAAAGACCGTACTCCATGGCGAGCTTGTCGCGGTACTCGATCATTTCGGGAATTTTATAATGTGTGTCGATGTGGACGAGCGGGAAGGGGACGTGGCCGTAAAACGCCTTGCGCGCGAGCCAGAGAAGGACCGTGGAGTCCTTGCCGATGCTCCAGAGCATGCAGAGATTGCCGAACGCGGCGTAAGCCTCGCGCAGGATGTGCACGCTTTTGCTTTCCAGTTTATCGAGATGATCTCTCATTCTTCCTCAACCTCCCGCATTTCGTAGCCGTAGTGTTCCATGTAGAAGCCCAGCTTCGCGTTGATCTTGCGCACGAGCCGGGGCGAAATGTCAAATTTATTCTTCTGGTATCCGCGCTGCGAATCGACATACGCCTGAAAGCGCGGCGCGGCCGCCTCAAAGCCGGAGAGCTCCAGACGCCGGTAAATATCGCGCAGCGTATCGACCGGGGCGCGGCAGAAATCGGTGTACGCGATGTCTACGTACCGGTTCTTCGGGAAAAAGCCCTCAAGCTCGAAAAGCTCGCGGTACATGCGCTCAAAAATATCGATGACCGTGTTTTCGATGAGCTCGTCGATGTTATCCGGCTCTTCGGTCAGCCGGAGCGAGTCCATCTCGGTGCGGAACATGTGGATCGTGGAGCGGACGGTCTTGTAGGGGTCGCGGTGGATGTTGATGAACCGCGCGTCCGGATACATGCCCCACAGCTCGCGGATGCGCGCGGTGTTGTCCGGGCTTTTGAGAATGAGCTGCTTGCCCTTTTTGATGTAGGTGAGCTTGCGGACGGCGTAATCGTAGCTGCGCTCCCATTTGCACAGTTCCTCCACGGGAAGGTCGCTCACGAACGCGCCTTCGATGTATTTTTTATAATTTTCCGGGAACGCGATCATGTGGATGATCGAATACGGCGAGATCGTCAGCACGCCGAACGTCTCCTCCATCGGGAGATCGAGCGAGTACTGCACGTTATCCTGCGGGCGGCCGTTCCGGATGCCCTTTTCGATCGGCGGCTGGATGAGCCGACCGAGCAGCAGCGAGTAGGGCAGGCCGATCGTGTTCACGGGATCGAACCAGCCGAACTGCTCGTCGCGCGAGAGGACGTTCTGCAGATACGTTGTGCCGCTGCGCCAGTGGCCGAGAATGAAGATCGGGTCCTTTTCGATCTTCGTTTCACGGATGCGCTTGCGGTAAATGAGCGATTCCGCCGCCGCCGCGGGCGCGAGCGCGAGCGCCGTTGCGGAAATGTACAGCGCCTGCGGCAGCCGGTCGCGGGCGATATGGAAGTGGTTCTCTTCCAGCAGATGCACCCAGTTGTCCAGCCGGCAGGTCAGAAGAAAGTGTCCGGGATTGATAGCTTTCACGGTGTTGCCTCGCTAACATATAAAAATCTGGATATTAACATAGCAGGGGAATGTGAACTTAACGTTAAACATTCCCCTGCTATGGAGTCTCTTTACATGAATTTTGCGGCCTTTGCCGGCAGCGCGACGCTGAAGCGGCTGCCCTCTCCGGGACGGCTCTCCGCGGAGATCGTTCCGCCGTGCTGCTCCACGATGCGCTTGCAGAGCGTGAGACCCAGTCCGCAGCCGTCGGCGCGACGGTCGGTGTCGCCCTGATAGAACTGCTCAAAAATGCGCGGGAGCGTTTCCGCGTCCATGCCGCAGCCGGTGTCCCACACCGTCACGGTGACGGTATCCGCTGCGGCGGCAAGACAGATGCCGATGCGCCCGCCGGGGGGCGTGAACTTCACGGCGTTTTCCAGCAGATTCACCCATACCTGATAGAGAAGCTCGCTGTCGCCGACGTAGTCGAGATCCGGGATGTCGGCGGAGACGGAGAGCCCGGCCTCCGTCCAGCGCGGCTCGAGCTGCAGTACGGCGCGCCGGAGCTGCTCGCCGAGCGGGAAGATCTCCGCCTTTCGATGGATCTCCCGGTGGTCGATGCGCGAGAGGCGCAGCATGTCATCGATGAGCCCGACGAGCCGGTCGGACTCCTGCGCGATGTACTGGCTGTACTCGCGCTCCTCGGTCTCGGAAAGACCGCCTTCGGCGAGAAGCTGGGCATAGCCGTTGAGAATGGAGAGCGGCGTTTTGAGCTGGTGGGATACGCTCGAAATGAAGTCCTTGCGCAGATATTCGTTGGAGCGGAGCTCCGCCGTCATAAGATTGAAGTTGCGCTCAAGCTCGCCGAATTCCTCCACGCGGTCGCGCTCCGGCACGGTGACGTCGTAATTGCCCCCGGCGATCTCGCGCGCGGCGCGGGAGAGCTCGCGGATGGGATTCGTCGTCGAGCGGGATGTGACCGTGATGAGCACCGCGACGGCCGCCACGGCGACGAGCAGAAGCAGTATGTCCTTGGCGGCGTAGCCGAAAACAAGATAGCGCATGTTGTCGCGCTGCTGGAAGATGATGCCGTTTCGCACGAGCGCGCCGAAGGTGAGAGAGAAAAGCGACGTGACGATCACGAGGATCAGCAGCAGGATCGTCAGCCGCGAGCGGACGCGCCTCATCGGATCACCGCCCGGTAGCCGAGACCGCGGACGGTCTGGATCTCAAAATCCGGCACGCCGGCGAGCTTTTCGCGCAGACGGCGGATATGTACATCTACGGTGCGCACGTCGCCCGGGTACTCATAGCCCCAGACAATGTTCAGCAGGTTCTCTCTGCTGTACACCTTGTTCGGATTGAAGACGAGAAGCTCGAGCACGTCGAACTCCTTCGCAGTCAGATTGATCTCGCGGTCTCCGATGAAGACTCTTCTGCCCTCGCAGTCGATCCGCAGGTCTTTCACCTGTACGACTTTTGCTTTCTCTTCTTTTGGCTCCTGGCGGGCCGCACGGCGCATGATGGCCTTGATGCGTGCTTTTACTTCCAGAATGTTGAACGGCTTTGTGATGTAATCATCTGCGCCATATTCCAACCCGAGGATCTTGTCCATATCCTCGCCCTTCGCAGTGAGCATGATGACCGGTACATCTGAGAAATCACGGATCTGTCTGCATACTTCAAATCCATCGTATTTTGGAAGCATGACATCCAGAAGAATCATATCATACTCTTTTCTTTTTACCATCTCAAGTGCTTCCTCACCATCGTATGCGCAGTCAACTTCCATATCATCCTGTTCCAGGCTGAATCTCAGTCCTTTCACGATCAGCTTTTCATCATCTACTACCAATACTTTTCTGCCCATCTTGCGCACTCCTCTACTCTACCGTTATCTGCTCCCGGATCTTCTGAAAGATTCCTTCCTTGATCCCGTCCACTTTCTTCAGATCCTCTATCTTCCTGAATCCACCGTTTGTCTCTCTATAAGCAATAATTGCTTCCGCGCGGGACTCGCCAATCCCGCTTAAGCTTAAAAGTTCAGCCTTTGTCGCGGTGTTCAGGTTTATTATTCCTGTGTCTTTTCCCATCCCGGCATCTGCCATATCCGATGGTGAACCTTCTTCTTTCAAAGTCTGTTCTTCTTCTCTGGATGGCACATAAATCCTTTGTCCATCTGTCAGATGTGCTGCCTGATTCAGAT
>ERZ827524.2675-NODE-2675-length-12068-cov-2.602098_pt1 | contig 12068 bp, 11 predicted proteins | sample MGYA00519702_ERZ827524 | MGnify/ENA primary metagenome ERZ827524 (study PRJEB31778, sample SAMEA3449341) | human gut metagenome | biome: human gut; feature: human-associated habitat; material: faeces | place: United Kingdom | collected 2010/2012 ...
TCGAAAAAGGATGACACCCCGGCGCATGTTCATAAGTATGATATCTACCATCCTGCGGTGACCCATACGGAGAAGGTGTACCATCCCGCAGTGACCCATACGGAGAAAGTGTACCATCCCGCAGTTACCCATACGGAAGAGCGCTCAATTTGCAACGGCTGCGGAGCAGATATCACGGGCAATGAACAAGCTCATGCGTATAATGCACTTATGGCAGGCAATAAAGCATGTGGCGCATATCATACGGTATACAATACCGTAACAGATTCTGCGGCATGGGAGGAAACGGTTACGATTACAGATTCTGCGGCATGGGAGGAAACGGTTACGATTACAGATTCTGCGGCATACTACACTTGTTCCTGCGGTGCTCGGAAATAGGGGATTTCATGTTTACGGATATACCTGACGATTACTGCAATGAAGAGACCGGGCTACCAGTAAAGAATCACCTTCCGCCTGAGCTTGGCGCACGATTCAAGACGCGTAAGCAATGGCGCGAGTGGGGATATGAACCAAAACCCGGAGAGCAGGGTCATCGGATGCATCCGAGTTCGCTTGCCTATCGCAGCTATGTCTATTTCCATGAGAGCGAAGTATGCTCTTATGCTGGAACGGAACCGGCGGATGATGTAAGGTATCAGACTCATGTGAGCAAAAAGACCGTCGCGCTTGAAGAATGTACCGGCCATGGAGGTCTAGCGGCAATCGGCTGGAAAGAGCCTAGACCGTATCGTGCAGGATGACAAGACTAACAGTTAGAGAGTCCATATAGATGAAAAGCCCCGACCAAATGGCCGGGGCTTTTTTCTAATGCTCGTTATTCAGGTCTTTCGGTGGTTCCAATCCGTTCCGTTTCGATAGCTCTGCTGTCGCACTCTTCATATCACCGATTTCGGAGCCGAAGAAATCAAGCTCCTCAAGTCCAAGCGAATGGGTGGGAACCGGAACGATGATACCATGGGAACCCTTGATATAGGAGAGGGCATCGTGGCGCTCGCCGACCTCGGTGACCGACGCGGCGAGAAGGGAATCCTTGAACCAAGGATATCTTTGTTGCAATTTCTCCATGACGGCCATCGCCTTGTCAATCGGCATCACCGCTATCGACTCATACCCGGAATACTGGGTATGGATGAATCCGTTGCGTTCCATGAAGATTCGGATAAGCGACCAAGCTCCGCGCCAAGCGTTCGGTCTGATAGAGTTGTAATTTTCACTGAGCGCAGCCGTTCCCAAATCGAAGTGAAGTTCCTTGCGGGTCTCGGGGCGGAGGGGAAGCGATAATTGCATTCCGTTTTCAAGAAACTCCTTCACATCATAGCTTTCACCGATTTCCGTGAAGGTGGCTGCTTTCACGCATCTTTGAAACCAAGGAAACTCATCCATCATCTTATCTACGGTGCCATAGGCGCGTTGATAGGACATGACGATATTTTCAGCCGATTCATACCCTGAATATTGTGGCTTTTCAAAGCAATGGGATTCCAGAAAGTCCTGAATGTCTGACCATGGATTCTTTTTACCAGTATAGAAGCGTTCAACAGATTTGTTGTCTAGGTCGAAATGAAATGCTTTCCTATCAAGTTCCATTTGGAATCCTAAGTGTAAATGCGGTTAGTCGTAAATACGTTCCGGACTGATATCCCGGATTATCTGTAGGTAGTCTTCACCCTCCGGTTCATTCATATCCTCATAGGTGCGCCATGACTTAATGTTCTGCATCACCCAAGGCTGTTTGGATAGAGTTGCGCAAACAGGGCACTGCGCCCCGAACTGCACCTTGCGGTTCTTTGCCTGCCAAGTACCAAGACCGATGCGCACGTTGCCCATCTGCTCCGCATACTTTCCCACGCAATCGTAGAGGTCATCTACGTTGTAACCATTCCTTTTTGCCTTCTCATCATCGAACTCGATGGTGAAGCGCCAAGGTCTCTTTTCCATTTCTGCCATACCTATCGTCCTTTCTGCCAGATGGCTGTTATCATATGTTACCATTATACTATAATGCCGGTATTACGGCAATATGGAAATTGAACACACGTTCTTTTTGGCAAATGCATGTTACAGAACGGTGGAGAGAACGTTTTCCGGCACCTCGCTTTCCGGCTGGTGTTCGGATGCGCTTGCCATGTCATGACTCTCCCCGGCGAGCGATACCTCCTCTTCCAGTTCCGGTGCGTCAATCTCGATGTTCTTTCCAAGCTCCTCCTCGTAGCGCTCCATGATGAAGGTGTCCGCATGGTCTGCCTTCGATGCGGCTTTGAAGAGGTAGGATGGGTCGTTTTCCAAGGCGTTCATCCAAGATTGCAGATAGGAGACGTGGTTCTCGTAGAACTCGCCCTCAAGTTCCGTGTTTTGGATGCCGAGGTCTGCGGAAAGGAACAGGCTTCCAAGCTCCGCGACCAGCTCTTCCTCAGCATAGGAAGGGCTTCCGAAGCGGGTGTCGAGTTCACGGGCGAGGGCGGATGGGTGTCCGGTGGAGTGGGTCATCTCATGCAGCAGGACGCGGGTGAACGCTTCATCCGAGCGAAAGGTCTCTCGCGGGGCGATGAGGATGCGGTCGGTAGCCGGAGAGTAGGCGGCACTTCCGAGGTAGCCGCTGCTCTCGATGACGGGGCATCTGGAAGACTCCTCAAGGTTCTGTGCGATGGTTGCCGTTCGGTCGTTCAGATGGACGGGAGCGTTCTCCGGCGGGATGCCCTCGATATCCTCCGCATTGAAGACGTTCCAGTAGCCAACGAGCTTCGGGTAGCGTCCGGCAAGTTCCTTCTCGCCGGTATCCTCGTTTTCCTTGTAGAAGGCGAACTGTTTCCATTTCTCGATGAGCGCGGACTTGGCACCCTTTTTCACATGCCAACCGGCATCCTTTATCTGGTTGAAGGTAGCCCACCGGTTGTCCGTATAGCCGCGCATGAACCCGATGAAGCCAAGATGCACACGGTTTCCGCCCTGATACACGGTGCCGGAGACGGGGTTGTGCGGTGTTAGGAAGGGCAGGTACGGTTCTGCCCAATGAAGCCCGTCGCGCTTCATGTCCTCGATGATTTTCTCAACGACCGCCTGACGCTGGTTATCAATAATCTCCGTAGGAGTCTGCTTCTGCTTAGATTTCATCATGGTCTCCTTTCCGTGAAAGCTCATTGAAATTATACGATAGCTGCCGCTTTTCCGACATGTTCTAAGAAAACGACCCCACAGAATCGCATCTGCGGGGTCTTGACGGTACGTTTGTAGCGTAGGTGCGGACGGATTGAAACCTGCCCTTATTCGGCATCAGAGCCAGTCTGAGGGGATTCGGTCGAAACAGTTTCCGTTTGCGCTTGTTTTTGGTCGATACTGGTGGTCACAACCGTCCGCTCATTCTGCTTCCAGAAGTTATAGGAGCAGGAGACGAGAGAGATGACCTGATTCGGTTCGGAATCGGTATCGAGTACCATGGCGGCATATTCCCGCGAGGAATCGTACCAGTTCCGAAAATCCGAATCACCGGCAAAGACCGTCCGTTTGGTCGGCTCCCATCCCTTCACGATATTCGCGAAGCGCACGGTGTAGCGCATCTTGGTGTTTGGGGTTTGGATGAGTACAGTCTGATGCTCAGAAGCGAAGGATTTATCGCTATACCGTTGGATGTTGCCGAAACAGGTGACCGCGTTCCCGAGGGTCAGGCTGTGTCCGAGGATGACGGCATTCGGACTTTGAAAGCCCTCCTTCTCGCATTCTGCGTCGAGATAGAGCGCACCCAAGGGATTGTAGTTCCGGTAGATATCGTGATGCAGGTAGTAATCCGGGTCAGATGCGTGGGCTTGCAGGATGGGATGGTTGATATCCGTCCCCGGCACGGTTATCCATCCGATAACATCCCCGTTCACGCTCTTCCAGTAATCCCAATCAACAGTAGGGAACTCGGATTCCCGACCACCTGCGCTTTCCGTGGCGGTTTCCTGCGGCGTGCCGTTTGGTGACGGTGAGGGACTTGCATCCCGATAGAAATGAAGCAGCACGCCGAAAAGGATGGCAGCGACGGCCAAGAAGACCGCCGCTGCCGCAAAAGCCGCACGGGATTTCCGGTTATGATTTCCCAATCTGGCCATCTGAGTTACTTGGCGGCATCCGATGTGGCCTGCGGGGCATCCTTCGTCGCTCCGCAGGTGGTGCAGACCAGCTTGTCGATGACCGTCTCATCGTAAGCCGGGGTGTCGGTGACCTGTTTGTCATAGCCCTCGCTCACCATGACCTCATCGGTGATGGGGACGTTGGTAGAGTAGCCGGAGTGACCGGTCTGCTTGATGTGGTCATCGGCCTTGCCGTCGATGACCTGCTTGCACTCATTGCAAACGGTATGGTAGGTGGTCAGGTTCTGGTAGACGGGTGCCACGTGCTCCGTGTGCGTCACAGCGTCATGGTGGACGGTCTTGTAGGTGATAGACCAGTCGTGGGTGTGAGACTTCTCTTTGCTCTTAGAGCCGTCCTTCGCAGACGCATCGGAACCGCTTTCCTTGGAATCATCTTGGAACCTGCGCCGGTTGGGTGGCCGATGCCGTAATAGGCACCGCCGCCGATGAGCGCGACGAGAGCAAGGCCGCAGATGGCGGCAATGACCTTCCGGTTATGCGGCTTCTTCTCGCTTTCCGGGTTCGCGTGCATGTTGTTCCCATCCGCAGGTGATTCGGTGGAATCTCCGTCGTTCATCTCGATATCGTTCTCTTTATCGTCCTTCATGGGTGTATCCCCCTTTCAAATTAAAAAGGAAGGCAGGGTGCCGGAGTGTCGCGGCACCCTGCCGGTTTCAGGCGTTACGGGCACTAGGCTTCGGTGTTATCCTCTGCGCTCTCGTCCGCATCGCCCTTGGTGGTCTTGCGGCTCTTGATGCCGTAAGCGGTCGCGCAGCCTGCGGCAATCAGGAGGATGCCGATGGCGATGGCGATGTTCGTCATGTCAACGCCGGTCTTTCCGTAGGTGGAGCCTGCCGGGGTCGAGGTGACGGTCACGGACTGTCCCTCGTCGTTGATATCCTTATGCTCCGCCACGGTAACGTCCGTGGCCTTGCCGTCGATATCGCTCTGTTTGGTCAGCTCCTCGAAGACAACCAGTGTATGACCGTCGAGGGAGGTTGCATCGAACTCGCCGAGGTTGATGGAGACCGTGCCGCTCTCACTGTTCGGCGTGAACTTGAGTTCGGCGGTCACGCCCTTGTCGGCAACCTTCAAAGGTTCGCCGGTCTTCTTATCCATGAGCGTGGCATGGAGCGTGTACTCCTTGCCGGGGATAAGACCCTCGTACTTCACCTCGTCAGTGATGACGGCATCCTTGCCAGCCATCAGTTCATGGTCACCGTCGGACTTGTCGGTCGCGGTGGTACCGATGGTACTCGGGGCGAGTTTTACCGTCTGTCCCTCGTTGTCCTTATCGCATTCGCTCGCGACGATGGAAACGGGAGTCTCATCGGAAGCGTTCTCGATGCTGCCCTTGAACATGACCTCGAAGACCACGAGGTTCTTGGTCTCGCCGGACAGGCGGTCGATAACGTCGTTGGAGTTGAAGGTGTAATCCATGTCGATGGAACCGGACTCCTTCTCAGGGGTGAACTCCGCCGTCTTGTAGACAAGGCAGGAGAGGAGGTCTTTGTTCTCCTCAGCATATGCCTTGACCTTGGCGAGGTCGATGGAAGCGGTCGGGAGCTTCTTTGCGTTCGACCAGTCGATACCGTTATCGGTAACCTCGACCTCATCGGCCTTGTAGGTCTCCTCGATATTACGGACGGAGCTTGTGCCGCCGTCTGCGGTGGCGCTGCCGCTACCCTCCAGACCGGTGAGCTTCCAAGTGCCGTCTTCCTGCTCGGTGAGAGTCTGGGTGTCGGTCTTGACAGTCCAAGTGCCGTCCTCGTTCTCGGTGCGCTCGGAAGCATCATAGGTGTAGGAACCGTCCGCGTTCTTGACGATGGCGGCACCGTTGCCCCAGTCCTTGTCCTTAACCTTGATGGAGTAGGTGTTCGACTGGAAACCGAGCACGCTCATCAGGCCGGAGGTGAACTTGGTGAGGTCATCCTCGGTATACTTCTTCGCACCTTCGCCGGTCAGCACGGGAAGACCGGTCTTTGCATCCATCAGGATACCGGCCATGGTGTAGGCCTTGCCGGTGAGCACATGGTCGTACTCCACCTTGTCGGTGACGGTGGACTCGGCATCGGCGATAACGGTCTTGTCACCATCGAGCTTGTCCGTGGCTGTGGTACCAATCTCGGAAGTGTGCATGGTGACCGTCTGGCCTTCATCCTCGATATCGCTATGGGAAGCAATCTCCTTGCCCTTGTAGGACAGGGACTCGAAAGCGACCACCTTGTCCTTGGCCTTGAGGTCGGACGCGTCGAAGGCGAAGGTCACATCGACGGTGCCGTAGGTGTCCTCGGGAACGAACTCGGTCTCGGCGGTGACGGGGTTGCCGTCGGCATCGAGGAGCTGCTTCTTGGTGACCTTGCCGTCCTTGTCGGTGACCTTCTCGTAGAGGGTACCGGAAACCTTGTAGGTCTTGCCGGGTGTCACGTTCATGTAATGGACGGTATCGACGATGGTGGCATTATCCTCACCGATGAGGTTCTTATCACCATCAAGGGCATCCGTTGCGGTAGTGGAGAGCTTGGGCTTCGTGATGATGACAGTCTGGCCGGAATCATTCACGTCGGCATGGGAAGCAATCTCATTGTCGTTGTAGGACAGGGACTCGAAGGCAACGAGAGAGGTACCTTCCTTGAGCGAACTGCCATCGAAGTAGAAGGTCACATCGACGTTTCCATAGGAGTCCTCTGCGGTAAAGTTTGCTTCCGCAGTGACGGGGGTACCGTCCTTGTCTTTGAATACCTTCTTCGTGACCTTTCCGTTCTTGTCAAGAACCTTCTCGTAGAGGGTACCGATGACCTTGTAGGTCTTGCCGGGGGTCACGTTGTTGTAGTGGACGGTATCGCGGACAGCGACATTTTCCTCACCCGTAACCGTCTTGTCACCGTCGGCAGCATCGACGGCGGTGGTGCCGATAACGGGAGCCTTCACGGTAACGGTCTGGTCAATGTCGTTGATATCCTTGTGGTCGGCAATCTCGATACCGTTCGTGGCAACAGTCTCGAAGGCGACGAGCTTGGTGCCGGTCTTGATGCCGCTGGCATCGAAGGTGAAGGTCACGGTCGCGGTACCGCTTTCGGCTTCCGCCGTGAACTCAGCAGTCGCGGTGACGGGGTTGCCGTCGGCATCCACGAAAGCCTTCTTGGTGGACTTGTCCATAAGGGTTCCCGTGAGCGTGTAGGTCTGCCCGGCGGTAAGCCCGGTGTAACGGACATAATCGGTAACGGTAACATCACCCTCAGCGGTGACGGACTTGCTATTGTCCGCATCGCCCACGGCGCTTGTCGAGAGCTTCGGCGTGAGCACGGTCACCTGCTGGGAAACGTCGGATTTGTCCCTATGCTCGGCGAGCTTCGCACCCTTTGCATCGGTAAGCGTCTCATAGACCACGAGGGTCTTCCCCTTGAGGTCGTAGGAATCGAAAGCGTAGTCAAGCGTGACGGAACCTGCGGAGTCCTCAGCCGTGAAGGTCTTCTCGGCAGTGATAGCCTGACCGTTAACCGTGACGGCATCGCCGGTAGCGGCATCATGCAGCTCACCGATGACGGTGTAGGTCTTACCCGCGACGAGATGGCTGTACTCTACCTTGTCGGAAATCTTGACGGTGCCGACCCCAACGTAATGGTCGCTATCAGAAGCGTCGTAGGCGGTGGTGTGGATTTCCGGCTCCGGGTCATCGAAGGTGCCGAGGTCGATGGTCTTGGCATCACGGGTCACAGTAACAGTCGTGTTGATGAGCGCATAGCCCTCATTAGCGGAGCAGCGAAGCTCTTCGACGGAATAGGTGTCAAAGGGCAGGGCACCGAGCTTGTTGTCCGCCTTGACGGCATCGGAGGTGGAAGTGGTGCCGTTCCCATCGAGCACGCTGTTGTTGCCGAACCAGAAACCGGCGTTAGCATCGAGCTTCGTGCTGTCGATGGTGTCGCTTGCGGTCAGCGCCCAATCGTTCGCGTTGGTGTTCGAGTCATGCGCGTTCCAAGAGGACGCGGAGCTGAAATAGCCGTTCTCGTCGGTCACGGCGATGTGGGACTCGCCGGTTGTGAGGGAGGTCACCTTGAAGGGCACGCCTGCAAGGCGGTCGGAACCGTTGTCGGCTTTCTTAGTGAACTCGATATCGGAACGGTAGACCTGCTCGGCAACCTCCGGGGCATTGTAGGTGATAACACCTTCAACGGAATTGTTTTCCTGAATCTTCTGGAAAGACACTTCATCAGACTTTACGTAGCCCATTGGGGCTTTAGTCTCACGTATTACAACGGTGCCACGTGGAAGTGCAGGAGTCCCATCAAGTCGATACCAGAAGGCATCGCCAGAGACAAAATGAGCAATGTCAAAGCTACAGAAACCGTTGGAGTCTGTACTAAACGTCCAAGAACGCATCGGCTTCACGTCGGCGTTCTTAAGGTCATCGTAGCTCTTGTAGTCAAGGGTGGCGTAGTAATCGACGGTGAACTCGGCACCTGCAAGGGTGGCGGAACCCTGCGGGAGGTTACCGGCGCCGTTATAGGTCTTCTGTCCGTCGTATTTACCGAGAAGCATACTCATAGGGTCATTTGCGGGATTGTCGCTGACTGAGAGCTTCACAGGCGAGAATTCGCGATTCGCACCGGAAACATCTGCGGTGTAAACCTGCGAATCGGTGAAATATCCCTTGGGAGCCTTGGTCTCCTTCACATAGTAGCGTCCGGGGTTGAGCGAGACGGTGTTCGCGTTCCCGCTTGCGTTCGTCGTAAGAGTCGCTACCTTGTTCGAGCAGTTGGAGTCAGTGTAGACCCCATATTCGGCACCTGCGAGAGAGTAGCAGTCATTGGCATCGGTAAGGGTCTTATTTGAGGAGTCCTTATGCAGTGTCAGATATCCCTTGTGCAACGTCTTGATGACACGGTAGTAGCGAACGGGATACTTGGGCGTGATTTTGGAAATCACGTTGCCGCCTGCGGAGTTCGGGAAATAGCCCTTTACAATACCGTCCGCGTGGCTGGAAGAGTGCCAGAAAAGGTCTTCCGAGCTGTTGCTGCCCCAGAAGAAGCCGATATGGCAGTCTGAATTGCTATGATTCCAGTCCGCCGGCTCCGTGTAGATGATATCGCCCTTCTCAAGGATACCGGACGCGAGCATCTGCTCTTTGGAGCCGAATGTGTAGCGGACGGCATTGTTGTCGCGACAATACTCATCCCATTTAGATGCGTTCGTCTCGTTACCCCTGTTGTAGCCGTCATTGGCGGTATAGTTTCCGATGATGGATGTATCCGCTCCACAGGCACGGAGGACGGCAACCACAAAACCGGCACAGTTCATATAGGCACCGCTACCGTACTCGCCCTTCGGTTTCCAGCAGTCCCAAGTGTCGATTGCGCCGCCCTCGCCATGAGGCCCATTGTTGCCGTATGGCGTGGTGAGGTAATACTCGTCGTTCTCGTGCTGGGAGAGCACGGACTCGACCGTCTTGGTGGCACCGAGTGCTTGGTCGATGGTCTGACCGGCAGCATAGGCGCTAACACCCGATTTCTGCGCGGCATAGGCAAGCCCGGTGGGGCAGGCCGATTGGAAGATGAGCACTGCGGTCATGACCGCAGTGAGCACCTTAGATTTCTTGATTCGTCCGAGAATCTTCATGTGTTCTTTTCTCCTTCCTTGTTTGCGTGGTTTTCTGTAGCTTCGTTGGTGGTTCGTTTGAACTGCGTTTCTCGTTTCGTTCTATCTCTAACCGAAGTCCTATCCGCCGATAGCCCCGGTGTTGTCTTCCTCGTTTTGACCTTCCCCGTCATCGTCCACGAAGCCCTCGTCCTGAGAGATTTCTGCATCGCGGATGCGCTCGATGGCGGATTCGGTGTAGCCCATGATGCGGGCAATCTCATCATCCGAGCGCCTCGGGTGCGCGTGCTTCAAGTAGTCGAACACGGCGATGGCGCGACGGTTGATGGATTGCACTGTGGCATCGGAGTAACACAGCTGCTCCATGGCGAAGAACCGCTCACCGTTTATCAGCTCATCGCCCTCCCGCCACAGGAGCTTTTCGCCGTCCTTCTTGAGCCAGACCACATCGTCCAGCTCATCTGGCGAGACGAGGAGCATGGCGCTCCCGACCTGACGGGTGGCGGCGGGAACCTTGGTGCCCTCAAGGGTCACCTGCCCGCCTGCGTGCTGCGGATTTCCGTCATACCAGTGCTCTGCGAGGATGATGCCGTTTTCCTCAAGGGCACCGAGGTAGAGGTTCCAGTCGGTAAGGATGTTCGTTCCCTTCGCGCGGAACGGCTCGGAGTTCGTCTGGGCAGACGAGTCGAACTTCTCGTAGCGGAAGGACTTGTAGAGCACCTCGATTACCATGGACTGTCACCTCTTTCCTCTGTACTACTGGGCAATATCCTGTCCGGTTCGCGACTTGGTGGACTTGGCGGGGTCATCGCCTGCGAGCGCGTCCTTCCCGGTCTCCATGTCGCGCGCTTCGCCCGCAAGGCTCACGCCGTCCTTTGCGGCGGCACGCTCTGCGGCTTTTTCGGCCTTATAGGAGTCCTGCGCCACCTTGAGTGCGTGGGTGAGGTCGGTGGCCTTCACCTCGTAGCGCTGATACGGGTGCTCGGCATCGTCCTTCTTCCCCGTCCAGATGGGCACCGGCTCGTCCTTCTTGAACGAGACCGTGGCGCGTCCCTTCTCAAGCATGTCCTTCTTCATGTAGTCGGAGAGGAACACGTCGGTCGAGAAGCCGCTCACGTCGATGCCGTTCACCTTCGTCCCCTTGGGGAAGGAAACGAAGCACTTCTCGAAGGTGCGCCCGTCATTTGCCTGAAACTCGTGGGGCGTGAGGAAGGCGGCGGGCATGTTGATTTTGGCGTAGTTGTCTGCCTTGGGAGCCTGCTCTGGCTCCGGTGTCTTCTTGGGCATGTTTTTTCATCCTTTCTGTCTGTGCGGAACGGGTAGTCCCGCGCGGTGTGTATACGGTACCCGATTTTAGCACAATGGTATGTTTTGGCTGCTTGGGATAACTGTCGGCGAACGGATGCAAGTCCGGTTCGAGTGAAAGCGGCTCATGCCTATCGCACCCCCTCGTGGGTTGTTCCGCGCGGGTCGTATCGCAGGTTTCGAGCACGGCGCTCCCGGAAGCGCAGTCATGGGATTCGGCGTTCAGGTCGTAACCGCTTTCCAAGGCATCCGTGAACTCGCTGCCGTATACGTTTTCGAGTGCCGCGTGGCACGCGCCCCGCATCTCGGCAAGGCTGCTGTGGTCTGCCGATGCGAACTCGTTTAAGTCGCGCATGTTGCCCATGACTTCGGTATCGAAGGTGAAGGCCGGGTAGGAGCAGAATCCCGAACGCATGAACTGGCCGGTGAAGGCTCCGAGCTGGGAGATTTTCGAGAGCATCGCTTCTCCCATGTTATTGGTGTCGAGGAAAACGGTCGCGTCCTGTTGCAGCGGGGAACCGAAGTTCACGGTGGCGCTGCTCCAAGGCTGTCCGAACGATTCGTCGGTCGGGTCGGAGAGATAGGCGGTCACTGCAAGGTTTCCGTCCGCATAGGACTCCTGTACAAGCTCGACCTGCTGGGTGTATCCGAAGGCATCGAAGGAGAACTCGATGCCCGATTTCTCACTGTCGTTTCCTCGCAGGTTCCCGGAAAGCATGTCCGGGGAGAGCGGTATGGCAGGGCGGTCTGGTGCGGATGTGGTCGTATCGTAGGGCACTTCCGGGGTCTGGGCTTCGGGCGCGTGGGGCATGGAAGCCTGCCCGAAATCCATGTTCCGAATATCCTCGGGAAGCATATCCGGCGATAGGAGTGTTGCCATGTCATTCCTTCCTTTCTGCCGCTACCTGCGGCCTTTCTTCGTGGGTTTTCTCGGTGTGAAAATGGGTTCTACCGACCCGTCCTTTTGAAGAACGACTGTGCAGTCGAAGGTCTTCCCGGCCTTGGACTTGCAGCCCCTTAGCGAGACCGCCTTCCCGTCAAGAAGGGATGCGG
>ERZ827524.2677-NODE-2677-length-12058-cov-3.536782_pt1 | contig 12058 bp, 9 predicted proteins | sample MGYA00519702_ERZ827524 | MGnify/ENA primary metagenome ERZ827524 (study PRJEB31778, sample SAMEA3449341) | human gut metagenome | biome: human gut; feature: human-associated habitat; material: faeces | place: United Kingdom | collected 2010/2012 ...
TGCCGAAAAAATCCGTTTTGTAATGTTTTAATTCTTTTTCGATATCTGCAAGCTGTGTGTAAAATTCGTCGTTTTTGGCTTTGTCGGCTTTTCTTAAACTAGAATTTTTAGACATTAATTTGATGCTCCTGAAATTTTAGTCGCACCGTTTATAATAAAAAAGTGCGCAACCGGAGTTACGCACATAAAACGCAAACTCCTTGTTGCTACACAAATAAATAGAAATGAACAAACACTCCCATTTGGAATTTGCATTTTTAACAAATTACTATGATGGAAGTATGACCAAAATAGAGTATAATAACCCCTTGTTTGTTCATTTTTAAATATATTTATTTGTATAGCATTTAAAAGAATTATCAAGCAGTTTTTTATATGAAAAAACTCGGCCGGATATCAGCCGAGTTTCACGATTTCCATTACGCCGGATCAATTCAAATCACGCGCACGCGGATAACGCCGTCTATTTTCCGCAATTTATCAACGGCGAATTCCGGTATATCGGTATTGACGTCAATGATGCTGTAAGCGTAATTGCCTCTGCTTTTGTTGACAAAATTTTCGATGTTCGCTCCGTTTTCCGCGAAGATAGCCATTTTTGCCGAGTTCGATACTCGAAGCCGGTCTTTGCATGCTTACGGAGGATTCTCCGGCGAGCTCGCCTTTTCCGCGTGGAAGCGCATGCCGGCACGACCCTCTTGCCTGAGCGGTTTTTCGTCCCGTCCCGGCGTGCGAAAGCCTGCCGACGCTCCGGCAGGGATCACTCCTTGCCGGAGTCTTTCCTGCCGGTCGGTTTCTTGCCGGGATCGGAAGCGGGGTCGGCTTCGGCTTCGGCTCCTGCCCCTGCCTCGACAGACTCTCCGGCAGAGGCGTTTTCTCCGGCGGGCGAGGCCAGCCTCCGGATTTCGCGGATGCGGCGGATCAGTTCCTCCTGCATCGGGACGATGTACTGACGCGCTTGCATCATCCCGACGAACAGAGCCGACCACGAGGCGAGCACCTCGATGACCTGACGGCGCTCTTTCTGCGGCACGTCGTTTTTCATCAGAAAATAGCCGCAGGCCCGGTGTATCGTGGTTACCTGATCGAATGCCGCGTGTTCGTTGAGCGTCGTGAACAACCTGCTCATTCTCTGGCTCGTCGTATGGAGCTTCCACAGCCATGCGTTCTCGCTTTCGGGATTCTCGGGAGGCGAGCAAAGCCGGTGGGCCAGCTCGAGATAGAATTTTTTCAGATTGTCGTCGGCTACCGCCTGTTTTTTCGAGGAAACGGCGGAAGCTTTTTTTGCAGTACTCATGATTGCTGGGTGATTTACGGTTATAATTTTATAGTAGGATGTTGTTTCGTGCTGAACGGGCCGGCTTTCTCGTTCCGGGGGCCGGAGATCGCTCCCCTTCTCCGATACGAAAGGAAGCATACGCACTTTAAAAATATGGAAAAAAGTCGAAATAAAAAAATATCTTGCTGAAAACTCGGAAATTGCATCCTGTCGGGACGCGGGATAGCGTTCCTTCCGTTGCGGATGAGGTTTCGGCGGCGGGGAGAGCGCGCCGCTTTCCGCCGCCGGCCGTGTCAGTCGGCTGAAAGCCTTTGTATGTCAGTTTGTCAGCTTCCGGTGCAGTGGCACATTAATTGTTCTGGCAAAGTCATGTTGAAAATTAATTCGTAAAAGCACATACAGTCATGCAAAACGGCAAAATTGGCGTAACGACCGAAAACATCTTTCCGGTCATTAAGAAATTCCTCTATTCGGACCAAGAGATTTTCCTGCGCGAGCTGATCTCCAACTCGGTGGACGCGACGCAGAAGCTCAAGACGCTCTCCTCGACGGGCGAGTTCAAGGGCGAGCTGGGCGATCTGACGATTCGCGTGAAGCTCGATCCGGACAAGCGCGTGCTGACCGTGTCGGACGAGGGAATCGGCATGACGGCCGAGGAGATCGACAAGTATATCAACCAGATCGCTTTTTCGGGGGCGGAGGAGTTTCTCGAGAAGTATAAGAACCACGCGATCATCGGGCATTTCGGCCTCGGATTCTATTCGGCTTTCATGGTGGCCGACAAGGTGGAGATCGTCACCCGCTCCTATAAGGAGGGCTCGAAGACGATGCGCTGGACGTGCGACGGCTCGCCCGAGTACGCGATGGAGGAGGCGTCCGAGGAGCGCGGCCGAGGTACGGACGTGATCCTGCACCTGAGCGAGGAGAGCAAGGAATTCGCCGGCAAGGGCCGCATCCGGGAGATACTGAAAAAATATTGCAGCTTCCTGCCCGTGCCGATCGCGTTCGGCAAGAAGGAGGAGTGGAAGGACGGCAAGTACGTCGAGACCGGCGAGGACTACATCGTCAACGCCACCGATCCGCTATGGACCAAGAAGCCGACGGACATTACGCTGGAGGAGTACATGGAGTTCTACCGCACGCTCTATCCGATGGCCGAAGACCCGTTGTTCTATATTCACCTGAACATCGACTATCCGTTCAATCTGACAGGCATTCTCTATTTCCCGAAGATACGGAACAACTTCGAGATCCAGAAGAACAAGATCCAGCTCTATTCGAACCAGGTCTATGTGACGGATCAGGTCGAGGGCATCGTGCCGGAGTACCTGACGCTGCTGCACGGCGTGATCGACTCGCCGGACATTCCGCTCAACGTATCGCGCAGCTACCTGCAAAGCGACGCCAACGTGAAGAAGATTTCGAGCTACATCACCCGCAAGGTCGCAGACCGCTTGCAGGAGTTGTTCTCGACCATGCGTTCGGACTACGAGGCGAAGTGGGACGACCTGAAAATCTTCATCCAGTACGGCATCCTCACCGACGAGAAGTTCGCCGAGAAGGCCGCCGGGATCATGCTCTGGAAGAACGTCGAAGGCAAATATTTCACCCCCAAGGAGTATGCGGAGAAGGTGAAGGAGAACCAGACCGACAAGAACAAGACGGAGGTGTTCCTCTATGTGGACGATCCCGTGGAGAAGCACACGTTCCTCGAAGCGGCCAAAGGCAAGGGGTACGACGTGCTGGTGATGGACGGCCAGCTGGACAGCCACTACATCAACTGGTACGAGTCGAAGAACAAGGAGTCGCGTTTCGTGCGCGTCGACAGCGACGTGGTCGACAAGCTGATCCAGAAGGAGGAGAATGTCAAGATGTCGCTCACCGAGGGCCAGCAGGAGGTGCTGACGCCCGTTTTCGAGAGCCAGATGCCCAAGGACGACAAGATTCACTACAACATCTCGTTCGAGGCCATGTCGCCCGACGAGGCTCCGGTGGTGATCACGCAGAACGAGTTCATGCGCCGCATGAAGGAGATGGCCCAGACGGGCGGCGGGGGCATGAGCCAGTTCTACGGACAGATGCCCGACAACTTCACCATCGCGGTCAACGCCAACCACCCCATCGTCATCGACATCCTCGCCGACGTGGAGAAGTCCTACGGCGACAAACTGAAGTCGATCACCAAGAAGATCGACGCCGCGGTGGCCGAGGAGAAGCGTTTCGACGAGGTCGTGAAGGGCAAGAAGGAGGAGGAACTTTCGTCCGAGGAGAAATCCACGCGCGAGGAGCTGTCGAAGAAGATCGTCACCCTGCGCGACGAGCGCAACCAGCGTCTGCGCGAGATCGGCGGCGAAAACCGCCTCGTCAAGCAGATCATCGACCTGGCGCTGCTGACCAACGGCATGCTCAAGGGCAAGAACCTGACGGATTTCATCCAGCGTTCGATTTCGCTGATCGGAAAATAGTTTTTGAAGGGTTTGCAGAGAAGGGGCCGCACTTTCGGAGTGCGGTCCCTTTTCCGTTCCGGGCCATCCAACCGCTTTTTGCGGAAACAGTTGCAAAAACAGCAAAAAAAGACTACATTTGTTTGTCACTACAAACCCAACCAACCTGCTATGAGAAATCTCCTGTTCCTAATCGCAGCGGCGCTCGGTGCGCTGCTGCCGTCCTGCACCCCGGCTAACCGGGTCGTGGAAAACCCGCTGATCGCCACGGCCAACACCCAGACGCTCGACATCGTGAAAGTCGAATTGAGCGACACGGCGACCGTGCTCCACATGAACGCCTACTACCGGCCCAAAAACTGGATCGTCATTTCTTCGGACAGCTATCTGCAAATCCCCGCCCGGAGATTCATGCTCACCGGGGCCGAAGGCATAACGCCCGACTCGCTGTTCTGGATGCCGAAGTCGGGCCGCGCGTCGTTCGTGCTGCGGTTTCCTCCCCTGCCCCGCGGAACAAAGTCGTTCGACTTCATCGAATCGGACTGCGACGACTGTTTCAAACTCTACGGCGTGGACCTGACGGGCAAAACGGAGTACCCCGAATTTCCCGAGGGGCTGCCCCGGGAGCTGCGCAAGGCCCCGAAGGACGGTCCGGTGCCCGATCCGATCTTCGCCGTCGGCGAAACGAGGGTCAACATCCACCTGTTAGGATTCCGCGAAGGGATGTACAAGGACATGACGCTTTATATCAATTCGATGCTGACCGGTCACGAGCGCAAAGACGCTCCCATCGACCCCGAGACGGGCGTTGCGACCTTTAAATTCGGGCAGTACGGCCCGTCGCTGATCTATGGCAATCCGGCCGGTCCCGGCTCGATGCACCTGAATTTCTGGACGGCTCCCGGGGAAACCGCGGATATTTACGTTGACCTCACAGAGAAGGGCAAATCCATCGTCCAGCGCCGCGGCAAGGAACGAAAAGCCTCACACGACCGTAAGCTGTATGCGACGGGAACCTATGCCGACCTGAATATGCTGTACGACATGAGGGCCGAAAAACAGATCGGGTTCGATTTCTATACGGGCAAATTCGCGGATTACCGGATGACGGCGGACGAATATGCGCAGATGATCGTATCCAAATACAAAATGCTGACCGACAGCGTCGCCCGCAGCGGCATGTCGGAGATGATGAAGGAACTGAACCTGCTCTCGCTCAAGCAGGAGGCTCTCTGTGTCATGGTAACGTGCAGCAGTCTTCTCGAACACAACTACCGCTCGGTAAACAATCTTTGGGACCGCAATGCAAAGATCGACTACAAATTTGCCACACTGGAGCCGAAACATTATGCCGCTGTCTGCGGATTGTTCGACATCAATGACCCGAAACTGCTGATGGGCGAGTTCGAACCCGACTACCGGACAGCCATCAGCTACTCGGCTTTCGACTGGGCGGATATTATCCATGCAGAGAACGGTCTTGTCGTAGATCTGCGCAAAGCCGTTCCGATGGCCGCGAAAGCCGCGAACTGCGAACTCACCGAGGCTGACCTCGCCTCGCTCCGTTCGCTGAAGAATCCGTTCTACGCCGAGGCGTGCGAGGCTATTCAGGCCAGGGTGCGCAGGGAGCTGGCGGCGCTGGAAGGCAAGGTGAAGATCGAAGAGACGCCCGACGTGGCCCCCGACAAGCTTTTCGACGCCATCGTCGCGCCCTGCAAGGGCAAGGTCGTGCTGGTCGATTTCTGGAACACCTGGTGCGGACCCTGCCAGGCGGCGATCAAGGCCAACGAGCCGCTGAAAACCGGGGAACTGAAATCGGACGACATCGTGTGGATTTACCTTGCCAACGAGACCTCGCCGCTGGTGACCTACAAGACCCAGATCGGCAAAATCGCCGGCAAGCATTACCGGCTGAACGAGGAGCAATGGAAATATCTGTGCGAAAAGTTCAAAGTCGACGGCATCCCCTCCTACGTGCTCGTCGACCGGGACGGCAACAGCAAACTGCGCAACGACCTGCGCAACCACGACAAGCTGAAAAAGACGCTCAAAAAGATGATCGAATAACGGAAACGGCCGCCCCTTGCAGGGCGGCCGTTTTGTCTGCGCCAAGGACGGGCGGCACGGAATCCCGAGGGTCCGGGACTTCACAGGCGCGGCGTCTACGCCTTGCGCCGTTCGATTTCGCTGATATTTTCAATTTTCTTCTTCCGGAGGAAACCGTAGACCCCGTCGAGGTGCTCGGTGACGCGGCCGTGGGAGAATTCGTAGATTTTGGATGTCAGCCCGTCGAGAAAATCGCGGTCGTGGGAGACGACGATCAGCGTGCCGTCGAAAGCCATCAGGGCCTCTTTGAGAATCTCCTTGGTCTTCAGGTCGAGGTGGTTGGTCGGCTCGTCGAGGATCAGCAGGTTGACTGGTTCCAGCAACAGCTTGATCATCGCCAGACGCGTCCGTTCGCCGCCCGACAACACCTTTACGAGCTTCTCGCTGGCCTCCTTGCCGAACATGAAGGCCCCCAGAATGTCGCGGATACGGGTCCGGATGTCGCCCACGGCGATGTCGTCGACGGTCTTGAAGACGGTGATCGACTCGTCGAGCCCCGACGCCTCGTTCTGCGCGAAGTAACCGATCCGGACGTTATGGCCGATCCGGATCTCGCCCTCGAAGTCGATCTGCCCCATGATGGCCTTGACCATCGTCGACTTGCCCTCGCCGTTGCGCCCCACGAAAGCCACCTTGTCGCCGCGCCCGATGGTGATCGACACGTCGCTGAACACCCGGTGGTCGCCGTACGCCTTGCCCAGTTCGGAGGTGATGACCGGATAGGAACCCGAACGCGGGGCGGGCGGAAAGCGCAGGTTCAGCGCCGACCGGTCCTCCTCGTCCACCTCGATGAGTTCCAGTTTTTCGAGCATCCGCACGCGCGACTGCACCTGATTGGTCTTCGAATAGGTCCCCTTGAAACGCTCGATGAACTCGCGGGTCTCGGCGATCATCTTCTGCTGGTTGTCGTAGGCCGCCTGCTGCTGCTCGCGACGCTCCCTGCGGAGTTCGAGGTAATGGGAGTAGTTGACCTTGTAGTCGTAGATGCGTCCGCGGGCGATCTCGATGGTGCGCGTGGTGATGTGGTCCACGAAAGCCTTGTCGTGGGAAATGACCATTACGGCCTTGGCGTTGTTCATCAGGAAATCCTCCAGCCACTCGATCGACTCGATGTCGAGGTGGTTCGTCGGCTCGTCCAAGAGCAGCAGGTCGGGTTTCTGCAACAGCAGCTTGGCCAGCTCGATGCGCATGCGCCAGCCGCCCGAGAATTCGGAGGTCTGGCGCGTGAAGTCGCTCCGTTCGAAGCCCAGCCCCAGCAGAATGCGCTCCACGTCTTCCTGGTAGTTGGTGAGGTCCACGGCATAGAACTTCTCGGAGATGGCCGTGACCTCCTCGATCAGCCGCATATACGACTCGCTTTCGTAGTCGGTGCGGGTCGTGAGCTGCTCGTTGAGCGCCGCGATCCGCCGCTCGATTTCGAACAGGTGTTCGAAGGCCCGCGACGCCTCCTCGACGAGCGTGCGCCCGTCCTCCACCTGAAGGTGCTGGGGCAGATACCCCACTTTCCCGCCTTCGCCCACGGTCACGCGCCCCCGCGTGGCCGAACGCACTCCGGCGATGATCTTCAGCAGGGTCGATTTGCCCGCTCCGTTTTTGCCCATCAGGGCGATCCGGTCCTTGTCGCCGATCGTGAAGGAGATGTCTTTGAAAAGCGTCGTGCCGCTGAACTCTACGGTGAGGCCGTCTATTGAAATCATAAGTTGTCGCAAATTGAGCCGCAAAGGTACGAATAAGCGATGGCAATGTCAAATTTACTTGAACATTGCCGAGCGGGAGTATCCAAAGGTACGAAAAGTCGGGTGCAGAAGCGAACGCCGGTTTGCTTCCGCCCCGACGGAGCGGTCCCGGAATCCGGACTGCGGGGAGGGACTTTCCGGGCGATGAAAATGCCGTCACGGCGCAGAAAAAACCGCTTCGCAGGGCGAAGCGGCATGAATCGGACCCGAAACGGGGCGTCTTATTCGGTCCAGCGGCTGCGGATCAGCTCCAGGAACCATTCCGGACAGCGGCACGGACGCCGCGAATCGCTGTGGATGAAGCCCAGCTGGGTCATGCCCGTATTGAGCAGGTCGCCCCGCTCGTTGTAGATTTCGTAGAAGAAATTGATGCGTGTCGAGGGCATTTCCCGGAGGATGATGCGCACGGTCAGCAGTTCGTCGAAATAGGCCGGCTTGCGGTATTTCGACTGCACTTCGAGGATCGGCATCATAATGCCCCGCCGTTCGACCTCGGCGAACGACATGCCCAGCGCGCGCAGGAACTCGCTGCGGGCGGCTTCGTAGTAGCAGATGTAATTCGAATGGTGGCAAATGGCCATCTGGTCGGTGTGCTTGTACCACACGCGTATCTGACAATCGTGACTTAACATGTTTTTTTATTTTTCGGTTTGCAGGGAATATCCAAGTAACAATTCGGCCTCTGCGGTTTTCCCCTCATCCAGCAGCCGGCGGATCACGGTCGAACTGACATGCACGCCGTCGACCCTGCACGGACCCACCTTCACGACGCGGAGCCGTCCCGACGCCGCGAGCGTGTCGCAGTCGATCCGGTCGTGGCCGAAACGGTGGTTGTAGCCCGCGACGAGCGTTTCGGCGCCGACCTTTCCGATCAGGTAATCGTCCGCGAACTCCTCTCCGGACAAGGCGCTGAACGCCCTGTCGAAGGGAATGACGATCACGTTATCCACCCCCAGCTCTTCCAGCAGGGCCGTTTTCTCGTCGAGCGTCGTCAGCAGCCGCAGCCCTTCGGCCTTTCCCAGCGTGATGCGCGGGTGCGGCTCGAAGGTCAGCACGATGCTTTCGCCGCCGTTGGCGCGGGCCTCGGCGATCAGCCGCCCGATCAGGGCGCGGTGGCCCAGGTGCACGCCGTCGTACGACCCGACGGTGACCGCCGGGCGGACGAAGTGCGGAAGTGCGTCGAAACCGTGAAATACCCTCATCTCTCTCCCTCTCCGGCACACGGTTACGAATTGCTCCCGTCGCTCTCCTTGACGAAGTAGGCGACTTTTTCGAGCAGCGTGGTGATGTCGTAATTCTCGACGATGATCCCCTGCGGGAAGTTCAGCGGCGTGGAGGTGAAATTCAGCACCCCCCGTATGCCGGCATTGATGATCGGCAGCACGAGATTCGGAGCCACCTTCGTCGGCGAGGAGACGATGACGATCGAGATGTCCTTGTCCTCGACCACCTCCTCGAAGGAGTCCATATGGTAGCACGGGATGCCGTCGATCGTCTTGCCGACCTTTTCGGGGTCGACGTCGAACGCCGCGGTGATCTTCAGCTTGAGCCCCTTGCCGTTGAAATATTTGGTGATGGCCTGGCCCAGATGGCCCATGCCCAGCACGGCGATGTTCATGGGCGAGGGGCTGTCGAGGATGCGGCTGATGTACTCGATCAGCACCTGCACGTCATAGCCCTTCTTCGTGTCGCTCGAGAAGCCGATCAGCATCAGGTCGCGGCGCACCTGCACGGCCGTGATGCCGTGGATGCCGGCCAGTACGTGCGAAAAGATATGCGTGATGCCCTGCCGATGGCTGGCGAGCAGCGTGCGGCGGTACTCGCTCAATCGCTCGATGGTTTTCTCGGGAATCGTATTCGTCAAAGTTGCCATGGCTCTGTCATTCGATGGTTATGGTGAAGTCGCTGTTGTAGTTGACCCGCGTCCAGTTGCGGTTGACGTGGTTCTCGCGGCCTTCGTTCTGCCCGAACCGATAGGTCGTCTGCAACGGCGTGTAGCGGCGGTCTTCGAGGTCGTACTCGATGTCGCCGTACATGGCCGGGGCGAAGATCATCGCCGTGTCGTAGCCCCGGTAGGAAAAGAGGCTCGGCAGCGCGCAGAACGAACGGATGTAGGCGTCGTCGAACGCCCGCACGGTCTCCGAGTCGCGTTTGGCGTGGTAGGTCGAGAAGAAGATCACGCGGTTCTTGAAGAACATCGCGCGGTCGACGGTGTTGTAGCGGTTCCAGCGGGTGTTGCCCAGCACCACGAAGCGGGGCGCCGTGCGGCCGCGGCTCGTAAGGCTCGTATCGGCCGAGGCCAGAGCCGCGAGAATGCGGTCGATGTCCACCTCGTTGTCGGAGAGGATGATGAAAACGTTGTCGTCCGTATTCTCCAGCAGCGGCGTGAGGTCGCTCGGGCTGTCGGCCGAGCGGGCCGTGGGATGCTCGTATTTATAGGTATAGCGGCGGTACTCCGAATCGCCCAGCAGCGCGAGCATCTCGCGCTCGAACTCCTTGTCGGCAGACTCGGTGCAGATCAGCGTCACGCGCTTGTCGCCGTTCACCAGATCGCCTGCCTTCTCGTACTTGCGCGAAGGGTCGGGCGCGAGCTGGAACAGTACGTCGCTGTTCATCCCCTCGATATTGGCCAGCGGCGACACCACGGGAATCTTTTTCTCCTCGGCGAAGCGGATCACCGGATACAGCCCCTCCTCGTAGACGGGGCCGACGATCAGGTCGGCTTTCCGGAAGGCGTCGCTTTCGACGATTTCGCGGATGCGCGCCGTGTCGCGGGCCGTGTTGTAGAGGTCCACGTTCACCGAACGTCCGTATTTGAGCTTCACGCTGTCCAGCCCCAGCAGAAAACCCTGATAGAACTCCAGGTAGTTGCCGTTAGGCTCGCCGCCCGTGGCGAGGGGCAGCAGCAGCGCCACGTCGAGCGGGTCGCCGGCCCGGAGCGCCCGGAAGTCGATCTGCACGACCTGCTGCCCGGTCTCCGGCACGCTGTCCTGCCGTTGGAGGCTGTCGGCGCCCTCCGGAATCTGTCCGGCCTCGAGCGCGGGAATCTTGACCATGACCCCGGCCTTGAGGTCCGCGGGTTTCAGTCCGCCGTTGAGCGCGCTGAACTCCGCCTCGGTGATCCCGAAGCGGCGCGAGAGCGAATAGAACGTCTCGCCCGGATGGACGATGTGGTAGGCCGTGCCTTCCTCGGCCACGCTGTTCAGCGACTGCCGGTACTCCTCCCACTGCTCCTTCGTGCCGGCTTCGTCCTCCGAGCCGATCTGTTTCCTGCGGATCAGGATGCGTTCGCCGAGGCGCATGTGCAGCGGGTCGAGGTTCGGGTTGTCCTCCAGAAGGGTTTTCACCGGAATCTCGTACTGCCGCGAAATGGCGTAGAGCGTCTCGCCCTTCGACACGAAATGGAAGTCGAAGGTCTTGCGCAGCTTCTTGTCCGACTTGGGTTCGGGAACGTCGGCCACGAAGGGGATCTTGATGTTCTCGGCGGTTTTCAGGCCGCGGGCGATCGAGGGGTTGTTTTCAAGAATCACCTTCTCGCCCACCCCGTAGGTTTTCGAAAGCCCGTAGAGCGTCTCGCCCGCCTGCACCGTGTGGATGTAGTATTTCGCACCGTTGATGTAGACGATCGTTGCGGACTTCCCCGCCGCAACGGCACAGAAAGCCCACACGATCATCAGAGCTGCGGCACAGAGTCGTTTCATCGTCATTTCATTTTATCGCGCATCCGGATTTCGGTGATGACCTTCTTGGTGTAGAGCGGGAAATCGCCGTTCATCATCCAGGCGTAGTAGCTCGGCTCGATGCGGAACACCTCGGCCACCGAACGGCCCTTGTACTTGCCGAACCCGAAGACCTCCTCGCCCTTCTCGTTGTAGAGGATGCGCCCGGCGTAGTCGGCCGATTCGGCGCGGCACGAGTATTCGGCCAGCTTGTCGATGTCGTTCTCCAGATCGTCGTAACGGTCCAGCTGGGCCTTCAGCACCTCGTAGGTGGCCTTCGTGTCGGCCTCGGCCGAGTGGGCCTCCTCCAGGTCCTTGTCGCAGTAGAACTTGTAGGCCGCGACCAGCGTGCGCTGCTCCTTCTTGTGGAAGATGTTCTGCACGTCGATGAATTTGCGGCGCTTGAAGTCCACGTCCACTCCCGCGCGCAGGAACTCCTCGACCAGCACCGGCAGGTCGAAGCGGTTCGAATTGAACCCTCCGAAGTCGCAGCCGCGGATGAACTGTTCGAGCGACTTGGCGACCTGCGCGAACGTCGGGCAGTCCCTCACGTCGTCATCCGTGATGCCGTGTATGGCCGAGGCCTCCTCGGGGATATGCATCCCGGGATTGAGCCGCCGGGTTTTGGTGATCTCCTCGCCGTCGGGCATGACCTTGACCATCGAGATCTCCACGATGCGGTCCCGGGCGGTGTCCACGCCGGTGGTTTCGAGGTCGAAGAAGATGATCGGTCGTTTGAGGTTCAGCTTCATCTGAGGGCCGTTATGCGTTGAT
>ERZ827524.2678-NODE-2678-length-12056-cov-2.408383_pt1 | contig 12056 bp, 5 predicted proteins | sample MGYA00519702_ERZ827524 | MGnify/ENA primary metagenome ERZ827524 (study PRJEB31778, sample SAMEA3449341) | human gut metagenome | biome: human gut; feature: human-associated habitat; material: faeces | place: United Kingdom | collected 2010/2012 ...
TGCCCCGGCGTGCCGCAAGGTATGCTTTGTATAGCACCTCAAAGGTGCATATATCGGTAAATTTGTTTTCCAAAATCCGGGGACACCGCCATCAACTGCTCCATACTCTCTGTCTTTAACTTTATCCGATTGCTGGTCGCTTTCATTATTCACAATGTTTAGTGGTGTGAAACCAAGGTTTTTTGCATAGACAGTTTCTGATTTGTTATTGTTAAAGGCTAGCTCTATGCGTATATTGTTAAAAGTAAATTTAGGTTGTCTAACAGCACCGTCCTGACCGCCTTTGTAATGGAAAGCAATGGTGATTTGCTTTCCAAGATAAGAAGCCAAGTTTTTAGTGTATGAATAAGATTTAGTATTGCTTTCTACTTTCACCGGCAATTCGTCTGTTGGTATTAGATATGTCCAGTCGAATCCTTCCACAAGCTGTTTGTCTGCTTCGAAGTTATTCTTGGCCATTCCCGGGAAATTATCGGAAATGAAAATGTCTAATGCAGTCTGCGGGGTGTTTTTGGGTGGTGCATCATATTGGGCGATCATATCGAAATTAATTTCACATTTTTCGATATCTTCTATTTTCATTTCTGTCCGATTGCGGAATCTATATTCATGGTCAATTTCTCCACTGAAGAAACTGATAAAATCAGGGTCACCATCGAAGCTGAACGTTACCGGACTTCCTTTCTTTACAGTTACAGTTTTGCCATCGAAGCTGACATTGCTGTCTGTCACCACACCCACTTCCATTGCTGTTTCTTCTTTTAATTCCTTGTCGCATGAAGCCAGGGATAGTCCGGCAAAAGCGATAGTCATCAAACTTTTATATATTATTTTCATGTCCTTTTCTTTTTAAAGTTATTAAGAGAATTACCAACCCGGATTATTCGTCTTGATAGCACCGTTTGATCCTATTTCATTGGCAGGAATCGGGAAATAGTTGTAAGACTTCGGAATATTGAAGTAAGTATATACATTGATTCCGAATTTCCAGGATTCGTCAGCCTGTGCCTTGTCCACTTGTTCCTGCATCAGTTTGTAATAGTCTCCCCAACGGATCAGGTCGAAACGGCGTGTGTACTCGAAACAGAGTTCCATTGCACGTTCGTCTTTGATAGCTTTGCGGAAGCTCTCTTCATCCAGATTTGCTGCAAGTTTTTTGATTCCTGCACGTTCTCTTACTGCATTGATACATTCATACGCCAAATCATTAGGGCCATGGTTGACTTCATTTTCTGCCTCTGCAATCATTAGCAGAATGTCAGAGTAACGGAGAAGAGGGAAGTTGATGGAAGTATCGTTTTTACTCTTCTTGTCTGCTTCATATTCTCTACGATATTTGGCGGCAGCCCTGTTGCGGTTCTTATTGGCATCGTTCTTCGATTCACGATCACCGTAAGTAGACCCCGGCTCTGTTTTACCATAGCTGAAGGATTTATCCCAGTATTGTTGTTCCACTTCATCTCTTTTTCCCTTTACAAATTCACGACCGTCCACCGGAGTACCTTCTCCTGCTGACTGGGTGTAAGTGAATGGAGCAATATTCCAGTTGCAACGGTCAATGTCATCGTTTGCTTCATACAATTCCAGCAGTTTAGGAGTATTCCAGATAAAAGCGTATGCATAGCCCGGATCACCTTTACCGGTGATGGATGCTTTGGAAGAAAGATCTTTACCCTGAATACCAATGATATTACCGATTCTACCTTCTGCACGTACATCCGTTGAACGGTTACCTGCAAATTCTACTTCCCAAATACTTTCATTAGCCTTGGCACCATCCTTATTGAGAGCTGTGTTATACTTATCAGAGCAAATGTCGATAAAGAAATCCCAATATTTGGCAGTCAGTGAATGACCTTCGTTTCTGACTAACTGTGCATAGTAACTTGCTTTTTTGAAATATTCTGTAATCTCGGCACTAGTCGTGTTGTTAGCCAAACCCACTTCCTTGTCACGTTTAGGTTCACCGGCCCGGAACATATATACACGCGCCAACATTCCCCAAGCAGCCGATTTGGAAACACGTCCCGGTAAATAGTTCAAATCTTGAGCAGATTTGAGATCCTCGGCAGAACCATACATCTCTTTGATGATAAAATCATAAATCGTCTGTTTGTCCGTACGTGGAATGGAGAGGTTATAGGCATCTTCTGTAGAAGTAGTCTTGAAAGGTACATCTCCCCAACATTCTACCAAAGTAAAATAATAGAATGCGCGTAAGAAACGGGCTTCGGCTTTGTACTGCTTGCGGGTATCGTCGTTCATATCGGGCACTGCATCAATATTTTCCAGGAAAATATTGGCTCTGTTGATGCCGGAGTATAATGTGTACCACAATGCTGCAACGGCCGGATCACTTGTGTTGGCATTGTTACAGATCAACCCACTTTTGTTAGGTCCGCGGTTGGCACCACCATAGTGTCCCAGATCGTCACCTCCTACAAGGTATAAGAACTCATTTCCGTAGAAGGAACTTTGTCCCAGAATGGCATAGGTTCCTGTCAGCCAAGAGGTAGCGTCCGCTTCATTTTTGAAGAAGTTTTCAGGAGTGGTGTATGTCGGGTCTTTTTCCAAGAAATCGCAGGAAGTCAGGTTAAGTCCGACAAGAAGTGATATGATGATTATTTTTATTGTTTTCATATACGTAATTGTTTGAAGGATGATTGATTAGAAACCTAAGTTTATACCAAAACTGATAGAGTAGGCTCTCGGATAAGCGGAGAAGTCCAGTCCCGGAGTCAGTGCGCCTTCACGGATAGATACTTCCGGGTCGTAACCGGAATATCCTGTACATGTCCATAGATTCTGACCGGCAACGAATACACGTGCATTGTCTATCTTCCATTTTTTGGTCAGTTGTTTCGGCAGTGTATATCCTAAAGATACGGTCTTCAGACGAAGGAACGAACCATCTTCGATAATACGTGTAGAGAACACTTTGTTAGAACCGGAGTCGGTAGCTCTCGGAATATTACTTTCCGGATTTTCCGGTGTCCAGCGGTCTGCGTAACTTGCGTATTGGTTCAAGTCACGTGTTTTATTGCTGTTCTCGAAGAACAGGCGGTTGGCATTCAATACATCGTTTCCATACGACCATTGGAAGAAGATGCTCAAGTCAAATCCTTTGTATTCGAAATTGTTGGTAAATCCGCCCGTATGTTTCGGCATACCGTTACCGATCATAGTGCGGTCGTTATCGTCGATGATACCGTCACCATTCAGGTCTGCGTATTTCGGCATACCCGGTTGTGTATTACTTTCGGAAGAGAAATACGGAACATTGCGTTTCAGTGTATATGTATCACCCACTTTGTCGAAATCTTCGTATTTGTATGTACCTTCGTAGATGAATCCGTACATCATTCCCATCGGATAACCCACTTTGGCAATGTAGCTGTATTGAGAGTTATAGTTCTGGTCAAATTTGGCTGCACTCAACAGAGAAGATTGGTTTTCGGCCAATTCTAATACTTTGTTCTTGTTGAATGCGATATTAAAGTTAGTAGTCCATGAGAAATGACGGTTCTTGATATTGGTCGTGTTCAATGTGAACTCGATACCTTGATTGCGTACCTTTCCTACATTCTTCATGGCACTGAAATAACCGGAAGAGGTGGGAAGTGCAGTATTCAGCAACAAATCACGAGTCGTTTTACGATACCAGTCTACGGTTAATCCGATGCGTTCGTCCAGGAAGCCTAAGTCCAGACCCAGGTTCCACTGTTCAGTAGTCTCCCATTTCAGTTTTCTGTTTCTTAAGGAAGTGGGCACTGTACCTACACTTGTCAGACTGTTCTCGAACGGATATACACCACTCGGTAGGCTACCGATTGAAATAAAATCTCCAACTTTATCTTTTAATATCTGATATAAAGCATACGTATCATACTCGCCTACACGGTTGTTACCGGTCAATCCCCAGCTTGCTCTTAATTTACCTGAAGAAACAACAGACTTCAATGGTTTCATAAAATCTTCCTCCATGAATCCCCATGCCAATGAACCGGAAGGGAAGTAGCCGAAACGGTTATCACCACGGAACTTGGAAGAACCGTCGGAACGGAAAGAAACCGTTGCATAATACAATGATTTATAGTTGTAGTTCAAACGTCCCAGGAAAGAAAGCATAGACCAGGAACTCTTTAATGATTTAGTCGTACTGGGAGTTCCTTCACTCATTCCCGCCATGCCGAGTGCTTCGTTCGGAATCTGTACCGTTTTGTATGAATAGTATTCATAGTCGGAATTCTGCAAAGTAATACCAAGCAACGAATTAAAGAAATGCTTCTTGTTAATGTTAACCTGATAGGTCAATACATTTTCGTTCAACCAGGTCAGACGTTGCTGGCGGACTACCTGTGCATTCACCTTATCCGTTGAGATCGGGCTACCATAACGGGTCTTTGAGTTATTAAACGTATCATTGCTACGGGCATCGTACGTGTAACCGCCGGATACCTTCAGCTTCAATCCCTTGATAAATTCATATTCTACAAAACCGTTCAACTGAAGGTTATTCGTATAGTTCTTACGATATTCGTTCTTCAATGACATAATCGGGTTGAAACGATAGTCATTAGTCGGTTCTACTGATGAATCCAGCGCATTGTCCATTAAGGTGCTCAACGGAACATCCGGTTCGGTAACAGGGCGGTAACCCCATACACTATAAAATAAGTTATTCATACCGCTGGATGAATATAAAGAGGTAGAGCTACCGGTCTGAATGGCACGTGCATAGTTGGCAGTAACACTCATATTCAGTTTGCCACGGCGGACAACGGTATTCATACGAGTCTGGAAACGTTTGTAGTTGGAGTTGAGCACGATACCGTCCTGATCGAAATAAGAAGCCGACGCATTGTAACGTACCCCTTCCGTTCCGCCCATCAGGCTGACGTTATGGCTTTGCTGCCAAGCTGTGCGGAAAATCTCGTCCTGCCAGTCATACTGCGGAACACCCCGGTAATCTTCCACCGTCCACTGCTTGCCTTCATGTTCAATCAGATAGTTCTTTTGGGTATCTGCCGGAAACAGTTCATTCTGCAACTTCACAAACTCATACGCATCCAGCATTGGAATTGTATTGGTGACCTGCTGAAATCCGAAACTTCCGTCATACTTGAGTTGAGGTTTTCCAACCTTTCCTTTCTTGGTCGTGATAATAACGACACCGTTAGCACCACGGGCACCATAAATGGCAGTGGCCGAAGCATCTTTCAACACTTCAACGGATTCAGCGTCGGAAGGGTTAATGGTAGCCGCAATAGCAGGATCTTCTACCGGAAACCCGTCAATAACATATAAAGGTGAATTATCCTGGGTCAGAGAGTTGTTACCACGGATAACGATATTCATCGTTCCGCCCGGCATACCCTCGCCCGAACTTACGTTTACTCCGGCAATACGTCCACCCAAAGTCTGGTCGAATGAAGAAGCAGGCGTTTTCAGCAAATCTTCCATATTTACTTTCGCCACTGCACCGGTCAGGTCTTTCTTCTTCACCTCCTGATAGCCTACGATAACGACTTCGTCCAATGTCTTCGTATCTTCCTTCAAGATGATAGACATGGGCTTGGCCGTCTCGACCGGCAATTCCTGGGTTACATAACCGATAAAAGAGACTATAAGAATAGACTTCTTATTAGGAGCATTCAACGAGAACTTACCATCAAGATCTGTTATCGTACCCTGAGTACCGCCCTTGATCTGAATACTGGCACCTGGGACCGACTCCCCGGTTTGATCAACGACTGTACCCCGTACAAGTACTTGGGCTACTGCCACAGAGAAAGAAAATAAGGTTAACAGCATCATACTGAAGCCTCTCTTCCATGAAAAATTTGTTCGGAATCCGGTTTGCATACTATTAGTTTTACATTTTTAATTAGATTTGTCAATGCGCAAAATTAAGTACTGATACCCTAATTTACAGGCCAAAATTATTCAATTATGATACAAAAACATACATATACCAAAGTATATTCGATGTATCTTTGCACAAAAATAACGTAATGCAAGACATTCTATCCATTCACTTCGCTCCATTGCAAGGCTATACGGAGGCTTTTTACCGTAATGCACACGCTGCCTGTTTCGGTGGCATAGACAGTTATTATACTCCGTTCGTACGACTGGAAAAAGACGGTTTCCGGAATAAAGATGTCCGTGAGATCGCTCCGGAAAGTAATCAGGTGCCTCATTTAGTTCCTCAACTCATAGCTCCGTCCATAGAAAAGGCGGAGACAATCTTATCCCTTTTTATAGAAAAAGGATATAAGGAGGCGGATATTAATCTGGGCTGCCCGTTTCCGCTTCTGGCTAAACGGCACAACGGTTCCGGCATTCTGCCTTATCCGGACGAAGTGAAAACATTATTGGGACTGACTCTGAAATATCCGCAAATCAGTTTTTCCGTAAAGATGAGACTGGGCTGGGAGAATCCCGACGAATGCCTGCAACTCGCTCCTATATTAAATGACCTGCCGCTACGCCACATCACGATGCATCCTCGTCTGGGAAAACAGCAATATAAAGGAAGTGTAGACCTCAATGGGTTCGACGCTTTCCTGAATGTCTGCCAACATCCGCTCATATATAATGGCGACATTAATTGCCCGGATGACGTTCACCGCATCCGGCAACAATTCCCCGCATTGGCAGGAGTGATGATCGGACGCGGACTGCTCGCAAACCCGGCATTAGCTTTGGAGTATAAGGAAAACCGTACGCTGACACCCGACGAGATGAAAGAGAAACTGCATATCATGCATACTTCCGTCTACAATCAGTACGCCGCACAACTGGAAGGAGGCGACGGGCAGCTTCTGAACAAGATGAAAACGTTTTGGGAATATCTCGCACCGAATGCGGACAGAAAACTAATGAAAGCAATCCATAAAAGCACAAGCCTCAGCAAATATAATCAGGCCATCCAAGCCTTTTTTAGTCAACGATAAACTGATTACCAGTTATTTTGTGTAATTTTGCGCCCGTTTATAAACAAGCACATTATGAAAAAATACATTTTAATCTCGCTTTGCCTGCTAACGGCCGCAGGCAGCTTCGCACAGAACAAGGATTTCAAGTTTAAATTCTATGGGCAGATCCGTACCGACTTCTATTATAATAGTCGTGCTAACGAAGAAACCGTAGACGGATTATTTTATATGTACCCCAAAGATAAGGTACGCGATGAGGACGGAAACGACTTGAACTCAACGCCGAACAGCAACTTTTATACCTTGTATTCACGCTTGGGCGTAGATGTGGCCGGTCCGAAACTGGGAACCGCCAAAACTTCCGCCAAAGTAGAAATTGATTTTCGCGGTACAGGTACCTCATACTCGGTAATCCGCCTCCGCCATGCTTATTTGAATCTGGATTGGGGCAAGTCCGCTTTATTGCTGGGACAGACATGGCATCCGCTGTTCGGAAATGTCTCCCCTCAGATTCTGAACCTTTCCGTGGGAGCGCCTTTCCAACCGTTCAGCCGTGCGCCGCAAATCCGCTATCGCTACACTGAAAAGAACTTCCAACTTACGGGAGCTGCCGTATGGCAGTCGCAATATCTGTCGCAAGGTCCTGCCGGAAAGAGCCAAGAATACATAAAGAAAAGCTGTATTCCCGAAATCTACATCGGTGCCGATTATAAGAACGGAGGTTTATTGGCTGGTGTAGGAATCGAAATGTTATCATTGAAGCCACGGACAGAAGCTACCGGAGAAAACAATAAGAAATTTCAAGTAGACGAGCGTATCACCACTCTTTCCTATGAAGCTCACGTAAAATATACCAATAAAGACTGGTTTGTCGGAGCAAAAAGTGTTCTGGGTTCCAATCTCACACAGGCTTCCGGTCTGGGCGGATTCGGAGTGAAGTCTGTCAACGAACGTACCGGAGAACAAAAGTACACCCCGATACGCTTTTCCAGTTCTTGGCTGAACGTTGTTTATGGACAGAAATGGAAACCGGGCGTTTTTGTCGGTTATGCTAAAAACTTGGGGACAAGTGACGAATTATATGCCCCTGATGGAAAAGCACAATTATATGGTACAGGTACAAATCTCGACCAACTTGTCACTGCCGGAGCAGAACTTACTTATAATGTCCCTCATTGGAAATTCGGTTTAGAATATACGCTAAGCTCTGCATGGTATGGTTCTCTTAATACATCCAGCGGTAAAATCAAAGATACTCATGCCGTATGCAACAACCGCATTGTTGCAGTTGCCATGTTTATGTTCTAATCTCTCCCACTAATTTATTTTAATCATATATCTGCCACCTGTCACCGATTGCAGTTTAACGTTTTGGTTATAAACGGATAAGGCTGTGACGGCAACAGGTGACAGCATTGTGAAGGCAATTTTGCTGTCACCGGAGCTAAAAGACAACAGAAGTAATGAGATTAAAAGTTTCGCGCCTTGAAACTTTTGGTTTACCCATGCGAAACTATAGTTTCATCAGCTTGAAACTATAGTTTCAAAGGCTTGGAACCATTGGTTTCTTACCGATGAAACCAAAGTTTCTCTATGGGGAAACTGTAGTTTCAAGCAGGTGGAACCATCTAAAACCGTCAATACAAGAATAAAATATGCAGCGGCTTATTCGCTTCTTACCTCCTTAACTCCACTTCAAAACTAGCTCCGTCCTTACAAGTAAAGCAAAGTACAGTCTGCTTTTTATCTGCTGAAACCACTTTACAGAAAGGAGTCTCCTTAATCTTCCAATATCCTTTCACAGTTACCGTCACCGGAATCTCTTTACTTTCGTCATTAATCCACGGACGGGAATAAATGCTGCGTTCCACTCGTTTTCCGTCTTCATCAAAGGCTTCGTCACTCGGTCCGCGATATAGTGCCAAGTCCGGTTGAGCTACGGTAAGCAACAACTTGTCGGACGATTCTTTACGAATCATCACCAGACAGGAAGTATCCGCACGCTGCAACAAATCACCGGGAAGTAACGTTTGTGGGGTTTCAAAAAGTACATAAGAATATAAGTTGTCAGTTAACGACTGCACAATATGAGCATTACGGTCCTGCTTCAAAACCTTATATCCCGGTTTCTTGGCAAAGGCCTTCATGGCAGATTCAGTTGTCTGCGGCAACACAGCGTATTCATAGCTGCCGTTCTTGGGGGCTTTGCCATGATCGACTACCAATGAGACCCAGTCCCCTTTCGTTTCTTTGCCCGTATCCTGCAAACGGGAATACTGCGGGAAGTTCTTCTCAAATCTGGCGGAAACGGGTACATAATAACCGGTATTCAAATGATCGATCCATATCTTACCTTCGCCACGGTAGTCGTTCCAATAATCATGTCCCGCCTTATCCGTTACCGCCAACTGGAAAATCGTTGTTTCCGTCGGGTAAGCGGTATTGGTATTTTCAATATCGGAGCCCAGGCAAACAATCATTCCATCGATGAAATGAAAGGATTTTCGCGCCCGGTGAGAACCGTTATATTTATCATGCTCATGCAGTTTCATTCCAAAATTGCCGTTTTCTCTCTTTTGTGACAATCCGCCGGCAAATGCTTCATCGGAGTAAAGCATTTCTTCCATGCCAGAGAATGTATCTACATTCATGACTTTAGCTTTCAACTGTTCCAACGGAAGATGTATGGAAGTTACACCCGGGATACGGTTCCAATCGAAGCCTTCCTGTTGCCAGCCGCTTGTTGCGGGAGTCACCATTTGGCCCGGAGCAGCCGTCAGAATCTGTAAACTGCCATGCGCCAGATAACGGCCATAAAGGTTATGTCCCAAATAATGTTCCGCCGCCCAAAGATAGCGGGAGTGACCGCGGGCCACCGCCGACCAGTTGCCACGACGCTGAACGGATGCACAGCCATAGCCCAATGACAGATTTCCCTGTGGGTCAGGTTCGGCACGGAATCCTTTCTCCACAAGCCGTTTTGCCATCTTCCGCTCCTGTGCATTCGATACTTTCGGCATATATTCCGGTTCCTGCCCATCAGCGGAAGTGTCTGAAACAAGACGCAGGTAAGCGGACGCCATTTCCTTGTCAAACTCCGATTTTCCGTCCGGAGTTCCCGCCATAGCCATCACTGCATAATGCATCGGGACTAATTTCCCCTTTCCATCGGGATGACGGCCGGACATCGACAACGGGAAGTTCAACTTATTACAATAGAAACGCATGGCAAGTAATGCATTTTTCACTGTTTCGTGCGCCAACTCGGATACGGCAAACTCTGTATGATTAAAGAGGTAGATCATATTTGTTGCTCCGTCCAAACCGCCGACAGCATAAGCCGGGTAGTGATTGCGGTGATGAAAAACGCCGCCATCGCTCTTGAACGACCCAAACAATCCGGGAGCCGGACGGCAACCGTAATCAATCCAACGGGAGAAGGATTTCAGGTATTGCAGCTTCTCCGGGGTATCTTCCATCATCAGGATACTTGCAATGCGACCGGTAGTTTGCGTGTTAAAGGAATCCATATCAATTCCGTTGCCCTCAGGTTTGGGATACACCTCGTTGGTTATCGCATACCAACGCAATGTCTGTTCGGCTTCCGGCAACTTTCCGGCTTCCCGAAGTACGTCTTTCATCAGGAAATAAGCCAGGTATAACCCGCGAACACTATATCCGTAATGGTGAATATTCCCCCAACAGCTACCATAAGCCACTCCCTGGTCGGTTATATGGTCATACATCGCCAGAAACTTCTGCTTCATTTCTTCCCGGATTTCCGACTTTGCAGCACTATTATTATAGGCTACGGCAATCCGCCGCATCAAATCAAAGTAAGCACGCATTTCTATGCCGAGTTTAGTCAGCATATCTTTATTCCAATCTGGAATAATCCGTTCATAGGCCTCGGCAGCACGTACCATATAAATAGGTACGCCCGATACCTGCCCGTTCTTGTAAGTAATCTGGTAGAAATCATATTTCTTGCGGATAGTCTCCACTTCCTTGTCCGAGAGCTTGCCTTTTGTATAATTCATGTCGCGGAAACGTTTCTCCAACAGTTGCATTTCTTCTTTTTGCTTGTCGCTGACAGGAGTCAACTCGATATCCGGCTTCAGAAGAGAGTGCTTATAAATAACCAGCCAGTGATTTTTTGTTTCGGGATTAACAAAAGGTACTTGCAAATCGGCTGTCTGCTGACGTGCATCAACCTTCGTTGCAGTAATCAAATGATCGATGAAAAGGCGCCCTTTTGCATTTGGGGCGACAATACGAAGATCATTCATACCTTCTTCCGGTGTGCCTTGCATATCACGCTCATAACAAACCCATGCGGCACGCCAACCTTTAAAGTTGATTCCGAAAGGGAAGGAGGTGCATTTCTTTCCGTCTTTCAAAAATTCAAATTCAATGGTTGCTTTCTGCGGTTCTTCATTGTATATCCACACGATAAATGCCGAAAGATACAAGTCCTTGCCCGTAGGGTCTTTCTTTTCAAACTTCAGATCTTTCTTAAGCTCCAATACGGCACCGGGATTAAACGCCCATTCCATCGAATGTTTTCCGTCTTTATAATGTGTATCGGAGATAGATAATTGAGACTGGGTGGCGGAAATACATTCCGGTACTTGCGGATCTTCAAAAGAGAACATCCGCTCGTCCGTAACTATCTGCGCATTGAGGAATGCCGGACAGAGAAAAGACAATATCAGCATTGTCACTGACAGAGTAAAAGATTGCTTTATCATAGAATATATCGTTTTAGGTCCGATGGTAAATCGGTTTATCATTAGCCGGTATTTACAGAGAGAGATCACTTGTTCTTCTCCCGAATGCAAAGAAACCCCTCTTTTGTTGGAAAGAGGGGTTCAAATCGTACAAAATAGTTCAAATTATGTGCTATCTCTTATAAATAATGACCGATATGCTCTCTGCCGGTCCTGCCCTTAAGGGTGAAGTTCTTTAAAAGCCGCATTCTCTTCCTGCACGTGCTGAATGGTTTGTTTCAGCTCTGCAATCGGCAAATCATATCCATACCAGCCGGTATAACAGTCTACTACATACCATTTTCCATCGGGCAGCAATTCGAACTCCACACGTAAGTCGATCTCC
>ERZ827524.2679-NODE-2679-length-12043-cov-6.354938_pt1 | contig 12043 bp, 10 predicted proteins | sample MGYA00519702_ERZ827524 | MGnify/ENA primary metagenome ERZ827524 (study PRJEB31778, sample SAMEA3449341) | human gut metagenome | biome: human gut; feature: human-associated habitat; material: faeces | place: United Kingdom | collected 2010/2012 ...
CAGAGCGGCGGTCTGCTCTTGAAAAAGAAGAAATCTTGTATGAACGATTTGGTATGGAGAACACTATTCCCAGAAAGGAGAAACTGACGAATATGTGTAATTTAAGTGACGGAATCTATCAAGAAGGTGAACGGAAAGGCGAACAGAGAGGCGAACTGAAAGCACTTTGCAATGCTGTTGTCAACGGTATGTTGACCTTGGCAAATGCGCTCAAACTGTCTGGCTGTTCTCAGGACGAGTTTTCCGCATGGATGAAACAATTCCATCCGGACTACAAAATTTAATTTTTGGATAGGCCAAACCGCCGGAAGCAACTTGCTTCCGGCGGTACTTTTTTGGTTATTGTTTTGATAATTGGTCGCAGGCAGAAACAGTAGCGGTGTGAAAGTGCGAAATTTGCCGCAGGGAGGCCGCAGGAGCGCTTCTGCGTGTCTGAGAGTATCCGAGGATGCCCTACGAGAAAAATGCGTCCTACGCGCTCTCAGGGGCGTTTTGAGGCAGGGGCAGGAAAGCTCCCCCGGAGGCAATGCCTTCGGGGGAGCTTTCTGCTTGATTATGCGAGGAGGGGAAAAGGCTTAGTAGCCGGTACGAGGTAGCTTGGGAGACTTGGGAGCAGCGGGCTTCGCGGGGACATAGTGGGAATAAATCGAAGTAGTCCAGCGAGCGATGCTCTGCACCCAGTTGCCGCCCAGCAGGAACATCAGGTTGCCCGTCGAGAGTGTCGCGTGCGGATAGCCGGAGAGCGTCGCCGCGTATTTATCCACCAGCCATGTGAAGATGTTTTCGCCCCACGCAAAGGGCAGCACGACGATAAGCGTCGCCGCCACGCCGCCCAGCAGGCCGAAGCCGACGGATTTTCCGCGGCGCTCGCCCAGACGCGCCTCTTTGATCAGCGCCGCCACGCCCAGCGGCGCGAGCAGCCCCGCCTGCGGCTTGGCCAGCACAGCCAGCGCGAAGATCGGGATGGCGATTACCCACCGCCCCGCGCGCGCATGCAGCAGCATCAGCACCAGCAGCAGCGCCAGCACGGAGTCAATCTGCCCCCAGCAGCTTGAGGTCACGACGAACGCCGGGTTCAGCGCCAGCAGCGCGGCCACGGCCAGCGCCGCGCCTTCGCCCAGCTTCTTTTCGGCCCATTTGAAGCAGACCGCCGCCAGCGCGAGATCGCAGGCAATCGGCACGAGCTTCATCAGCCCCTGAAACGCCATGCTCCCCGTGCCAAGCCCCAGCGCCCTGCCCAGCAGACCGAGCAGCCACAGCACCAGCATATACGCGGGCGGATAATCGCAGAAATAGCCCGCTTCATAGAAATTCGCCGGGCCGCCGTCGGCCATCTTGCCCGCCCACGCGCCAAAACAGCCCATATCCACGCCGTAGCCCTCGACGGTAAACGCCAGCAGCACGCGGATGACCAGCGCCGCCAGCAGCGAAACCGCCAGCCCCGCGCGCGCGTTCAGCTTCTTCCCCGTCAGGCCGCGCGCCAGCAGCGCCGCCAACGCCATGTAGACGCAGGCCGCGCCGATCAGCAGCGGGATGCTCCTCTCCTTCGCCGTCTTGGGCACGCCCGCGTCGGTCTTTTTGCTCGGCGCAGGCGTGGCCAGATCGAGCACCGTCTCGCCGACGGGCACGGTTTCCACCTGTTCAAGGCTTACGTCCGTGAACCACGCCTTGCCGGTGTTCTCCGCGCCGTAGCCGCCTAGCCGCGCCATGACCGTGATTTCCTTCTGCCCTTTGCCGGTTCGGCCATACAGGGTCAGCATCTCCCACTGGCCGTTTGTGTCGTGCAGGTCGCGGCTCGTACCGTAAACGCCGGAGAAGGACACATTCGCGCCCTTCGTCCCCTCGCCGCAGCCCTCCGCCATCACCCGCGCGGTCAGCCTGTATGTCGCGTTCTCGCGAACGGCAATCGTCTGTTCAAAGCGCGCGTCGTTGGCCGCGGCGTTTTCCACCAGCGCGGCGGTCGTGCCGTCCTCCAGCGTCACCGCCTCCAGATACGAAGCGCCCGCGCTTGTCACCCATGCGCCGGTCTGCCAGCCGTCGGGCTCGCCGTCCGTCGTCAAAGCAAAATCGCCGTTGGCAATCAGGTTGCCCGTCTGCGGCGCGTCGTCCTTCCCGCCTGAACCAAACAGCGCAAAGAAAACCGCCGCCGCGACGAGCAGCGTAAGCAAAACGACAATCCAGATTTTCTGACGTTTTTTCATTTCAATCCTCCGGGAAAAATCAAAACATAGGCCCCTGATAGGGGAACGCGTCCTTGATATGCGTCAGCCTTGCGCCCCGGATTTCGATGACGTCAAAGCGAGCCTGCCGCTCCGTCAGCCCATTTTGAACCATGTAGCGCAGCGCGCCCCTGCATATTCTCTTTTGTTTGGCCGGCGTCACGGCCTCTCGCCCGTAGGATGCGCCGCTCGTCCGCGTCTTGACCTCGACAAAGACGATCACCCGCCCATCCTGCGCAATCAGGTCGATTTCCGCGCCGGGGAACGCCGCGTTGCGCGCCAAAATCCGGCAGCCCTGCTCCACGAGATATTGCTCGGCGCGAACCTCGCCCAGCGTTCCCAATCCGTCCGAATCCATCTTACACCTCGACAAAATGCCCGATGAACGAGCGGCGGTGAATCGGCGTCGGGCCGTACTGCCTGAGCGCGGCGATGTGCTCCGCCGTGCCGTAGCCCTTGTTTTTGGCCAGCCCATACTGCGGATACCGCGCGTCCAGCTCGCGCATGATGCGGTCTCGCGTCACCTTCGCCAAAATGGAAGCCGCCGCAATCGAGTAGCAGAGCGCGTCGCCGTGCACCAGCCCGCGCACCTCGCCCGGCACGTCCAGCCGGGTGATCGCGTCCACCAGAAACAAATTACAGGGCGCGTCCTTCGCCGCCATCGCCATCGCGTTCTTCGTCGCGTTCAGGATGTTCACCCGGTCGATCTCCTCCGGCGAGGCGAGAATCACCTTCGCATACACCGCCGTCTGCATGATTTTATCATAGAGCTCCTCGCGGCGCTTTTCCGTCAGCTTCTTGCTGTCGTCCACATACAGTAGCAGCGGCTCGGGCGGCATCACGACGCAGGCCGCCGCCACCGGGCCGCAGAGCGGGCCGCGCCCCGCCTCGTCTATGCCGGCAAAGGCGCGCCCCGTCGCCCAAATGGCCTTGTCCGTCTGCGTGATTTCTTCCAAACGGGCGTTCCAGTCTTTTTTCATGCTATACGCTCCCTTGGGCTTCCGCCCAAACCCGAGGTTATCAAGCTAACATCACCGATATTTCAAGAATAACACTAAGTATTTGCGCCCGAAGGTTTCCAAAGGGCGATGCGCCAAACAGGCGCCGTAAACGCTCGGAAAGCCCTTTGGTGGGGCGATGGGGCAAAGCCCCATATTCCAAAATGCCTAGACATTTGTTTCTTGAAATGTTCGTTTTAGCTTGACTGTTCCTCTTTCTTCGCTTCGCGCACTGGAGTCGTTTCTTTGGGCGGCTTTACCGGCGCTTTTTGCAGCGTGATGCGCCCCAGCTTGCCCGCGCGGAATTCATCCAGAATGACCGCCGCGCCGCGATCCGTGTCGCATACGCCGCCGGGGAGCAGCCACCCGCGGCAGCGGCAGGCCTCTTCGAGCAGCGGCACGCCGCGCAGGGCGTTGTTTTTGAGCTTGAAGCGGGTCGTCAGCGCGTCGGCGTGATCCTCCATCAGCCGCTCCATCAGGCGGATCGCCAGCATCTGCTGATCCATGATGTTGTCGTTGATCGTGCCGACGAACGCCAGCGCGCGCGCGTCCTGCTGGTCGCTGAGGTTCGGCCAGAGCAGGCCGGGCGTATCCAGCAGCTCGAGGTACGGCGTGATGCGCACCCACTGGTTGCTGCGGGTCACGCCGGGGCGGTCGCCGGTGCGGGCGATGGATGCGCCGTTGATCCGATTGGTGAACGTGGATTTGCCGACGTTCGGCACGCCGACGATCATCACCCGCACGGTCTTCTTAACGCCCTTCGCGGCCATTCTGGCCACCGCGTCGGCGCTGGCCTTTTCAATGCGCGCGATGATATCCTTTGCCTTGCCGCGAATGCTGTCAAAGCTCATGCAGTCGATCCCCTGCGCGCGGAAATACCCCAGCCACGCGCGGGTTTCGCGCTCATCGGCCAAATCGGCCTTGCCAAGCACGAGCAGATGGCGCTTGTTTTTGATCATATCGGCCAGATCCGGGTTTCGGCTGGCGCGGGGAATCCGCGCGTCGCAAAGCTCCACGACCACATCGACGCGGCTGAGCTGATCGGCCAGCGCGCGCTTGGCTCTGGCCATGTGGCCGGGATACCAGTTGATCTTCTTCTCGTCAGCGCGGAGCATCACATCTTCGTTCATTGCGTCCTCCTTCATGGGGCGCCGCCCCATACCCCGGCAGGGAACCCGTTCCCTGCACCCTTTCTTCGCTTCGCGCCTGTTCGATGTTTTTTGGCGCGTATATAGAATAGAAAAAGACCGTCGGACGCAACGCCCGGCGGTCTTAACAGCACAATTACTTCTCCTTAATCTTGGCGGCCTTGCCGGACAGATTACGCAGATAGTACAGCTTCGCACGACGGACTTTGCCGCGACGGAGCACCGTAATCTTATCAAGACGCGGGGAATGCAGCGGGAAGGTACGCTCCACGCCAATGCCGTAGGAAACACGGCGGAGGGTGAAGGTCTCACGGATGCTGCCGTTGCGCTTCGCGATGCAGATGCCCTCGAAGGCCTGCAGGCGCTCGCGATCGCCCTCAACAACCTTAACCATGACACGCAGGGTATCGCCCACGTTGAACTTGGGAAGGTCTTTCTTGAGCTGCTCGCTCTCAATTGCACGGATGATTTCGCTCATCGGTCAGTTTCTCCTTTCGTCAGGCGTTCATGCGTAACGCGACTTTGTTCGCAGCGGAGCGCCCGTTCATACAAAGGAGATTATAACACGGCTCATCCCCGTTTTGCAAGAGAAATTTTGCTTTTGCGCCGGAAAATCTGATTTTTTGGCGCGTCACATCGCGTCCAGCGTCGTCTGAACAAGCCTGAGCGCGTCCTTGGGCGTGCTTTCGCCGCTCAGCGCGGATTCGATGGCCTCGCACATCAGCCGCCGCAAGGTCAGTCCCTTCTGCGTCGCGTCGATTTCGGGCAGCCACACCGCGTCGTCCTTCCAGATGCCGCGTTCGCCGAGCGCGCGCTGCGCCTGCGCGTCCTCGTGCCAAAACGCCGCCGCGCGCATGGCCAGCGCGCTGTTGGCTCCGGCGGCGACGCAAACGCCCGTCAGCTCAAACGAGCGGATCACAAAGCCCGTCGAGGACGGATACGGCATGGTGAGCAGCTCGACGCCGTTTTTCTCCAATTCGCGGGCGCAGCGCCGCTCGTCGCCCGTCCGCCAATCCATGAACAGGGCGGTTTCCCCGTTCAAAAAATGCGTCAGCGCTTCCTCCCTGCTCCCGACCCGCGCAATCAGGCCGCCCCGCACCCGGTCGCGCAGCCATTCCAGCGCCGCCTGCACGTTGATGTGATCCGCCTGTCCGGTTTCTCCCCCTTCGGTCAGCCACGCCCCGCCGTAGAGCGCTTGCAGCAGCGCCTCCAGCGCGCCGCAGGTTTCCGGCTCGGCCGGCCAAATCTCCAGCGCCGGATGATCCGCCAGCGCGAATTCCTCCAAGAGCTGATCGAACTCCATCGGGTACCAGATCGGGTGCTCGATCGTGTTGGCCATGTAGCCCATTCTCCGCTTTTCCAGCAGCCGCCGGTTGACCGCCATCTGCCGGTGCTTCGCCGTCAGCGGCAGCATGAACAGCGTTTCATCCTGCACGCAGGCGTCCAGCACGGGCTCGCTGATGCGCGGCGCATCCGTCAGGCAGCCGTCCAGCGCGATAAACAGCCCGTCGCTCACCCACAGGCTCGCTTCGGACGGCGCGCAGACGATGAGATCCGGCATGTCGTCCCCGAGGATCAGCGCGCGCAGGTCGCGCTCCCCCGTCGGCCCAATCGCCCGCCACTGCGCCTGCGGAAACGCCTGCCGCGTCAGCTCCATCAGCGCTCCGGCGGTCTCCTCGTCCATGGCGTTCGCCGCGAAGTACACATTCATCTGCGTCTGTGCCGCCGCGTCCGCGCCCATCGTCACGGCGCAGAGCAGCAAAAGCGCCGCCAAAACTCGTTTCACGCGCATCCCCTCCCCTTGTCCTCATGCTCCATATATACACGGGTTTGGGGGAAAGCATGCTTCAAAGTTTTTCAATGCATTCTGTTTCTTGTCAAAATGGCTATTCTCCCCCCTCCGGGGGAGAATAGCTTTTTGCCTACAGTCTGAAAGCATAAAAGAACGGCGGCGCTTTCGCGCCGCCGCATGTGAGCGATTCAATTACTCAGCGGGGATGAAGTCCGGGAGTTCGCCGGTCGCAACGACGATGCCGGAGATGTAGCCGAAGCCGCAAGCATCCGCATCCGCGTTGGAGCCCAGACGGTTGGTGCCGTGCACGCCGCCGGTGACTTCGCCGGCCGCGTAGAGGCCTTCGATCGGCTGGCCGTAGATGTCAAGCACGCGGGTCATGGTGTCGATGACCAGACCGCCCATCGTGTGGTGCACAGACGGGAACTGCGGCAGCGCGTAGTACGGGCCTTCCTCGATCTTGACCATGGTGGAAGCCATGACCTTGTGGAAATCGAGATCCTCGCCGTTGTCGATGTAGCCGTTGTGCTTCTCGATGGTGGCCTTCAGGTTGTCGCCGGTGACGGTCGGGAACATGCCCTTAACCTCAAAGCCGTTGATCTTCTCGGCCAGCTCGTCAAGCGTGTCCGCCTTCAGGATGCGGCCATCGGCGATACCGGCTTCGATTTCTTCCGGACGGACGTAGCCAGCGACGACCGGCTCGGTGAAGATGGCGTAGGTGGAGACGAAGCCGGTGTTGACGGCAGCGTTCGCGCAGACGTCGCGGCGGTCGCCCTCGTTGACGTAACGGTTGCCGTTGTAATCAACGTAGATGACGCCGTAGGACGGGCCGGTGAACGGCCACACCGCGTACTTATCCAGAACGCCGGTGTTCGGGTCCGCCCACGGATAACGCTGGATGTTGCTCATCTGGGTGGTGTTCGCGCCGATCGCCTGCGCAAGGTAGATGCCCTCGCCGGTGGACGCGGCCTTGATGTTGGTGGTCGGCAGTTCTTCCGTCAGGTACGGAACCTGCGTCTCACGCATCTGGACGTTCGCGGAGAAGCCGCCGGTCGCCATGATGACGCCCTTCTTGGCCTCGATGGTCTTGTAGCCGTCCGCGGTCGCAACGCGGATACCGACAACGCGGTTCGCCTCGTCGCGGGTGCGGTAAATTTCAACCATCTTGGTTTCCAGCTCGATGGTCGCGCTGGTTTCCTTCAGCATCTTGAGCTGCAGGTTGGTGATGTCGGAACCGACCTGGTTCTCGGTGACGTAGGTGCGGTAGCCGTAGTGTCCGCCCGGACGAGCCAGCGTCTCGCGAATCTGGAGACCGTTGTCCAGCAGCAGATCAAAGTAGACCGGGGAAGCGTAGACCATCTCGCGCACCAGCGCCGGGTTGCTCATGTTGTCGCCGCCCTTGATGGTGTCTTCGATGTGCTTCTCGGCGGTGTCCGGCTCGAGACCCAGCTTCTGCTGGAGCTCGGCGGCGCGCTTGGAGGTGTAAGCGGCATACTGGCCGCCGTTGATGGCGCTGTTGCCGCCGGTGGTGGAGAGCTTCTCAACCAGCACGACGCTGCTGCCGGCCTTCTCCGCAGAGTAAGCCGCCGCAAGGCCCGCGAAGCCGCCGCCGACGACGACGACGTCATAGCTCTCGTCCCACTTCTCCGGCAATTCGACGGAGCCCATGGTCGGGAAGTAATCCGGCGCGGCGACTTCCTTCGCCTCGACCGGCTTCTTGAAATCCTCGACGTTCGCGCCGGCCTCGACCAGAGCCGCCTCAACAGCCTTGAGGATGCCCTCGGAGGTGCGGGTCGCGCCGCTGACGGTATCTACCGCCAGAGACTGCGCTTCCAGAATCGCGGCGGGCATCTTCTCCAGCGCCGGCCAGCCGGGAGCGGTCTCGTTGTAAGCGGTCACCTTGATGTCCTCAATCTTGCTCTCGGACACGGTCACGTCCACCGTCAGGCCATCGTACATGCCGCGGGCGACTTCCGTGTAGGTGCCGGGCTTCATGCCCTCGGCCACCGCCGCCGTGAAGCTGGAAGCCAGCAGGCAGACGCAAGCCAGAGAAGCGATCCATTTCTTGTTCATTCTTTTTTCTCCTTTCCGATGTAAACACGTTCGGAACTCCTGACATCATTGTACATGAATTTATGCGTTTCATCACTCGAAAGGAGGAAATGAATCATTCGAAAAACAGAAATTTAACGATCATGCCGTCCCGTTCGGCCTTGCAATCCACCCGCTCGCGTCCTTTTTCACAAGTTCGTCGGCATAGACCGCGCTGCTCCGCGCCAGCGCGCGGGCGACGGGCTTGAGCGTTTCGTAGTTCTTGTAGACGATATTTTCCCACGCCCAGATCGGGTCTTCGTCCATATCCAGCCTGACCAGCCCGTAAGCATCGTGGTAATGCTGCGCGGCGCAGTGCGGCGCAAGCGTCATCGCGCCCTCCTTGCGCACCTGCTCCACCACGAGCTGAACGCCGCCCAAAAACGTCGTCTTGCTCAGGTGAATCCCCATCTTTTCCAGCATCGGCAGGAACTCGCCGACAAAGCAGCATGTATCGTGCGGGTACATGAACTGCATGCCCTCCAGCGCCTCGTATTTCAGCCCCTTCTTCTGCGCCAGCGGATGATCCCACGACACCATGATATACACCGGCTCGCGATACAGCGGCACCGCCCGCAGCCCGCTGACCACGCCGGGGCGCGTGGTATAGAAAAAGCCGATATCCAGCATATCCGAGCGGATCAGCGCCGGAACGCCCGCGTTGTGCGTCATCATCATGTTCAGCCGGGTTTCGGCGTGCGCGGTGTGGAATTGCTCAAACAGCGTGAGCAGACTGTTGCCGATGTTGATTTCGCACCCGCCGACGCTGACCGTGCCCTCCAGCTTCTCCGCCGGGCAGACGCTGTCCAGCGCCAGATAATAGTGCTCCACCATGCGGTTGGCGTGCACCAAAAACGCCTCGCCCTGCCGGGTGAGCGCGAGCTGGCGGCCCGTTTTGCAGAAAAGCGGCGCGCCGACCTCCTGCTCCAGCATTTGGATATGCTTAAAAAGCGTGCTCGGCGCATATTGAAGCTGCTCCGCCGCCTTTTGATAGTTGAGCGTCTGGGAGAGCGTAATCATGGTCAGAAGCTGTTTGATATCCATGCTTGTAACGTCCTTTTCTGGTCGATGGTGCACGATTCGTTAATAATCTGTCTATATACATTCTATCCTCCCTCTCCCCAAATTGCAACCATAAAGTGCCGAAAGGTCAGCCGACTTTCTTTTTTCGCGTCCGCCAAAGTCCGCAAAACATCAAAAAACGGACATGGGTGTCGCTTACCGCATGTCCGTTCTTATTCTGATTTACTTCCTGCGTCTGAGCATGAAGCAGGCCGCCGCGGAAACCGCCAGCGCCGCGCCCCAAAGCAGAACGGGGCTTTCGTCGCCCGTCTTCGGCAGGTTTTCCGCGCTGGGGAGCTTTTTCCACTCCGCCGTGAGCGTCATATCTCCCGTGACGGTGATCGTCTCGCCCGCGTGGTACACCTTCTCGCTGTCCTTCCAGCCGACGAAGGTATAGCCGGTTCGCGGTTCCTCGCCAAGCGTCACATTTTGGCCGTAAGCCGCCGTCTCCGTCCGCGTTTCGCCGTTCAGCAGGACGTATGTGACCGTGAACGTCCGGGCTTCCCAAACAGCCGTGAGCGTCATATCGCCCGTGACGGTGATCGTCTCGCCCGCGTGGTACACCTTCTCGCAGTCCTTCCAGCCGACGAAGGTATAGCCGGTTCGCGGTTCTTCGCCAAGCGTCACCGTTTTGCCGTAATCCGCCTTTTCCGTCCGCGTTTCGCCATCCAGCAGGACGTATGTGACCGTGAACGTCCGTGCTTCCCAAACAGCCTTGAGCGTCATATCTCCCGTGACGGTGATCTTGACTTTTCCGTCTTCTCCGGCCGGATAGCTATTGCCCTTCTCGTCCTTCCAGCCCTTGAACAGATGCCCTTCCTTTGTGGGCGCTTCGAGGGTGACGGTCGTGCCCTTATGCACCGTTTGGCTGCCGCTTCCGCCTACGCCGCCGTTCGCGTCGATTTCGATGCGCACCGGGCTTGCTTCATACGAAGCGACAAGCGACTGTTTGCCGTTTAGCTGCAGCGATGTCACAGCCTTGCCCGTATTGTCGTTATACCAGTTGTCAATTTTTATGCCGCTGTCGCCAAAGGTCGCGCCCATGTTCGCGGCGTCGGGCAGTTTGATTGAAGAAGTCCTACCATCCAGACAAATATCTGCGCCGTGTCCGACTGCCGTATTGTTGTAAATCTTATTTAATCCATTGGAAATATCCATCGTCGGCTTATCTTTCTCATTATCCAAATAAATACCGCCGCCGATACCGCCATTATTACCACTTTTTGTTTGATACGCTTCATTGCCAATAACCGTCCAGTTTGTTATTGGATTAATCCATGAGTTGTTCAGCGCCACGCCGCCGCCATATATTGCTTTGTTGTTTTTGATTGTGCCGCCGCCGATGGTGATGATCGAATTATATGCACATAAACCGCCGCCCATACCTGCACCTGACGCAGTACATCCGCTGATTGTGCCGCCTTCGATGGTGAGGGTTGAACCGTCCACATACAAACCGCCGCCCTCGCTCGCCGAACATTCGCTGATTGTGCCCTTGTTGATGGTGATTTTTGAAGAATATTTTGCATACAAACCGCCGCCCGCGCCTGCCGAACATCTGCTGATTGTGCCGCCGGACATGACAAATGTAGCGTTAGAAACGTGGACGCCGCCGCCTTCATTATTCTTGCTTACGCAATTTCGAATCTCACCGCCAGGCATAGACATATTGAACGTTGCCTCCGATTCAGCAGTTACTGCGCGGCTGCAGTTTTCAATTACGCCGCCATACATGTTAAAAGCTGAATCTGAACCCTTAATCACTACGCAGGCTTTGTCCGCAAACTCCCCATTTTGCAGCGTCACATTTTCGTACATATTCGCGGTTGCCCTTTCTAATACAGATACAAAGACATTCTTTGCATTTCCAGATGCAGAGCCACCACTTGTTTTTCCGTCAATCGTCAGCGTTCCCTTGTAATCTTTTGCGCCCAAATTCAGAACGTTTCCTTTTCCTGTCACCGTAATTCCTGCGTTCGGCTCAACGAAAATCGTATGACCTTCGCCCTTGATGGTCGTCGTCTTGCAGTTGTACAATTTATAGTTGTCTGTCAGGGTGATATTCTCATGCAATTCGATCACATTTTCATCATCATCGCCGGTTTTGTTAATTTCTTCAAACAACTTGACAAGATCAGTTTGGGCTGTGACCATATGCACCTTCGTCTCCGCCATAGCGCGCGGCGCCGCCAGCGCCAGCATGCAGACCGCTATGCCCAGCGCCTTCCAAATCTTCCTGTTCATCGCTTTCTGCCTTTCCTTCGATTCATTGTTTTCCTATATGCAGCCGACAAAATGGATACGGACATCATAGCATATCGACATTCTTTTTTCAATCCGTTTTATTCGGTTCTTCGCGAATCTCAAGTCCGAAATTCCGTACAAATTTATCCCCCTCGTTTTGCGCGCCCGCATGATATAAAAAGCGCCCTCCCGGTTTTCGGGAAAGCGCCGTGTATTCGCTTTTACAGCATACTCGCCAGAAACGCCTTGAGTCTTTCGGTCTTCGGCGCGCCGAGCACGTCCTTGGGGTCGCCGTGCTCGCAGATCACGCCCTGATCCATGAACACGACCTCGCTGGCCACCGCGCGGGCAAAGCCCATCTCGTGGGTGACGACCAGCATCGTCAACCCCTCCTGCGCGAGCGTCTGCATGACGGAGAGCACCTCGCCGACCATCTCCGGGTCAAGCGCGCTCGTCGGCTCGTCGAAAAGGATGACCTCCGGGTCCATC
>ERZ827524.2692-NODE-2692-length-11969-cov-2.590901_pt1 | contig 11969 bp, 8 predicted proteins | sample MGYA00519702_ERZ827524 | MGnify/ENA primary metagenome ERZ827524 (study PRJEB31778, sample SAMEA3449341) | human gut metagenome | biome: human gut; feature: human-associated habitat; material: faeces | place: United Kingdom | collected 2010/2012 ...
GAGCGCCGCGTCCACCAAGTTGTCGACACAGATCTGTGCGCTCGAGGACTGCGTAGCAATGTTCTCGATATCGCTATCGGGAATCATGCTCGAAAGACCGTCGGAGCACAGAATCAGGCGGTCGCCTTCCTCGATGTGCAGGGTAAAGTGGTCGGCATACATGGCGGGATCCGAGCCCAGCGCGCGGGTGATGACCGAGCGGTTGGGGTGGACGCGGGCCTCGTCGGCCGTAATCTCGCCGGCATCCACGAGCTCCTCCACGTAGGAGTGGTCGCGGGTCACGCGGATGAGCGTACCCTCGTGGAGCAGGTAGGCGCGCGAGTCGCCCACGTGGGCGATGGCGAGCGTGTCGTTTTCGATGTAGGCGCAGGTGGCCGTGCATCCCATGCCGGGTTTGCCCAGGCCGTTGAGGGCGGCCTCGATCACGGCGGCGTTGGCGGCCTCAACGGCTGCGGCCAGGCGCGCGGCGTCGGCGGACTGCGGCGCCGTCTTGGCGATGGTCTCGACGGCGATGGAGGATGCCACCTCGCCGGCGGCGTGTCCTCCCATGCCGTCGCACACGCAAAAGAGCGGCGACTGCACCAGATAGGAGTCCTCATTGTGTGGGCGTACGCACCCGACGTCGGAGCGGGCGCCCCACATAAGCTGCGTGGTGGTGCCGGCGTCGTAGGTCGAGTCGGTCTCGATGCGCTCGTCGGTCAGCGGCTCGAAGCTCATGGTCGAGCCGGGATCTTTAAGCTTTGCCTCCACGGCGGCGACATCGATCTCGGCGGTGTCGCCGGGGGAGACGGTGTCGGCATCGTCTCCCGACTCGGCGTCGGAGATGTCCGGAAGGTTGAGATCTTCGGTTACGCGGTCGACGGGATCGCCGTCCTGCTGCGGCTCGACAGCCGTCGGCTCGGGCGTCGCAAAGTGCGACGGCGCGGGCGTGCTCTGGGGTTGAGCAGAGGGCTCGGGAGCTGCGGCGGGCGCGGCAACGGGCTGCTCGACTTCGGCAGGCGTTGAAGATTCGGGTGCCGCCTCGCTTGCCGGGGCGACGGGGAATACCGGCGCGGCAGGCTCGGGGGCTGCAAGCACGGCAGCGCTCTCGTTAATCGCCTCGGCGACGGGCTCGGCAAAGTGAGCCGGTGCGGACGCTGCCTCCGGTTCCGCGGGCTGCTCGGCAGCGTGCGCGCCGATGGGGGCGTCGAGCTGCTCGGTGCTGGCGTCCTCGTCATCGACGAGTGCCGGATATTCTTGAGTTACATGCGAAAGAGGCAGGGAGAACACCGTGTCCTCGGGCTCCACGGTCGCAGGGCGCGCTGGAGCGGCATGAGCCGGCGCAGCTGCGGGGACAGTTGGCGTCTCGGGCATGGTTGCGGACTTGTTCTCCTCGTCGATCATCGACGGTTCACCTTCATGACCACGTCGCCAATCTGGACCTCGTCACCCTCGCGCAGCGTTGCGGGCTCCACCAGCTGACGGCCGTTAACGAGCGTGCCGTTCAAAGAGTTGAGGTCTTCGATGATGAGTGCCGGGCCCTGCAGCGAAAAGCGTGCGTGCGAGGCCGAGACAAACGGTTCGTTGATGCAGATGTCCGAGGACGGCGAGCGGCCCACGATGACGGGGCCGAGCATGTCTACATGGATGCCACGGATGCCGCGCGGACCCTTGTCCACATCGATCGTCCAGATAGCGGAGTCGCGGCGCTGGCCGCGTACGAGTCCCACGCCGGTTTTCATGACGGCGAACAGGAAGATGTAGAGCAGGGCGACCAGGACGATGCGGCCTGCAAAAAGGACGATATCGATGTTCATAAGCGACTATCCCCTAAATTCAAAGGTGCTCAGGCCAAACGTCAGCAGGTCGCCGTTGCGCAGCGGGCAGCGCGTGATGCGGCGGTTGTTGACGAGCGTGCCGTTGGTGGAATTGAGGTCCTCGATCGACCAGTCCGAACCGGTAAAGGTGAGCTGGGCGTGACGGCGCGACACGTTGGGGTCGCGCAGGGCGATGTCCGAAACCGAACGCTCGCGACCGATGGTCACCTGCGCGGAAGTGATGCTGTGGCTCTCGCCGCTTACGACGTCGACGAGCTGGGCGAGCGGGCGCTGCGGGGCACGGGTGCTCGCCATGTTGGAGGCAATACCGGCTGCGGCGCCAAGGCCCACGGCGGCGCCGGTCGCGGCGGCTCCGCCCATACCGGCGAGGGCGTCACGAGAGACGGTCTGCGGCACGGGGATGGGCGCGGCGGCGGGGTCGGGGACGTTGGGCGCAAAGGGATCGGCCACGGCGAGCGGGTCGGGAGCGGCGGCACGGGGCGTCGGCTGCTGGGGCATGGCGGCGGGGCGCTGTTGCTGCGGAGCGGCGAATTGCTGCTTGCCGGCGCGGGGAGCGCTGGCGGCGCGGCTTGCCGCCGAGTTGTTCTGGCCCAGGCCATTCTGATAGGTGCGCTCTTCCTCGTACAGACGACCGAGCGTGGGGGCGTCGACGTTCTCGGCAAAGACCGAGAACTTACCGGCACGCAGCTGCGGGTCGATCATAAAGCGAACGAGGGGTTCGCCGACAAACACATAGCGGCGCTTTTCGGCCTGTGCCTTCACAAACTCGCGGACTTCGCGCGAAAGCTCGGGGTAGAACGGGGCGAGCATGGGATCGTCGTCGGCGGCGATCAGGATGGTATAGAGTGCCGGCGCGGTGTTGACGCCGTTGATCACCAGAGTCTGATCCTCCATGTCGCGAGCGGCCTGCTTGGCAAGCTTCTTAAAGGAGAACGGGGCACGGGTGGCACCGAAGATGCCGGCCACGTGGTCCTCGAAGATGTTCAGGAAGTTCACGAAAGATCACTCTCCGTATAGGTTCTTTGGTATCCGAGCAAATATAGGCATATCCCAACGATTATAGAGGATAGGGTTCCCGCAACCGCCGCCTTGACGACGACCGCGGCCGCAAGGCTGGCAATTTCCATATGGTGTGCAAGACAGAGCGACGCCGCGGAGCCCATACCGGCGACGGCAATTGCGACGATGGCAGCAAGGTTCGACCCTTGTTCGGCGCGCTTGGCATGGGCATTGAGCAGCAGTGATGTTGCTGCCGCCGTTGCCGCGACTAGTGCGATAGCGGCCCAGAGGAACACGTCTCCCAGCGTTGCGGCGACATTGCCGAGCCCCAGTACGCCTCCCGCAGAGAGAGCCGCTGCGGCAAGGCGGGCAAAGAGCGCGCCCATGCTCGTGGCCGCCGCGGCACTTGCCGGGGCGAGCCAAAATGCCGCGATACTCGCGGCGGCTCCAGCGGCAAGGAGGGTGTCACCGGTCAGGCCGCCAAGCGCAAGCGCGCAGGTGAGCGCCGCACTCGCGGGAGCCTGGGTGCGCCCCCAGGCGATCCACCAGCCGGACATGGCGGCGGCAAAGACAACCGCGACAGGCAGCATCGACAGAATGCCCTGCGCCTGCATGGTGGCGTTGGCCATAAGCACTAAAAAGCCCACGGCCGAGATGGCCGAGCCGATCTGCGGGGCCAGGCCGGCTGCCGCACCGATCGCGATGGCCGCGACGACCAAGCCGGGAAGCGCGGCGACGCCGGCTGTCTGCATAAGCAAGAAGCTAAAGGCTCCACACGAGAGAGCCGAGATGGCGCGCATGGTGTAGTTGCGCGCGTGGCTCCAGCGCGTGCCCGCCCAACCAAGTGCGGGGTCGACCTCGACCGCGTCGTCCTCGTAGGGCAGCGATTCGATATCGTCCGCCGTCTGCTCGTCATCCGAAAGCTCGCTCACCATTTGCTCTAGGCTGCGACGGCCCTCGCGCACACTGCCCAAGCTGGCAAGGAGCTGATCGCAAAACGCCTCGATGCTGTTGGGGCGGTCTTGCGGCATGGGGGAGAGGGCGCTCATCAGCGCTGCCTCGGCTCCCGGGGGAAAGTGCGGTATCAGCTCGCTGGGATAGGTGGCGCCGCCGATGATGCGGCCGAGCGAGTCGGCGGGCGTTGCCGCCATAAAGGGGGCGCTGCCGCACAGGCTCTCGTAAATGACGCAGGCGAGGGCGAAGACGTCGGCGCGCTCGTCGACCGTGCCGGTCTCGATATCGAGCTGCTCGGGTGGCATGTAGCCGATGGTGCCGCCGCGCGAGCCGCCAAAGCCGCCGGCAGACGACAGACGTGCCATGCCAAAGTCGGTGAGCTTAACGTTGCCCGAGTGGTCGATGAGCACGTTGGCAGGCTTGATGTCCAGGTGGAGCACGCCATTGCTATGGGCGAAGGCGAGCGCCTGGCCAAGCGCGTCGGCAATGGCCGCCGCCTCGTCAAAGGTGAGCGAATGGCCGTCGACTCGATGCAAAAACTCAGCGAGCGACATGCCATCGACATATTCCATGACCAGGTAGGCATAGGCGGTGTCGTGCGTAAAGTCGATGACCTGCACGATATTGGGATGCTGAAGCATGGCGGCGGTATGCGCCTCGCGCAGCACGTCCATGATGTCGCTTGCGGGCATGCCGGCGCCGTCTGTGAGGGGGATGCGCTTGATGGCGACGCGACGGCGCAGGTGCGTGTCACGGCAGATCTCGATGGAGCCAAAACCGCCGGTCGCAAGCGTCTCGAGCGGCTGGAACCGCTTAAGCAGATCGCGAGAGCTGGTGCCCTCCAAGGGAACGTCCGGCGAGAACCGGGCGGTATGTTGCGAGAAAAGCGGCATGGCCAACCCTCGTGCGTTTAAAGTCCGTTTGCGAGCGGCGGGCACGGGCGCGGCCCGTTCCGGCGTTCGCGGTGGCATAGATGCTGCTAGTGTAGCACGCTCGGGTGCATGGGGAGGATAACGGGGGTGAGGTGGCCTGTCTGACTTGGCCTCCGTCTCGACTCATCCGGAAAGCGCTGTCCAGTTTTTGGCCAAATACTGGGACACGCTTTCCGAATGGGGTGGGTTGCGGAAACTGCGTCCCAGAATATTGATTCAGAACGGGATGCGCTTTCCGAATCGGCGCTCAAAAGGAAACCGCACCCCACTTTGGAGCTCCAAAACGGGATGCGGTTTCCGCTGTCAATCTAAGGTCTGCCTAAGTAGACGGCTGGTGCTTGGATGCTGTGCCGGGTCTTAGCGCTTCTTCTTGCTCTTCTTCTGCTTGCGCTGTTTGGCCTTTGCGTTCTTGGGCTCACTCTCCTGCTTGGCCTTGGCAGCGGCCTTTTCTGCCTTCATCTTCTTGCGTTTGGTCTCGATGCGGAGTTTTTTGTTGATGCGCGCCTTGAGGAAGGTGCCAAACTGCTCGGCATCGCCGCGGACAAAGGTGTCCTTAGGGATAGTCACACCCTGGTCGGCGAACATGGCTACAAAGATGCGCTCGCCGTCGAGTACGTGGTCGAGCTTCTCAAACGGGAAGAACTGCGATTTGCCGCTCTTGCCCCAAACCATCAGGCCGTCCTCGTTGGCGGCGACGCGTCGATAGCGGCCACCCATGGACTCGTCGGCCTCGACGGCGTCGATAAAGTCACGGGCGAGGGTGTGGTGCAGGTTTTTGCTCCACCAGGCCAAAAAGGCGCCGAATACGATCAGGACGACGCCAAACTTGATCCAGCTGCCGCCGGCCACCAGCATGCCAATGCCGAGCAGCGCGGCAATTGCCGCGGCGACATACAGCGAGCCGCGACGCCTGGGCGAGGCGACCAGGCGGGCGAAGTCGGTGACCAGGTCGTTTTCGTACTGGTACTCGTTGAGGTACAGGATGCCGTCATCGGCTGCGGCCTGCTTCTCGAGCGCGACCTCGACCTGGTCGGCTGCTTCGGAGGGAACGAGGTTGCTCTCTGCGTCTGCCATGCTCTTTGGACTCCTATCGCGGCGGGCTCGCCGTACGGGTTATTATGAATGCAGTATGCCGTGCGACCGCATGGCCGTCGCGGCAACAAGACTCAGTATACCCGGGGGAGCACCCATGGAATCGTTGTACCGAAAGTATCGCCCGCTCACCTTCGACTCCGTGGTGGGCCAGCAGCATATCGTCTCGACGCTCGAGCACGCCATCACCGAGGGGCGTCTGTCCCACGCGTACCTGTTCTGCGGACCGCGCGGCACGGGCAAGACCACCATGGCGCGCATTCTGGCCAAGGCGCTACTGTGTCGCAACGCCGAGGCGGCGCGCGCCGAGGGTGCAAGCGGCTGCATGCCCGACGGCACCTGTGAGGAGTGCGAGCTCATCGCCGAGGGCAACCACCCCGATGTCTACGAGCTCGATGCTGCAAGCCGCACGGGCGTGGACAACGTGCGCGAGGAGATCATCAACTCCGTCAACTTTGCCCCGGTGCGCGGCAAGTACAAGATCTATATCATCGACGAGGTTCACATGCTCACGACGGCGGCGTTCAACGCGCTGCTCAAGACGCTCGAGGAGCCGCCGGCACACGTGATCTTTGTGCTGTGCACCACCGATCCGCAAAAGATTCTGGAGACCATCCTCTCGCGCTGCCAGCGCTTCGATTTCCACCGCATCGGCAACGAGGATATCGAGCATCGCCTGTCCTACGTGTGCGAGCAGGAGGGCTTCGACTACGACGATGAGGCGCTCGCCATCGTGGCACGCCATGCCAAGGGTGGCATGCGCGACGCGCTCTCCACGCTGGAGCAGCTGAGCGTCTTTGGCAACGGTGCCGTGCATGCGGACGATGCCCGCTCGCTTTTGGGCGAGGTTTCGGACCAGATTCTGGGCGAGTTTGCCCGCGCCATTGCGTCACGCAATATTGCCGAGCTCTATGGGCTCATTCGCGCACAGGTCGAGGAGGGCAATGACCTGCTGGAGCTGACGCGCGACCTGGTGGCGCACGTGCGCGATGTGTATGTGGCCTGCGTTGCCGGCGCCCGCCCCGAGCTGTTTGAGGGCGGCTCCGAGCAGGCCGAGGCGCTTGCTGCCGAGGCTGCTGCCTTTGGCGAGCATCCTGCCGATCGTTTGGCTCGCGTGCTGACCGTGCTCGACGATGCCGCGCTGGAGATGAGGGGCGCGAGCGACGTGCGCCTGGTGCTCGAGATCGCCTGCACGCGCCTGACGCGTCCCGAGGCCGATCTAACGATTGAGGCTTTGGCCGAGCGCGTGGCACGCTTGGAGGCCATGGTTGCCAACGCTGCGGTACCGGCGAGCGTGGCTGCTGCGGGCGCTGCGCCCGCGGCTGTCGCGGCCACACCTGCGACGACACAGCAACCGACGCTGATTTCGGGTGCCCGAGCTGCTGCCCCTGCGGCATCTGCCGCTTCCGCCGCTGCGTCTGCGCACCAGGGCGGTATGCCCTGGGACCGCGGCGCTGCCACTCCGTCGGCCCAGCCTGCGCCCACGCCGACCCCCAAGCCCGCGGCTCCTGCGCCTCAGCCTACACCGGTTCCGAAGCCCCAGCCCGCCGCTGCCCCGACTCCCGCACCTGCCGCTGTGCCGGCACGTCAGTCCCAGCCCAACAACGCCGCCCAGGTTGCTGCCGCCGGCGCCGCCGAGACCCCTGCGGTTGAGGATGCCGGCGAGCTCCAGCGCAAATGGGCCGAGGTCGTCGAGCGCGTCAAGACGCGCCAAGCCTCCTACGCAGGGCTTTTGCTCAACGCCCGCGCCACGGCCGACGACGGCTCCAAGCTCACGGTTTCGTTCCCCGCGGGTTCGACCTTTGCCATCAAGATGCTCGGTCGCGCCGACACGCAGTCGGTGGTCCTGCCGACAGTCAGTGCGGTCTTCGGTCGTCGTACCGTCGACTATGTCTTGGATGGGGGTGGCACGCCGGCTCCTCAACATGAGGAGCATTCTCCATCTGCACGGGCTGCGGCATCTGCGGACCCGCAACCCGTGTCCTTGGCGGCCCCTGCATCCTCGAGCGCCAGCGCGACGCAGCCAAAAGCGGCACCGGTAGCGGCACCGACTCCGTCGGCGCCTGAATCCGCTGCGCCCAAACCGGCTGCTCCGACCCCCTCGCCCAAGCCCGCTGCCGCACCCGTGCCCAAGTCGTCCGACCCGGCTAAGGCTCCCTGGCTGCGCTCCGACAACCCTGCCGGCGCTCCTGCCACGGGCAAGCTCCCGACCGAGCCCGCGCCCCGCGCGCCCGAGCGCTCGTCCGCTCCCAAGGCTCAGCCGTCTGCACAGGCTGCGCCCTGGGAATCCGAGCAGGTGCCCTACGACGACGCCATGGTCGGCGGCTTCGCCGGCGATGCGAACGGGGACGATCTTCCTCCGTTCGACGTGCCGGCAGCGGCGCCTGCGCCCAAGCCCGCCGCCGCGGTTCCCTCGGCCCCCACAGTCGCGGCGTCCGCTCCCACAAGCGATGAGGCCCCCGCAGCTCCTTGGGAGTCCAACCCCGGGGCCGGCAGTCCCTTCGGCCACCAGGGCGCGGCCCCGAGCATCCCGCAGACCGAGGATGAGGCCAAAGCCCTCATTCGCGACGTCTTCGGCCAGGCCACCATCTTCAAACCGGTGGAGTAACCGCGCGGAAGGGCATATACGCCGAATTATGCGACCTTGCATAATTCGGCCCTGCATAATCTTTGCGTGCGGTTTGTATGGGAGGACATGTATATCGACTGAGGTAGCGTGTCCGCCCCGCTCGCTGGCCTCGCGCCGTGGTACGATTTTTGAGTTTGAAAGTCCCGCCGTGCTCCGGCTGCCCTTGCAGCTCGACGTGCGGCCGCACGTAAAGGAGCCATCATGGCCGGTATGAACATGCAGCAGATGATGAAGCAGGCCCGCAAGATGCAGGAGCAGCTTGCCGCCGCGCAGGAGAACCTCAAGTCCCAGACCGTCGACGCCTCTGCCGGCGGCGGCATGGTCAAGGTGACTGTCAACGGCGAGATGGAGCTTGTCAACCTCACCATCGATCCCGATGCGCTCGATCCCGAGGACGTCGATATGCTGCAGGACATGATCATGGCTGCCGTCAACGAGGCCGTTCGCGGCGTCAACGAGCTCGCCAACAAGCAGATGGGCGCCATCACCGGCGGCCTCAACATCCCGGGCATGCCGTTCTAAGACGCGCATATATATGAGTGCCAACCATAGTCTGCAAAAGCTGCTCGATGAGCTGGGCCGCCTGCCGGGCATTGGCCCCAAGTCGGCCCAGCGCATCGCCTATTACCTGTTGGAGGCTGACGCCGAGGAGGCGCGCCGCCTGGCCGAGGCCATCTTGGAGGTTAAGCAGGAGGTTCACTTTTGCAGCCGCTGCTTTAACTACGCCACGGCCGACGAGTGCTCCATCTGCCAGGACCCGATGCGCGACACCACTCGCATTTGCGTGGTGGGCGAGCCGCGCGACGTCCAGGCGATTGAGCGCACGGGCAGCTACCATGGCCTGTACCATGTGCTGGGCGGCGTGATCAGTCCCATGGACAAGATCGGCCCCGAGCAGCTGCACATCCGCGAGTTGCTGGCACGCTTGGGCCGCGAGGACATCCACGAGGTCATCATCGCCACCAATCCCAATATTGAGGGCGAGACCACGGCGAGCTACCTGGCCCGCACCATCAAGCCCCTGGGCGTTGAGGTGTCGCGTCTGGCGAGCGGCCTGCCCGTGGGCGGCGACCTGGAGTATGCCGACGAGCTTACGCTTGGGCGCGCTATCGAGGCCCGTCGCACGATTTAGCCGCCGGGTGCTCCGCGGCATGGCCTGCCGTTCTGCCGCACGGGGTACTCATAATTAGGCGCGCGTTCGCGCGTTTGTTGTGCAACAAACCTGTTCTACTTTCGCTTATCGCGTGGATGGGGCCGTTTGTACTCCGTATCTGCTCATTCGTTGCGCAACCTTTTAGATTCGCTGATACACTCACATATGGATATGAATGAATGCGCCGCTCCTGAGCGGCGTGTTTTTGTTAGAGGAGAACGCATGCGGGCCGGGGGCACTCAGACAAAGCGTAGCGCCGCGGTGCGCATGCGACGCCGGCTGGGCCTGGCGCCTCGGGCGTATGTGCTGCTGTCGTGTTCGCTGGTGCTCGTTGTTGCCGGCGTTTCGGCCTATGGCATGACGGTGCCGTCCATGGTGCAGGCGCATGCTGCGCGCGAGTTGCATATAGGGCGCAAGGCCAAGAGCGACCTGGGGACGACAACCGGATATGCATGGGCGAGCGTGGTCGGGCGCACCGTGTTTGGCGTCGATCCCGCGGACGAGGGCGAGCAGGCGTCCAACGAGATCACGCTGGCAAACGGCAAGACCATCGTGCTCACCAACACCAAGGTCATTACGAAGCTTTCCAATAACAGCGTTGCCTCTGTCGTTAACAAGGCGGAGCAGCAGAAGGGGCAGGATACGCAGCAGGCGGGTAAGCCCGGCGGCTCGGACGGCGGTTCCGGTTCGGGTTCCACCTCTGGCGGCGGATCTTCGAGTGGTGGCTCGACGGACGGCGATGCCGGCGGCGACACGGGCTCGGGTGGCCTCTCGGCTGCCGAGGAGGAGAGTATCCACAGTTGGCTCGTGACCAAATACAACATGCTCGATGGCTATGCCGCTCGCGCCAATAGCGTGGTGTCGACCTATAACGCCACGGGCGACACCGGACCATGCGATAGCCTGGTCAATGACATGTTTGTCATCCGTGCCGAGTTTGGCCGGCAGACGTTTCCTCCCCAGTCAAAGTGGTATCGACAATTCGCTAACCTTTGGGGCTGCTACACAAACCTGTGTCAATGGGTCGGACATTACGGCGACGATAACGTCGCGCTCAACAACTTCAATAACAATGTGGCGGCGATCGCTCTATGATGACCAATCTTGTTCCCGCCACAAGCCAATCGCTTGCCCGCGATCCCATGGTGGGCCTGCGCCTGGCGCGCGTCGACGGGTTTGAGCCGGCCGTCGCCCTGGGCACGGACGAGCTTCCCGCCTACCTGCGCCGTTTTACGATGCTGTTTGCCGATGACGCCACCATGCGCCGCGGCGGTATCGGCCGTGTGACGCGTGCCGTCAACGCGCAGGGCGAGGCCGTGGCGCTCAAGCAGCTCATCTTGCCAACTCGCGACGAATTTGACGACGATGCCGCTCACGAGGCGCTGGTCACCAAGTTCAAGGCGGCGTTTCGCGAGGAATATGAATGCCATCGCGCCCTTTCGGGCCTTAAGGGCTTTCCCCGCCTCTATGGCTGGGGCGAGGTCGACGGTGTTCCCGCGATTGTCATGGAATGGGTCGAGGGCGAGACGCTCGCCCGCCTGCGCTCGCGCTTTGCCGTTGATGATGCCGGGCGCCTGTCGCCTCTTGTGGCGGCGCGTCTGGGTCGCGACCTGTTCGACCTGCTCTGCCGTATGAGCCTGGTGGGTGAGGGCTTTGTCCATCGCGACATCTCGCCCGCTAATATTATGGTGCGTACGGCGCGTCTGCCGCTTGACCGGCAGCTTGCCGAGGGCACTTTTGACCTGTGCCTGATCGACTTTGGCTCGTCGCTGGCGCTCGAGCCTGCATCGGCCGTGGCCGGTACCGGCGGCAAGGCGTCGTTTACGGAGCGCTATGCCACGCTGCGTCGCGCGACGGTTGCCTATGCCCCGCCCGAGATGCTCACCGACGATATTCCCGACCTGCGTGCCTTGCGCATGTCGCCGGCGATTGACGTGTACGCCGCGGCGAGCGCGGTCTACGAGCTCATTGCCGGCGTCGCGCCGTATGAGGCGGCACCGGGCGCGTCGGGGACCTCGGGCTCGCGCAAGAAGACACGTGATATCGCCAGCCCTTATCGCCTCAAGATGGATACGCTGCCCGATTATCCCGTCGGCGCCCACGCGCCCGGCTGCGACTTGACGCAGCTGTTGCGACGCGAGCCCGATGTGGCGCTTGCCGCGGCCGAACAGGCTCAGCAGCTGGGGCTCGATCCAAATTCCGAGGACTTGCGCGATGCACTGGCGTTTGTCGATACGCAGCTGTCCGACGTGGTGATGGCCTGTCTGTCGTGTCACCAGGAAGACCGTCCGGAGCCTGCTGCCGTGGAAGCGGCGCTCTCGGCGTTTTGCGACCACTATGCGCAAAATGTCGCTCGCTCGCTTCGCGCCGAGCCGCTCATGCCGTGTCCGATG
>ERZ827524.2699-NODE-2699-length-11938-cov-2.720020_pt1 | contig 11938 bp, 9 predicted proteins | sample MGYA00519702_ERZ827524 | MGnify/ENA primary metagenome ERZ827524 (study PRJEB31778, sample SAMEA3449341) | human gut metagenome | biome: human gut; feature: human-associated habitat; material: faeces | place: United Kingdom | collected 2010/2012 ...
TCTTGTTGGCTTCGTCCATAATGATGTCGCCGCAGCCCGAAACACAGCAGGTGCCCATTCCGCGGGCAACAACGGCAGCATGGGAGGTCATACCTCCGCGGACGGTGAGAATACCCTGGGAAGCCTTCATACCGGTGATGTCCTCGGGAGAGGTCTCGAGACGGACAAGAACGACCTTTTCGCCCTTTTCGTTCCAGGCAACAGCATCGTCGGCAGTAAAGACAACCTTACCGCAGGCGGCTCCGGGGGAAGCGCCCAGACCCTTTCCGGCGGGGGTAGCGGCCTTAAGAGCCTTTGCGTCAAACTGGGGATGAAGGAGGGTATCGAGGTTTCTGGGGTCGATCATTGCTACGGCCTCTTCCTCGGTTCTCATGCCCTCGTCCACAAGGTCACAAGCGATCTTGAGAGCGGCCTGAGCGGTTCTCTTGCCGTTACGGGTCTGGAGCATGTTGAGCTTTCCGTGTTCAACGGTGAACTCCATGTCCTGCATATCTCTGTAATGGTTCTCAAGGGTCTTGCAGACCTCTTTGAACTCTTTGAATGCTTCGGGGAATTTTTCCTCCATCTCGGAAATGTGCATGGGAGTACGAACACCGGCCACAACATCCTCGCCCTGAGCATTGGTGAGGAATTCGCCGAACAGACCCTTTTCGCCGGTGGCGGGGTCACGGGTAAATGCAACGCCGGTTCCGCAGTCGTCGCCCATGTTACCGAAGGCCATGGACTGAACGTTAACGGCAGTACCCCAGGAATAGGGAATGTCGTTGTCGCGGCGGTAAACGTTTGCGCGGGGGTTGTCCCAGGAACGGAAAACAGCCTTGATGGCTCCCATAAGCTGTTCCTTAGGATCGGAGGGGAAGTCTTGGCCGATCTTGGCCTTATACTCGGCCTTGAACTGTCCGGCAAGTTCCTTAAGGTCGTCGGCATCCAGCTCAACATCCAAGGTAACGCCCTTCTTAGCCTTCATTTTGTCGATGAGTTCCTCAAAGTATTTCTTACCGACTTCCATAACAACATCGGAATACATCTGGATAAATCTTCTGTAACAGTCCCAAGCCCATCTGGGGTTATTGGATTTTTTAGCTATAACATCAACAACCTGCTCGTTAAGGCCGAGGTTAAGGATGGTGTCCATCATACCGGGCATGGATGCTCTTGCGCCAGAACGAACGGAAACGAGAAGCGGGTTTTCAAGGTCGCCGAATTTTTTGCCGGTGATGTCTTCCATCTTTGCGATGTATTCCATGATCTCAGCCTGAATTTCGGGGTTGATAACCTTGCCGTCTTCATAATACTGCGTGCAAGCCTCTGTGGAAATGGTAAAGCCCTGGGGAACGGGAAGTCCGAGGTTGGTCATCTCTGCGAGGTTGGCACCTTTACCGCCGAGAAGTTCTCTCATTGTTCCGTTACCTTCGGTAAAAAGATAAACGTATTTTTTACCCATTTAGTTTATTCCTCCTAATATTTCGGGTGTTTTCATATTTAACATATGGATTATATCATATATATACTTCAAAAACAAGACATTTCTCCTCTTTTTAGTTTTTTTGTAACAAAAATTCTTTATACTCGGTCATTTTTCGCGAACACGCACTCCGATATTTACTTTTTCCCCGAAAGCGAAAAGTAATTGCGCGACAGGAAGAAAAAGTCAACAAATTTCAAAAAAATATCAAAATTATCGGCGTGGGTATTTACAAAACGTGATTTTTGTTAGATAATATATATAGTATTATTACGGAGATATAGATATGGATTATATAATAGTCGGACTTGGAAATCCCGGAAAAGAATATGAAAAAACGAGGCACAATGCGGGCAGGATAGCCATTGACCGCATTGCGGAAAAGTACGGGATAAAGATAAACAAAATCAAGTTCAAGGGACTTTACGGTCAAACGGACATTGCCGGTAAAAAAGTGCTTTTGTTAAAGCCCGAAACATATATGAATCTTTCGGGAATATCCGTTTCGGAAGCGGCGGATTTCTATAAAGTTCCCGCCGAACATATCATTGTATTATGCGACGATATATCGCTTCCGACAGCAAAACTGCGCATAAGACGCGAGGGCAGCGCGGGAGGTCACAACGGGCTGAAAAGTATTATAAATATGCTCGAAACGAAGACTTTCCCGAGAATTAAAATAGGCGTTGCCGACCGTCCCGACAAAAACGAAGATCTTGCGGATTGGGTCTGCGGAAACTTTTCGAAAGAAGAAATGACGGCGATAGAGTCGAGACTTGACGATATATGCGAAGCGTGTGAAACAATAATCGGAGACGGTATCGACGGCGCAATGGCAAAATTCAATCAGAGGACCTAAAATGGACAAACGGCTCGAATGCCTTGCGGGGCTCGAACAATTTCAGAAAATACAGCGTGCGGCGGAGGAGAGCAAGACCTGCGCCGTTTTCGGCGTGAGCGAACAAAAACCGTATTTCACGGCGCTTATATCCGAACTGACAAAGAAAAAACTGTTCATTGTCGTTCCGAGCGAAGGCGACGTTGTGAAAACGCAGGCGGTCATGAACCGACTTGCGGGGAAATCGCTTTCGTTCCCGACAAAAGATTATAACTTCCGAACGGTCGAATCTGTTTCGAGATTTGACGAAAACAGACGAATAGAAACGGTTGCGGCGATACGCAAAAAAGAGTTTTCGTCGGTTGTCATACCTGCGGAAGCACTCTGCACGCTTGTTATGCCGCCCGAAGATTACAGAGAAATGACGATACGTCCCGCCGATACGGTCGAGTTTGACAAAATGGCGGACATCCTCGTTTCTTTCGGATATGAAAGATTCAACAATGTAACGGGACAGGGGCAGTTCAGCATAAGAGGCGGAATCGTGGATATTTTTCCGCCGTCCGAAGCACAGCCTTACAGAATAGAATTTTGGGACAACGACGTTGATACGGTGTCGCTGTTCGACGTCAATACACAGCGCAGAACAGAGCCTGTTGACGGTGTTAGGATAACTCCCGCAAAAGAATACCGTGCGGAAATCGCCGAAAAACTGCTTGAAGCAATAACCCCGTTTGAGGGTAACGAATATGCGGACGAAGATGCGGAAAAATTACGCGGCGGCATTCTTCCGAAGCATGACCGCTGGCTGCCCGCCTGCTACGGAAAAGCCGCGAATATTCTTGATTATGCGGACAAAGACACGACCGTTGTATTTTTTGAATACAACGCCTGCATGGAAGCGGTCGATGGCTTTGCTTCAAGGCTGAAAGAAGACATAAAAACGCTTTCGGAAGAGGGCTACCCGTTCCTGAATGCGCCGTATTGCTTCGACGAAGAAAGAATAGTTTCAAAATTATCCTCCCCCATTGTGTTCGAAACGCTTCCGAGGTCATTGAACGACTTAAAACTTGACGAACTTGCGGAAATAAAACTGTTTCCGACAGCGGTATCAAACACAGCATCGTTGCAAGAAGACGTTCTGAATTATCTCGACGGGAAATATAAAGTTTTCATCGTTGCGGCAAACGAGGAGCACGCAAAAGAACTGAAAAAAGAGTTCGGGAACGATGAAAACCTCGATATTTCGACGGGAGACTTGCCTTGGGGCTTCATTTGTCCCGAACAAAAGACCGCGGTTTTCAGTTTCGGGCAGAAAAAACAACTTAAAAAGCCGCCGAAATCACGATTCAAGCGCGGCGAAGCGATAAAGAACTTTTCCGATATAAATGTCGGAGATTATGTTGTTCACGTCAATTACGGCATAGGCGTTTACGACGGAATACACAAGGTCGAATCGGGCGGCATCATCAACGACTATATACGCCTGAAATTTGCGGGAACGGACGTTCTCTATTTTCCGTGTTCGCAGCTTGACCAGATATCAAAGTACACGGTCGGAGACAGCGGCGTCAAAGTCAAACTGAACAAACTCGGCGGCAACGACTGGCAAAGAACAAAGGCAAAAGTAAAACATTCCGTCAAAGACCTTGCCAAAGAACTCATTGCACTTTACGACGTGCGCAGAAAAATCAAAGGGCACGCATTTTCGCCCGATACGGAATTGCAGAAAGATTTTGAAGCGATGTTCGAGTTTGAGGAGACGGAAGACCAAACAAGAAGCATTGCGGAAATCAAAAAGGATATGGAATCCGACGTGCCGATGGACAGACTTCTTTGCGGAGACGTCGGGTTCGGGAAGACGGAAGTTGCGATAAGAGCAATTTTCAAGTGCGTATGCGACAACTATCAGGTGGCGTTTTTGGCGCCGACAACGATACTTGCATATCAGCACTATCAGACGCTCATCAAAAGGCTCGGCGATTATCCCGTCAGCGTGGAACTGCTTTCACGTTTCAGAACGCCGACGCAGCAGAAAAAAATTCTTGAAGGCGTCAAAAAAGGCAAGGTCGAGATACTTGTCGGAACGCACAGAATGCTTCAAAAGGACGTGCGGTTCAAAAAACTCGGGCTTATAGTTGTTGACGAAGAGCAGAGGTTCGGCGTTGCACACAAGGAACATCTGAAAGAGATGTCAAAGAGCGCCGATGTGCTGACGCTTTCGGCAACTCCGATTCCGAGGACGCTCAATATGTCAATGTCGGGCATACGCGACATTTCCGTGCTGACGGAAGCGCCGCATAACAGATACCCTGTCACCACCTATGTTGCGGAGTACGACATAGGCATAATCGTTGATGCGATAAAGCGTGAAGTTGCGCGCGGCGGACAATGTTTTTATCTGCACAACCGCATTGACACGATATATAAAGCGGCAAATCTCCTTTACGAAAAAACAGGGTTCCGCATACAGGTAGCGCACGGAAAGATGTCGCAGGAGGACCTTTCCGAAATATGGACGGCGCTTGTAAACGGCGATATCGACGTTTTGGTATGCACGACAATAATTGAGACGGGCGTTGACGTGCCGAACTGCAACACGCTTATAATCGAAGACGCAGACAGGCTCGGACTTGCGCAGTTGCATCAGATAAGGGGTCGCGTCGGCAGAAGCGACAGAAGAGCATATGCGTATTTCACGTTCAGAAAAGGCAAAACGCTTTCCACGGACGCATACAAACGACTGATGACCATCAGGGAGTTCACGGAATTCGGTTCGGGACTGAAAATTGCAATGCGCGACCTTGAAATACGCGGTGCGGGCAATGTGCTCGGAGCGGAACAGAGCGGACACATGATGACGGTCGGCTTTGATATGTATATGAAACTGCTTGAAGACGCGGTGGCGGAAGAACGCGGCGAAACGGTAACGGCAAGCGACTGCGCCGTTGACATCAAGGTCAACGCATATATTCCCGACACATATATCCGAGATATGGAAACGCGTGTTGAAATATACAAGTTGATAGCGGGGATGGCGACGGACGAAGACGAGAGCGACATAGTGGACGAACTTATCGACCGATTCGGAGAACCACCGAAAGAAGTCATGACACTTATCGCCATATCAAAGATAAGAATGCTCGGCATACGCTGCGGCGCGTCGAGACTCGAGCAAAAGGACAACACCGTTATCATATACCTTGACGCGCAGCCCGATTGGGACGCTGTTTCGGAAGTCTCGGCGGCATTTCCGAAAAGAGTTTTCTATACCCCCGCGCAAAAGCCGTATTTCACTTTGAAAACCGCAGAACCGATAAAAGATGTGCAACAATTCTTAGTAAAATTATCGCTTCCGGTAGACAAAAAAGGCGAAGAGTGATATAATTAAAGATATAAATATATTTCACGGAGGACAAAATGAAATTCAAAAGGATAGTATCCGTGCTTCTTGTTCTCGCATCCGCGTTGGCAGTTGCGACCTCGTGCAAAAAAGAAGACCCGGAACCGGATCTCATATCGTTCAATATCAGTACATCGTCAACGGAAACGACCAATGAACTCCGTGCAGATGACGGCAGCGTTATAATGACGGCGGAAGAACTCAAATCGGCATTCAACTTCTTCTCGCAGTATTTGAGAGATTACTATTACAATCAATATCTGATCTATTCAAGTTATTATTCAATCAAGGATTTCTCTACGTTCCTTTCATCGACTGCGTCAAGTTCAAGCACAATGACATTTGAAGCGGTTATGAGACAGGACGCAACAGATAGGTTTACAAGTTACATTACCTGCAAAAAAGAGTTCGTTGATCTCGGATTGTCTTTTACGGATGAAGAACTAAAGAAGATAGACGAAGATCACAACGACAGAGTCGCACAACTGAACAAAAACGACAGTTCGACAGTATCGTCCGCCTGCCAAAAACTCGGAATAACGCAGGATCAGTTCAAAGATTATATCACCGTTACAAGTTACAGAAGAGATAAGATAGCCGATTACTACTACGGGGAAAAAGGCAAAGAGCCGATAACGGAAGAAGATCTGAAAAACAACTACGATAAAAATTATACCAGAATTAAAGCTATAATTTTGGCAACGACCGACGATGACGGAAAAACGCTTACGGACGACAAGTTGCAGGCAGTCAAAGACAAAGTGGCAAAAATCGAAGCGCAGGCAAAAAAGAAAGGCGCCGACTTTGAAAAACTTTTGGATGAGTATTCGGAAAATGCTTACGATATTTCAAAAATCACAGGAGACGACAACATAAAAACAGCAAAAGAATATAACGCGCATTTCAGAGACATCGGATTTCTGTACAACGAAAACGGCTATGAACAGATTTTCTACAAATCACAATCCATTGCGGTTCCGAGCGAAATAATGGACGCGGCAGAGAGCATGAAAGTCGGAGATGTTACTACCGTAACCGTCAGCAGCGGCGGTATCTGGATAATCAAGAAATACGACATCAACGAAAAAGAAAGTTTTTATACGGATGTTAAGGAAGATATTCGCGCAAATATGACAAACACAAAGTTCAACACACTTCTCAAACAATGGGAAACGGAACTCAGTTACTCGTTCAACAACACGGTAAAAGACAAGTATCTTGACCCCAACGCGAGAGATTCTGTTTTCGTTTCTAAATAATTAAAAAGAGGGAATGTAAAAACTCGTATTTTTACATTCCCTTTATATTATTTTTCGGGTAGGCTGAGCGTTAAACATATGCTCAACACTGCAACAAAAGCAAAATCCCGAACGCATTTGCATTCGGGATTTTTGGAGCTGATGATCGGAGTCGAACCGACGACCTCATCCTTACCAAGGATGCACTCTACCTACTGAGCTACATCAGCGTTACCTTGAATATTATACATTATAAAAGGGATTTTGTCAATAGCAAAATGTGAAAAAAAACCGATAAAACTCCCATGTCAAAAATTTATTTTTGAAATCAATTGAAACGGAGGATATACAGATGAGAATTCTTATGCTGAACGGAAGTCCCCGCCCGAACGGGAACACATTTCTCGCACTTTCCGAGATAGGAAAACAACTGAAAGAAGAGGGCATCGACTACGAAATATTTCAGATAGGAGGAGCGCCGATAAGAGACTGTCTGGGTTGCGGAAAATGCACCGAAAACGGATGTGTGTTCACCGATGACAGAGTCAATGAGTTCATTGCGAAAGCAAAAGACGCGGACGGCTTTGTTTTCGGCACGCCCGTTTATTATGCGCATCCGAGCGGACGTATACTTTCGTTCCTTGACAGAGCGTTTTACAGCGGCAGCGGAGCGTTCAGATTCAAGCCCGGAGCCGCTGTTGCGGTTGCCAGACGAGGAGGAACGACCGCCTCGTTCGACTGTCTGAACAAATACTTCGGAATCTCGCAGATGCCCGTTATCGGTTCAACCTATTGGAACAACGTTCACGGAGCGGCTCCGGGAGAAGCCGCATTTGACGCGGAAGGATTGCAGACTATGAGAAATCTTGCAAGAAACCTTGCGTGGATGCTCAAATGCTTTGAAGCGGGCAAAAAGAGCGGAATACCCCTTCCCGAAACGGAAAAAGGAAACAGAACGAATTTTATAAGATAACGAATATTTTTTGAAAGCTACTCAACATAAAATAAAACGCAGTCCGAGATGAACTGCGTTTTATTTATCTTCGCAAAGACCTTCGGGTCGTTTCTGCCAGCCGTTCGCTTCTTTACCCGCAAAAAGCGTATACCTTTTTGCCGTTTTCACGTTCAGAATACTAGTACTTCCGAACCATGTGCCGTCCGCAAAATACGGTCTGTGATGTTTTTCGGCAAGTTTTTGCGCATCTTCGTCCGAATCTGCGTAAACGACGTAACGTGACGACATATTCTGACCGAAACACTCGATTTCATATCTTGTCATGTCTTTCACTTCCCTTTCTTGTCTGATATTTTAGCACAGCGGAAAGAGTTTGTCAATATTGGGAGACAAAAAATATCGGGGTTCCTTCCTCACGAAGCAACCCCGAATTTTTATTTCGGAACAGTTTATCAGTCTACAAGAGAAATGATAGCCATTTCCGCAGCGTCTCCGCGGCGGGGACCCATCTTAACTATTCTCGTATAACCGCCGTTTCTGTCGGCATATTTGGGAGCGATCTCGGTGAACAGTTTGTTCACAACATCCTCCTTGGTTATAAACGCCATAGCCTGTCTCTTTGCGTGCAATGTATTATCTTTTCCGAGGGTTATCATTTTTTCTGCAAGGGAGCGAACTTCCTTTGCTCTTGTTGCGGTCGTTTCAATAGAGCCGTTTTCAAGCAGATAAGTTACCATACCGCGAAGCATGGACATTCTGTGATCGGCAGTTCTACCTAATTTTCTCATACGACAGCAGCCTCCTTTCTTACTCTTTGTCTATCGCGAACGAAAGTCCGTATTCCGCAAGTTTGGAAATAACTTCTTCAAGTGATTTCTTTCCGAGGTTACGAACTCTCATCATCTCTTCGGGTGACTTGTTTACAAGGTCGCCAACGGTGTTTATGCCGGCTCTTTTAAGGCAGTTGAAAGAACGGACAGAAAACTCAAGTTCTTCGATTGTCTTGTTGAGAATCGCTTCCTTGTCCTTGCTGTCATTATCTTTCCAGACTTCCGCAGTAACGTCCGTATCTTCCGCAAGGTCGATGAACAGAGCAAGGTGCTCGCTCATTATCTTTGCGGAGAGGGAGACTGCTGTCTTCGCGGAAACCGTGCCGTTAGTCCAAACTTCAAGAGTCAGTTTGTCATAATCCGTTATCTGACCGACACGAGTGTTCTGTATCGTGTAATTGACCTTAGTTACGGGGGAATGAGAGGAGTCCATAACGATAAGACCTATCGGGGAATCGGCAGCCTTGTTTCTTTCGGAAGGAACAAAGCCTCTGCCGAGACCGATGGTTATTTCCATATAAAGTCTCGCACCCTTGCCCAACGTCGCAATGTGTAATTCGGGATTAAGTATTTCTATATCGGAATCGCCCTTAATATCAGCGGCGGTCACTTCATAGGTATCCTCGGTAACTTCTCCGATGTCGATATAAGCGAACTTGGAGCAGTTGCCGTGGAGTTTTGCAATGACGCCCTTCATGTTGAGAACGATTTCCGCAACATCCTCGGTAACACCGGGGATTGTGGAAAACTCGTGCTGAACGCCGTCGATTTTGATGGACGTAACCGCAGCGCCCTGAAGAGAAGAAAGAAGAATCCTTCTCAAAGAGTTGCCGAGAGTTATTCCGTAACCTCTTTCAAGAGGCTCAACGACGAATTTACCGTAAGTGCCGTCTTCGCTGCAATCTAAGGCTTCTATTTTAGGCTTTTCTATTTCTATCATATAAATACCCTTTCTAAACGCTCAGCGTTTTCTTTGTTAATCCGACGGGATCGCCCCGCAAGGCAAACCCGACGGTCTGCGAGGGTTCGGAAGTTCCGAAGAGCGCACTCTTCAAAAGAACTACCATATACTTTATACATAAAATATATAAGCGAACCTTATTATTTGGAGTACAGCTCGACGATAAGGTGAACTTCGATGGGAAGGTCGATATCTTCAACCGTCGGAAGTGCAACTATCTTTCCTTTTACGTTTTCGGAGTCCTTTTCGATCCATTTAACAACGGGCTTCGCGGAGTTTGCCTCGAGAACGCCCTTGATCTTATCGGAATCTTTGGACTTGTCGGTCATGGCAACAACGTCGCCCTCTTTAACAAGGTCTTCCATCTTGGCGTTGGGGTCATGGCTCATCTCGCTGAGCTTGACGATACCAGTGTGCTTGGAACCATCAATACCGACGACACATTCCGTCGGGGAAACGCTGATGACCTTGGCTTTTACGATCTTACCTGCGTACAGGGGCTTTGCTTCGGATGCAGCGAGCATCTCCTCAAAGCTCATGTCGTCACGGATTTCTTCACTCATACAGTTAAGTACCTCCTCAATTATAGACGAAGGCGTTGAAGCCCCAGCTGTTACGCCCACGATCCTGGCACCGTTAAGCCAATCTTTGTCGAGTTCATCAGCTGTCTCCACATTGATAGCTTTGGTATGCCGGGCCGCGACCTGCAACAGCTTTTGGGTATTGGAAGAATGATGACCACCAATGACGACCATATGATCGCATTTTTGGCTGAGGTCTTCCGCTTCCTGTTGCCTCGCCCACGTTGCATTACATATTGTATCAAATATTTTGGCATTTGTACACTGGTTTTTCAAAAATTCCTTGCAAGTTTCCCAGCTTTGGACATTGAAAGTGGTTTGCGCTACCGCAAAAATAGATTTTTGTTGTGTGAGTTCCGGCAGCAGTTTTTCCAGCTCTACCAAGTTGGCAAACACTTCCACTTTTCCCGTAGTATGGCCCACAATTCCCTGTACTTCGGGGTGTTTGGCATCGCCTGCCACCAGCAGCATGGCGCCCTCCGCACCGGCCCGCGCAGCAATTTTATGGATTTTTGTAACAAACGGGCAGGTGGCATCATGATACGCCAGGCGGCGTGTTGATATTTTATCATACACACTCTGCCCAACGCCGTGGCTGCGGATGACAACCTCGCAGCCGTCCGGCACATCGTCCACACTGTCACAGGTAATGGCACCTTTGCTTTCCAGATCCTCCACCACCTGCGGGTTATGGATCAGCGGGCCAAGGGTTGCCACCGGGCGGCCCTGCTCCAGCAATTCATAAGTCAGCTTGACCGCGCGGTTTACCCCAAAGCAGAACCCTGCGGTTTTTGCAAGAATAATTTGCATGGTTATTTCTCCCTGTATCGCGTTTTAGAAGTGATTTTCTTTGTACAGGCGTTCCAGTTCGGTTTTCAGGCGGGTGCGCAGGGCACGCAGCTTGGGTACCGAGCGGCGCGGGTCCTCTACCTTCATCTCCTCTGCCGGGATGGGGGTGCCAAAGCAGATGCGGATGCGGCAGAACATGTGCATGCGCTTATCCGGCGTATCGTAAATAATGCGGCAGGGCACCATGTCGGCATCGGCGTTGCCGGCAATCAGGAAAGCACCGCTTTTTAAGGTCAGCAGTTCGCCGGTCTTGCTGCGGGTTCCTTCAGGGAAGATCAGGATCGGCGTGCCGTTTTTGCATTCGTCTGTCACTTTATTAACGGTGTCCATATCGCCCTTGCCGCGGTCAATGGGCACCGCGCCCATGCAGCTCAAAAACCAGCCGATCAGCGGATTTTTGAACAGCTCCTGCTTGGCCAGGATGGTATAGCGCTTCCAGCTGAACACCGCTTCCAGAATATAGACCGGGTCCAGGTCCGAAAGGTGGTTGGATGCGATAACATGGGCGCGCCCGCGGGGGATGTTCTCTTTGCCGACCACCTCAATGCGCCACAAAATATGCAGCAGCGGCCAGACGATCGGCAGCAGGATCCAATAAAGCAGCATAGTTTTCCACCATTTCTTAGTAATTGGTTAAATGTTTGTTGTTCTGTGTTTTTGGGTACGTTGAGCCGTCAGGTTATTTGCCCCGTGTATTGTCGGAAGAGATTACCTACATTTTTCCAGGTGCAACGCTCTCCCCTGCTCGCAGCGCGGCTTTTATTTTGCGCGGTCCTGAATGACTTTTTTCAGGGCTTCAAAGCTCTGGTCAAAGTTCA
>ERZ827524.2706-NODE-2706-length-11889-cov-2.874176_pt1 | contig 11889 bp, 10 predicted proteins | sample MGYA00519702_ERZ827524 | MGnify/ENA primary metagenome ERZ827524 (study PRJEB31778, sample SAMEA3449341) | human gut metagenome | biome: human gut; feature: human-associated habitat; material: faeces | place: United Kingdom | collected 2010/2012 ...
AACCCCGAACGACTGGCAACGGTTGCGTATAGCTTCATACGCTCTTTATTTAGATACGTTCAAAATTAGATATTATACCCGACAATAGCAAATGATTTATTTTAAAATATCTGTATTGCTATTTTTATTGCCTTATTAATAACTTTCACTTCATATAGAAGGTGATTCTTAATCATCTTTATAATTCGGAAAATATCTGCAAGGCTTGTTTTTTGTTTTGGCTTTTTGTACGTTTGTGCATTGTATAATATAAACACATTATTATTAATTAGAAGTAGTATTTGGTATGATTAAAAGAAAATGGAAAGTTAGCCTTAATTTAGTAATTTTATTAATAGGCTTTGTATGTGTTTTGGGGGCTTGTTCTTCATCAAATGAGGACAAAGCTAAAAGGGCCGTAAAAGATTACTTGAAAGAAAATCTGGACAATTTTAAAAGTTATGAACCTGTATTTTGGGGAAATCTAAGGGAATTTTCTATCGATAGTATTAAACAAAATGATTCTTATTATCAGGAACATTTACATTCTGCAAATGAAGCATTAAAACGAAGTAAGGAATTACTAATTATTATTGATTCATATAAAAGTAAAAAAGATACTATTTCAATAGAATATGCAGAAATTGTGGCACAAATAGAAGGGTGTAGGGCCAGATATGAATCAGAGCAGGAAAAATTATCTAATTATTTGAAAACTGCATATCCTGACCATAGTTGCTGGGTTATAGACCACAAATATAGAGCTTCTAATAATATTGGAGCTTTAATATTGAATGAGGAGACTTTTTATATAACTAAAGATTGTTCTAGCGTAATAAATACTTCCGGGACTATCCATTAGATTGTGTAAATAGAAAACTTCAGGATTCAGGTTTTATACTTGAATCCTGAAGTTTTCAAATATGGTGATAAATTGGTTAAAAATCAAGGCCCAATTCCAAATTGGTTGATACCATTTCTTTTCAATTTCTGTAATAGCCAGATAAACAGACTTTTTCAGTGCATCATCATTTGGGAATGATAGCTTGTTTTTAGTGTACTTTCTAATTTTCCCATTCAGATTTTCAATAAGATTGGTTATCCTTTCTTGATAGCAGGGGATTTTACACGTAATAGGCTAATGTCGTTTTCATCAAAACGAAGTATAGTGTCGCACAACACTACATTACAAATGTACAAACTTTATATGAATGTACCTTCATTTTGACTACTTTTTTATATCCTTTACGATCAGTGTATAAGAGGATGATTTTGCTTTACCAATATAGGATTTTATTTGCTTAATATATCCTATAACAGTTCTCCCTCTGTTATTCAAAGATACCAACCCCAGCAAATCATCTGGCGAGTTTATATCACTTGTCTCTACTTCTACCTCTGATACCGTAAATAATCTTTCAGGGATTGAGAAGTCATCCGTTTCCTTTACTCCGTCTATAGCAACATCACTATTTCCGTCAGAAGATGTAAACTTAAGCATTCCAGTACAAGATCCTATATATTTTTTGTTCGCCTCTAGCATAAAACGTGGCGAATATTGAAAATTAAACATAGTCTCAGGACTTAGCAACCCGGAAAGCTGGGAAGGTGTATATGCCCTATACAATTTGAGATTCACCCCGTCTTGATCGCAACTTACAAAGAATACATCATTATCACTGTCGTTATCCGTAGTATCCTCGCCTCTTTTCTGAACCAGAAACTCTATTCCGTAGGCATCTGCCCTATACGGACTTATCAGAGACAAGGTATTGTCCCGCAAGTTAAGCCCGGTAGAAAATTCATTGGTAAACCGGAACTCATCACGGCCGTTAACACTGTCATAATCTTCTTTATCATAACCAACCTTTACAGAAGAATATATTAAAGAGTCATTCACGGAGAACTCATAATCGTTTATTTCTGTTCCTAAATCTTTAACTACCGTTGAAGTGAACAGTTTATCACGATGCATGAAGGTCACAGTGTTTTCATTTATAACAGGTACATAACCAAACTCGGCCTCCATCCAATCGCAGAATTTTTTATAAGAAGTATATAATTTTGCATTCGGAAGGCCACGGGCGCTTTCCGCCGCCATGATATAGGAAGTAGAAAGCCTATCCATGCTCATACGAGGATCATAATCATCAATAAGTCCGGAATACGTTTCGGTACTATCGGTCATGCTATCCAGCAATTTTCCAAGAACTGTAATAGGCGAGATTACATCTATGTTTACAGTGTTAATTCTAGACATAAAGCTTATTCCCAATGAAAAGTTAGGGAAAACTACGTCAACTACATTTTTGGTAAAAGAACCTTCTGAGATAGGAGCTCCGAAAGTCAACTCCATCATGAAATAGACCTTTTGTCCCTTTATCAAATCAATTGGTATAATTTCATTGATATATTTGTAAAATCCGTCACTATAATGCGACCACACGTCTTCGATAGCCCCACCAGAGTCTTTCTTGAATATCCGGAGTTTGATATTCTTAACTATTCCCTCATATATGTGCACATAATAGTCTGTTGTGAAATTAAAATCAATATGCACATCCGCCAAAGCTTCGGCAAAAGGTACCCCTTCCTCCAAACTACTTTCGGTAAATTGGGCGTCGCTAAAAATTATAGGGGAATCCAAAGAAGGAAGTTCACTGTTGCTCAATTTATATATAGGGATTGTATATGCATAAGTTCCACCGAAAACCTTTGTTATGTTAACATACTGAACACCGTCCGATTCATAAGTATTCCCTCCTAATACATATTTAGCCTCATATTGAAACTTCAAGCCATCATAATTCAAACTTCTGGTATAAAGATCGGCTACCGGATATTCATACAGAATATTCCTTTTTGCCTTGATGATAGCAGCGAGATTATCGTCAACCGCATTGATAGAGACAACCATACCGTCTTCCGAATAAGTTCCAAAATCCAATGTGCAATGAAATATCTTATCCCAATTCCAGCTATTATTCCGTAGATAAAATACTATTGCTGCCTTTGCTGATAGATAATGTTGTTCAAACTCCTCCTTTAAAAGCTCGTAGGAACGGTTGACAAATTCAAATTGTGTACTAAAAGACCGGATAACCCCGTCATAATTTGATCTTTTCTGTGAAATACCGAAATCATCCCAGTTCTTGAGATCGTCAGTTGCTTCATAAGATATTCCGTTTATTAATATCTGGCATCTAAACATAATTATTTTCTTTTACGATTATTCATTATTTTAATATCTTCACACATACGCTTTACCATGAAAGCATATTCCTTTGCACTAATCTCGTTCTTCCGGATTTGCATTCCAAAATGAGACATAACCATCACTCTTTCTCTTGCAAAGTAGTTTTTATCCATTTTTGAGCTATTTCCCGGCTTTTCCTTAGCATTTATTCGTTCAAGCATATATTTGCTCATAGAAAGGATAGAAGATGCTTTCTTGCGTATCTTTTCGTGTTCGGAGGGGAAATATGAAAATCCCAATTGGGAAAGAGCTTCTGCTGCATATGCCCAATCATTATTAGCAATCATGACTTCTACAATTTTCATGTATTCAATTTTTATGTGAAGGTTAATTATATTGTTTCTTTGGGACATTTCAGACAGAAAAGAGGCTCCTCCGATTATCTCTACATATTCGGTAATGAGCTTCTCCGATTGTTCGGACAGTTCTTTTTCAGAATGTTCTCCTTCGATGATAAGTTTACTCTTATCTCCTGTAAATACATCTATGAATGTATCCAATGAGATTTTGTCTAGGTCAGTGTATAGCATATTAATATCCTATTAAATAATTGTTTAAATATTTCTTTCAATTCTTTTCCAATCGGATAGATTAGTCCTTTTCTTTAGGTATCTGACTATTTTCTTTGTTTCTCCAGTTATATCCTCAAACTTTTGTTCTAATCTACCAACGTTATTATTTACATTTACTATTATCGGCTCTCCATTATCTCCGCTTCTCATTTGTCGATCAAGCATTAGAGCATCAGAATGTAAAGACATCTTGCGATAATCGACCAAATTAGGGATAACCTTCGCTCTTTTGGGGATATCTACCAAAGTGGGAACAGAAGGAGTAATATACGCACCATTATCAGTTTCAATAACCTCCTGCCTGCCTCCATCACCAACAATAGCCAATCCACCGGGATGATTATCAGTCCCCTTTGCGTATTTAGGTATCGGCTGCGCGGCAATTATAGCTACTTGGGCGGCTCCCATAGCTCCGATTACAGCCGCAAGAATAGGACCAGCGAAAGGTCCGGCCTCTGCCAAAGCCTTCATTATAGCCTGAGAGGTAGCAATAGTAGTCTGAATAATGGAATTAGCCTTTTGCCACTTGGCCTGCTTTTGTTCCAAGTCAGCTTTTTGCTTTTCCAGTTCATCGTGCTTCTGTTTGGTTCTAACTTCTGCCGCTCTCTTTCTCGATTCACCTTCTTCCTTAGTTATAACTCCGCTATTAACTAGATCTTCAATACGTTCTTTCTCTTCTTCCCCGGCTTCCTCGTTCTTTTCCTGTTGTTCTTCTATTTGCTCAATACGAACATCAAAGGCAGATGTCATAATAGAGGTTATTCCGTTCATAAGTTGGGCGGTAGCTTGAAGAATCATACTAGCTTTCTCGGTGGGATCAAGCTCTTCCCAGAATTTCCCAAAGTTGCTTACTCCGCTTTCTGTAAACTTGTTGATTATATCAGTGAAGGCACTAAAGATGTCAGCCGTGTCTCCTAATGAATCTTGCGCTACACTTTGCATATTTTGGAGGGCATTAGTAAATTCGGCAATGGCTTTGTCTTTTTCGTCAAATGTCCCTATATTCAAATTATCAAGTTGCGTTTTTAAATTATCTATTGCATCCTGCAATTCTTTCGCCCTCTCTGAATTGACATCTAGTTCTGCAAGCTCGGCTTCCGCTTGAGCAATCTGTAGCCGTATAGCTTCTTTTGAGTATTTGGCAGTGATAGCAAGGCTTTCTTTTTCATAGTTTTCTCTGCTCATTTTCCCTTCTTTATATTTCTTGTCAAGAATATTTTGCTCGTTTAAAGCACTGGTACTAAGATTGGAAATTTCCGCTTCTGCAAGGCGGTTGTTTTCATCTATGATTATTTGAGCCTTTTCTTTCTGGTATTGTTCCCCTAATAGCTTGATTCTGTCATAAAGATACTTTATTTGCTTGGGCGTTAAAGTGTCATCATTCATTATTTGGTCCTGAAGATCTTTAACCTGGCGTTCGTACTCAACCCATGCAATCTTTTTTTTCTTTTCAACCCCTTCTTCCTGTATGGAGATGGCAACATCTTGCGTACGTCGATACTCTTCTAGTTCGGCTTGTTGCTGCTTACGGTTTATATCTTCCAAGTTTTTGGCTTGTTGTTGCTCTAATGCTTTTATTTGATCGTTGATTGCCTGCTTTCCTTTGACTGTCAGATTGGATTCTGTTTTCAGTTGTTGCTTCAAATCTTCTATTCTACGTTGAAAAGATGCAGCTGTTTGTAGACGTTGACGGGTGAAGCCGTCTCCGATTAGTTGAACCTTCTCGTCTTCCGCCTTTCGAATAAGGGATTTTTCTTTATCTGCAATTTGCCTGTTTTCTTCTATTCTTTGATTTCTAATTCTTTCTTGCTCTGATTTCAGGTCCTTATTTTCCGTAACAAGTTCAACTCCAATTTGTATTTTTTCTTCTGTTTCATTTATTTTTTGCTGGAGTAACTCTTTTGCGTCTTGGACTTTCTTTTTGCTTATTTTCCCGTTTAAATTTAAATCAATAGACACTTCTTTATGTTCATCTCTTATAGCCTGATAAACTCTGTTTAACTGATCCTTATATTGTTCTAATTTGTCCTTGTTTTGATCTATATTGTGGACTTCTTCACTATAAAAGCCGAGTAATTTATTATTTCTAATGAGACGTTCTTTGTATATCTCATCTTCTAAAGTCCTTGTTTCAGAAAGTGATGCTTTTCGGGATTTAGCTATTTCTAGTTCTCTTTGAAGGCCTTTTATGTTTTCATCATTGACTTGTATTAAAGTGCGAGATTTATATTCGAGATATTCTCTATATTCTTTTTCGTATTCATTTAGACGTTTTTGGTTCTCGGAAGCGTCTGCCGTTCCTTTTGCGTATAATGCCAAAGCCCCTACAACAGTAACTAATGCCATCGCTAGAAGAACATAAGGATTTGCTTTAGCCACAAGGTTAAAAGCCGCTTGCGCAACTGTTGCAGCTTTGGTTACAATGATATTTTTCCCCTGGGCGGCAGTATTCAAATTTGTAGCTTTAACCAATGCAGCTTCTTGAATAGCGGCCACACCTTTCATCAAAGAGCTTTGCTTTTGTAATGCTGTCTGAATCCTGATAATCGAATTACTGATAACAAAAGCCGCTTGAAGGTCGGTTTGTATTTCTTCCAGTTCTTTATCCGACATTCCTAATAAGTGGGTGGCTCCGGTAGCTGCTCCCATACTTGACACAATGGCGTCTATTCCTTGTGATATTGCGTCGAATGTAAACGTATCACTTGCTCCTTTAGAAACAGAATCTTGTACATCCGCCATAGCGTCTTTCAGGGTCGAAGCTTTTTGAATCATTTCATCAATTTTTTGCTGAAGCTCTTTGCCGGATGCACTTTTTTGTTCTTCTGCTGTCAAGGCTCTATATTGCAATGTTAGAAGAGCTATCTCTTCGATCATGCTTCTATATTCGCTTCTTAGTCCCTTGGCGGCATTCTCGTATTGGCCCACCTTTCTTTGATGTTCTCCCATGGAAGATGATGCCTCTTTCAGATAGGTGTCAAGTTGTTGTATCTCGGTTGCCAGTTTGGTCCCGCCAGTGGATTTTGCCTCCTCGTCATTCATTTGTTTGTAGGCAATTTTCATCCTTTCAAGTTGAAGGGATAATTGCTGATAGCTTCCTTCCGATGATTGAATAGTCTTCTCTTCATTTACTAAGATTCTGTTAAGTTCCTGCTTAGACTGTTTCAATTCTCTTTCATGTGATACGAGTTCCAAACGTTGTTTACCCGCTTCGCTTGATGTAATCAACCCCTTCTTTTCTTTCTCTTCCAAATCTTTTTGAGAAGCGACAACAGCTTTTAGCTCTTTGTTTAGTTGATTTAGACGGACAATATTTTGCTGCCTAGTTCCTAGTATACTATCAGCTATCTTTAATGATTCTTGGTCTACCTGATAAGCTTCACGTTTAGCGATATTCGATTTTTCAATTTCGGAGGCTTCTTTGCTTATAAGAGAGGAACTTTGTTGACGGGTGGTGTTGGTAGCGGTTATTGCCTTTTTAAGATTGTCATTTGCGGCAGCCTCATCAAGAATAGCCTTAACCCGCTTTTGAACTTCTGCATTTAAATGTAGTAATACATTCTTCTGTTCTTCTTGTATTCTCTTTATCTTATCCTCCAGAGCATACACTTTTTCTATAGCGGCATAATAATCCTTGGCCTTGCTTATCAGTTCGCTGTACGGACCCGGTTTTATCTTTAGTCCTTCCGCCATAGCATCCCCAGCCTTTTTATAAGCCGCAAAAGTGCTGTCAAGTTCGGATTTTAGTCTTTCTAATTGCTCAAACGCCTTCTGATCGACTACATCAGTAATTTTTAATTCGTTCATATTAATTAAATTTAGTGCCCGGCTCCTTCACCGGGCAGGTTATAAAATGAGAAGTGGTTTGCTTTATTATAGCATTATTGCAAAAAGTTTTTGCCTTTGAAGATTTCTTTAGACACGTCTTTATTTATCTGCTTTAGCCCTTCTTTTTGGCATTCAATTAAAGTAGCTAAGGCTGACCTTATATCTTCTTTGAGCGTTTTCATCATTTCATCATAGAAAAACGTTTCGCCGGGGTGTTCCTTTTTCCATTTAGTAATATAATCCAGTTCTTCATCTGTTTTAAAGAAAGCTTCTAGCATCGCTATATTCAGTTTAAAACTTCTGATATACTCAAGGTGCAAATTATCGACATCGTTTAGATCCTCAATCATTAAAAGATTTATAATGGATTCTTTGATGTTTTTCTCCACTTTAAAGCTAACTTTGTAGCCTTCAAACAATGCTTCATAATATTCGTAGCATTCATCTTCTTTTATTTTATTCATAAATCCTATAGGTTTATTCCGGGCAGAGAATCAATAAAGCATCCCTGCCCGATATTGGTTATACAATCTTAGTGTCAGGAGATGTTATCTAATGTTTTCAGCATTTTTATAGCATCTTCCCGGAGAATCTCAATCAATCCCGCATCCGGGTGTTCATACATAATTGTCTTAGTCTTTAGCGGGATGGTGCGACGTAGGTGTTTTGCTAGCTCTTCCCCTTCAGCGTATGAAACAGGAATAAAATCTTTGTCGGTACAAAGCCCTAATCCAATGCCGACATCTTCTATTGTATAATTTTTAATGCTCATTGCCTGGTCTTGAATTTGTTAGTAATTATACAATCTTTGCCAGTGCGGAAATGAGTTTTTCCAGTTCTTCCCCTTCAATGGAAAAGCCGGGTTCCTCTCCGCTATCTTCCCTTACTTGTCTGGCTTCATCACTTTCATCAATGGTGATAACTGCGAGATTGGCCGGTGTTTCGTCCGGGTTTATTCCTCTGTATACCGTGATTTTTTCCACGAAAGATTCGGCTTTAAGGTCTATTCCAGATTTTGGCAGTTCTTCATTACCTAATTTTAGCAACTGAATTCCCAATTTACGGGTTTCTTCCGCATTTAGGTGTACGGTGTTCTCTTCCGTTACGGATCCCCCGTTTACTGTTTTAGTGATAAGGACTTCGTTGTTATCACCTCTTCTCACGTAAAGATGTTTTTCACTGTCTTTTCTTACTCCGAAAAATGTTTCTTGTTTCATGATTTTAAAAATTAAATTGGTTAATAATTTATTTAGTTGAGCAATACTCTATTAATTGCCTTTATTCGGCATAATCTTTGCGTTTAAGCAATTTTCTCCGCAAAGATGAATATCTTATTATCCCGCAAAAGTAAATAGCTTAAATCGCCTTATTTGAATTGAATATATTTTATCTGTCAAATTTCGGTAGTTCATTCTTTTCTTACTTCACATTCAAAACCTAGGTTTCTTAATTCATTCATCCGGTATTCTTCCGGTCTTTTCACTTCGATAAACGACGCTTTCCCGTTTTTTAGGCATAGCAGATCAGGAATACCCGGTTTATTTGTGAGAATCAATTTAACCACATAATAACCTTCTGCCTCTAACCGTTTGATGATGCGAGCCTGTATTTTACTTTCTAGTTCTGCCATAGTACGAAAGTGTAAAGTCTTGCTTTCCGTGTACTGCTTCCAGTATCTTGCTTTCAATCCCGCAGTCAGAGCACAGAAAGTAAACATCTGCCGGGCTGGTGCGCTCTTTTGAAACTAGGCGGTTTTTGCCTTGCTCGTATGATAGATAACTAAATTCGAGATTAAAGAAAATCAAAGCATCCGCTGTATCAAGTCTCACACCTTCACGTGCCCGGCGAACTTGCGATATGAAGACTTTATTTGATGAGGCTTGAAACTCTTCCGGGCTATCCGTCCAGTTCGGGAAGACAGACTGTAATAACTCCGCTTCGGATTGGTACACGTAAAACAATGCAATTTTCCGGTATTTAAAATAGCTCTTCACAAAATCCGCCTTACTGCTGTCAAATATCAAATGCTCGCCATTCTCGGAAATTACACTCCCGGAAGATAGTTGATGTAATTTAGTCAAAAGCTTTGCCGGTGAATCTCCTAGAACAGTATAGCCGTTGATGTCTACAACCAAATCGTTTTGTAATCTCCTGATATATTCTCCGGTCCTGTCTTTCATCTGTACCTGCAATATGTGCTCGTTGATATTCACCTCAAATCCCGCCTGTTCCTGGGAGTAAGAGATGAACAGGTTTCTAGTATCATTGTCTATCTTTGGTTTGTTGGCGCATGAGTAGTCGTTTATGAGATACCCGTTTACTCTCTTCTGCCGTGTGTATACGTACTCTTTCGCCCATTTATAGAAACTTTTATAGCTTTTCCACGGTGATTTGCTGCATACCCAGAATTGGTGATACAGCTGTGAGTAGCTTTCGGGTGAAGGTGTACCGGACAAATAAAGCACGGGCAAACCTTCGCAAATGGTCCTTATCTCCTGTGTACGCTTGCTTGGCTTGGGATATGCTCCCAGTGAATGGGCCTCATCAATTATCACAAGGTCGTACTTTCCTGTCACCTTGTGGCTGCTTTCAAAATTGACAACTTCCAGTTTGAAAGATGGTTGTAATGCGATATAGTCGTTTTTTACGCTGGGGATGGCTTTTAGCTTGGTGATGAATAAAACACTTTTTGCGTTGAATTTATCAGCGGCATATAAAGCCGTGAGCGTTTTCCCTGTCCGGCATTCCATCGATAGGTAGCAGCATCCGAAAGCTGTTAGTTTATTGGCCGCCTGGATAGCGATGTTATTTTGATATTCTCTTAGTTTCATAGATTTTTCTTTGTTTTATTGAACATGAATGAAGGAATATATTTCCCTATGTTTTCATTGATGATTTGCTGTCTTTTCCTGTACTTCTGTATTTTTTTACCGTAGAGTGTTATTTTCCCCCGGTATAATGGTTTCCCGTACTTCTTGCGAGGATCATCCAACTTGCCTAACTTGCGGAAGAATATATTTTGCTTATTTTCCATTTGGATGCTATAGACGTGATTAAATGCGTACCGGCTTGCTATAATATTCCCGTCTAAAAATAGTTTTCGACATTTGCGCCTTGTGCATGGACAAACAAAATACCACACATAGCCCTGTCCTAAATTACTGGGCTCTTTTCTTAACTCTATCTTCTCCTGTTTTTTCTTCCCATTATACTCCCATAGAAAGACGCATATTTGTTTCTCTAGCGAAAAAACGATAGTGTATTGTACTCCATTAGCAGTAAAACTTGCCGATCCTTCAGAAAGCCTGAACAGCTCTTTTAGGTCTGATAGTGCAATGTGCGGATTATGATCTATTATTGTTTTCATCTTTCTCAATCTACTAAATACTTAGACAATAAAACCAATGTTCATTAGAAAGGATTGTTTTCTGTATAACCTTGCGTATCGTAGTCGAATATCTTTGTAAGGGAACCGTCATGTTTGAATTTGACAGTTCCGACAGAACCGTTTCGATGTTTAGCTATAATCAATTCACCATAGTTGTAAATCTCATGCCCGGATGAATCCTTGACACTGATTCCGTAATATTCCGGACGATGAACGAATATAACCATGTCTGCATCCTGCTCAATGGCTCCCGATTCCCGGAGGTCTGCAAGAATAGGTTTTTTATCCTGTCGCTTGTCTACCTCCCGGTTGAGTTGTGACAGAAGGATAACAGGTACATTCAATTCTTTAGCGATAATCTTTGCTTCCCGGGACATCCGGGCTATTTCCTGTTCTCTGTTTCTTGTCCCATTTGAGCTTTCGGTTATCAGCTGTAGATAGTCTATTATCACCATCCCACAGTTATTTTGCTGATGATATGAACGACACATCGCACGGATGTAACTCATACCTATAGCCGCATTATCGTTTATTGTTATCGGTAAGCTGTATAAAGTTCCTCCTATTGCCTTATCTATTTGCAGTAGCTCATCTTGGCTTATATTTCCGGACCTTAATTTGCTGGGGTGTACATTGGATTCTGAAGCAATGAAACGTTCATACAGGCTGACAGAATCCATTTCTAAAGAGAAAATGACTACCGGAATACCTTGTATAGCTGCTGACTTTCCAAAATGTAGAGATACAGCAGTTTTCCCCATGGCCGGACGTGCAGCCAATACTATCAACTCGCCACCATGCCAACCGGAATTCATATCGTTAAGGTCCTGTAATCCGGTTGTTATCCCTGTCTGCTGCCCGCTGCT
>ERZ827524.2709-NODE-2709-length-11878-cov-6.688911_pt1 | contig 11878 bp, 9 predicted proteins | sample MGYA00519702_ERZ827524 | MGnify/ENA primary metagenome ERZ827524 (study PRJEB31778, sample SAMEA3449341) | human gut metagenome | biome: human gut; feature: human-associated habitat; material: faeces | place: United Kingdom | collected 2010/2012 ...
TGAAGCCGGTGTACATCATCGTGGCGTTCACCGCCATCATGAACATGTTTTTCACCACCGGTACGCCGGTGGCGGACGTGTGGCTGCTGCGCCACATCACCTGGCAGGGTATTATCTCCGCCGTGCAGATGGTGCTGCGCATCGTGATGCTCATTATGGGCACGTTCCTCATGACCTATACCACCAGCCCCATCGCCCTCACCGACGGACTGGAGAGCCTGCTGAACCCCCTGAAGAAGCTGCGCTTTCCGGTACACGAGCTGGCCATGATGATGTCCATCGCCCTGCGGTTCATCCCCACGCTCATTGAGGAGACGGATAAGATCATGTCCGCCCAGAAGGCCCGCGGCGCGGACTTTGAGACGGGCAATGTGTTCCAGCGGGCCAAGGCACTGGTGCCCATTCTGGTGCCCCTGTTCATCAGCGCGTTCCGCCGCGCCGACGAGCTGGCAACCGCCATGGAGTGCCGCTGCTATCACGGCGGCGAGGGCCGTACCAAGCTCTCCGAGCTGCACTATCAGACGCGCGACTGGGTCGCGTATCTCACCGGCGCGGCGCTGCTCGCCGTGATGATCGTGCTGCGGCACTTCGGACTGTAAAAAGGAAGGAAGCTATGCGTAATATTGCCCTGACGCTCCAATATCTCGGCACGGCCTACCACGGCTGGCAGGTGCAGAAGACGGTCACGACCGTCGGCCAGACGCTGGAAGAGGCGGCGGCGGCCGTCGTCGGCCATCCGGTGCATATGACCGGCTGCGGCCGCACGGACGCCGGCGTCCATGCGCGGGTGTACGTCGCCAATTTCCGGACCACCGCGCGCATTCCCTGTGACCGGCTGCCGTACGCGCTCAATACGCACCTGCCCGAGGATATCGTCGTCACGAACGCCATGGAGGTCCATGACGACTTCAACGCCATCGGCTCCTGCGTCAGGAAGGAATATACCTATCTCATCTATAACTCCGGGATCCGCGACCCGTTTTATGTCAACCGCGCGTGGTTCTATCCCAAGCACCTCGACGAGACCGTCATGCAGCGTGCGGCCGACTGCTTTGTCGGTACGCACGATTTTGCGGCCGTCCGTTCCGTCGGCACCGACGTCAAGTCCACGGTCCGCACGGTCTATTATTACAAGATCGAGCGCGAGGGCGACCTCATCTCGCTGCGCGTGTGCGCCAACGGCTTCCTCTACAATATGGCCCGCGCCATGGCGGGCACCTGCGTCTATGCCGCGGAAGGGAAGTTCCCGCCGGAGGACGTGGCGCAGATCTTACTGAACGGCGACCGCACGGCCGCCGGGCCGACCGTCCCGCCGGGCGGCCTGTACATGACAAAACTCTGGTATGATGACGGGAAGGCGGTTTTCCATGTCGGATAATGTTTCGCAGCTGCAGCCGCAGAAAAAGCCGGGTCTCGGAAAGCGCATCGCCGCCTTCGTGCTGCTCGCGGTGCTTGTGGCGGGCGGCGTCGCGGCGTATGTGTTCCGTGACCAGCTGAATCTCGACGCGCTGCAGCGCTACGTGCGCTATCTGAACGTCTCGGACGACAGCAAGAGCGGCCGCTTCCTCTACGACGAGAGCAACTCCAACCAGTATGCCGGTCTGTCCGGCGGTCTGGCCGTCGCCTCGGCGACGGGGCTGAGCCTTTACGATAAAGACGGCACGGAGACCGCGTCCATACAGGCCGCCATGTCCGTGCCCGTTCTCAAGACCGGCAATACGGTCGCCCTGGCCTATGACGCCGGCGGGACCGTGCTGGAGGCTGCCAGTCAAAAGAAGGGCTCCGTCCTGCATGTCTCCTCGCAGCGCGCGATCCTCGACGCCGATATCGCCGCGGACGACAGCATCTGCTATCTCTCCTCGGAGCCCGGATATAAATCCGTCCTCTACGTCTATAACAGCCAGCAGTCGCTCATCTACCGCTGGCTGTCCGCCAGCCAGTACTTCATGCGCTGTGCCGTGGCCAGCGGGTCAAAATACGCCGCCGCGGCGGTCCTCGGCCAGCAGGACGGCATGTTTGAATCCTCCGTCGTCCTCTTCCGGACCGACGCGGAGGAGATCGCCTGCACCATCCCCATCGGCAACGCCATGATCTACGACCTGCACTTCGTGTCCGACAGCAAGCTCTGCGTGCTGGCCGAGGATGCGCTCAGCTTCTACGATCTGGACGGGAATCTGCTCGGCAGCTTCTCCTACGGCGAGTCGTACCTCAAGGACTACACGACCGACGGCAGCGGCTGTCTGACGCTCGTGATGAACCTCTATCAGGCGGGCAACCGCTATACTGTCCTGACTGTCGGCTATGACGGCGCGGAGCTTGGCCGCCTGTCCTCCGGCGAGCAGATCCTCGATATCTCCGCCGCAGGCAAATATCTGGCGATCCTGACGAGCAGCTCGCTCTCCATCTACGACCAGGCCCTGCAGGAATACGATGTTTCCGACAACACCGCGGGCGCGGCCAGCGTGGTCATGCGCGCCGACGGCTCGGCGATCCTGCTGGCCAACGGCCACGGGACCCTGTATGTCCCGTAAAACTTTTTCCAAAAATCGTTTACAATTCTGCAACGATACGACTGCCTGTCTGTGATATACTCTTTAGAAGCAAAAGCACGATAAGGAGACACCTCTATGAAACCGACCTTATGCTCAAGATGCAAAAAGAATCTTGCAGTGATCTTTATTACAAAAATTGACGGCGGGAAGACCGTCAACGAGGGCTTGTGCCTCAAGTGCGCGAAGGAAATGGGCATCAAGCCCGTCGACGATATGATCGAGCGGATGGGCCTGTCGGAGGATGATCTGGAAAACCTCAACGGCGAAATGACCGAAGCCATGAACGGGCTGGAGGGACTGCTTGGCCAGAACCAAAGCGATGACGATGAGGCCGACGAGAACGACAGCCAGACCGCGACCTTCCCGTTCCTCAACAAGCTCTTCGGCGCAGCCGGACAGGACAACGTTCCCGCTGCCCCGGAGCCGGAAAAGACCGAGAGCCGCCAGCGTGCGGCGGAAAAGCCGAACGGCTCCAAAAACAAAAAGCACAAATTCCTCGATACCTACTGCCAGAACCTCACGCAGAAGGCGCGCGACGGCAAGCTGGACCATATCATCGGCCGCGAGGAGGAGCTCGAGCGCGTCATCCAGATCCTCAACCGCCGCCAGAAGAACAATCCCTGCCTCATCGGCGAGCCGGGCGTCGGCAAGACGGCCATCGCCGAGGGCCTGGCCCAGAAGATCGCGGCAAAGGATGTCCCCTATAAGCTGCAGAACAAAGAGGTCTACCTGATGGATCTCACGGCCCTTGTTGCCGGTACGCAGTTCCGCGGCCAGTTCGAAAGCCGCATGAAGGGCCTCATCGAGGAGGTCAAAAAGCTCGGCAATATCATCCTTGTCATCGACGAGGTCCACAATCTCGTCGGCGCGGGTGATGCCGAAGGCTCCATGAACGCCGCCAACATCCTCAAGCCTGCCCTGTCCCGCGGCGAGATCCAGGTTATCGGCGCGACAACATTCAACGAGTACCGCAAGCACATCGAAAAGGATGCCGCGCTCGAGCGCCGCTTCCAGCCCGTCACCGTGGCCGAGCCGACCATCGAGCAGTCCATCGCCATCATCCGCGGCACCAAACTTGAGGCCGAGGTCGTGCCCAACCTTATGAAGGGTTTCGACATCGACGAGACCCAGGCGGAATTTGTTGCCGAGCTTAAGCTCCGCAACATCAACGAGGAGTACATCCTCAACCGCACCAAGGACATTGCCAAGCTTGAGGGCGAGATTGCCGAGCTTGAGGAGATCCTCTCCAGCGAGGAGAACATCAAGAAGGTCATCAGCGACGAGCTGGGCATGGACCTTAAGGAAGCTACCATTGATATGCTGGGCAGCGCCCGCCAGGTGAAGGTGGACAAAGAGAATACCACCATCGTGGAAGGCGCCGGCAGCAAGGAAGACATCGCTGCGCGCGTTGCCTCCATCCGCAGCCAGATTGAGGACACCACCAGCGATTACGACAAGGAGAAGCTTCAGGAGCGTCTGGCCAAATTGGCCGGCGGTGTGGCCGTACTCTATGTGGGTGCCGCTACCGAAGTCGAGATGAAGGAGAAGAAAGACCGCGTGGACGACGCACTGGCTGCGACCCGTGCCGCTGTCGAAGAGGGTATCGTCCCGGGCGGCGGTGTGGCTTACATCCGCGCTACGGCGGCTCTCGAAGGGATGAAGGGTGCCAACGAAGACCAGACGACCGGTATCCAGATCGTGAAACGTGCGATCGAGGAGCCGCTGCGCCAGATCGTCGAGAACGCCGGCGGCGAAGGTTCGGTCGTTGTCAACAAGGTGAAGGAGGGCAAGGATGCCTTCGGTTACAACGCCCGCGACGACAAGTACGAAGACCTGCTGAAGGCCGGTATCATCGACCCGACGAAGGTGTCGCGCGTTGCGCTGGAGAATGCCGCTTCGATCGCTTCGATGTTCCTGACCACCGAATGCGTGCTGGCGGAGAAGAAATCCGATGCTCCCGCCATGCCTGCGATGCCCGCAGGCGGTATGGGCGGCATGATGTAGTCCCGGTTCATAATAGGAAATCGGAGCCTCTTACGGAGGCTCCGATTTTTGTTTTGCCGCGAAGCGATCGAAGCGGCATTTTCCGGCGTAGCAGGCGGTTGGCCGGGAAGGGTTCCGCCCGGGGCGGCGGGTACTTCGTTGGCCGCAGGGCTATTTTTTGTCCGCGCATTTGCAGCCCAGCATCTTCCATACGCCGGCCGAGAGGGCTGCCCCGATGAAGGGCGCGACGATGAAGAGCCATAGCTGGCAGAGCGCCGTGCCCCCTGCGAAGAGCGCAGGGCCGAAACTGCGGGCGGGGTTCACCGAGGTGCCCGTGATGGGGATGCAGACGATATGCACCAACACCAGCGTGAGGCCTATGGCCAGTCCGGCCAGGTTTCCTGCGCCCTTTTCGCTGTCCGTGGAGCCGAGCACGACCAACACGAAGATGAACGTGAAGACCACTTCGGCGACAAGGGCCTGTGCCATTTCGTCCTGGCCGAAGGCGTTTGCCCCCGTGGCTGTGGTTGCGCCGTAGCCGCCCGTCGAGGTGAGCAGGTAGAGGATGGCCGAGCCGATCAGCGCCCCGGCGAATTGCCCGAGCATGTAGCCGGCTGCGTCTTTGCCGCTCATGCGCTTCGAGAGCCATACGCCGAGTGTGATGGCCGGGTTGATGTGGCAGCCCGAGATGCCGCCGATGCAGTAGGCCATTGCCACGACCGACAGGCCGAATGCGAAAGCTACGGCCAGTATCTCGGCCGGTGCGTCGCAGCCCAGGAATACGGCGCTTCCGCAGCCCATCAGTACGAGAACCATTGTCCCCAGCATTTCTGCAAAATATTTCTTCATAGTCGTTAGAATTTAGCGGGCCGGAGCCCTGTTTGCAAGGCAAATATACGAAAAATAGCAAAAAAAGGCCGGCGGGTAGACATTTCGGGAACTGTGTGTCAGGTGTCTGCATCTTTTGCCCTGCGGATAATACGGGCGGAAAAATGCACCCTCTGGTTCGGTTGTGTGGAGCCCGGGTGGCAGTTGGCCGCCCGGGTGCGGGGCGTTGGCAGCCGGTACGATGGCAGGTGTTGCAGCAGGGGCGGCCTGTGCGGTGTGGCAGCGGGAATTATTGCCCTGAAAAAAGGATGTTGGGCTATATCGTATCTGTTTTTGGCCGATTTGTTTGGTTTTCGGAGTTGTAATGTCTATCTTTGGCTGCGAAAAATAATCGGGTTCCTTGGAGTGGGAAGATGTGCAACGGGAGATGCGGAACCTATTTGATTGATCTAACATGCCCATAATGAAGAAATGTCTTACGATCTTGATGCTGGCCTTCCTGGCTGCCTCCTGCATTGAGAAAAGCGATGTCCGTCCCGGCAGTCCCGTGGACGTCGACATCGACCATTACCAAACGGCCGGCACGTACGATGTCCCCGTGAAAGAAGGTTGCATCACCGTAGTGAAGGCATACGGGGTGACGCTGGCCGAAGCCGAAAGCCCCATGACGATCTGGGTGCCGCGGATGACCCTGACCCGTTCGGACGAGGGGCTGACGACGACGTTCGTCCCGCGCGATGAGTACCCCAATTTCGCAGGCAACAAATCGCAGTTGTTCCAGGTAGTATGTTTCGAGGACTCCAGGCGCGGGGATTACGATTACAACGACCTGGTCATCCATGTGTTGTACCAGACCCGGCAGAATATCTTCGGGTTCGGCGTACAGCCCGTGGCGTTGGGGTCGACGAAATCCATCAAACTGGGATGTGTCGTTTACAAGGGCGGCAAGCGTATCTTCAAGGGGTTGATCACCCCCGAAGGTGCCGATTGCCGGTCGCAGTATTTCAAGTCGATGGAGGGAACGCTCAATACCTACGACAAGGCCAATATCAAGGTCGGGGAGTACCTGGGGTCGACGATCCGCAACTGGGATGTGTCGAAGATCGAAGGGAACGGCCCGATGCGCGTTGAGTGGTATATCGAGGTGGATAACGGCGTGGAACTCTATGCCTTGTCGACTGCCTACCTGAACGATTCGTTCGACAAGGACAAATTGCCCTACGGACTGGTGATCACCACCACGGGGACGGAATATGTCGACGAGAAAGGCGGCTACCTCTGCGGGTTCGACTGGTTCAACTATCCGCGCGAATCGGTGCATATCAAGGAGGTATATCCCGAGATGTGGAACTGGCTGACTACGGACAACAGCTATAATTTTGCCGATATTTACGATGGCAGGAATGTCCCTGCGAATGCTTGCCCTGCCGCCGACCTGGGGCTGTTCGAAGCCCGGACGATCGACGTCACCAACAGGAAATACCGGGCTGACTGAGCCCGTGCCGATAGCGGCCGAGGCGGGCTGCGGTGCCGTCGCCGATTGAAAAAAGCAACCCTGCGGGGTTGCTTTTTTTTATGTGCGGGCTTGTTGTCATGCGCTGCGTGCCCCGGGGATGCCGGATTGCCCGATGCACGGTGTTGAATGCCCGATACCGGCGGCGTGTGCTGCGCCATTGCCGGCCCTGTTCCCGGCTCCCGGTTCCGATCCTTCCCTTGCAGGACGGGGCTCCACTTTTTGTCAGGGCATCCACTCCAGGATCCCCGTCACGGGGTTGGCGGCGCGCCAGGCTTCGAATTCCGCATAGGTACCCACGCCATCGCGCAGTACGGCCTGGTAGTATTCGATACCCATGATCTTCTCCGCCTCGGGGGTTTCGTATTTGAGCCGGAGGATCGTTTCGCGCGTCCGGTCGGTCAGCACGGCGGCGATGCGGTCGGCTACCCGTTCGAAATAGCCGTCGTAGGCCGAACCTTTCGGCATGTGGATCATGTCGATCTGCCATAACCGGTCGTCGGCATCGGCATACCAGGCATGCCATTCGAGGCACTGGTCGGGGGCGTCGAGCAGGTTGTTGAAGGTGATGCTGCGGATGCGGCTGTTTTCGGCCAGACGCGCCATGGCGGCGAAGCTGTCCGCAAGGCGCAGCGGTGAGGAGTAGATGTGGAAGTCGATGTCGCGGTGCGTCATCAGCAATCCCGTGCGGAGCGACCCGACCAGGTTGGGTTCGGCGCCGACCTGTTGCCAGATCGCTTCGAGGTCGGTGTCGCGGATGACTTCGCGGGCGCGCTGCTGGTTCGCGGCGGCAATCTTCATCAATTCATTCATTGTGCGGTAAATGTCGGGGTCAATATACGGAGTTCACAAAGTGCGCCGGACAAAAGGTTCGTTCCGGCCGGCGGGTAGTTGCGTGTGCGGTTATTTGCCCAGCAGAATGCGTGCCTGGGCTATGGCGGCATCGGTGATGCGGCTGCCGGAGAGCATCTTGGCGATCTCGGTGATGCGCTCCTCGTCCGTCAGGCGGGCGATGCCGGTGCGTCCGTCGCGTTTGTAGACCACGAAATGGGCTGCGCCTTTCGACGCCACCTGCGGCAGGTGGGTGATGTCCACGACCTGCAACGTCGCGGAGAGCGATTCGATGATCTCGCCCATGGCGTCGGCGATGCGCCCCGAGACGCCCGTGTCGATCTCGTCGAAGATGACCGTCGGCAACTGCATGCGCCGGGCCAGCAGGGATTTGAGCGCCAGCATGACCCGCGAGAGCTCACCGCCCGAGGCGATACGTTCGACGCTCTGGGGCGTCGCGTTGCGGTTGGCCGAGAAGAGGAACGCCACGCCGTCGCGTCCCGTGCGCCCGAGGTCGGGGAGCGGGGTGAGCGTCACCTTGAATACAGTTTCGGGCATGCCCAACTGCGCGAGTGTCTCTAGGATCTGTTTTTCGAAGGCCGGGGCGGCTTTTGCACGTGCCTTGTGCAGCCTGTCGGCCAGCGCGCCGGCCTTCTGCGCGGCCGCGTCCAGTTCTTTTTCAGCCGCTGCGATCTCTTCGTCGCCGTGTACGATGGCGGCGAGTTGTGCGGCATAGCTGTCGCGGGCTGCGATCAACTCCGTTTCGGAGGCGACACGGTGTTTTTGTTGCAGGGCATAGAGGGCGTCGAGGCGTGCGGCGAGTTTGGCCAGCCGTTCGGGGTCGGCATCGAGGCGTTCGCTGTCGGCGGCGGCGGCGTTGTAGATGTCCTTCAGCTCCTCGAGTACGGAGTGCAGGCGTGCGGCGTATTCCCCGGCCGCGGGAAAATGTTCGCGGATGCGCGTCAGGTCGTTCTCGGAATTTTTCAGGAGCGTGAGCATTCCGGTTTCGTCGGCATCGAGGGCGTTGCGGAGCGTAGTGAGCACCTCGCCGATGCGGTCGGCGTTCTCCAGTACGGCCAGTTCTTCCTCGATGGCGGCCTGTTCCCCTTCGCGGAGGTTGGCAGCCGTGAGCTCTTCGCTCTGGAAGCGGAGCCACTCCTCGTCGCGGCGTCCGCCGGCGGCGGCTTCGCGCAGGGCAGCGAGCCGGCGCCGCAGTTCCGTAAGCCGCGTATACTGCGCGGCATATTGTGCGAGCAGTTCCCCGTTCCCGGCCACGGTGTCGAGCGCCGAGGTGCGGAACTCTTCCGAGGAGAGGATCAGGTTCTGATGCTGCGAGTGGATGTCGATCAGGCGGGTGCCGAATTCGCGCAGCTGCGCCAGTTGCACCGGGAGGTCGTTGATGAAGGCGCGGCTCTTGCCGGCCGGGGTTATCATGCGCGTTACGGTAGTCTCCGGCGCATAGTCGAGGTCGTTCCCGGCGAAGAAAGCCTCCATGTCGCGCCCCGAGAGGTCGAAGGTGCCTTCGACCACGCAGTTGCGTGCGGCGTCCTTCATGGCCGAGCCGTCGTTCTTGGCGCCCAGCAGCAGGCCGAGGGCACCGAGCAGGATGGATTTCCCGGCTCCCGTTTCACCCGTGATGATATTCAGGTGGGGATCCAGCTCCATTTCGAGCTTGTCAATAAGCACGTAGTTCTCAACCGACAGACGGCGTAACATGGCGGTCTTTATTTTAACAGTGATTCGATTTTGTCGACGATACGTCCGGCTACTTCGCTCTTCGGCATCAGGGGCAGCGGCTCGCGGCCGTTGCGGTCGATGAAGGTCACCTTGTTGGTGTCGCCGCGAAATCCCGCGCCGGCGTCGCGCAGCGAGTTGAGGACGATGAAATCGAAGTTCTTTCGCGCGAGCTTCGCCTCGGCGTTGGCCTGTTCGTCGTGCGTTTCGAGGGCGAAGCCGACCAGCAGGCGGCCGCCTTTGGAGGCTCCCAGCTCTGCGGCGATGTCGCGCGTACGGCGCAGGGTGATGTGCATTTCGCCCTCGCCCTTCTTGAGCTTGGTCTGCGAAACCGTGTCGGGCGTATAGTCTGCCACGGCGGCGCACATGACAGCGCCGTCGGCGCCCTCGAAGGCTCGGGTCGTGGCATCGTACATCTGGGCGGCCGAGAGCACGTCCACGCGTTCCACGCCCGGGGGCGTCGGCAGCGACGTACGCCCCGTGACGAGGGTCACCTGCGCACCGCGTGCGGCCAGCGCTCCGGCGATGGCGTAGCCCATCTTTCCCGACGAGTGGTTCGAGATGAACCGTACGGGGTCGATGGCTTCGATCGTGGCGCCGGCCGTTACGACGAAGCGTTTACCGGACAGGCGCTTTTTTTTTTCGGGGGTTCCCGCGGAGAGGAGTTTGCCGACATAGGCGGCGATTTCCGCGGGTTCGGCCATGCGTCCCTTGCCCGTGAGCCCGCTGGCGAGCTCCCCTTCGGCGGGTTCGACGATCCGCACGCCGTGCCCGGCCAGCCGGCGCAGGTTCTCCTGGGTCGTGGGGTGGGCGTACATGTCCAAATCCATGGCGGGGGCGACGACCACCGGGCAGCGGGCCGAGAGGTAGGTCGTCAGCAGCAGGTTGTCGGCGATGCCGCATGCCATTTTGGCCAGTGTGTTGGCCGTGGCGGGGGCGATCAGGTAGCAGTCGGCCCATTCGCCGAGCGAGACATGGGAATTCCAGGCTCCGTTCTCGGGGTCGAAGAACTCCACGAGGATCGGGTTCCTGGAAAGCGTGGCCATCGTCAGCGGGGTGATGAACTGCTTGGCCAGCGGAGTCATCAGTACGCGCACTTCCGCGCCCTCGCGGATCAGTTCCCTGACGAGTATCGCAGCCTTGTAAGCTGCGATACTGCCTGTTACGCCGACGATTATTTTCTTACCTCCGAGCATGTCTGCGACCGTTAAAAACTATTCGGCGATCGTCTCGGGCTGAGGCTCCGGTCTGTTCTCGCGGAAATAGACCTTTCCCTCCAGAAATTCCTCGGTCGCCACGAGCGTAGGCTTCGGCAGCCGCTCGTAGTATTTCGATATCTCGATCTGCTCCCGGTTTTCGAACGTCTCCTCGAGCGAATCGGTGACGCTCGAGAAATCGGCCAGCTTCCGGTTCAATTCCTGCTTGATCTCGCTGGCGATCTGATTCGCGCGGCGGGCGATCACGACCACGGACTCGTAAATGTTGCCCGTCGGCGCGTCGATGTCGGTGAGCGTCCGGGTGACTGTGTTCGTCGGAATGCTACTTTTCTTGATTTCCATCTTTCGTTTCGGAATTATCTGATTGATTCGTATTGTCGCTGTTCGAGCCGTTCTGCAGGTCGCCGTACTTGGCCAAGTGCTTCTTGGCCTCCTCGAGCATCTTGTCGACCTCCTTCTTGTACTTGCTGTCGGGATATTGGTCGACGAAATTGTAATAGGCGTTCTGCGTATCGAGATACCGCTGGCGCTGCAGCGAAGCGACGCTGTTGCGCGCATAGAGACAGTGGGCGCTGACGATCAGATAGGCCAGCTCTTCGCGGTGACCGCTCTCGGGATACATATCGATGGCATTCTGAAGCGCCGTAACGGCCGAATTGTAGTATCCTATATCGTAGTACACCTTGGCGTTCATGAAAGCCTTGTCGTAGAGTTTCTGCCTCAGCTCGATCATGTTCTCGATCAGCTGGTCCTTCTTCACGCTGTTCGGATAGCGGTCCAGATATTCCGTTATGGCCTGAAGAGCCTGATGCGTGGCCGTCTGGTCGTACTCGGGCTTAGGCGAGGAAAAGTAAAAACCCTTGGCATACATATACTCCGCGTCCTCCAGAAACGGGCTGCGCCCGAAACGGCGGCGGAAGCCGTCGAACAGCTCGGCGCTCGAAACGAAGTCCCCGCTTTTGTAATAACAGAGTCCCGTATAATAAGCCAAAGTATCGGCGCGGGCCGACTGAGCGTACACGTGAGCGACGTCCTGAAAAAGCGTCAGCGCCTTGTTGTACTTCCCCTTATCGGTGTATTCGATGGCCGTCTGATACTTCAGGTTGCTGTCGTTGCTCTTGAGGACCTTGCTGTATCCGCTGCACGAGGCGGCCGTCACGCCCGCCAGCACGACCAAAGCTTTGTTTACGTCGATTCTCATCTTCAATTCATTAAGGATT
>ERZ827524.2717-NODE-2717-length-11807-cov-2.983407_pt1 | contig 11807 bp, 7 predicted proteins | sample MGYA00519702_ERZ827524 | MGnify/ENA primary metagenome ERZ827524 (study PRJEB31778, sample SAMEA3449341) | human gut metagenome | biome: human gut; feature: human-associated habitat; material: faeces | place: United Kingdom | collected 2010/2012 ...
GGTCATGGCATCCTGCTGCATAGTCTCCAGCGACCGCTTGGCGCGGGAACGTGGCAGCACCACGTTGAGAAGAAAGAGCACCCCCAGAATCAGCAGGAAAGCGCCCACGCCTACCCCGATGCCGGTCAGCAGGCCGAACATCACACCAGAGAACAGGGACAGCGCGCTGAACACCGGCAGCATCCGCAGAAAGGATCGGGTGGTGGTGTCCCCCACCAGCTTGAGAAATTCCTCCGGCGTATAGGTGACGGAAAACGCCATTAACTCCTCGTCCAGGTGGCTCTCCCCCTCGGCGGGGGGCGGGGCCATCCGCTGGGAGGCCTGCGGCACCATCTTGCTTAACAGGCGCTGGCGCATGGGCGGAATGCGGGGGAGCACCGTCCGGCGCACCAGCTCGGCATCCTCCCTGGTCATGCACCGGGCGGGCAGCACGATGGCCCGGCTGGAGGAGGCGAGCAGCACCATCATGTCCCCGGTCTCTATATAGGCGGCGTTTTCTCCGTAATAGACCCGATTCACTGTCCCGCCGCTGACCTTTTCCAGCCGATCCTCGTAGACGTAGACCATGCCGTAATACTCGTGGCCGCCCAACACGCTTTGATCATAGGCCCAGCCCGCATTGCGCCGCAGATAGGCGGGCATGCCGAACAGCAGGAACCCACCGGTCAGCGCGATGAAGGCCACCACCAGGATCATCACCACGTCCAAGCTTTGAAACATGAAAAATTCCACCGCCAGCATCACCAGGCTGAAGGCCATCATCAGGCCGAAAATGACCAGCTGCCCCTTGCGGAAACGGAGCATGCCGCCGTTTTTCGCCAGCAGCATATTGAATGCGATATATTCCTCCCGGCTGAGATCCACCGGGAAGCCGATCGCCTCGGTATCCGGGGCGGCCTGCGGTTGAAATTCGTCCATGGTACATCCTTTCTATGCCTTGGCCACCCCGTCAGATCTCTCTCAACGGCGCAGGTCCATGTCCCGGCGGCGCTGCGCCGCCTGCGCGAGCGTGAGCGCCTCAAACGGCGAGTCGAGGTGCAGATCCGCCGCGTGCAGGATGCGCACGCTCATCTCAGGCGCACCAGGTGCACGTCGCGGCAGCGGCCGGTGTTGCTGTCGACCTCGAAGATCGCGCCCTCGAGCTTGGCCGCGCCCATGGCCGCCTCATAGCGCCGCGGCGGGGCGCCGAGAAACTTGCCGATCGACTGCTCCGGCGCGATGCCGAGCACCGATTCGCTCGGCCCCGTCATGCCGAGATCGGAAATGTATCCCGTGCCGCGCGGTAAAACCCGCGCGTCCGAGGTCTGGACATGCGTATGCGTGCCCCACACGGCGGAGACGCGCCCATCGAGAAACCAGCCCATGGCGAGCTTTTCGCTCGTCGCCTCGGCGTGCATATCAACGAGCACCATGCGCGTCTGATTTTCCGCGAGCAGCGCGTCCACCGTCGGGAACGGGTTATCGGTGTTCGTATCGAGAGAAAACCGCCCCAGAAGATTGATGACGCGGATGGGGCCGAACGGCGTTGTATACGTCGCGTCGCCCCGGCCGGGACACTGCGGGGCGTAATTGGCCGGGCGCAGGATGCGCGCCTTCTCGTCGAGATACGGCTGCAGCTCCCAGCGCGTCCATGTGTGGTTGCCGAGCGTCACAACGTCCGCTCCGGCGGCGAGAATGGCGTCCGCCTGCGCGGGCGTGATGCCGACGACGTTGGCGTTTTCCCCGTTCACAACGGTGAAGGAAACGCCCTTGAGCTTCTGGAGCGGCTTTAAATGCTCCTTGAGAAAGGCGAGACCGGTCTGCCCGACAACGTCGCCAATGGCCAAAATATTGATCGTCATGCGTTTTTCTCTCCGTCCGTTCCGGATTCGTTCGTCCCGGCTTCGCCTGTTTCCGCTTCGCCGGCTCCCGTTTCGTCCCCGTCGTTCAGGTCATCCCCCACGGAGTTGAAGATATGGAAAATACCGCTCGAGTTGAGATCCATGATAATGGCGGCGGTGATCGGCAGACCAAAAAGACCGATAAGACCGCCGAAGAGCTTGGAACCGGCGTACATGCACGTGAGCGTTACGATCGGGCGCAGACCGACGTGCTTGCCGACGATCTTCGGCTCAATGATCTGGCGCGCGATTACAACGACGGCATAGATGATGAGGATGCCGAGACCGCGCATCGTTTTGCCGGTGAGAAGCGTGATGATCGACCACGGAAGAAGGATCATGCCGCTGCCGACGATGGGCAGCGCATCAAAAATGCCGATGAGGATACCGAAAAGCAGCGGGTTCCCCACGCCGACGATCAGAAGGCCGACGGTGATCTCCGCCACGGTGATGCAGAAGATGATGGCATAGGACTTGATGAACTGCCAGATCATCTCAAGGAACGAGTTCTTGACATTCACCGCAACGCGCAGCGGTTTTTCGGGCAGGTTTTTCCGAATGAAGAGCCTGATGCGGTCAAAGTCCACGGAAATAAAGACCGTGGCGATCAGGCAGATGATGCTGTTGAGCAATATGCTCGGCAGGCGGCTCGCAATGCCGGTGATGCCGCTGACGATCTTGCCGGAGAGGTTGGTGACCGCGCTGCCGAGATTGGAGATCATGCCGGGCAGGGCCTGCTCAATAGCGTCCATGATGGACACATCGAACCGTTCGCCTACCTCCAGCACCCAGTTATAGAGCTTTGTGATGCCGGGGAGGACGCTCTGTTCATAAAACGTCGGCGCGAACGACACGAAATCCACGATCGTATCGGTCAGGCGGACGACGATGAGCGTCAGAAGGCCGCCGACGACGATGAACAGCACAAGCACGCTGATGATGCCGGCCACATTGCGGTTCATATGGAATTTCCGCTTCACGAGGACCTTGTTCCCGTCCTTGCCGCGGACATAGCGCGTTTCCCGGCTCAGCGCGCGGGAGATCGGACGCACGACCGCCGCGAAAATGAACGCGAGGAAGATTGGCATCATTATGTTGATGAGGTACTTGAACACCAGGAAGATGATCGCAACGATCACCGCCCAGTACGCAATGTTGATAAGGAAGTTTACGCGGGGATTCGTTTCCCGTCTTTCTTCCATAAAATTCCCCTCCTTTCAGGGTATCACATATCAGCTGTAAGGAACGGCAGCGCGAGACGCTGCTCCTCGCCGTCGAGCGTATATTCAATGCGCGGCATGCCGTCCATGCGTACACGCACGTTTTCGGCGTCCAGCAGCCGGCGCAGCTCGCGGTAGGTCTCGCGCTTTTCCTCGTCATAGGCGTTCATGTCGTCGGAGGTGAAGAACACGCTCCCGAGCAGCGCGTCGGCGCGCGCAAGCATCGTTTTCTGCCCGCCGGAGAGCTTGAGATTGTCGCTGCGGAGGAAGAACACATCCGGATCGTTCCCGAAAGCGCGGCCGTTCAAACCGCGGCGGAAGAGCGTATTTTCGAGTGAATGCTTTGTGGAGATGCGCTCGCGGTGCGCCATTTTCATAATGAACGAGCCGTCCCAGTCGAGCCCCACATCGCACCCGATGCGGCAGTAGTCCACAAGCCCGAACGCAGGCATGAGCGGCGCGCCGCAGCCGATGATGAGATGCTCGCCGCACATCTCGCGCAGGAAACCCATCGCGCGGCGCATGCGCTTTGCGCGGCTCTCCGTCGGGAGATTGACCGGCGCGGCGGCATAGAGGAAATCGAGCTTCACAAGATCGAAGCCCCAGTCGGTAAACACGCGGCGGAACACGTCGCGCAGGTACTGCGCAGCCTGCGGATGGTCAAAATCGATCGCATAGAAGCCGCCCCAGTTCATGCCGCAGTACCACGGCTTGCCGTCTACGCGCAGCAGCCAGTCCTTGTGCCGCCGGAAGATCTCCGAATCCTTCTGGCAGACGAACGGCGAGAGCCAGAGACCCGCGCGAAAGCCATTTTCATGGATCTTGTCCGCCGTGCCGTGCAATCCCTTCGGGAATTTCTTCGCGTCCGTCGTCAGCCAGTCGCCCACGGCGGGCTCCCAGCCGTCGTCGATCTGGAATACATCGCCCTCGGAGAGAACCCCGGCGCAGCCGGAGAGATCGGAGAGGATGCATTTCTCGTCGATATCCTGATAGCGGTTGTACCAGCTCGAATACCCGGCAATGCGCTCTGTGGGCTTTTTCGGCAGACCCATGGCGGCAAACCAGCCGTCGTAGCCCTCCTTCTCCGCGCCCTCGGCATAGAAGAGATCAAAAACATGGAAATCTCCGTTGCAGCGCACGCCGCAGCAGTCGCGCGAGAGCGTGAGCTTTCCGGCGTTGGCGTCATAGTGGATCATGGTGTAGCCGCTCGATTCATCGAGCGAGCCGAGCAGCCGGAAATGCTCGCCGCGCCGCCAGTAGGCATAGGATTCGCCGTGCGTCACGCCCGGCGTTTCCGGGTAATCGGTGAAATAGTAATCGCCGTAGCGCTCCAGTCCCAGCGGCTTGAAGCGCGCGAGCGGACTTGCAAAGGAGGGAGTGCGGTCCTTCACACCGCACTCCGGCGAGTACGTCCAGCTCTGAAAGCCGTTGATGAAAATGCGCTCGCCCGGCTCCGTATCCCAGAGCATCGCGCCGGTCACGCTTTTAAGCGTATCGTCCGGCAGCTCACAGACGATGCGGTTCTCTCCCGGCTGCATCAGCGTGCTGCCGGTGACAGTCGCGCCGTTTTCCAGTTCCACGCGCCATAAGAGTTCCATATTCTTCACTCCTGTTCGACGTTTTGTCCTTGTATCGAGAAGCGCACCTCTTCCTCCGGCAAACCGGGGGCGGAAATGCGGAGAACGGCCTCCCCGCTCTCGCCCGTGGTGCGCACATAGGTACCGGTCATGCCTCCCTCGGCAGTCACGGTGTCAGGCCCGATGAGCGCCGCCGCACCCGTAAGCGAGAACCGCACCGGGAGCTGCGCATAGGGGGCCGGGGTGCCGTGCTCATCGAGAATGCGGACGCGCACCGCGGCGGCGTCCCAGGTATCCCCTTCGCAAAGCGCCGTTTTGCTCACGCGCACCTCCATGTGCAGCGCCGCGCCCGAGGCGCGCGTCACGCTCGCAACGGTCTTGCCGCCGGTACGGGCATCGAAGCGCCAGCGCGTCGCCGCGCCGCCCCAGTTGCCGACATACTTTCCGAAGAGCGCCACGCCGTCGTCCATCGTGAGCTTGTAGCGCGCCATGGCCCACGCCATGCGCGCCTTGTCCGCGACAGGCATCCCGGCCAGACCGTTCTTTCCGGCGGAAACAAGGCATTTTCGCAGCAGCTCCGCCTTGTCGTGCGGGAAATGCTCCTGCGTTTCGAGCAGCTCGCCGATCGTATCGTCGATCGACACAGGGCCGTGCGGCAGACCGTCCCAGCCCTTTGTGCGGAACGACGCGACGAAGCGGTCGTTCTTATAGAGCGCGACCTCCTCGGCGTTCGTAAACGCCCAGATATCCCCGATGTTTCCCGCGGGATAATCGCCGATATCCATCGACGAGCCGATCTCGAGCACCGGCGTCTTGTCCCCCTGCGAGGCATAGAGCGCCGCGGCAAGCTTCGGGTTGCGGAAGGCGTCCATCACGCCGTGGTAGCACACGCGGTCGCCCGAGCCGAAGTCCTTGTGCGTCGGATAATCAAACATCACCCAGCCGAAGCAGCCGGAGGTCTCGCCGTCGGACGCGGCGGCGTTCTGCACGCGCGCATGGCGCAGCGCGTGCTCCTGCCGCTTTTCCCACGGGTCGAAGGACTTTGTCGGGAACATGTGGCCGTTGCACTCGGAGATAAGATAAGGCTTATCCATATCCGGCGTCACGGCGCTGCGCTTTTTTGCGCCGGGTGCCGTGCCGTCGTGCGAAAAGTCGTTATAGGCGTATACGTCCTCCAAAAGATGGCTCTTTTCAAGATAGCGCACGCCGGAGGTCTGACGGGAGGGGTCGAGCGAATGTGCCAGGGCATTCGTCTCGCGGTAGAAATCATCGTCATCCAGACTTTCGTTGATGCGAACGCCCCAGAGGACGATGGACGGATGATTACGGTACTGCGTCACCATCTCGCGCACATTCTCCACCGACCGGCGCTTCCACGCCGCGTCGCCGATGTGCTGCCAGCCGGGAAGCTCGGTGAACACGAGCAGCCCCAGCTCGTCGCACGCATCGATAAAGTGCCGGCTCTGCGGGTAGTGCGACGTGCGCACCGCCGTGCAGCAGAGCTCTTCCTTCAATATCCGCGCGTCCTCGCGCTGGAGCGCCTCGGGCGCGGCGTAGCCCATGTAGGGATAGCACTGGTGACGGTTCAGGCCGCGGAGAAACACGCGCTCGCCGTTGAGATAAAAACCGCCGCGGCGGAATTCCGCCGTGCGAAAGCCGAAGCGGACCGTCTTTTCGTCGGTCACGGCGCCGCTCGCGTCAAGCAGCTCGGCGCGGATCGAGTAGAGATTCGGCTCGTCCAGCGTCCACGGGCGGGCGTTCGAGTAGTTTACATAATATTTATTATCGTCACCCTCCGTTACGGCACAGACCACGTCCGCGGCATCGAGCAGCGTGATGCGCCGGCGGGCGCCGCTGCCGGAGATGGTAAGGGCGATCTCGGCGCGCGTAAGCGTCGGCGTTGTAACGAACACGTCCTCGATCACGTCCGCGCCGCGGACATCGAGCCATACCTCGCGGTAAAGCCCGCCGTAAGCGAGATAGTCCAGCACAAAGCCGAACGGCGGCACGGCGGGATTTTCGGTCGTGTCAAGCCGCACGGCGAGGCGGTTTTCCATGCCGTAGCGCACGGCGGACGTGATCTCCACGCGAAAGGCCGTGTAGCCGCAGGCATGCTCGGCGAGCTTCTCGCCGTTCAAATATACCTCGGCAAAATGCGCCGCGCCGTCAAACTGCAGAAAGAGGCGCTTGCCGCGATACTCGAGCGGCACGGAGAGGCCCCGCCGGTAACCGCAGATGCCGGCATAGTCCTCCGGCTTTGCATAGTGCAGCGGCACTTCCCCTGCCGTGTGCGGGAGATCGACAAGCGGAAAGCGTCCCTCGCCGTGGGCAAAGCCGGCGCTCCACTCGCGGGTGAATTCCCAATCGCTGCAAAGGCTGATCATGGCGTTCCTCCGGAAAGAAATTACTCTTTTCATTTTACATGGAAAGCGGCGTTATTTCAACCGAAAGAAAATATTTAACAAAATCACAGCGGCGTCCCGAACGGCACGCCGCTGTGATTTCACTGCAAATTATCCTCCGCAGGCCTCCCCCGGATGGGGGAGGCTTGCGGGAATGGGGAAAATTACTGCTGGTTGATTTTGCTGATGACCGCCACCGCGTCGCTGACGTTCAGGAGCGTCGAGCCTTCCGGCGTGTCGTCCGCAATGTCCGCGCAGAGGAACTTGTACATCGCCACATCGCTGAAGGACGCATAGTGCGCGTTGTACATATCGTACACGAGCTGCGCGTCGTTGATGTCTACGACGCCCGATCCGTTCACGTCGCCGCCGTAGCTGACCGTTCCGGCCGCTTCGCCTGCCGTGATGCTGAGCTGCGCTGCGGCGTCTTCCACGGAGAGCGTCGGCGCGATCACGAGATACGCATACGTTCCGTTCGTGCCGTACTTCGTGGTCTTGAACATTCTCTCGCCGCTGTAGGTGTACACATTGTTCGCGCCGGGATCCGCTTCCACGGTCACGAGCCAGACGGACTGCTGGTTCTCCAGCTTCACGTACTTCTGCACCTTCACACCCTGCGTGCTGACCGTCTTTTCGACCGTCACGGTGATCGTACCGGAGACGACCTTGGCGCCGGGGATCGTGTAGCTGCCATTCGTGCCGGTGAGCACCTCATCGCCGAGCTTCACAGTGTAGTTGTACTTCGCGTCCTCGTTCACGGTAAACGTGAAGTCCGCGCCGGTCGTCGCGGTCTGCGGGTTGCCGCCGGCGACGTCCGCCGCGCCGCTGCCGGTGAAGTTGACCGTAGTCGTCTCCGCCACGCCCTTTTTCGTCTGCGTGAAGGTGATGTGGATGTTGCCGGTGATAGCGTCGCCCTTAATGGTATAGAAATAAGTGTTCATAAAAGATACATAGGAATCGTCAAATTCCGGCGTATACGGTTTCCCGTTGATCGTCATCGTCAGCGTGTAATCGTATTTGTCCGTTTCAAGGTTGTCCGCCATAAAACCATAATCCTCACCGTAAGGAACGTCATCCGCAACGCTAATACAGCTCTTGGCGTTGCCGTCCACGGTGATCGGGTACTTCTTCGCCGTTCTCTTACCGGTCACGGTGAGATCGCCGGTGACGTTCTTGACGGTATAGGTGCCGTCGCCGTTGTCGATGACGGCAACGTTCTCGTCGTTCACCGTCGCCTTGACGTCGGTGTATTCGTAGTGGCTCTCGTCCTTATCCGTCTTGAAGAAGGTGTAGTCCGCGCCGTCCTCCACGGTCGTTTCGCCCTCAAAGATGTTGGGCAGAGTGACGCTGTGCGTCGCCTTGATCGTGAGCACCGTTTCCGCATCCAGAAGCTGCGCTTCCGGCGCGTCCTTCGCAACGGCGTTCGCCGACTTGTCGATCTTCGCGCTCGTCACAGCCACCGTCGCGGCGCCCGTCGCCGTGGTCTTGACCTTGAAGTTCAGCGTGAACGCCTCGCCGAGGTTTTTCGCCTCGCCGTAGGCCTGCACATGGATCGTGCCGGCCGTGGCCGCGTCTACGATGTAGTTTGTCGTGTCGCTGATGCCGGTGTACTCCAGTTTACCGGCATCGTAGGTGAAAACCATGTCCGCCGCGTGGAACGTGGTCTCGTCTCCCGTGTGGCCGAGCGTCACGGGGACGGCCACGGCCTCGCCCGCGTTCACGGTCTTATCGGCGGGCAGCGTGAGAGTGTAGGAGCCCGTTTCCTTCTTCATGCCGCACACGCTGCAAACGCCGTTTTTAAAGTTGTGCTTGCCGTCCGTGCTGCCCGGGCACTCAGTGAACGTCAGAACAAACTCGTCGCCGTCAAAGCCGGTGGATTCGTTATCCACGACGTAACCGGCAAGCGTCGTCGTCGGCTTTTCACCGTTGATCGTGGCGACCCAGGCGGATTTCGGGCCGTAGGCCGCGTCGCCGTTGGCGAGCGTCACGCCGCTGGGGTCGGTAATGCTGGTGATGGCGGTCTCCGTGGCAACATAGGCGTAGCCGCTGGCTTCCAGGACGCCCTTGATAACGTCAAGACCGGTCTTCTTTTCAATGTTTTTGCACACGTATTCCACGCCGTTGCTGCCGGCGCTGCCGGTCAGGTCCGCAAACGCACTGTTGACACTCTTGCCGTAGATGCGACCGTAGAGCGTCAGCTCTTCGCCAGCCGGGGACACGCTCACCTTCGCCGCTTCACCGGCAGTGTGGACGATGTTGGAGTCGAACTTGTTGTCCATGGCGTTATCGAACACCAGGCGGAAGCTGCTCTCCTTGTTTTCCGTCAGGTCGGTCTTTGCCCTGAACGTCAGCCGGCAGAGATCGCCCCTGGCAATGGTGATGCCCTCGGAGAGTACGTCCATGCAGCTGATGTTATAGAACGTGCCGTCTTTGTCCGTATCTTCGCGTGCTGCAACATTGATGCTTGGATTGACCTGCTCGGTTTTGGTCAGCTCAAACACCGAATTGTCAAAGTACAGCTTATAGTTCAGCGTTACGATGTCTTTGATGTCCTCGTTGAGCGAGATCGTTACGACGACTTCCTCCCCGGCGGACAAAGTGTTTTTGTTCGCCGTCGGGGTCATTTCTGCGGCCAGTGCATTTACCGAGAGACTCAGCAGCAGCACTACGGCAAGCAGAATGGATAATGTTTTCTTCATGTTATCTCTCCTTCCTTACGCAGCAGAAAACTTCGTGAGCTTCTTGTTGTGATAGGCATAGATCAGCGCCGCGTCCACATTGTTCACCTTGCCGTCGCCGTTCACGTCAGCCGCGGCAAGCTGATCCTCGGTCAGAGTGAGCTTCTTGTTGTGGTAACCGTAAACCAGCGCCGCGTCCACGTTGTTCACCTTGCCGTCGCCGTTCACGTCGCCCAGCACTACCGCACTGCCGACGGTGACTTTGGGCGCAGCGCCGGTCTGCACCTTCACGGCGTCATTCACAAACGTCTTATCGCACACGGCGACCTTTTCGAGCGTGAACCCGGCGGAAGCGCCGGTCGCAGCGTCGGCCTTCACGGTGAACGTCAGTTCAGCGACCGTGCCCTCGGTCATGGAGAACACGCCGGTATCCGCGAGCTTCACGGCGCTGACCGTGACGGCCTTGGAGGTGTCCCCCTCGCCGGTCTTGTAGTTCGCCTCGGGGGGCGTGCCGATCTTCGTGAGATCGCTCGCCGCGCCCGCCTTGCTTTCGGCCAGCTCAACGACCGCGGAATCATAGCGGATGTAATACTCAAAGCTGTTGATGTCCTTCAGTTCGCCGGTGAGAGAGAGCGTCAGCGTGACCGTTTTTCCGGCCGGGACCTTCTCCGCGTCTGCCGAGAGAGTGATCTCCGGCACCGCCGTCTCATCGGCTTTCGCCGCCAGCGCCGGGATACCCAGCGCCAGCGTCAGAGCCAGAACAAGGACAAGCGAAAAGATTTTTTTCATATCGTCCTCCTGTTTGTCGTCCGGTTTATTCCGTCACGGCCGCGAGAGGCGCGGCGATGATCGCGTAGATCATCGCTGCGTCCTTCGCGGTGATATGGCCGTCGCCGTCCATATCCGCAAGGATAAGCTCCGCTTCGGTGAGTTCACCCGCGCCGATGGAATAATTGTACACAAGCTCGGCGTCAGTCACATCGACCGTGCCGTCGGCGTTCACGTCGCCCGCGAGAGGCTGCTTTGCGCCCTGCCACGCGAGGATCGGGTAACCGCCGTTGATGTTTTCGCTGTCCTCGGCGAAGCTGGCGCCGAGCGTGGCGGCCAGGGCCTTGAGCTCATCCGCGGTCTTGGCGGTGCCGAGGCCGGTGATGCCGAACTTCGGGCTCGCGCCGGAAACGGCGCCTTCCAAATAGTAGCTGTTGACATAGTTCGCTTCCGCTTTTATCGGGGACAGGCCGCCGACATAGGAGGCGTTGCCGCCCGAGCCGATGACGGTGGAGGTGCTGTAGCAGTTGGTGATCGTCGCGCCGTCGGTGTTGCTGAAGCACGAGCCGCAGATACCGCCGAGATAGCACTCGTTCGCGGAGATGGTGCGGATCGTGCCGGTGGCGTAGCAGTCGGTGATGGCCGAACCGCCGGCCGTGTAGCCTGCGATGCCGCCGCCGTGCTTACCGCCCGTGACGTTCACGGAGCTCCAGCTCTCCGTAACGGAGGTGTCGCTCTCCATGTAGCCCGCGATGCCGCCTGCCTGTCCATAGGACTTGTTGGTCGTCGTCACATTGCCGGTGATGCCGAGCTTCGTGACGGAAGCGCCGGTTTTCACATAACCGAACAGGCCGACCGGGTAGCTCGCGCTGTTGATATAGAGGTTGCGGATGGTGTGGCCGTCGCCGTTGAAGCTGCCGTAGAACTTATTCAGCGGCGTCCAGTCGTAGCCCGCGAGATCGATGTCCGCGGTGAGCACCGCCGAGGCTTTGCTGCCGTTCGCGCCGAACCACGCGAGCTCGGAGGCCGTACCGATCTGGTAAACGCCGTCGGCGTCCTTCGCAGGCTCGGTCTTCGCCGTGCCGTCCCAGGCGTTTTCGCCCGCCGGGAGGAACGCCGCGGTCGTGACGGTGAGGATGCCGTCTTTGATCTTCTCCGCATCGGCGCTGCCGAGCGAGAAGGCGCCGCGCGTGACAACATAGCCGTCCTTGGTAAGAACATAGGTGTAATCGCCGTAGCCGAGCGTGTAGCGGTTGTTCTCATTGGTCTCGACGGCCTTGCC
>ERZ827524.2720-NODE-2720-length-11793-cov-17.584853_pt1 | contig 11793 bp, 8 predicted proteins | sample MGYA00519702_ERZ827524 | MGnify/ENA primary metagenome ERZ827524 (study PRJEB31778, sample SAMEA3449341) | human gut metagenome | biome: human gut; feature: human-associated habitat; material: faeces | place: United Kingdom | collected 2010/2012 ...
GTGTGCGCTTGCCGCACACTTGCGCGCCCTCGCGGTATGCAAAGCATTATTTACCTCACCGCGAGGTGCGCATCCTCGCGGAGCGTTTTTGTGTAATAGGAACGAAGTTCCCTATTACACAAAAAAAGGGGCGGAGGCTTTCTGCCTCCGTCCCTCTTCTCTGTTCCTGTTTTAGATCAACCCTCACGCTTTCACTGCTGCCGTCAGTTCATTTCCGGAGACATCAATCAGAATCGTATCTCCCTCCCTGACTTTATCCGCAAGAATCAGCTTTGCGGAAAGTGTCTCCACATGCTTCTGTAAGAACCGCTTTAACGGTCTTGCACCGTAGATCGGATCATATCCGTTTTCCACGATATACTGCTTTGCCGCATCGGTCAGCTCCACCGTGATCTCACGGTCTGCCAGACGTTTGTTGAGATCTGCAACCAGAAGGTTGATGATGTTACCGATGTTGTCCTTCGTCAGCGGCTTAAACATAATAATCTCATCCAGACGGTTCAAAAACTCCGGACGGAAATGTCCGCGCAGTTCGTCCATAACTGCCGCTTCGCACTCCGGATTGATATCCCCGTTTGCATCGATGCCCTCAAGCAGATGTGCTGATCCAAGGTTCGATGTCATGATGATGATTGTATTCTTAAAATCGACGGTACGTCCCTGTGAATCTGTGATTCGTCCATCGTCCAGTACCTGCAACAGAACGTTGAACACATCCGGATGTGCCTTCTCCACCTCATCAAACAATACCACCGAATACGGCTTTCTGCGCACTGCCTCGGTCAGCTGTCCACCCTCATCGTATCCGACATATCCTGGAGGCGCTCCGATCAGACGGGAGACGGAATATTTCTCCATATACTCACTCATATCAAGACGCACCATATTCGACTCATCATCGAAGAGACTTGCTGCAAGCGCCTTTGCAAGCTCTGTCTTACCAACACCGGTCGGTCCTAAGAACAGGAATGATCCGATCGGCTTACTCGGGTCTTTGATACCTGCTTTGGAACGGATGATTGCTTCCGTCACTTTCGTGACGCCCTCATCCTGGCCGATGACACGTTTGTGCAGTTCCTCGTCGAGATGCAGCGTCTTGTTACGCTCGCTCTCCGTCAGCTTTGCCACCGGAATTCCTGTCCATCTGGAGATGATCCGCGCAATCTCTTCCTCACTGACGTTTTCATGCACCAGGGAAAGGTCGCGTTTCTTCACGGCTTCCTCCTCGATCTCCAACTGCTTCTGTAGCTGTGGCAGCTTGCCGTACTGCAATTCGGCTGCCTTCTCCAGATCGTACTTCTGCTGTGCCATCTTGATCTCATTCTTGACCGCTTCGATCTCCTCACGCAGCTTCTGTACTTTTTCTACCGACTTTTTCTCATTCTCCCACTGCGCTTTCTTCGTGTTGAATTCATCGCGCAGCTCTGCCAGTTCTTTCTGCAGATTTGCCAGACGCTCCTGGCTCAGACGGTCGGTCTCCTTTTTCAGCGCTGTCTCCTCAATCTCCATCTGCATGACACGGCGGTTCAACTCGTCCAGTTCCGTCGGCATGGAATCCAGCTCGGTCTTGATCAGCGCGCACGCCTCATCGACCAGATCGATCGCTTTATCCGGAAGAAAACGATCCGAAATATAACGGTTGGAGAGCACTGCTGCCGATACCAGCGCAGAATCTGTAATCTTAACTCCATGGAAAACCTCGTAGCGTTCCTTCAATCCACGCAGAATGGAGATGGTATCCTCGACCGTCGGCTCATCCACCATTACCGGCTGGAAACGACGCTCGAGCGCCGCATCTTTTTCAATGTATTCGCGGTACTCATCCAGGGTCGTCGCACCGATACAATGCAGTTCACCACGCGCAAGCATCGGCTTTAACAGCTGTCCGGCATCCATCGCACCATCCGTCTTGCCCGCACCCACGATCGTGTGAAGCTCATCAATGAACAGGATAATCTGTCCCTCGGAACTTTTCACCTCATCAAGCACTGCCTTTAACCGCTCCTCGAATTCACCGCGATATTTTGCACCGGCGATCAGCGCACCCATATCCAGTGCAAACAATTTCTTGTCCTTTAAGCCCTCCGGCACATCGCCTTTTACAATTCGCTGGGCAAGCCCCTCGACAACAGCCGTCTTGCCGACACCCGGCTCACCGATCAGCACCGGGTTGTTTTTCGTCTTACGGGACAGAATCCGCACGACATTCCGGATCTCATCATCACGTCCGATGACCGGATCCAGCTTCTGGTCTCTCGCACGGGCTACCATATCATACCCGTACTTCTCCAGCGTGTCGTAGGTTGCTTCCGGATTGTCCGATGTCACGCGCTGATTGCCGCGGACTGTCGAGAGCGCCTGCAAAAACCGTTCTCTGGTAATGCCGTACTCCTTAAAGATCTCCTTCAATGCCTTATTCGGATACTTGATCAGCGCCAGGAACAGATGCTCGACAGAAACATACTCGTCCCCCATCTGCTTCGCCTCATCCTCGGCATGAATGAGCACCTTATTTAAATCCTGTCCGACATAGACCTGACCGCCGGACACCTTGACACGCGCTGCCAGATGCCGCTCGGCGTTATCCATGAAGTGCTCCTTCTGAATCTCCATCTTCTCAATCAGCTTCGGAATCAGTCCATCCTCCTGCCGCATGAGTGCAACCAGAAGATGCTCCTGCTCGATCTCCTGATTTCCATATTCATAGGCAAGCTTCTCGCAATCGTTAATGGCTTCCACTGACTTTTGTGTAAATTTCTGAATGTTCATAAGCGTACCTCTCTTTCTCTTCCTATGATATACAGGCGGCACATATCTATGCGCCGCCTGCTTTGTTCTCCCTGTTACAATTATGTTATAGCACCAGTTGTTAGCACTGTCAAGAGGTGAGTGCTAATTATTTTGTGAAGATTTTGTGAAGCCTTGATTTTATAGGCTTCACAGGGATTTTTCACTTGCTTTCGCACTCGATTTTCTTGATTTGACCACATTTTTACGACAAATTCTTGGAAAAATATATTCGTCTGATTTTCTTACCACATTTTACGACAACGACTTATGGTTTATACCACAGCAGGTACGGTTTCTGGCAGATTCATTTTAGACATCTCATTTTCCACGTGAGACTTCTCTGCAATATGATTGTAGACATTCATTGTGATCTGTGCATCTGAATGGCCCATAACATACTGCATAACTTTGGGATTGACATTATTCTCACCCAGTCTGGTACATCCCGTATGACGAAGGGTATGCGATGAAATAGGCGGCATCAGCTCCGGCTCTCGCTTCTCTTTTTCTGCCAATTTGCTTTCTTTTTTATTATAGGCATTGACAATATTTTTCAGAAAGCTGTTCACTCCTGCCGGCATGATCGGACGTCCATACTTTGTATTGAAGATGAATCCACTACGTCCACCGATCTCCACATTACTCTGCAAACCAAGCATCAAGTTCAGCTCTCTCTGTTTACGGAACGCATCATATACCCTCTGTGTCATAGGAATATCTCTGATTCCTGCATCCGTTTTGGTTTCTGAATCATGGAAACAATATCCTTCATCTCCTTCATAATACACAAGCTGTCCACCTACATGGATCTCCCGGTTCTTCATATCCACATCTGACCAGGTTAAGCCGATGGTCTCACTTACTCTCAGGCAAGCACCAAACATAACCTGCATCATTGGAAGATGAGGCTTATACACATTACTCTGTTCAACAAACTTCAGAAGTTTTTCCTGCTGTTCCAGCGTCAGTGCTTCTTTCTCCTTTGCCGGAGCCCCATAATCTCCAAGTGTTCCTGTTACCGGATTCTTACGGATAATCCCATCTTCCACTGCCAGTTCAAAACTGGGATTCAATAAGCCATAAAGACCTTTGATCGTACTGTGTGCCAGTCCTTCATCTGACAATGAGGAAAAGAACGTCCTTACGTGAGATGTCTTAAAATCTACAACGCGAATATTTCCTAAAGTATTTCGTATCCGGTAGTCCCACATACGGATATAATTCTTTTTCGTTCTTTCCTTGATATTCTTTGTTGCCATGTATCGCTCAAACAACGTATTTACAGTCAGCTTCTTGACTGATGCATCTGTAATAAGCAAATCATCCATATCCTTATTGATCTTCTTTTCCATTTCTCGCAGACTCGCCAGATCAGCTGCATAAATCGAATTACGCTTTCCGGTAATTTCATCCTTGTAGCGATACTCATAACGTCCATCCGGACGCTGGTATTCACCTGTTTTTAAATTTCTGCCTTTATTATCTTTTCTTGCCATATCAATCATTCCTTTCACTTCATTTTTCGTTATTCGGAATGATTTTTGTCCTATCGGTATCAGTCATTTACTGTCTGATATCTGCTCACAGATTAACATAATATTTTATGATTTCCAAGGGTAAATTCCTGCAAAATACTAATTTTTATTTGCCTTTTTTACAGGAATATTTTTCCCTTTTCACTTTTCATTCCGAAGGAAAGTTGTTGTATTTTATCCTTTTATCTTTCATTACACTGCCATTGCATCAAGATATTTTTTTATCTTATCCACGTTATAAAGAACACGTCTTCCAACAATCACTCTTGCTTCTGCATAGTCTGCAATTTTCTTTGCAGTTACTTCTCCGCAGGATAACATTGCCATTAATCCTTCAATATCTACCGTCAGACGGTTCTCAGCCTTATACTCTGTTGTTTTTCTCATGATGCACATACCTCCTTTCCTCCGTATTCTTCTGCATCACCTCCCAGACAGCGGTTATGCCCGTTGTCAGTACACTCTACTTTTTGTTTAGACTTCTTACGATGATTTTCCATTCCGTTCGGCGTGTTGGCTTCCATTTGTATATGGCGGTGTCAACATTACAATTGACCTCTATCAGAAATCTTTCTGAATACTGGCAGCTTCTTCTCAAGCATACCAGCCGTTGCCGGAGTATCTTCGGTTTCCACATACTACTCTCTGATACAGCGGTGGAATCCTGTGTTACCTTTAAGCCCCGAAAGGCACCCATACAGCTCATTCAATTTTCAAGGTTCATTAATCAAAAGTTTCATTTTGTAGGTATACATTTTTGTACCTATTTTGATTTAATGCCATTATATCTTCCGTTACTGCTAATGTCAATACCATTTCATATGTTTTAGGTTCTTTTTTGTACTCTTTTTTATTGATTTTCTGCTAGTTTATGTTATAATATGGACAAATAAATATTTATTTCTTGATTTTACTATCTTCAACGGATGTTTATCAGGACTAATTCAGAGGTGACTTTATGAATTTTAATCTGAAACTTAAAAAAATCCGGACATTCCGGAAAATGACACAAAAAGAACTGTCAGAGAAGATCGGACTGACCGATCAGCATAGAATTGTACAATATGAAAAAGGCGTTCGTGTTCCAAAAAAAGATCTGGTTGATAAAATGGCTAAGGCTCTGGATGTCAATCCTTATACCCTCTATGATACCGCTGGACGTGACGCTTCCGAAATGATGGAACTGCTTTTCTGGCTGGATGAATTTAATCCATCTGCCCTGCATCTGTTTCTTCCTCGGAAATTTCCTGGTGAAAAATGCAATGAAGTAGCAGACACTTCCGTTTACTATCACGACAATGATAGTTGGCCGGCTCATACACCTGTCTGTATGTGGTTTGATTATGGGGTTCTGAATGATTTTCTGAAAGAATGGGTGATTCGAATGGATGAACTGAAATCCGGTGTGATTACCAGAGATGAATATTTTGAATGGAAAATCAACTGGCCGTATACCTGTGATGATTGTGGAAAACGGAAACCCTCAAAACAGTGGCGGAAATCAAACGAATAGAATTTAGTGAAACTTAGCAAAACTTAAATTCACTGTATTTTTTCTCTTTGCTCAAAAAAGGCACTGCAAACCAATAATTCTATGGTTTTCAGTGCCTTTTGTTCTATACACTAAGTTTCCAATTTGCTGCTTCCGTCTGCAGATCAACCAGCTTACGATATAGACCATTTTTCTTCATAAGCGTATCATGGTTTCCTTTTTCTGCCACAACACCTTTATCCAGAACAACGATCTGATCCGCTGCTTCAATCGTTCTCATCCTATGAGCGATTACCAGAACTGTCTTCCCACTGACTAGTTCAGATATCGCTTCCTGTATCTGTGTTTCACTGTCCACATCTAAAGAAGCAGTTGCTTCATCCAGTAAAATAACAGGTGCATCTTTTAAAAGTGCACGGGCAATGGAAAGACGTTGGCACTCCCCGCCAGAAAGCGTAGAACCATTTTCTCCGATTACCGTCTGATAACCCTGCGGCAATTTTTCGATAAAATCATGACATTTTGCAGCCTTTGCTGCAGCAATAACATCCTCATCACTTGCACCTTTTCGTCCGACACGGATATTTTCCATAATTGTATTATTGAAAAGAACAACATCCTGAAAAACAATCGAAAAATCTTTCATCAATGCGACCGGATCAATTTTTGCGATATCTGCACCACCAAGTGTAATTTTCCCACCATCCACGTCATAGAATTTAGCTGCCAGTTTTGCTATGGTGCTCTTACCACCGCCGGATGGTCCTACTAATGCAGTCACCTGTCCCTGTTTTGCAGTAAAAGATACATCTTTTAAAACTGTTTTTCCTGTTTCATAAGAAAACTTCACATGGTCAAAAATCACATCATATCCTTTGGTGTGATACTCTGTCTGCCCGTTTTCTAACGGATATTCCTGGATTTCTTTCAAGCGTTTTACCTGTAAATTCACACCAAAAAGTTCTGCCATATTCGCCATAGCTCCAGAAAGTGGATCATACAGACGGGAGGCTGCGATCAAATATAGAATATAAGTAAACAGATCAATTTTTTCCTTTAAAATCAGCGAACTTCCCACAACAATAACCGTTGCCAGTCCAAGCCGTAAGACCATCTGACCGGTTGTAAGAAGACTCGCACTGACCATTTCACTGGAAATCTGCGCTTTTTCTGCTGCATCCAATTTCGCATCCAGTTTCTCCAGATAAGTTTTCTCCTGATTACATGCCTTAATATCCTGTACCGTTTCCAGACATTCCTGTATTCCTTCTGACAAATCAATTCTTGTTGTCATATATTTCTTTGCAAGCAGTTCCTGCCACTTGCGTGAAAGAAGAACAATTGCAAATGCCACCGGTGCAACCCACAAAAGAGCAATTCCCATTTTCCAGTTCATAACAAGAAGTACCAGACACACAATACTTGTAGAAATAAGTGCTCCAAAAAATTGCGGAACTGTATGGGAAAACGCATGCTCAAAACTGGCACAGTCGCCCATAATTGTACTTGTCAGATCAGCAAGGTCACGTTCATGGAAAAATCCAAGCGGTAACGTCCTGAGCTTTTCTGCAAGTGTAATGCGTCTACGTTCACTTTCCTCATAGGTACCAATATAGGCTTTTGTATACTGCAGATAATGAAGGACAAAAATAATCACTAAAATGATAATTCCAACAACTGTATATCCTGCAAATCCTGCCACTTTTTCTTCCATTCCAAGAGCCATAGGAAGCATCGTATTTAATACTATTGCAAGTAGGGCAACCGGGAGCATCAGACTGATATTTGCCAGTACAGAATAAACAATTGCTTTAAAAAGATCCTTTGCACCCTGGACACTCAGAGCGTATTTTTTCTGTAATCTGTTAATCATGATTTTCCTCCTTTCTCACAGTCGTTCCAACCTTCCAGATAATCTGTGTCTGATATTCTTTCCACATGGATGCGTAGACACCATTCTGTTTCAGCAATTCATCATGATTGCCTCGTTCTATTATTTTTCCATCACCAAAGACCAGAATCATATCTGCATCCTGAATCGTGGACAGACGATGTGCAATCATAAGTACTGTTTTTCCGCTGGTCAGTCCTTCAAAGGCAAGCTGGATCTGATGCTCATTTTCCGCATCTGCAAAAGCTGTCGCTTCATCAAGTATAATAATTGGTGCATCTTTCAGAATTGCACGTGCTAATGCAATCCGCTGATTTTCACCACCCGACAGATAGGTTCCTCCACTTCCAACTATAGTATCCAAACCATTTGGAAGTCTCTCTATGATATCCTGACATTGTGCTGCTTCTGCCGCTCTCATCACTTCTTCACGTGTGGCATCTGGCCTGGAAGCTCTGATATTTTCAAGTAAGGTATCATTGAAAAGACGGGTGTTCTGGAACACAAATGCAATCTGATCCATGAGGTCATTTTTAGCAATCTCACGAACATCCACACCACCCACTAAGACGTCTCCTTCCTGCACATCATAAAAACGTGGAATCAGACTGGCCGCTGTAGATTTGCCACTACCGGAAGCTCCGACTAATGCAATTTTCTTACCATCAGGGACTTCGAAGCTTACATGATACAATGCTTTTTTCTTAGCACCTGGATAAGTAAAAGAAACATCCTCGAATACAACAGAAGCATCCTTTGGCTGTTTTTGTGTATTTGATTCTTTAAGCGGTTTTTCCTGCAAAATTGCTTCTATTCTGCTTACTGCACTTTTTGCCGCCATTAACTGTTCGCTTGCAAACATGATTCGATTCATCATTGTTGTACAAACTGGCGTAAACAGACTGTAAAACAGGAAATCTAAAAACAGTTTCTGACGATCCGCCTGTCCACTTGCTGCCGAAAAAAGCATCAGTGCAGTCGGGATCAGCAAAATAAAAGTTCCATTTAAAGTAATGTTAAATCCCGTCAATGGGATACGACAGCAGATTGCATATCCACTGGCATATTTTTTGTATTCTTCAATCGCTGCATGAAAGTTTTTGAATGAGTAAATGGTTTGCTGGAATACCTTTACAACCGGGATTCCACGAACAAATTCTACCGCTTCTTTATTCATATTTTCCAGTGCGGTCATGTATCCCGACATAAAATCGGCATTATCTCCACCCATCATTTTCTTTAAGAAAAATACACTGATTGCCAGTGGAATCAAACAACAGATTCCAAGTCTCCAGTCAAAGACAAACAACAAACTGATGACTGCAACCGGCATAACAACTGCACCGGTCAGATCCGGCAACTGATGTGCCAGAAACCCTTCGGTCAGTCCAGCATTGTCATCAATAATTTTCCGAAGTCTGCCACTGGCATTCTGACTGAAATATCCAAGCGGTAACGTGACAATATGGTGCATTGCCTCTTTTTTCATATTGGTAGCTGTACGAAATGCTGCCAGATGCGAACAACATAATGCTACAAAATATAATAAAATACTAAGTAACGAAAATGCTACTGCAAGCCACGCATAATGCCCACTGGAAGCTGCCAGTGACAAATCTCCCTTTTTCATCGCATACAAGATATCCCGAATCACAAACCAGATACAGACAAATGGAATAATAGAAAGCACCGTGGATATTCCTGCCAGAATGCAGCTGGCAATAGTCAACCAATGACGTTTCCCTGCAAATCCCCACATCCGGGATAACTCGGCATTTTTCTTTTTGCTCATGACCTTATATCCTCCTCAAAAAGCCGGTGGCATCAGAATCTCTCCGATTTCCACCGACTCAAATTTATTTTCACTATTCAGACAGATTCTCTTTACAGAATAACTGTATACAGTTCTCAACATCGGCTTTCGTATAGTCAACAGAAATTCCTGCTGCCAGCCAATAAGCATATTCACCTGCATCATATTTTTCCAATGCATCCAGGTCACTTCCATATCTGAACTCAATGTGCCATGTAGTTTTCATCGTATCCGGAGCGATACAGAAATAGGTAAACTCGCCGGAATCAGCATCATCACTTTCGTAGATGTACAGACCACGCGTTTCTTCCATACCTACGTAATGATAAGAATGACTGAATACATCATTCCCCTCTTCATCCACACCAGATATTGTTGTTCCGTCAAACGTGAACTGATCTATATTCTGTAAAAATTCACAGTCGTATGCCATATTTCCATCCTTGTAGGTTTCCACTGCTTCTTCACCGGTGACTGTTCCAGTTACCATAGAAGACATTTTTTCAACAGCCGCCTGAGCATTATCCTCTCCTACAATTGCAGCACTGTCATCGAGCCACAGCTGATCGTATTCATCTGCCAGAATAACCGGCCACAGTTCCTGATAAGTACCTTTCAGATCGCATAAAAGCTGATCTGCTGCATCCTGATTCTCATCAGTTTCACTTTCCTTCTGTACGCTTGTAGTCTGTTCTTCTGTAGCACTGTTTTCTGTTTGCTTTGTTTCAGATGTGCTACTGCTTGTATTTCCACATCCCGTCAATAAAGAAATAGACAAAGTTGCTGCTAAAAACAAACTTGTTAATAATTTTCTCTGTTTCATTATAATCCTCCTAAATAAAAAATATGCATTAGTTAGTATTATCTAACCAATACATATTTTATCTGGTACTAATATGAAACTCAATGACCTGGCAGACTAGTTTCTATCCAATCAGACATTCTTTTTATACTCCGTTGGTGTCATTCCATATTCACCTCGAAATGCCGAAGTAAATTTATTGGGATTTGTATATCCGATTTCTGTTGCGATTTCACCTACAGATAAATTCCCCTCCCGTAATAATTTTTCAGCAATTTGTAAACGATAAGTCCGGAGATACGCATAAACAGGTGCACCATACATTCCCTTAAAACAACGTTTCATTGCCGTAGGTGATATTTCAAAACGCTCTGCCAACTCCTCAATTGTATAATGTTCTTTGATATGTCCTACAATAAAATCATGAATCTGTCTGGTACAGTTCCTTTGCGATTTTGAGAAATAAACATAGTCGTTCTTAATCCTGTCAAAATCCATTTCTGTTAGTATCAATAAAAGCTCCAGAAGCTTTATTCTGATATAACTAGGCTTTATATGTTCCTGAACAGTATATAATTCCGAAAATATATGTTGGACAGTTTCATTTGCACGAACCATATAAAAATCCTGTTTTCCTGCAAACTCTGAAATTCGAGTAAGATTAATAGAAAGAAGTTTCAAGATTCTTCTCATCTCATCTGTAATTTCTTCCAACTCAATCGTTATCGTTATCCCATGATAATGGGAAGTAGGAAATGTTGATGTATGTGATTTCTTATGCAAGGTACAAATGGATAAATTTCCCGCTGCCATATAGCAATAACTACGCTCTCCAAACGCACACTCACACCGCCCCTCCCGACAATAATTAATTTCAATAAATCCAGGACGTGGACCCTGCATCTTATTACAATATTCCATATGCATATCATTATAGACCAGCTCCATTCCTGGAAATGTCTGATATACGGCGATATCTCCTGTACCACTTTCATTCTCAAGATGAAATCTTGAACATATAGCATCTTCTTTTTTTCTCCGGACAGAAGATCCATATAAATCAACACTTCTGAAATCCGATTCCACTTCCGAAGACGCAAAAAGTATATCTCCAGCAACCTTATATGGATTGTCCTCTGTTGTTACTGTTCTCATATTACACCTGTCCACTTTCTTCCGCTGCTTTTCTTACTTTTGTCTCCTCTTTCATAAAACATCATAGCTTATCTCCTTCAGCAATTAGTTTTATCTAACTTTCTCATATAAAAAAATGTTACCTTATAAAGCTCCAGTCCCTACAATAGGTAACATCGTTTGAGTTTCTATACTCTTTCAGTGTAACACCGTTAGGACTGACTGACAAGAAAATATAGAAATTCATTATAGCAAATAAATTCGATTTATTGTTCAATAGCCAACATTCTTATTATTCAAGTATATTCTAATCAGAACAGCCCCTACATTTATGAC
>ERZ827524.2726-NODE-2726-length-11780-cov-5.370832_pt1 | contig 11780 bp, 10 predicted proteins | sample MGYA00519702_ERZ827524 | MGnify/ENA primary metagenome ERZ827524 (study PRJEB31778, sample SAMEA3449341) | human gut metagenome | biome: human gut; feature: human-associated habitat; material: faeces | place: United Kingdom | collected 2010/2012 ...
ACCCGGCGAGCGCCTGCATACGGATCGAGGCCTTCCCGTCGGCACTTTTCCACAGGTTACGCCCCATGTTTACGTCGAACCAGTAGGAGGCGGCATCGGTAAAACGGGCGTCGCACAGGCGGCCTCCGCTGGCTGTCTTGATGTTGGCGCTAATGGTCGCGTCTACCCATTTCTCGCTTTTCAGGACTTGGAAAAAGGAGCTGATAACGATGTCGCCGTTATATTTGATCGGGCTTTCCGTATCCACGGCAAAGCGTTCGTCACGCGTTTCCGGTGTCATCTTATATTTTTCCTTGAAGCACCAGTTCACTTCGATTCCCGCGCGCCCCCTGAAGAAGGGCAGCAGGGCACGCCCCACGATGTCCCAGGTCTTGTCACCCGTATAATAATGGTATTCGCCCCGTACTTCCACTTCGTACCGCTCGCTCACCTGTCCGTCCCTCATTTCCGGGATCGGAAAGGCGTTCGGACCGAAATAGCGCGGAGAATATATGAGCAGTTCTGTTTTGTCGCGCCAACTGTCGGCATGGCTATAAGTGGCTGAAAAGACAAATACGAATGTTATCAATAATATTCGGGATAAATATTTCATCATGGATGTATTTTTTCTTAAGGCCACAAAAGTACATATTTCATATTGATTTAGTACATTTGCCTCAAACAAATCTTTAAACCATAAAGTACCATGAGACATTTACATTTTGGGAAGCTGTTTTTTGTTGTCTTTTCCCTCTTGTTAGCCTATACGGTTTCGGCGCGTAAACCGATTAAAACATTACTGATCACAGGACAAAACAACCATAACTGGCAGGTGAGCCATGTTGTGCTGAAACAAATCCTGGAAAATTCCGGTCGTTTTGATGTGGACTTTGTCATCTCTCCCGAACAGGGCAAGGATATGTCCGGTTTTGTGCTCGACTTTAGCCCTTACCAGTTGGTAGTGCTGGACTATAACGGAGATTCGTGGCCGGAGGAGACGAACCGCCGCATTGTGGATGTAACCTCCGACGTAAACCTCTGCTACTCCGAGCACGCAAGGCGCTATCTGAACGCCGCAGGGGTTCCCAAGGAGCGTACCTTCGTGGTGGGCAGCCCCATGGCGGAGGTGCTGCATCAGAATCTTCCGCAGATCGAGGCCAGCGACATTCACGCCCGGCTCGGCCTTGAAAAGGGAAAATACATCTTGCTCTCCGCCCACCGGGAGGAAAACATCGACACGGAGGAGAATTTCTGTTCGCTCTTCACGGCGGTAAACGCCATGGCGGCGCAATATGACATGCCGGTGCTGTACTCCTGCCACCCGAGAAGCCGGAAACGATTAGAGGAAAGCGGATTCCAACTGGACAGGCGCGTCATTGCGCACAAGCCGCTGGGCTTTCACGATTATAACTGCCTGCAGATGAACGCCTTCTGCGTCGTGTCCGACAGTGGCACGCTGCCGGAGGAGTCGAGCTTTTATCTGTCCGTGGGCAAGCCTTTCCCGGCGGTGTGCATCCGCACCTCCACCGAGCGGCCGGAGGCGCTGGACAAGGGCTGCTTTGTTCTGTCTGGCATCCATACGGAGCAGCTGCTGCAGTCCATTGATTTGGCAGTGCAGATGCAGCAAAACGGCGAATTCGGCACCCCAGTGCCCGACTATACCGCGGAAAACGTCTCCGTGAAGGTCGCAAGGATCATCCAGAGCTATACCGGCATTGTGGATCGTTTTGTTTGGAGAAAATAGTATTTCTGTCTGGCAGTCCGTTCGAGTATCCATCTCGGGCGGGCTGTTTTTTCTTTTTCCGCGCTGCAGCGATGTTTCTGGGGTATCCACGCAAAAATTTTTTTGGCTGGGTAAGTTGAAATGTATCGGAAATGTATTGTTCCTGTACCTGCAAATGTATCTTTTTTGGTATCGGGAGGGGCAGGCCGGGGCTATCGAAATGCTGCATAATTACCCCCGGATTCTGCGCCGGAATGTGACAACTTCAGGACAGTTTTGTATATATTTTCATGTCGATGAATAGCGTTCCCAATGGCATCACGGAAATGTATCTATTTTTCGCATTCAATCGTCTCATTCTCACCTTGTGAAAATGCACATTTTTGTTTTAGTTTTATCTACTATTTTGTTGAAATCGCAAAAAATATGCTTGAAAAATCGGATTTTTAGTGGTATGATACAAACGTAAGCACAACGCATCCCTTTTCCGGCTTTCAATCCTCTTAAGTAACAGGATGGATAAATATGAGTATCTCTTCTAAAAAACCGCTGTACTATCAGTTAAAGCAGACATTACTGAAATGGATCGAGGGCGGCGACTATCCGCCCGGTTCGATCCTGCCGTCCGAAAAGCAGCTGCAGGACTCCTTCGGCATCAGCCGGACGACCGTGCGCATGGCGCTCAAGGAGCTGGAGCAGGAGGGCTTCCTCGTCCGCAGTCCCGGCAAAGGCACGTTCGTCGCCAGCATGAAGATCGAAAGCGGCCCGCGGCGCATTCTCAGCTTCACACAGGAGATGCTGAACATGGGCCTTCAGGTCAGCAATCAGGTCGTCTCCCTCGAGAAGGAGCTGCCGGTGATCCGCACGGCGAACAAGCTGCAGATCCCGCAGGACCAGCCCGTCTGGCGGCTCGAGCGCATCCGCATGGCGGACTCCGTCCCCATCGCCACGGAGGTCAACTATATCCCGGCTGCGCTTGTGCCCAACATGGAGGCGCAGCTTGCGCAGAACCAGTCGTTTTATTCCTGCCTTGAGGAGGAATACGGCATCATCATCGTCTATGCGCGCGAGCGCGTGGAGTGCCGCCTTGCCAACATGCGGGAGAGCCGGCACCTCGGCATTCCGAAGGGCTCTGCGATCCTGTACGTCGAGCGCCAGACCTTCGGCTACCGCAAGAGCAGGCCGATGGAGCTGTTCCCCGTCGAGTTCGTCAAGATGTCCTACAACGCAGAGAAGTATACATTCCACCAGATCATCCGCAAGGAGTAACATCGTTGTCTGCTGCGGCCGCAGTACACATAGAGAGTTTCAGACCCACAATATCAGGAGGTAACCATGAAAACCACAAAGTGCATCGCCCTGCTTCTCGCCATCGTGATGACGCTGGCACTGTTTGCCGGCTGTTCCAACAGCCCCGCAAATGACCCCGCCACGGACGCTCCCGCGACCGACGCCCCCAGCACCGCCCCCGACAACAGCGATAACACCGATGGAAACGACATTCCTGCCGAAGGCCTGACCTTCCCGAACCCGGTCGAAGCCCCCGAGACCATCACCACCGTCGGCCCGGACGGCAGCCCCGCTGCCTGGTATACTGAGCTGGAGCTGACGCCGGAGGAGCTGGCGCAGGTCCGCTCCATGAACCTCACCGCCTGCTTTGAGCTCATCAACGCCAGCGAGTGGGACAACGCAAACCTCATCGGCTTCCAGGATGCCTGCGAGGCCATGAACATCAAGATCGTCGGCCAGGGCTGCTGCGATCTCGACCCTATCCAGCAGAAGACGAACATGGAATCCTTCGCCGCGCTGAACCCGGACATCGTGACCTGCCAGCCGCAGGACCTCGACGTCTGCGCGCCGACGTTTGACCCACTGTGGCAGGCAGGCGTCAAGCTGACGTTCATGAGCAACGTTCCCACGGGCTACACGGCAGGCAAGGAATATGTCGGCGCTATCACGGACTCCATCGTCGACATGGGCATCGACAGCGCCGAGATGATGGCTGATGCCATCGGCGGCGAGGGCGAGATCCTCGCCATCACGGTCGCCGACGTCAACTACGTCTGCAACACCCGCGACGACGCCTTCCTCAAGACCATCGCCGAGCAGTATCCGAACATCACCGTCGCCGAAGTCGGCGGCTTCTCCTCCCCGAACGAAGCAGCGCAGATCACCTCCGCTCTGCTGACGAAGTATCCGAATGTCAAGGGCATCTTCGTCTCCTACTCCACCCCGTGCATCGACGTTCTGCAGACCGTGAAGGCCCTCGGCCGCACCGACATCAAGATCGTCACCATGGACCTCGACACCACCTGCGCGCTCGATATGGCACAGGGCGGCAACATCGTCGGCATCGCCTGCGATATGCCGTATGCCATGGGATACGGCCGCGCGCTGATGGCCGCCTATGCCTGCATCGGCAAGGAGTGCCCGGGCTATGTCACATCCCCCTCTTTCAAGGTCACCCGCGAGAATCTGCTTGAGGGCTACCGCACCTCCCTCGGTATCGAGGCTCCCGCTGACGTTCAGGCCGCTCTGAACGGCTGATAACCAACGCCGGGCGGTGTTTTCCCGCCCGGCGTTTTTCGATCCCATTCCGCTGTATGGCACAGCGACCCGAAATGAGGTAACGCAAATGTCCGAAACACAAACCGCTGTCAACGCGATCGAAATGCATGGCATCGTGATGGAATTCTCCGGCGTCCGCGCGCTGGACGGCGTCGATTTTTCCCTGCGGCAGGGGCAGGTCATGGGCCTTGTCGGCAAAAACGGTGCGGGCAAGAGTACGCTGATGAAGATTATCAACGGCGTCTATACCCAGACGGCAGGCACCGTCCGATTTTTTGGCAAGAACATTGATAAATCCGTTTCCGTCCGGGAACGTGAGCAGACCGTTGCCATGATCTACCAGGACTACAGTCTGGTCGGCGAAATGACGGTCGCAGAAAATATATTTCTGAACACAGAGCCGATCCGCGGCGCGCTGATCTCCGACCGCGACTGCATTCGGAAGGCCGCGGAATTCTTCCGCGATATGGGCATCCGCATCGATCCGCGGCAGAAGGTCAAGTCCCTCTCCACCGGCGACATGCAGATGGTTGAGATCGCCAAGGCCATCATGAAGCAGACAAAGATCATCCTTATGGATGAGCCAACTGCCGCGCTCGACGCCGATGCCACGACGAAGTTCTTTGAGATCATCGAACGTCTGAAAAAGCAGGGCTACTCCATCGTCATCAGCACCCACCACCTGCAGCACATTCTCGATATCTGCGACGCCGTGACGATCATCCGCGACGGCAGGGCCTGCATGGCAAAGGAGATCCGTGACACAACGCTCGAGGAGATCATCGCCCAGATGCTCGGCGAGAGCGGCTTTCAGGCCGTGAAGAGCCGCAAGCCGAAGGATTTTGACGGTCTGACACCGCTGCTCGAGGTGAAGGACGTGACCTCGAAGGTCATTCCGGAGCCTCTGAGCTTCACCGTCCGCCCGGGCGAGGTCGTCGGTCTGGCCGGTCTGAAGGGCGCCGGGCGCACGGAGATCTTCAATGTGCTGTTCGGCATCGACCCGGCGCGCAGCGGTGAGATCCGGCTGGACAGGAAAAAGCTCCGCGTCCGCCAGCCGTGCGACGCCATCCGCGGCGGCATTTTTCTTGTCCCGGAGAACCGCCACACACAGGGCCTGTCCCTGATGCACAGCGTCTATGACAATTCCCTGCTCCCGCTGCTCCCCATGCTGAGCAAAAAGCGCTTTTTCATTGATGACAGGCAGGGCGCACAGATCGTGCAGGAGATCATTGAAACCATGCAGGTCAAAACGCCGGGCAGCGACATCGCCATCAGTAAGCTCTCCGGAGGCAACCAGCAGAAAATCGTTGTCGGCAAGGCACTCGAGAGCCATCCGAAGATCCTGCTGCTCGACGACCCGACCTACGGCGTGGACATTCACGCCAAGGGCGACATTACCACTGCGATCTCCCGCTTCACGGACGCGGGCGGCGGCGTGGTCTTCGTCTCCTCCGAACTGACGGAGATGATCGAAAACTGCGACCGCATCCTGCTCATCAAATACAACCGCATCGTCGGAGAGCTTCGTGACGTTCCCCGGCTCGGATTAACGGAAGACAGCCTGATGGCTGCGATTCAATAGGAGGACCACCATGAAAACGAAGATCTCCGCGCGCAAATTTCTTTCGAAGTACATGATCTATCTCGCCTTTGTCGCCCTGCTGATCGTCTTTTCCCTGACGCTCCGCAATGTCGGCAACGGCTTTCTGGATATGGGCAACGTCTGGAACATCATCCGGCAGACGGCGCTCATCGCCATTCTCGGCGTCGGCATGACCTATGCCCTCGGCGCAGGCCAGATCGATCTGTCCGTCGGCTCCGTCGTCGGCCTGACGTCCCTTGTGACGGCCTGGACCGTGCAGGCCGCAGGCCTCATCCCAGGCGTGCTGGCCGGTCTGGCCGTCGGCGCTGTCGTCGGCGCGATCAACGGGGCGCTCATCGCATGGGTAAAAATCCCGCCCTTTATCGCCACGCTCGGCACGCAGATCCTCTTTGCCGGTGTTTCACGCACGGTCTCCGGTCTGAAATCCGTCCCCATCACGAACCCGACGTTCAACTTTGTGTTCGGCGGCGGCGACTTCGGCGGCGTTCCTGTGCTGCTTCTCTGGATGGTCGTGATCGTGGTCGTTGGCCAGCTCTTCCTGCGCAAGCGCCCGTTCGGACGTCAGGTCATCTCCGTGGGCGGCAACCCCAAAGCCGCACTCTATTCCGGCGTGCGCGTCAAGCTGACAATCTTCAAGGTCATGCTGCTCTCCGGCGTACTTGCGTCGCTGGCCGGTATTCTCTGGGCCGGACGCTTCGGCGGCGGCCGCTACTCGCTGGGTGAGGCGGAGGAGACCTCTGCGATCGCAGCGACCGTTCTGGGCGGCACGAGCATCAACGGCGGCAAGGCCTCCGTGGCGGGTGCCTGCGTCGGTGCCGTCATGCTCGGCATGATCAATAACGCGCTCGTCATGTATGGTCTGGATGTCTATCAGCAGATGGTCGTCCGCGGCCTCATCATCCTCGCCGCCGTTGCCTTCACCGTCAACGCGGAGAAGGACGCCTGAGCGGGAGGAGCCTATGCTGGATATCATTGGAGTCGGCGATACAAACGTCGACGTGATGATCCGCGTTCCGCACATTGCTTCGCATGACGAGAAGGTGCGCGGGCAGCTGCTCGGGAATTTCCCCGGCGGGATCATCGGAAACTTCTGCTGCGCCGCAGCCGCCTTCGGAGCGAAGGCCGGTGCCGTCTGCAAGGTCGGGATGGACGGCTACGGCGAGCTGGCAAAAAGCGACCTGCAGCGCCGCGGCGTCGATGTCAGCCATATGGTCGTCGATCCTGCCTGTGAGACCTATTTCTGCATGGTCCTGCTGGACGACACCGGCGAAAAGGCGCTGACCATTGTGGAGACGTCCGGCTTTCTGCCGAAGCCGGAGGAGGTCGACCTTGCCTATCTGAAAACCGCAAAGCGCGTTCACATGACCTCTCTGGACATGACCCTTGCCGCCCATGTGGCGCAGGCGCTGGACGGTACGCAGACGCTGCTGTCCATGGACATTGAGGCAACGGCGGGAACTGCGCCCGCCGCCGTGTGGGACAGCGTCCTGCAGCGCGTAGACACAGCCTTTCCGAACGAAGCCGGTCTGGCTGCTCTGACGGGCTGCACCAATCTGGAAGCAGGTGCGCAGCAGCTGCTGGCGCGCGGCGTTCGGACCGTTGTGGTCACCTGCGGAGAAAACGGAGCATGGGTCTTCCGAAAGGGATACTCCCACCACTGCCCGGCATTTTCCGTCCCGGTGCAGGACACGACCGGCGCGGGCGACTGCTTCAACGCGGTCTTCCTCTCCGGACTTGTGGAGGGCTGGACCATGGAGCGCTGCGCCCAGTATGCCTCTGCAGCAGCTGCCATCGCTATTGGTGCGGTTGGCTCGCGTACAAAGCTCCCGTCCCGCGCAGAAACGGAGCAGTTCATTCTGAAAAAGGGGGAAGCACTATGCAGCTGAGAGCCGGTATTTACCCCAGCCGTCATCCGGAGCAGACGGACGGCTGGCGCATCTTGTGCGAGCAGGAAAAAACACCGTATTTTCTGACAACGGAAAGGCCGGACTGCCCGGTCCTGCTGTGCGAGGGCGAAACGCCCGTCTGGCTTCCCGACTATCTGCAGGAGGGCGGCATCGCCGTGCTCTCCGGCATGCATCCGGAGGAGCTTCCCTTCCCTACGGACTATATTGGCACGGCGGCGCTCGAATTTGCCGACCTGACGGAGCTTGACTGCGGCACGCCGCGCATTGCGAGCCTCGTCCCCGTCTATGCGGGCAGCGGCCTCGGCCTGCTTCGCCTGCATGAGAGCCGCAAGATCAAATGCGGCCTGCACCCGGACGAATATCCCGCCGTTGTCTGGCAGAGCGTCGGAAAGGGCGGCTGCTGGTATACGGGGATCCCGTTCTCGGAGCTCATCTGCGCACTGGGCGACACCCTGCGCCGGACAACGCCGGATTCCGACTTTACCGAGCGCATCACATCGGTGGATAAGCACCTGCTGCTGCGCGCCATGCGGGAGCTGCTCATCCGCTCCTATGGCAAACGCGGCCTGCCGTATGTCTACCTGCACTATTACCCAGGAAACTATCAGTCCGTCTTCGTGTTCCGCGTGGACGTTGACGGCATTTACGGCGACCATCTCCGCCGTATCAGCGATGCCGCGAAAAAGGCCGGCATCCGCGTGACGTTCTATACAAACAAATCGCTCTGCGAGCTGGAGGCCGAGCGTCTGCGGGACATTGACCCGAGCCACGACATCGGCTGCCACGCCGATATCCACAATCTGTTCACCACGCAGGAGGAGAACTTCCGCAACGTGCACGACTGCCGCGCGTGGATGAAGGAGCTGGGCATCGACTATACGACCGGCTTTGTCGCACCGCGCGGCATGTGGAACTTTGCTCTGAACCGGGCGCTGGAGGAAGACGGCGTCACCTATACCTCGGACTTCGGCTATGCCGTTTTCGGGCTCCCCTTCTATCCCTATGACCACGGCACGCGTATGGCGGTCAAGCAGCTGCCGGTCGACCCGTTCTCCACGGAGCGCGCCGTTGCCAAGGCCGAGGAGGAGGGCACGGCGCTGCCGGAGGGTTCTGTGGCGGACTATTTCTGCCGGTCCGTGCGCCGTCAGGCAGAGGCAGGACTTCCCGTCATCCTCTACAGCCATCCGCAGCACTTCGGTCTGCTGGCCGAGGAGACATTCCCGCGTCTGGCCGAGGCCGTCCGTGCTCTGCCGCTCTGGCATGCGACGATGGGCGAGCTGGACGCATGGTGGCAGAAGCGCGACGGTGCGGACTACGCTGCCTTCTGGGAGGACAGCCTCACCGTGACCGGAGACCTGCCGGAGGACGTCAGCATCCGTGTGATCGAGCCGAAAGGAGAATAATCATGTTTGTTGTCCCCTGCAAATGGCGGGAGCTGCTCTCGCCGGAGGCGCAGGAGCGCTTTGACGACGTCAACGAACAGCGCGTCCTCGGCGCAAGCAGCCATATCCGCATCATCGGAGACATTTTCCTCAGCATTGCCGAAAACGGCGCGGACGATCCCCTCCCCCTGCTCCGCGGCATCGCCGACCACTTTATCGCAACGCGCGGCGAGTCCAGTCAGGCCATCACGAACGCTATCGGCCTCATGCTGCGCAATGTGCACGGCAGCAGCCGTGCAGGGCTTGCACAGAGCATCCGGAAGGGTGTCGAGTGCTACCGTACGGAGGCCGCAAAGGATCTGGAAAAGATCCGTTCCCTGCTCTGGACCGTTCTGGAGGGCAAAAGGACGCTGCTGCTCTATGACTATTCCAGTACCGTGGCGGCAATTTCCGCTCTGGGGCAGGAGCATGGTGTTTCGTTCCGCTGCATCGTGCCCGAGAGCCGCGCGCTCGACGGCGGCAGGCCCTATGTCGCACCGCTGCTCCGCGCTGGGCACAGCGTCCATGTCATTCCGGACTGCGCGCTGTATCAATATATTCCGACGTGCGATGCCGCCTTCATCGGCTCCGAGACGTACTATCCGGACGGAACATGCTTTAACACGGTCGGCTCGGAGCTGACGGCCCTGCTGTGCAGCCGGTTCCATGTGCCGTTCTATGTGCCGACGCCCCTGCTGAAGCTCGACCTGCGTGCGCTGGACGGCTATCGAAAAAAGCCGATCCTCGACGATCACCGCTGGCGCATCGGCGGCAGCTGGACGGCCGACGAAACGGCAGGCGTGGACTTCGTCTGCCCGGAGCTTGTGGCCATTGCACCGGAGTTCATCACCGCTTATATCACAGAGGCAGGCATTCTTCCGCCGACGGCCATGTATACCGCCGGGCTGAACTATGCTGCAAAACTGGGAGGTGCGAACGCATGAAGGGCAGAGTCATCGGCATGGTGCAGACCCGTCCCCTGCCCGGCAGCTACCGTAACCGGGGCGAACGCATCAGCTTCATCACGGAGCAGGCGCTGGAGGAAACGCGCATTCTGGCCGAATGCGGCGTGCAGAGCGTGATCCTGCAGAATATGGGCGACATGCCGGTCCGGCAGCAGTCCGCGCCGGAGGCTATCGCCTATCTCAGCGTTGTGGCGCAGGCCATCCGGCGGAGCTTCCCCGCGCTGTGCCTTGGCGTGCTCGTCAACTGGGACGGCGTGGCCGCGCTGGCTGTGGCGGATGCCGCCGGAGCGGACTTTGTGCGCGTGGAGCATCTGTACACCGGTGCAGAGGTCACAAGCGCCGGACTGCTGCAGGGCCAGTGCTGCGAGATCACCGCACTGAAACGGAAGCTGGGGACGGACATTCCCGTCTATGCCGACGTCTGGGAGCGCCACGGCATCCCGCTGTGCCCCCAGCCGCTGGACGAAGCGGCATGGCAGTGCGTCCACGAGGCGTTTGCCGACGGTCTGTTCCTCTGCGGGAAGAACGCGCAGGAGAGTCTGTCCATGGCCCGGCAGGTACGGCAGCGCGTTCCCGGCGTCCCGCTGTTCCTCGGCGGAGGCGCAACGGGAGACAACGTTCGCGAGCTGCTGCAGGAATATGACGCCGTCTGCGTAGCGACCTGGATCAAAAACGGCGACATGCGCAATCCGGTCGACCCGGATCGCACACGTTATTTTATGGAGCAGGCCGCTCTGGCAGAGGTAGGCACATGAAGATCATCGCGGTTCTGAATTATGAGGCTCTGAGCTGCTGCGCCGCGGACATCGTTGAGGCGCAGATCAGGCAAAAGCCGGACACCTGCCTCGGCACCGTGACCGGCAGCTCGCCGGAGGGCATGTATCGGGAGCTGGCCCGCCGCCACCGGGAGGAGGGGCTGGAGCTTTCCCGCATCCGCACGGTCAACACGGATGAATATGCCGGTCTCTCCGGCACGCATCCGCAGTCCTATCGTTACTATCTGGAGGAGCATTTCTTCCGCCCCTGCGGCATCCCGTCGGAGCACACGGCGGTCCCGCAGGGCGATGCAGCCGACCCGGAGGCCGAGTGCCGCCGCTATGAAGCACTCTGCCGCTCCCACCCGGCCGATCTGCAGATCCTCGGCGTCGGCCACACCGGCCACATCGGCTTCAACGAGCCTGCAGATGATTTTCCGGAGCTGACGCACCTTGTGGACCTTGCCCCGCAGACGCTTGCCGCGAATGCTCACTACTTTGACGAGCCGGACACCATGCCGCGGCAGGCTATTACGGTCGGTCTCGGTGTGCTGATGCAGGCAAAGCGCATCCTGCTGCTCCTCAGCGGCAGCGGAAAGGCGGAGATCACAGAGCGCCTGCTGTGCGGCAGGATCGTGCCGCAGGTCCCGGCGACTATTCTGCGGCTGCATCCCGATGTGACGGCCGTCATCGATGAGGACGCCCTGCAGCTCGTGCGCGCGCACGCGCCGAACCTGATTCCATAACGAAGCGGCCCGGACATTTGTCCGGGCCGCAGCAGACTGTCAAAGAACCTGCCCAGCTGAAAGTTTCGGAGGGAAGAAAAGTGTGAAAGGAAACCGTCAGGGTTTCCTTTCGC
>ERZ827524.2729-NODE-2729-length-11778-cov-8.644971_pt1 | contig 11778 bp, 12 predicted proteins | sample MGYA00519702_ERZ827524 | MGnify/ENA primary metagenome ERZ827524 (study PRJEB31778, sample SAMEA3449341) | human gut metagenome | biome: human gut; feature: human-associated habitat; material: faeces | place: United Kingdom | collected 2010/2012 ...
GTCATCGGGCATTATCTGAACATAAAACACTATCAATAAGTTGGAGTCATTACCGTCATCGCGTACCTTACATTACCTGTCATGAAGGAATTAAAAGATGAAAACAACAGCAAAGCTGTCGTTCATGATGTTTGTTGAATGGTTTATCTGGGGCGCGTGGTTTGTGCCATTGTGGTTGTGGTTAAGTAAAAGCGGTTTTAGTGCCGGAGAAATTGGCTGGTCGTATGCCTGTACCGCCATTGCGGCGATCCTGTCGCCGATTCTGGTTGGCTCCATCACTGACCGCTTTTTCTCGGCACAGAAAGTGCTGGCGGTATTGATGTTCGCTGGTGCGGTGCTGATGTATTTCGCTGCGCAACAGACCACTTTTGCCGGCTTCTTCCCGTTACTGCTGGCCTACTCGCTAACCTATATGCCGACCATTGCGCTGACTAACAGTATCGCTTTTGCCAACGTGCCGGATGTGGAGCGTGATTTCCCGCGCATTCGTGTGATGGGCACTATCGGCTGGATTGCCTCTGGTCTGGCATGTGGATTCTTGCCGCAAATGCTGGGTTATGCCGATATCTCACCGACGAACATCCCGCTGCTGATTACCGCCGGAAGTTCTGCTCTGCTTGGTGTGTTTGCGTTTTTCCTGCCCGACACGCCACCAAAAAGCACCGGCAAAATGGATATTAAAGTCATGCTCGGCCTGGATGCGCTGATCCTGCTGCGCGATAAGAACTTCCTCGTCTTTTTCTTCTGTTCATTCCTGTTTGCGATGCCACTGGCGTTCTATTACATCTTTGCCAACGGTTATCTGACCGAAGTTGGCATGAAAAACGCCACTGGCTGGATGACGCTCGGCCAGTTCTCTGAAATCTTCTTTATGCTGGCATTACCGTTTTTTACCAAACGCTTTGGTATCAAAAAGGTATTATTACTTGGTCTGGTCACCGCTGCGATCCGCTATGGCTTCTTTATTTACGGTAGTGCGGATGAATATTTCACCTACGCGTTACTGTTCCTCGGTATTTTGCTGCACGGCGTAAGTTACGATTTTTACTACGTTACCGCTTACATCTATGTCGATAAAAAAGCTCCCGTGCATATGCGTACCGCCGCGCAGGGGCTGATCACGCTCTGCTGCCAGGGCTTCGGCAGTTTGCTCGGCTATCGTCTTGGCGGTGTGATGATGGAAAAGATGTTCGCTTATCAGGAACCGGTAAACGGACTGACTTTCAACTGGGCCGGGATGTGGACTTTCGGCGCGGTGATGATTGCCATTATCGCCGTGCTGTTCATGATTTTTTTCCGCGAATCCGACAACGAAATTACGGCTATCAAGGTCGATGATCGCGATATTGCGTTGACACAAGGGGAAGTTAAATGAAAACAGAACGTATTCTCGGTGCTCTTTATGGGCAGGCGTTAGGGGATGCGATGGGGATGCCCTCCGAGCTTTGGCCGCGCAGTCGCGTCAAAGCACACTTTGGCTGGATTGACCGTTTTCTGCCTGGGCCAAAGGAGAATAACGCAGCCTGTTATTTTAACCGCGCCGAATTCACCGACGATACCTCGATGGCGCTGTGTCTGGCGGATGCGTTACTGGAACGTGAAGGCAAGATCGATCCGGATCTGATTGGGCGTAATATTCTCGACTGGGCGCTGCGTTTCGACGCCTTTAACAAAAACGTACTAGGTCCGACCTCGAAGATTGCGCTTAACGCCATTCGCGACGGTAAACCCGTTGCTGAACTGGAAAATAACGGCGTGACCAACGGCGCAGCGATGCGCGTCTCGCCATTAGGTTGTTTGCTTCCGGCGCGCGATATTGACTCTTTTATTGATGATGTGGCGCTGGCCTCCAGCCCGACACATAAATCCGATCTGGCGGTTGCGGGGGCGGTAGTCATCGCATGGGCGATTTCTCGTGCCATTGACGGAGAAAGCTGGTCAGCGATTGTTGATTCACTGCCTTCAATTGCGCGACATGCTCAACAAAAACGCATCACTACCTTCAGCGCCTCACTGGCAGCACGTCTGGAGATTGCGCTGAAAATTGTGCGCAATGCCGATGGCACCGAATCCGCCAGCGAACAGCTTTACCAGGTCGTTGGCGCAGGTACCAGCACTATTGAGTCCGTTCCGTGCGCCATTGCGCTGGTTGAACTGGCACAAACCGACCCGAACCGTTGCGCCGTCCTGTGCGCTAACCTTGGCGGCGACACAGACACCATCGGTGCTATGGCGACGGCAATTTGCGGCGCGTTGCATGGCGTTAACGCTATCGATCCTGCGTTAAAGGCGGAACTGGATGCAGTAAATCAGCTTGATTTCAACCGCTATGCCACGGCGCTGGCGAAGTATCGCCAACAACGGGAGGCGATATGAGCGGCGCTCGATTACACACGCTGCTGCCTGAATTAGCCACGCGTCAGCCGGTGATGGTCGTCGGCGCGGCGGTCATTGATGTGATCGCCGACGCTTATGCCCTCCCCTGGCGTGGGTGCGATATCGAACTGAAACAGCAGAGCGTTAACGTTGGCGGCTGTGCACTGAATATTGCCGTGGCATTAAAGCGCCTCGGCATCGAAGCGGGTAATGCCTTGCCGCTCGGTCAGGGGGTGTGGGCGGAGATTATTCGCAACCGGATGGCAAAAGAGGACTTAATCAGCCTGATCGATAACGCCGAAGGTGATAACGGCTGGTGTCTGGCGCTGGTTGAGCCGGATGGCGAACGCACTTTTATGTCATTCAGCGGTGTGGAAAATCAGTGGAATCGCCAGTGGCTGGCGCGATTAACCGTTGCGCCTGGCAGCCTGCTCTATTTTTCCGGTTATCAACTGGCCTCGCCCTGCGGCGAATTGTTAGTGGAATGGCTGGAAAAGCTGCAAGACGTGACGCCGTTTATCGATTTTGGCCCACGTATTGGCGATATCCCGGATGTATTACTGGCGCGGATCATGGCCTGTCGACCTTTAGTGTCACTCAATCGTCAGGAGGCTGAGATTGCCGCCGAACGTTTTGCTCTATCCGCAGAGATAACAACACTAGGCAAGCAATGGCAGGAGAAATTTGCCGCGCCGTTGATCATTCGTCTCGATAAAGAGGGCGCATGGTATTTCAGCAACGACGCTTCTGGCTGCATTCCGGCATTTCCAACGCAAGTTGTAGACACCATTGGGGCGGGCGACAGTCATGCCGGCGGCGTACTTGCCGGGCTGGCCTCTGGTCTGCCACTGGCGGATGCCGTATTACTGGGCAATGCAGTGGCGTCGTGGGTTGTCGGGCATCGGGGCGGTGATTGTGCGCCAACGCGCGAGGAACTACTCCTCGCACACAAAAACGTATAGATCGCTGCGACAGTGGCTGATGCTGTACTCAATAGGCCGTTGCTGTTGGTCAAGCGCCACTTGCTTGATCACCAGCACCGGTATTTTGCTATCTAACTGAATATGTGACTGAAACTCGGCATCCGGCATCCGGGCGCTAACGCGGGAACGCGTACGTTGTGGGTAAATGTGCTGGCTGCGGAAGTAGTCATAAAGAGAAATTCCGATGGCATCAACATCATGAATTAAATGCGCCGGAACCCACGATTCCTCAATCGATACCGCCTCTTCATCGACATAGCGAATACGCTTAAGCAAAAAGACATCACTTCCCGCTTCGACCGCCAGCTGTTGCGCGACTTCTTCGGGACATTTCACGACACGCTTGTTAACCCATAGCGTATCGGGCTTTTTCCCGCGCAATACCACCTGCTGAGAAAACCCCCGCGCTTCTTTCAGCGAGTATTCGAAGATGTTGTTGATCTGCGTGCCGTAACCACGCGAACGCGTCACCACGCCCTCTTCTTCCAGCGCCTGCATCGCCTTGCGCACCGTAATGCGCGAAACGCCGGTTAACTGACTTAAATCACGCTCACCGGGCAAAATATTGCCATGCTCCAGCACCCCGCTGCGCACGGCATTTTTTACCGTTTCGGCAAACTTAATATAAAGCGGCGTGTTATCCGCCGCTAAAATACGTTCGTTCAGTTGGGCAATCAGCTGGGTATGCGCTTGTTCCATTTGTCTTTTTCCTGCCGGGGAGTCTGGTGGGAGTATATCACTGCTTCTTATTTAAGGCGTTTCTTTAATCCCATCAACGAATCCCTGCAACTCCTCCTCTGTGCCATTAAACACATTAAAATCCACCGGACCATTAATGCCATCGACCTGTCCACGGTCGGAATGCTGCCAGAAGCGCCAGGCCATGCCGTCATTGTCCGGACGACGTTGATAGTAGTGAGCCACCCACCACGGATATTCATTGAAATAGCCCGCCAGATTCGTGTGATAAAAAACGGCTCCTGAGTAAATAATCGGCTTTTTCCCCGTACTTTTTTCGACCATTTTTAGCCACTGACTTACCCGCTTGCGTAATTCTTTTGCCGATAATTTTCCCCGTTCTTCTACGTCCAGCACGGCAGGGAAATCGCCTTGTGAGAAATCCACCGTTTGCAGAAATAATCTCGCCTGAACTGAAGCGGATACCGACGGGGAAAAATAATGATACGCCCCGCGCAGCAGGCCATTTTCGCGGCTTAGTTGCCAGTTACGCGAAAAATAGGGGTCCACCAGCTTTTCGCCTTCCGTCGCCTTAATAAAGGCAAATTGTAAGCGAATACCGTTATCGCGCATTTTTGCCACCCGCTGCCAGTCGATTCGCTCCTGCCAGCGTGAAACATCAATACCATGAATGGTGTAACTGGCAGGAATGCGAATAGCAAAAGATTTGACCGGGCGATAACCGTAGAAGTGGATGTAGTCTTTAATCTGAATTGCTGTCGAATAGAAAAAATTCACCGTCTGACGCGGATAAATTGCAACGATGGAAATTAGCCCAAGAGCGCATAATAAAGCGGTGAATTTTTTTCGACTGGTGATTCTCAGCTGCATTGGTTTCATCCCTGAATGTCAGCGCCAAAGGCTGACAATCACCAAAGCAGCTATAGTACGGTGCTCACCACCAGGCGTGGAAGTGGTGAACCGGACCAATACCGTGACCAACTTCCAGCGTGTCGGCCTGGGCTAACGCCGATGAAAGCCAGCTTTTTGCCTCCTGTACGGTGTCAGCCCAGTTTGTATGGCGCGGGCGCAGTGCAGCCAACGCCGCAGAGAGCGTACAACCAGTGCCGTGAGTGTTTTTGGTCATAATGCGCGGTGCGGTAAACCGTTGTTCCCCCTCACGAGTAAACAGCCAGTCCGGGCTTTGCTCATCATCCAGATGACCACCTTTCATTAGCACTGCGCCACAGCCCATCGCCAACAGCGATCGCCCTTGTTCCAGCATTTCCTGTTCGGTGCGCGCGTGTGGCGCGTCGAGCAAGGCGGCTGCTTCGGGCAAGTTTGGCGTTATTAATGAAACATGTGGCAATAATCGACTGCGCAGCGTAGCAACCGCCGAAGGTGAAAGCAGCGGGTCGCCGCTTTTTGCCAGCATAACGGTGTCGAGTACCACGTTTTGGATCTGATAACGTTGCAACCGTTCTGCCACCGCTTCAACAATATCGGTTTCCGCCAACATACCGATTTTAGTGGTGTCGATTCGCACATCACTGAACACCGAATCGAGCTGGGCGGCGACAAAATCAGGCTCAATGCGATACACCGACTGTACGCCACGGGTATTTTGCGCCACCAGTGCAGTAATAACTGAGCAACCATAAGCGCCAAGTGCCGAGAAGGTTTTAAGATCGGCCTGAATCCCCGCACCACCACTCGGATCAGTACCGGCAATCGTCAGAGCGTTAATTCGTTTCATGCCTGCACCTCCTGCGTCAATTGCCAGAGCGCATCAAGGAAATGTGGAACAAAACTGCCTGGCCCCTCGCTTCTGGCAACTGCGCGTTCTCCGGCTTGTTTCATCCAGTGACAGGCAGATGCGATATTTTCCAGCGTATCGCCTGGTAGCGCACAACAGGCAGCGACAACCGCCGATAATGCACAGCCAGTTCCTACCACTTTGGTCATTAGCGGATCGCCACCGTGAATGCCAACGATACGATGTCCATCGGTAACATAATCCACCTCGCCAGTGACCACGACGATTGCGCCAGTTTCCCGTGCCAGTGTTTGTGCAGCAGGTATCGCGTTAGCTGCGGCATCAGTGGTATCCACTCCCCGTCCGCCATTAGCAACGCCAGCTAATGCCATGATTTCCGAAGCATTACCACGTATGGCGGTTGGCTTATGAGACAGAAGTTCCAGACAAAAACGGCGGCGATAATCGAGTGCACCCACCGCTACTGGATCAAGCGTCCAGGGTGTTTGAGAGCGTTTTGCCTGTTCAACGGCGGCACGCATCGCCTGTGCGCGTGGCTGCGTCAGCGTGCCAACGTTAATCAGCAACGCACTGGCGATTGCCGCAAACTGACTGGCCTCTTCGGTTTCGATGACCATCGCTGGCGATGCACCGAGCGCCAGTAAGGTATTGGCAGTAAAGGTTTGCACCACATCATTGGTCATACAGTGCACAAGGGGGGAATGTTTGTGAAAAAGATGTAACGCGTGCGCAGATTGCGCGGAACTCAGCAGGTCGACTTGCATAGTTTGCTCCTGCCATAACGTGAAGAAGCAATGACCTGGTGGTCCGTGACTTCCCTACGCTGGCATTATCCAGATCAGGTGATACGGGTATTTCTCAGCCTTCACGCAGAAGGGCACCCCGAGTCGTTTGGTTGAATCTCTATATTTTGTGCCAGCTTAGGGGAAGTGGCTTGCAGATGCAAGCTCGCCTCCATTAATTGCTTCTTCTCTGTGTACCCCATTTTGTACCCCATAGAAGGAATGAAAAAGAAACAATTAGCGACTATCATTCAGATGGTGAAAACCATTGATTATATTAATTAGCTAATTAATATTATTTTTCTAAATTTGATAGGTGGGATAAACAATGACAGAAACCCAGATCTACGAGAACATTAAGCAAGCCATTAGCAGCGCACCACGAAATAGCCAAACGATGGAAATGCACCTCCAGATGATCAAATATGCTGACCATCTTAAAAAGGTTACGGCAAAAGAGTTTTGTGAAGGACTTGATTTTGTAGGTCAAAAAAGCATCGCAAAGATGTATGCTACACCTGACGGAGGGGTTGCAGCCACATACATTGACAATGGCAGTATACCGATATTTGTATTACGCCCTTCTAATCCCGATGGAGAGATGGCTGTTTACACATTGAGTATGTGTTCTGAAGTATGATTGATCGGCGTGATATTCACGCCGTTTTTGGGGAAATTTGTATATTGAAAAATATAGAAATAGAACTTTCATCAAGCCTATTTATTAACAGGTAGTAATGTCAGATCGCCATAATGGGCTTGTCTATGGCAATTAGGACATAATGCAATAGCATTTTCCACAGAGTCCTCCCCCCCCTTTGAAAGCCACTCAATATGATGAACTTCTAGAAATGGAGTACCATCTTCCTTTAGAAAAGGAGCATCTCGCTTACAATATTGACATTTTCCATTTGCTCTCAAAAGAACTTCAGCAACTACATATGGGCTTCGTTTATAAACTCGTGTTGTTACTTCGATTAGTTCCGGGATTTTACTTTCTGTCGCTAAAATTTGCTTTCGTTCCACTGAAGATAATTTTGCAGCCGTCCCAACAGCTTCTTCGAAAACCGATTTTACTTGACGATAACGCCACATCCCTTCTAAATCCTGGTATAATTCCCAAATACCGTGCACAGATGGTTGATAGATTTCAAAAATATTTCCACGCTTGAACAATCGGTCATACTTATGATGCCGATGAGTTACATCATCAGTTCGTCGGGCAGTTTTGTTGAAACTCCAGTAGCTCCGCTTACAATTAACTGTATTAGCAATTAAATTGAGCCAAGTATTATCTTTATAAGATGGAAATAGCTTTCTAAGATAATCATCTACCTGCTTAGCCGTTGCAGCCCCACCAAACTGATTAGCAATTATCTGTATGGTAATAGCTCTTATCGGTTGATCACCATACTTGTATTTTTTGCCTAAATTTTTAACCATAGAAGACTCACTAAGCCTAAATTCATCTTAAGTTATTATTGTAAATTAGTTGTGAAAATTTTTGATCTCAGACAATAAAAATCTACAAATTATTAGCTGGTTATACACTAAGAAAGATACACGAATAACTAAGTCTCCCAACAAAGACCATCGATCACATAACAAACGGTGGAAAGTGGGAATGTGTGCAGATAACGCTGGGTAATCCCTACTCCACTCTTTTCATGACCTACCACCTGTTGCAGATGCGCCAAATTACTCACCCAACCAGCTAAACAAGTAGAAATCATAGTATGCCGGAAACTATGCACCAAGCGCCGCTGCCCATAATCATCAAGATAAGGAATATCAAGCTGATCACGAACATCTGAAAGAACTTTACCTATCTTTGACATATTTCGACCTGAGACTTCCGAAAAGATTTTCTCTTTCCATTGGCGGTTAACAAAATCCAGAAACCCCCACTCAATCAGTTTGGGATGAATCACTACCTGTCTTGTAGCATTCTCAGTTTTACCCAGCCTTCTTTCCGCGATCAGAAGATAGTGCCGCTGGCTATCTTCATCAAATTTGATCTGCGACTTCTCCAGTTTAGCAATCTCACCTCTTCTGGCTCCTGTGTACGCCAACAACAAAGTGATCCACTTCTGCCATCCATCAGGCTGCTTTAGTGCCCATCCTACAAATTTTTTCATTTCTGCTGCACTGTATGCACCAAACCTAGCTTTAGATGGTGCCGCTACTATTCCATCAGTCGGAGACTTAGATAGAATATCTTTGTTTTCAGTCAGAAATGTTTTGAATAACGATTTGTAGATTTTAAGGTGCTTATGTACAGCCTCAGCACCAACTAAATCCTCTGGCAGCACATCATCACATTCGATTAGTTGCTGAATAGTCATTGACCTATACGGTTGCACTACACGCTTTGGTAAGTTTTCGACAGTTTCCATTACTCGCTTAATATCTTGTTTGGTGATTGCCGTTACGTCTGTTTCTTTTCCCAAGACAACAAGCAATACCTCCATATAACGCTCATTTGCCATTGAGATCGATTTTGTCCAATTTCGACCTCTTTCCTCCTTGTACATAGCCCACGCATCAGCAAGTGTTAGCACCTTTTCCGGTTTGGCTGGTGGTTGAAGCTGCAAAACTTCTTTAGAAATATTGTTCAATTGCTGAGGGAGTGGCAACGGAATCATTACGTTACGTGACGAAGCGATCAAGTTTGAAACAAACTTATTAAATTGCGGCAACGGAGTAGCGAGTGATTTAACGAAAGGAATGTGCGGAGTAAGGCCAATCATCAACGCCGATGCTTCGCGATAACTGTCAGTAAAAAGTGATTTTTTGTATATCCGACCATCCGAAAGCCGGATTTGTAGATAGTAATTACCGTTTCGCTGAAATGTGTATGGGAGAGTTCTTGACCTCATAAACGACCCCTTTTTGTACCTTAACAGCATGATTTATGGTCAAAAAGAGATACAACCACATAATTTTCAAGACTATTTTGGCCCCCTACGCTGGCATTATCCAGATCAGGTGATACGGGTATTTCTCAGCCTTCACGCAGAAGGGCACCCCGAGTCGTTTGGTTGCGATGATAAATCGCAAAGGAGGATGGTAATGTCCAGCGCACGCGTTGTAAACGAGGAAAAACGGCAGTTTTACAATCGCGTTAATAAATTATTTGATATATGAATCCAGCACCTTCAGAACGACATCCAGATCTTCTTCACGTTTTAGCTCATCCCCCTGGTGAACGATGTGTTCCGTCAGATGACCTTTAATCACTTCCCGCATCAGACCGTTTACCGCGCCACGGATAGCAGCAATCTGTTGTAAAACTGCAGCGCATTCGTGCGGCTCGTCGAGCATTTTCTTGAGCGCCACGACCTGGCCCTGAATCTTACTGGCACGCGCTTTCAGTTTCTGTTTATCACGGATGGTATGAGACATGGCAACACCAGGTTAACAAGAATATGAAAAATCATAGCACTATTAATCTACTGGGGGGTAGTATCAGGTACTGGGGGGGAGTAGAATCAGATTGCCGAATTAATACTAAGAATTATTATCATGACCGAATTTACAACTCTTCTTCAGCAAGGAAACGCCTGGTTCTTCATCCCCAGCGCCATCTTACTTGGTGCGCTTCATGGCCTGGAACCGGGGCACTCAAAAACGATGATGGCGGCGTTTATCATCGCCATCAAAGGCACCATTAAACAGGCGGTGATGCTCGGACTGGCAGCAACTATTTCGCATACCGCAGTGGTCTGGTTAATTGCCTTTGGCGGGATGGTGATCAGCAAACGCTTTACTGCTCAATCAGCAGAACCGTGGCTCCAGTTGATTTCCGCAGTGATCATTATTAGCACCGCGTTCTGGATGTTCTGGCGTACCTGGCGCGGCGAACGCAACTGGCTGGAGAATATGCACGAGCACGAGCACGAGCACGAGCACGAGCACGAGCATGATCATGAGCATCATCACCATCACGAACATGGCGAGTATCAGGATGCCCATGCACGAGCCCATGCCAATGACATTAAAAGACGATTTGATGGTAGAGAGGTCACCAACTGGCAAATTTTGTTATTTGGCTTAACCGGTGGCCTTATCCCCTGCCCGGCAGCAATTACCGTGCTGTTGATTTGCATTCAGTTGAAAGCCCTGACACTGGGCGCAACACTGGTCGTCAGTTTTAGCATTGGCCTGGCGTTAACGCTTGTCACCGTAGGCGTTGGCGCAGCAATCAGCGTTCAGCAGGTCGCAAAACGCTGGAGCGGATTTAACACTCTCGCTAAACGCGCTCCCTATTTTTCCAGTCTGTTGATTGGCTTAGTTGGTGTGTATATGGGCGTACATGGCTTCATGGGCATAATGCGATAACTCAATCCTTTAGGCTTGCATGTTATCTTCAGCCCAGGATGATTCTTAAATCAGCTATTTCCGCTGACTCTCTGCTCGCTAAGGATGCTTTTAGGGCATCCTTTCATTTACACTTTTTACGAAATCATGGGATCACTAACAAAATATCGCTTGTCAGTTATATTGTATGGCAGGAAAGATATGCGACTGATATTACAGATCCCCAAAGTGGAGAGTTTATGACCATTAAAAATAAGATGTTGCTGGGTGCGCTTTTGCTGGTTACCAGTGCCGCCTGGGCCGCACCAGCCACCGCGGGTTCGACCAATACCTCGGGAATTTCTAAGTATGAGTTAAGCAGTTTCATTGCTGACTTTAAGCATTTCAAACCAGGTGACACCGTACCAGAAATGTACCGTACCGATGAGTACAACATTAAGCAGTGGCAGTTACGTAACCTGCCCGCGCCTGATGCCGGGACGCACTGGACCTATATGGGTGGCGCGTACGTGTTGATCAGCGACACCGACGGTAAAATCATTAAAGCCTACGACGGTGAGATTTTTTATCATCGCTAAAAAAAGCCCCCTCGGAGAGAGGGGGAAATGCAAACACCTTGTTATTTTTTATTATTAGCCACTTGCTCGTCTTGCTTATTATTAGTCGTATTTCACATTGATTAATGCGGTTGCCTCCAGTGCGCCAGATTTAACTTTGTTTGTATCGTAAACGTAGTAACTGGCCGTTATCGGAATTGAAACCGTTGTATCTGTAAGTTTTGACTTTGCCGCAATTTCTTTTAAATTTGGGTAATGACTCCAACTTATTGATAGTGTTTTATGTTCAGATAATGCCCGATGAC
>ERZ827524.2734-NODE-2734-length-11763-cov-3.468312_pt1 | contig 11763 bp, 11 predicted proteins | sample MGYA00519702_ERZ827524 | MGnify/ENA primary metagenome ERZ827524 (study PRJEB31778, sample SAMEA3449341) | human gut metagenome | biome: human gut; feature: human-associated habitat; material: faeces | place: United Kingdom | collected 2010/2012 ...
GCAGAGAAGCTGTATTATGTATAGCCGTTATGCTGGCTGTCCTTTCATGCTTTTTTGTTCCGCCCAGTCTTGCGTATTTTTCATATATCGACTGGGATACGCTGGCGCTGCTGTTTAGCTTAATGGCGGTTATGAAGGGGTTCCAGAAGGCGGGGCTGTTTGAATATTTGGGAAGCGGTTTGCTTAATAAAACCGCTACTTCCAGAGGCGTAATGCTTGTGCTTGTGTTTTTGCCGTTTGTTTTCAGCATGATAATTACAAATGATATTTCATTGATAACCTTTGTGCCCTTTGGGCTTACAGTGCTGCGTATGGCACATATGCAAAAATGGACGGTGCGGCTGGTGGTGCTTCAGACTGTCGCGGCCAATCTGGGCAGTATGCTTACGCCTATGGGCAATCCGCAGAATTTATATTTATATGCCCGGTCGGGAATGGGGATGGGGGAGTTCTGCCTGTTAATGCTGCCCTATGTACTGCTTTCAGGCGGATGCCTGGCTGTAGCTGCGGCGGCTGGCAAGAATGCTTCAATCCCTGAAATATCAGCTGCTGCGACTTTGGGAAGCCCCCGATATTTGCTTTTTTGCGTGCTGGGCTTTATTATTTGCCTTTTAGGGATATTTAATATAATTCCTCCCGTTGCTATTGCGGCAGTGACGGCGGTTTTTCTCATATTCACTGACAGGCGCTTGCTTGCGGCAGTGGATTACTCACTTTTAGGAACATTTATAGCGTTTTTTATTTTCATAGGCAATCTGGAGCACATAGAGGCCTTTAGGAATATCATAGCTTCATTGTTGGAAGGCCATGTCCGGCTGATGGCCGTGCTGACCAGCCAGATTATAAGCAATGTGCCTGCGGCCCTGCTGTTATCCGGCTTTACAAATCAATGGGAAGAATTAATAGTCGGGTGCAATATCGGCGGCCTGGGCACTATGATTGCTTCTATGGCCAGTTTGATTTCTTATAAGCTGCTGATAAAGGAATATCCGGAAAAGCGCAGAAAATATTTTCTTTGGTTCACGGTATTTAATGCAGGTATGCTGGCTTTGCTGCTGCTGTTTGGCTGGCTGTTGGGATTATAGTATAACTTTTAATTTTTTTGCGGCGGTGATTAGTATTTAAGCGGCGGCTTTTGTTTTAGCAGCTTAGACCGTGCCGTTTAAAATTGCTTGCTTTATTTTCAATGGGTATTTATAATTAATATACCTTCAGTTTGCAAGGGAGACGGTCAGAAGGCATAAAATATGCGTTCTGATGCGTTGCTTTCGTTCCATGTACGCCAGGTACATGTCGTTTAAAAGCGTGCTTTACATGACACAAATTTTATGCCTTCTGACTCTGAGAGCTCAAACCGAGAGAATTTCTTCATTTTCAAGGCAGACGAAGGAAACGGGAAGTACGCCCATTGAGGATAACGCGGAAAATGAAGAAATTATCATTTTGAGGCGTGCAGTTCCTTGTAAACTGAGGGTACCGTTAATATACAAAACAATAGCGCACATATTTCCTTTAAATAACTAAAAAGCAGAAAGTTAATGAAGGCGAGGTGCAACAATATTATGTTGAAAATAATCATGAAGCGATTATTGACCCAGAAGTATTTGAGATGGTTCAAACAGAAATAGAAAGACGTAGAAATTTAAAAGGAAAATACAGTGGAGTTGATATTTTAACAGCAAAAATCATCTGTGGGGAATGTGGAGGAAGTTTTGGTTCTAAAGTGTGGCATTCCAATGATAAATATCGAAAAGTAGTATATCAATGTAACCAAAAGTACAATGGAGAAAATAAATGTACAACACCTATCTTAATTAAAGAGGATATAGAAAATCGATTTATTAAAGTTGTAAATAGCTTGATTGAAAATAAAGATGAGGTCATAGAAAATCTTGAAACCATAAGGAAAACATTATGTGATACAACTTTGCTTTCAAAAGAAAAGAATGAATTAAGTCAGAAGTTGGTAGAACAGGTGGAGCAGATACAAGAGCTAATAGAGGTAAATTCAAGAGTTGCACAGAACCAAGAAGAATATCAAAAGCAATATGAAAAGTTGGTAAATGAATATGAAATTACCAAAGTAGAGCATCAAAAGCTGGAACTTGATATTTCAAACAAATTAGCAAAGTCAGAAACATTAAGTGTATTCATCAATACAATCAAAAAACAAGAAACACTTCTTGAAACCTTTGATGAAATGATGTGGGGAAGTTTGTTAGAAAGCGTAGTTGTGTATAAAGATAATGTGTTATTTAAGTTTAGAGATGGGACAGAAATTAAAGGATAAAAAAGTTGAGAGATTATTGCCAATTGCTGGTGATAATCTTTTATTTGTGATATAATTAACAAAAGAAAAATGCTTGAATAATTTGGAGGTGTGAATATGAGTTGGGATACAACAAAAAGAACAAAACCTTGCTTATGTGGAAAAGGAAAACTTGTACAAGAAACAAGAATGGATGATTGGAATAGAATAGAAGAAAATACTCCATACTTTGAATGCGAAGAATGCAGAAATAAATATAATATTGAATCTAAATTCTTTAATCCAAAACCAGCACATGAATATACAATTTATTATGCTGTAGATAAAGTAACAGGAGAAAAGAAACAATTAGATATTTAATAAGTTATTCCGACAAATAGTAAGTTGTAGATTGGAGTTAGTTATGAAAAATGTAATATATATATTAATTCAATGCACTTGGGGATTGCCACAAACATTGTTAGGATTTATAGTACTTTTAATTAATATAAAAAATAAACATTATTTTTATCACGGTGCAATTATTACTGAAAGAAATGTTCCTTCAAGTGTATCTTTGGGAATGTTCGTCTTTACAACAACTAATCCGATGAAAGATAAAAGAACAAAAAATAAAATACCAGATGAAGAATTAAGTAAAAGGCTTTTAGTTCACGAATATGGTCATACAATTCAATCCCTTATTTTTGGACCATTATATTTAATAGTAATGGGGATTCCATCAACACTATGGGGATTTTTGCCATATTTTCAAAATAAAAGAAACAACGGAGTATCTTACTTTAGCTTTTTTACAGAAAAGCTTGCTAATTATTTAGGTGAAAAAGTTACAAAAGAAAAATCAATGGAAAATGCTATTATATAAATTACAATTTTTATAGAAGAGCGGTGAAATTAATGGAAATATGGAATGTAGGAAATCGAATTGTTAATACATATATTTATCAAATAGAAGATGGATATATCATGATTGATACAGGATATGATAATGGTTTAAATAAAGTATTAAAAAAGATGGAAAAAAATAATTTAAAACCTGAAAATATAAGATATATTTTCTTAACTCATGCTCATGATGACCATGCAGGTTTTATAAATGAGATTATGAACAAATTTCCAAAAATAAAATTAATATGTAATAGTAAATCTATAGAAGTTTTAAAAAAGGTCAAAATCCTTTTGAAGGAGGATGTAGTAGTAAACTAGCTCTTTTCTTTTGCAATATAATGAAAATTTTTGGAAGAGGTAAACATCTTTTCCCAATAATTTCAGAAGAAAATTTAAAAAGATCTATTTCAATTAATGAGGCTAATAAAAATGAAATAGAAAAAATATTAAAAGGAAATGTTTATGATACTCCAGGTCATACTAAAGATTCCATTTCATTAATGCTTAATGATGGTAAGTTTTTTTGTGGGGATGCTTCAATGAATGGGTTACCTAGTATTAACAAAATAACAATCTGGATTGAAAATAAAAAAGAATATGTAGAATCTTGGAAAAAAATAATTAGTATAAAACCATTAAAAATATATCCTGGACATGGGAAATCATTTAATTACAATTGCCTTGAAAATAAAATTAATAAATTAGATAAAGTAAAATTATTAAAATTAAGTGAAGATTCTTTACTTAAGCCATCTGTTATGGTAGCAGAATTAGACACAGTACTAGGTATGAAGAAAACTCATAATATATATACTAATTATTCGCAAACTTTAAATAGAACAAAAGAAGATAGAATTCAAGGAACAACTGGAATGAATACAGAAACAAAAAAAATCAGAAATGGTTTGTTCTTTTTTTTGGTCTTTAAATCCGAAACACTCACAAATTTTTTCTTATTACCAAGTTGAAATCCTGTTCACTCACAATTTTTTGTTGTATTAAGAATAGCGTTGTCATAGACTCGACAAGCGGTTCTGGTTCGCTGCTTATAAATATAGGCCAGAGCGTCAAAAAATATATGCAGGACAGCGGCAACATCACCTATTACGCCCAGGAGCTGATTCAGGATACTTATAACATTACAAGAATTAATCTGGTTATGCGCGGCATAAACCCCTCCAATATCCGTGTGCGTCGCGGCGATACGCTGGCTGACGACTGGCCTTATTTTGATGACAACGATCCAAACGGGTATCAGTGTGAGCTGATGGACTGCGTTGTGTCCAATCCGCCCTATTCCCATAAGTGGGAGGCAAACTCCCACGCAACCGACCCGCGCTATAAGGATTACGGGACGGCTCCGGCATCAAAGGCGGATTATGCGTTTCTGCTGCATGACCTTTACCATCTAAAGGAGGACGGCATAATGTGCATAGTTATGCCGCATGGAGTTCTGTTCAGAGGCGGATCGGAAAAGGAGATACGTTCCAGCCTGGTTGAGCATAACAATATAGAATGCATTATAGGACTGCCTGCCAACTGCTTTTACGGTACAGGCATTCCCACTATAATAATGGTTCTCAAAAAACATAGAGAGGCCAGCGATATTTTAATTGTTGACGCGTCAAAGGAGTTTATTAAGGAGGGCAGCAAGAACCGGCTTTCAGGCCATCACATAAAGAAGATTGTGGACGCGGTTCTGGCGCGGGAAACAATTCCTCATTTTGCCGTGCTGGTGTCCAAGGATAAAGTTAAAGAAAATGATTATAATCTGAATATTCCAAGATATGTGCAGCCTGAGGGGAATTTGCCTGCCGACTTGTATGCTGCGGTATTCGGCGGCATTCCTAATTATGAGCTGGACCGCCTTAATAAATACTGGGAGGCCTTTGCTTCCCTGAGGGAAAAGATTTTTGCCCGCGTAAATGAGCATAGTTCAGTTGTAAGCTGTAATTCGGTTAAGGATGCTATTAGCGGCAGCTATGATATTGCTGCTTTTGAAGAAAAGTATTCCGCGGCCTTTAAGGCGCTGGAAGCACAGCTCTATACGCTGCTGATAGATGGCTGGGAGGAAAATGCGGATAATACGCATGTGCTGAAAACGCAGATAACGCAGGAGATTTTTGCTATCTGCGCACCTTTTAATATCGTGGATAAATATCTCGTCTATAAGGCGTTTGACGATAACTGGGAGCAGATAAGCAATGACCTGGACGCATTGCGCCTGGATGGACTGGACGCCGCCCGCAGCGTTGAACCTGTTGAGGTATATGACAAGAAGGAAAAGGAGACAGTTATAAAAGGCGAGGAAGGCAGATTAATCCCCTTTAAGCTCATTCAAAAGTTTTTGTTTGCCGATGAGTTTTTGAAAATGGAGGCTCTGGACAAAGAGCTTGAGCGCGCTTTAAGCGAATACGAGTCCTTCTGGGCGGATTTAGACGAGGAACTTAAGAATGAGCTTAAAAAAGAGGACGACGGACAGGAAAGCCAGGAAGCCAATATAGATATGAAGCTGCTCAAAGGAAAATATCAGGAGATTTTAGCTTCGCTGTCTGATGAGACCACTAAAAAGTATGAAGAATATCTGGGGCTGACTCCCAGGCAGAAGGTGGAATTTCAGGACCTTCATGCAGAGCTTGAGTGGCCCGCCCAAACAGAGAAAGGCGCTAACGGCGTCTATAAAGCGGCCGCTGTAAAAAGCATTATCCAGCAGCTTAAGAATGAAATATATATTCCTGAAGAAGAGGAGGATTATAAGATCCGCCGCCTGTATTTGTTAAGCCAGAGCATTTCGGGGCTTAAAAAACAGATAAAAGAGTTTAAAACCGAGCTGGATAATAAGGCGAGAGAAGCCATTGTTTCCCTGTCAGACGGCGAGATTAAAATGCTGCTCAGGGAAAAGTGGCTCACTCCGGTAATGCAGAGCATCAACCGCATCCCCTCCGACGTTCAGGCGGGTCTGAACATTTTGATTCAGGAGATTATTGATAAGTATAAGAACCCTGTTTCTGAATTGGATGAAGAAATTATCCATACCCAGAATATGCTTTTTGATTTGCTGGACGAGCTGACGGGGAATCAAATTGATATGGAGGCAGTCCGGGGATTTAAAGAGCTGCTTGGGGGTGCTGGAAAATGAGCAATATCCCCAAAATAAGATTTTCAGGGTTTACAGAAGAATGGGAAGGATGCAGATTTTCTGATTTGGTGGAAACCCGCCGGGGCCTGACCTATAAACCGTCAGATATTCGCTCTGCCGGGGTAAGGGTGCTGCGTTCTTCAAATATTGACGGAGATACGTTTGATTTAAGGGAGGACGATATTTTTGTCTGCGAAGATGCCGTGAATATAGAATGCGCCAGGGATAACGACATACTGATTACGGCTGCTAACGGTTCCTCTCAGCTCGTGGGAAAGCATGCGGTAATTTCGGGACTGCAGGGCAGCTCTGCGGTTCAGGGCGGCTTCATGCTTATAGGAACGGCAGCCGAGCCGTATTTTATAAATGCCTCCATGAGCTCACCCTGGTACCGGACTTTTATTGACTCGTATGTTTCAGGCGGCAACGGCGCCATCGGGAATCTTAGCAAGAGCGCTTTGGACAGCCAGGAAATATTTGTTCCGGAGGTTCCCGAACAGCGTAAAATCGGCTCATTGTTCCGCAGCCTGGACTGTTTGATTGCCCTCCATCAGCGCAGGAAGGAAAAATTTGTTCTTTTGAAGACCGCCTGCCTGAATAAAATGTTCCCCGCAAAGGAGAGCAGAGTTCCCCAGCTGCGATTTAAAGGCTTTAATGGGAATTGGGAAGAGTGCAGGCTGGAGGATATTGTTGACGTTCGCAGCGGCAGGGACTATAAGCATTTAAAGGAAGGGGATATTCCGGTATATGGGACGGGCGGATATATGCTGAGCGTTAATGAGGCGCTGTCCTATTCGGAGGATGCAATAGGTATTGGGCGCAAGGGCACTATTGATAAGCCGTATATCCTAAAAGCTCCGTTCTGGACTGTTGATACTCTGTTCTATGCCGTGCCCAGGGAGAACTGCGAGCTTAATTTTGCCTTTGACCTGTTTCAAAAGATTGATTGGAAAAAGAAGGACGAATCCACTGGAGTGCCAAGTTTATCTAAAACGGCAATAAACTGCGTTAAGGTCATGGCGCCCAAGCGGGCGGAGCAAAAATTAATCGGGGATTATTTTGCCGAGCTGGACAGCCTTATTCTGCTATATCAGCGCAAAGAAAAAAAGCTCAGGATGTTTAAGCAGGCGCTGCTGAATAATATGTTCGTATAAAGGTGGAAGCAGATATGCCATTTAAAAATGAAAGAGAATTTGAGGATGCGTTAATTGCTAAATTGACCCGGCTGGACAACCAGTGGTCGCGGGACATTCTGGAATATAAAACGGAAAGTGAGCTGATAGATAACTGGGCGGATATTATCTTTCGCAATAACAGCCAGCCGGATAAGCTTAACGGCTGCGCGCTGACCCCAACAGAGATGCAGCAGATTATAAGCCAGATTAACGGAGCAAGCCCCTTTGCGGTCAACCGCAGGTTAAACGCCAGGTATATTTCCATTATTCGGGACAACCCTAAGGATATCCTCCATAACGGCAGACGGGTGGATCTGCTCCTGTTTGACAAGAACCAAATTGCCGCGGGGAAAAGCGTCTACCAGATTGCCCGCCAGCCCCGGTTCGCGGCGGTTTCAGAAATCCTGGGCGGCCGCAGGGGGGATTTGATGCTGCTTATTAACGGCATGCCCCTTATCCATATTGAGCTTAAGAATACGCCTGTAAAAGCTGAGCAGGTGTGCAATCAAATAAGCAGATATATGCAGCACGGCGTTTTTACCGGATTATTTTCCCTTATCCAGGTTTTTGTAGCTATGACGCCCGAAGAAACCCTGTACTTTGCAAATCCTGGCCGGGACCGCGCATTTAATCCGGATTATTATTTCCATTGGGGGGATTTTAATAATAAATTTATTAATGATTGGGAGGAAGTGGCTGAAAAATTTCTTTCCATTCCCATGGCGCACCGCCTGATTGGATACGGCACCATTGCGGACGGAGCGGATAATACGCTCAAGGTTATGCGCAGCTATCAGTATCACGCGGCTTACAAAATCTATTCCCAGGTAGTAAAGCGTACAAACTGGGATGACGGCCGGCAGCAGGGAGGCTATATATATCATACTACCGGCAGCGGCAAAACCATGACCAGCTTTAAATGCGCGCAGCTTATTAAGTCGTCGGGAAAGGCGGATAAGATAATTTTTCTGACCGACCGTGACGAGCTGTGGAAGCAGACCTACGATAACTACCGCAATTTTTCAGACTGCGATGATATTGAGGATACCGCTAATGCAAACAATCTGCTGTCCAAGCTGGAAAACGACACGCCTAACCTCCTGGTGGTTACGTCTATCCAGAAGATGAGCAAGCTGACGACAGTTTCCCCCACGCCTTATGCGCCGCGCATTGCTAAGGTTCAGCAGAAAAAGCTGGTATTTATTATTGACGAAGCGCACCGCTCTACCTTCGGCATAATGCTTCGGGACATAAAGAAGACTTATCCAAGGGGAATGTTTTTCGGCTTTACCGGTACGCCCATTAAGGAGCCTAACGCCATCGACGGTCTTACCACCGCTGCGCTGTTCGGCGAGTGCCTGCATAAGTATACGATATCCGAGGGGATACGCGATAAAAATGTCCTTGGGTTCAAGCCCTTTAAAGTAATGACGTTTGACCAGGAGGATTTAAGCGCAAAAATTGCGCTGCGCAGGCTGGGCAGGGAAAGCACTTCAAATATGAGCGAAGAGGAGTTTGCCCAATATCATAAACTGGTTTCCCGCGATATGCTCCAGGTGGAAGGGGACGTCCCAAACAGCCTGTATTCGGAAGGGGAGACGGGACGGGCGCACCGTGCCAATGTTGTAAAAGATATCCTGGGCAAGTGGGAAAAAACAAGCTTCCGCGGCCGCTTCCACTGCATTCTGGCTGCTGATACTATCCATGAAGCGATAGAATATTACCGCTTGCTTAAGAATAACGATAAGGGGCTGTTTGTTACGGCGGTATTTGACCCGCACACTGACAACGCCGACGACGATATTTTCAAGGATAAGGGCGTAGAGGAGATACTTAACCATTACAACACCCATTTCAATTTTAAATTTACTGCCGGGGCATACCGCCGTTTTAAGGATGATGTGTGCTCCCGCCTGGCCCACAGAGAGCCTTACGCAAATATAGACCGCAGGCGGGAAGAGGCGGTCAATATTGTGATAGTTGTCAACCAGCTGCTTACGGGCTTTGATTCCAAATGGATAAATGCCCTTTATCTGGATAAAGTGATTGATTACGAGAGGTTTGTCCAGGCCGCGTCCAGAACCAACCGGCTCAACGGCTATGAAAAGCAATACGGAATTATAAAATACTGCCGGAAGCCTTATACTATGGAAAAGAATGCTCTGGCGGCTCTAAAGCTCTATACCGAGACCGGATACCAGGACGTCTTTGCGCCCTCTCTGGGACAAAATATTATACGGATGAATAATGACTACAGGCAAATCTGCAAGCTGTTTGAAATGAACGGCATAGAGAATTTCAGCAGGCTCCCTGATTCTCAGAATGATATTAACCTGTTTGTCAATCTGTTCAACAGCATAAGCCGGTGCTATTACAGGTCGGTTCCTCAGCTGTTTGCCTGGACAAAAAAGACCTATATTACCGAGGATGCAGGAGAAGTTACCCTTCTTATGGACGAGACGGCATATGAAATCCTGCATCAGAGATACAGCGAAATTCCCAAGACGGTGCCGCCGGGCGGTGACGCCGTCTATGATATCAAGGCGTTTCTTACAGAGATATCGTCAGATGAAATAGACCGGGCGTTTATGGAGGCCCATTTTTCTGAAGCGCTTAAGGATCTTTCAAATGGAGCAAAGCCGGAGGATATTAAGGCACTGCTTGACGAGCTGAAATCCAATTTTACAATTCTGTCCGCAGAGGACCAGATAACCGCCGAGGCCATTCTGGAGGATATCTATTCGGGCGCGTTAAGGGATTTTGACGAGAATAAGACTTTTGCTGAGTATATAGAGATATATAAAAGGAATGCTTTAAGGGCCAGCGTGGAAAAATTCTCCCAAGAGTTTGGGTTTGACAGGGATAAGCTTTCGCGCATTATGGTTTTGCATTTGGATGAAGACAATCTGTTCCAGGGCGGCCTGTTTGACCAGATTATGGAGACGCTGGACAGGGAACGCGCAAAAGGCGTAATGGAAGAATTGGAGGGCGCTGAAATCAAGCCTCACCGTATATATCAAAAGGCGGAGGGCTATCTTAAGGAATTTATCCTATCAGGAGGAAAGGCGGAATTTTTTAGAGCCTGAAGTTTTTAATCCGCTTATTTTCAAGCCGCAGAGCAGGGAAACTCTGCGGCTTTTTCTTTTGGGCGCATTCAGCAGGGAGTAAATACAGAAGGCTATTTTATATAAAATATGCTCACCTTTTTATTTCTTTTCCTGCATTGCTCGATTACATATTTTGTCCCGCTGGACCGGCCGTCCCAGAAGGCAAGCACCTCGTCGGCATAGTCAATTATCAGCAGGTTGCGTTTAAGCGGCGCTCCCCGCCCATATTTATTGTATTCAGGTAAAAATTCAGTAAGTTTTATGCCATTGGACAGAGCATACTCTTTGGCGCAGGTATCAATCCCTTTTGCGCCGCCTGATACTATTTCAGTTACATTAGCCGGCAGGTATTTTCCTAAATCGTTTATAACTAAACCTCTTGAGCCAATAACAGCTATTTTCATTTTCTTTCGCCTCGCCGTATTATTTACGCATTTGCGTCAATAATTATAACAAATTAACGGAATATACGCAACTGCGTATACGCCTGTGCGAATCATTTCATACAATTTGTATGAGGTGAAGGAGATGCTGATTAAAGATGCGGTCGTCTTGCGTTTACAAAAATTATGCAGAGAACGTCAGATTAGTTATAATAAACTGGCCACCTGTTCGGGAGTAACTCCGTCCACAGTTTACAGTTTAATGAGTTTCAGCCGCCGTGATTTGTCAATAATTACCTTAAAAAAGCTCTGCGATGGTCTGGACATAACAATCAGCGAATTTTTTAATGATGACATTTTCAAGAACTTAGAGCAGGAAATGCAATAATTGAAAGCCGGGTAAGGTTTCTTATACGCATATGCGTCAGTAATTATAATAAATTAACGGTATATACGCAGCTGCGTATACGCCTGTGCGAATTGTTTCATACAATTTGTACTGGGTGAAGGATATGCTGATTAAAGATGCTGTTGTTTTGCGTTTGCAGAAAATATGTAAAGAGCGCGGTATAAATTATAATGACCTTGCTAATCGTTCGGGAGTAACTCCGTCCACAGTTTACAGTTTAATGAGTCCAAGCCGCCGTGATTTATCAATAATTACCTTGAAAAAACTTTGCGATGGTTTGGACATAACCATTTGTGATTTTTTTGAAGATGATATTTTTAAAACTTTGGAGCAGGAAATCCAATAAAGCCTGGCGGATGGTTAGGTTTCAGGCTTAGGGCGCTTTACCGGCGG
>ERZ827524.2735-NODE-2735-length-11750-cov-3.501069_pt1 | contig 11750 bp, 8 predicted proteins | sample MGYA00519702_ERZ827524 | MGnify/ENA primary metagenome ERZ827524 (study PRJEB31778, sample SAMEA3449341) | human gut metagenome | biome: human gut; feature: human-associated habitat; material: faeces | place: United Kingdom | collected 2010/2012 ...
CCAGAAAGAACAGAAGAAACACATGGAGAGATCATTTCATGTGCGATCGATAAAGAAAAGATCAAAGCACATGTGGATGTATTAGATATTGTAAAGAAAGAGCCAGAGAAGTTTATCGAATCTGCCGATGTTTTAGTCGTTGCAGGACGAGGAATCAAGAAAGAAGAAGACCTTGCAATGATCAGAGAATTAGCAGAACTGTTAGACGGACAGGTAGCCTGCACAAGACCACTTGCAGAAGCAGGATGGGTAGAAGCAAAATGTCAGGTAGGATTAAGTGGAAGAACCGTACGCCCGAAACTGATCATTACCTGTGGTGTATCAGGAGCCATTCAGTTTGTAGCTGGAATGGATCACTCTGACTGCATCGTATCCATTAATTCCGATGAAAAAGCACCGATCTTTAAGACAGCACATTATTGTCTGGTAGGAGATGTCTACGATATCGTACCAAAACTGATCGAGAAGATTAAAGCTGCGAAAGGGGCGTAAGAGATATGAGTTATAAGAAATTTGATCAAGCTGATTTAGAAGTTATCAAAAATATCATAAAAGACGATGAAAGAATTTTATATGCAGAAAATATCAACGAAGAGTACAGTCATGATGAATTAGGAGGAGCACAAAGCTACCCAGATGTTGTAGTAAAAGCGACTTCTGCAGAAGAAATCTCTGAGATCATGAAATATGCATATGAAAATAATATTCCGGTCACACCAAGAGGAGCTGGAACCGGTCTGGTAGGATCTTCCGTAGCAATCGAACACGGGATCATGATCGATTCAAGCCTCATGAATCATATATTAGAACTTGATGAAGAAAACTTAACGATCACCGTAGAACCAGGAGTTTTATTAATGGAACTTGCTGCCTATGTGGAAGATCATGATTTCTTCTACCCACCAGATCCAGGAGAGAAATCCGCAACGATCGGTGGAAATATCAGTACAAATGCCGGTGGTATGCGTGCTGTAAAATATGGCGTGACCAGAGATTATGTCAGAGGTCTTGAAGTTGTCCTTCCAAATGGAAAGATCGTGGAATTTGGAGGAAAGGTTGTAAAAAACAGTTCTGGATATTCCTTAAAAGACCTGATGATCGGTTCCGAAGGAACCTTAGGCTTTATCACAAAAGCCACATTAAAATTACTCCCTCTGCCTAAAAAGGCAATTAGTTTACTGATACCATTTAAAACCTTAAAAGAAGCAATTGACACAGTACCTCTCATTATCAAGTCCAAAGCAATCCCAACTGCCATTGAGTTTATGCAGAGGGAGGTCATCATTGATGCAGAAGAGTACCTAGGTAAAAAATTCCCAGATTCCCAATCCGATGCGTACCTTCTGCTCAAATTTGACGGCAATTCAATAGAAGAGATTGAAGCAGATTATGATAAAGTTGCAAAACTTTGTTTAGAGGCAGGAGCACTTGACGTACTGATCTCAGATACAGAAGAAAGAGAAGAATCTATCTGGAAAGCCAGAGGAGCCTTCCTTGAAGCGATCAAAGGATCTACAACTGATATGGATGAAGTAGACATGGTCGTACCAAGAAATAAAGTCAATGAAATGGTAGAATACCTTCATAACTTACATAATGAAGTAGATATACGTATCAAGAGTTTCGGACATGCTGGAGATGGAAACCTTCATTCTTATATCTTAAAAGATGACTTAAGCCAGGAAGAATTTGAAAAACGAATGGCAGCAGCAATGGAGAAGATCTACGAGAAAGCTGCACAGTTAGGTGGAAAAGTATCTGGAGAACATGGAATCGGATTTGCGAAGAAGCCATATTTGAGAGAATCTCTTGATCCAGAAACAATTGAGTTAATGAGTGGAATTAAGAAAGCATTTGATCCAAAGAATATCTTGAATCCACATAAAGTATTCCAGAGCTAAAACTGACACTTTGGTTATACTCCCTAAGTTTTAAAAATGCACAAAGCAGACAGGAAATCAAATACCTGTCTGCTTTGTGTATATAAATTTATACAATTTTCTTCGGAATGGTTGACATAATGTATAAAAATATATATACTAAAAACAGTAACAGTTATTATTTGAATTAAAGAGGAAAGGAAGAGGTTATGCAGCCAGCAACGAAAAAAAGCAAGCAAAGAGATGCCATCATAAAGTTTTTAATGACTCGCAAAGACCATCCAACTGCCGATATGGTATATATGAACATCAAAGAAGAGTTTCCGAAGATCAGTCTTGGAACAGTCTATCGAAATCTTGCATTATTAAGCGAACGCGGGGAAATACTAAAGCTATCTTACGAAGGAGGAGCAGACCATTACGATGCATGCACCGATCCACACTATCATTTTGTGTGTCAGGAATGTGGAGCAGTCATCGATTTGGAGATGGCACCGATCGATGAGAAGTTAAATGAGATCGCAAGTGAGAACTTTCCTGGAAAGATTACACAGAATATTGTTTATTTTAAAGGAATCTGCAAAAATTGTTTAAAAAATCATTGACAAAAGTAAAATGTGATGGTAATATAAAGACAAGTTAAAATAGTAATCATTACTGTTTTGAACAAAAAACACTAAGCCGAAAGGCAAAGCAACATAAATGATCATATAAAGTATAAAGGAGAACAAGAATTATGAAGAAATGGATTTGTACAGTATGTGGATATGTACACGAAGGAGAACAGCCACCAGAGAAATGTCCACAGTGTGGAGTACCAGCAGATAAATTCAAAGAGCAGGTAGAAGGAGAAAAAGAATGGGCAGCAGAACACGTAGTAGGTGTTGCCAAAGGTGTCAGCGAAGATATCTTAGCTGATCTAAGAGCAAACTTCGAAGGAGAATGTTCTGAAGTAGGAATGTACCTTGCAATGGCAAGAGTAGCTCACAGAGAAGGATATCCAGAGATCGGATTATACTGGGAGAAAGCAGCATACGAAGAAGCAGAAAAATTTGCTGAATTATTAGGTGAAGTTGTTACAGACAGCACAAAGAAGAACTTAGAGATGCGTGTAGATGCAGAACATGGAGCAACAGAAGGTAAATTTGACCTTGCAAAACGTGCGAAAGCAGCAAACTTAGATGCAATCCATGATACAGTTCATGAGATGGCAAGAGACGAAGCACGTCATGGTAAAGCATTTGAAGGATTATTAAAGAGATACTTCGGATAAGAAGAATTGATTTAGGAGGTATGAGTTTTCATACCTCCTTTTTTTTTGCTATATTCCATGCTATAATAAAAATAAGACTGAAAAAGCAGGTGAAAGCATATGATTTCAGAAGAGAAAGTAAAGATTATGGCTGAGATGGCCAAGTATGAGAAGAATTATGGAAAAGGTGATTTCCGTATTTACAAATATACCAAGAAAGATTATGTCAGATCGGAGAAGATCAAGACAAGCATTGCCTTGTTGATCTCATTTCTGATCATGACAGGATTGTTGTGTATCATGCAGTTAGATATTGTGATCATGAAGCTGAGAGAAGGTAAAGTTATAGTATCTGCGGCTGTGATCATAGGAATTTATGTTGCGGTATTTTTTGTCTACCTGCATTTTACGAAGATGCGAGCATCCAGGCAGTATGATGAGGTAAGGGCAAGGGTACTGATCTATGACAAGCATTTAGAAGAACTAGAAACATTATATAAAGAAAAAGAGAATGAAGACATTAGTCCAACGATAGTCGAGGAGGAAGACGAAGATGGAAAAATTATTGATATATAGAGAACGATTTTTGAAATTCCTCACGGCGAGAGGAAGATATATTCAATCAGGGATGAGATTCCTTGGAGGAACTGTTTTATTTTATGTATTAGGGGAATTGTTTGGATATACAGAGACCTTTTCACAGCCATTTTTTATCTTTATGATGGGAGTGATCAGTGTCTTTATTCCAATATCAGCATTATCACTGATCTTTTATGTCGTTATATTCTTAGAGTTACTTCATGTATCGTTAGAAGTGACATTATTTTTTGCACTGGTAGTTGTATTATATTTTCTTGTATATCAGAGAGTTTTTCCAGAGACAAGGATTTATCTGATGATGGTGCCAATCTTCTTTTATTTTCAACTACCTGCATGTTTACCGATCTTTGTTGGGATGTTTTGTGGAATTGCAGGACTTCCAGCGATCTTAATGGGAACAGTGATCTATTATCTGTCCAATATCCTTCAGCAGACAATGAACCAGCTGGCATCAGGATCAGCACATGGGAAGGTCTACAGTCTGATCGCGGCAAGAGCGATCGACAATAAGGATCTGCTTTTGTATTTTGTGGTATTCTGTCTGGTGACAGCACTCGTAACAGCAATTCGCAAGCGTGGAGCAGCGCATGGATGGAATATTTCAATCCTTGCAGGAGGAGTTGTATATCTGATCTGCATGTTCATAGGAGGATATCTGGTTAACAATGAGATCAATATCACATCACAGATCGGAACGATCATAGGAAGCATTGCGATCGCCCTGATCATACAGTTTTTATACAATGTGATCGACTATACCAGAGAAGAAACATTTGAATTTGAAGATGAAGAATACTATTATTATGTAAGAGCGATACCGAAAGTGACTGTGGAAGAAGAAGAATTTAATGTTACACAGATCACGGTACCATCACATAGATTTAGTTTAAAAAGAAAAGAACATAAACAAGAACATAAAGAACAGGACAAAGAAAAGGGAGAGGAAATTTGAGTAAATTTTTTGATGGACTTGAAAAATATATATATTGGACATCGATTCCGAAGATCGGTCTGAATGACATTGTAGATATTCTGATCGTCAGTGTTATGATCTATCTGATCGTCAAATGGATCAAAACAACAAGAGCCTGGGTATTATTAAAAGGGATCATTATCTTGCTTTGTATTGCATTTGCGGCATATTTACTGCAATTACATACAGTTTCATGGATTCTTTCCAATACAATGGGTGTGGGAATCACAGCGATTTTGATCGTCTTCCAGCCAGAACTCCGAAGCGCATTGGAACAGCTTGGAAGAAAGAACTGGGTAACTGATATTTTCTCTACAGATAGCCGTCAGGAAGAACTGGAATATACAGCAAGAACTCTGCAAGAGATATCAAGAGCAGCGATTGAGATGGGAAAGGTAAAGACAGGAGCACTGATCGTACTGCAAAGAGAAGTAGCACTTGGAGAGTATGAGCGTACAGGAATTCCAATTGATGCGAAGGTCAGCAGCCAGCTTCTGATCAATATCTTTGAACACAATACACCACTCCATGATGGCGCGGTGATCATTCACAACAACAGGATCGTGTCAGCAACTTGCTATCTTCCATTAAGCGATAGTGTAGAGATTGGAAAGGAAATGGGTACCAGACACAGAGCAGCAGTAGGGATCAGTGAAGTTTCAGACAGTATCACTGTGATCGTATCCGAAGAAACTGGTGGTATTTCTATCGCAAGGGATGGAAAGATCATCAGACATCTGGATCCACAGAGATTGAGAGATGAACTGGCTGTCCTGAGAGAAGAAAAAGGACAGAATAAGAAATTCAAACTATGGAAGGGGCGGAATCGAAATGAAAAAAAGAATGGAAAGTGATCTGCTTTTAAAAATAATTTCTGTTGTTTTTGCCTTTCTACTTTGGATGTTTGTTATCAACACCGATAACCCGGTCATCAAGAAGACTTTCAGCGATGTACCGGTTGATATGCTGAATGAACAGGTTTTAGACGATCTTAATCAGACTTATAAGATTGAATCTGGAGATACCGTAAGCTTTACTGTGAAGGGAAAGAAAGATGTTGTAGATCGTTTGACAAAGTCAGATTTCCGTGCAACGGCAGATGTATCTTCTATGTCAGATGTTCATGCAATCCAGATCGAAGTTGAGGCTTTACGATACAAGAGTCAGTTAGATATCGATACAGGTGGTGCAACAGTCAAAGTCGTATTGGAAGATGTGAAGAGTGACCAGATACCAGTCAATGTTGTGGTGAAAGGAACACCAGCGAGTGGATATACGGTAAGCACGCAGACAGCAACGCCGAATCTGATCTCTGTATCTGGGCCAAAGAGTGTGGTAAGCAGGATCAAACAGATCGTAGCGAAAGTAGATGTATCCGGATTGAAGAAAGATGTAACAATGGCTCAGAATGTCAAGTGTTATGATGAAGACGGAGATGAAGTAAGTCAGGACCGCATCAAACTTGATACGACCAAGATTAAAGTAAAGATTGGATTATCAAGAACGAAGACAATACCATTTACAGTGGAAACAAAAGGAACGCCGGGCAAGGGATATGTACTTGGAAGCATTGATTATGAACCAAAACATATAGAAATTACTGGAGCTGAAGATGATCTGGAGAAGATCAGCAGTATCAAACTGGCAAATTTAGATATCAGTGATAGTACAAAGAGTATTGAAAAAACGATCAAAGCGTCCGATATTAAACTGCCAGATGGTATTACATTTGTAAAATCTGTAGATAAGATCAAGAATATCGTGATCCGTGCAAACATCGAGAAGAAGACGAAACGAACATTGACGATTCCGACAGAACAGATCGCATTGATCAATAATACGAAGAATTATGATGTCAAATTTGATGACTCAGAGTTAAAGGTGAAGATTAGCGGATTGCGCTCTGTAGTAGATAAAGTTGTAGTGAAGGATTTAAATCCAAAGATTGACATGCAGCTGTACGAACCAGGAACGCATACGGTACAGGTTCAGCTGACAAAGATCAAGAATATGTCGATTGAGAAGAACGTCAGTGCAAAGATTACGGTAGAATAAAATATAAGGAGAGATATTTACAATGGATAAGATGTTATCGGTTGTTCTTCCAGCTTATAACGAAGAACAGATGATCAAGAAAACAGCACAGGTGGTAGGAGACCTGCTTGAGAAAGAACAGATCCCATATGAATTAGTATTCGTAAATGACGGATCTAAAGATCATACATGGGAGAAGATCTTAGAACTCAAGGAAGAAAGAGCACATATCAAAGGAGTCTGCTTTTCCAGAAATTTTGGAAAAGAAGGAGCCGTTTTTGCAGGAATCGCACAGGCAGAAGGAGACTGTATTGCAGTAATGGACTGTGATCTTCAGCATCCGCCAGAAACACTTATAAAGATGTATCGTTTATGGGAAGACGGATATCAGGTGATCGAGGGAGTGAAAGCATCCAGAGGAAGAGAAAGTTTCATTCACAAGATGTTTGCAAAAACATTTTACAGTATTATCAGTGATGCGACAGGAATCGATATGTCCAGAGCATCTGATTTTAAGTTGATGGATCGACAAGCAGCAGAAGAATTTCTAAAACTTCCAGAACGAAATGTATTTTTCCGTGCATTGTCATCCTGGGTAGGATTCAAGACAACATACGTAGAATTTGATGTGCAGGAACGAGAAGCAGGAGAATCCAAATGGTCATTCAAATCATTAGTACGATATGCAGTGAATAATATCACATCATTTAGCGCCGCACCAATGCAGATCGTCACATTTTTTGGCGTTGTATTCTTCGTATTTGCAGTACTACTTGGAATACAATCGCTTTATATGTATTTTTCTGGACATGCAGTTGCAGGATTCACAACAGTGATCTTGTTGTTACTGTTGGTTGGAAGCATTTTGATGTTCAGCTTAGGTGTGATCGGATATTATATCGCGAAGATTTATGATGAAGTGAAGATGCGTCCGAGATACATTATCTCAGAAGTGATCAAATCCAAAGAATAACAATACAAATCCCTGAGATCGGATGAGATGAATATCTGATCTCAGGGATTTTATGTGATACAGGGAATCATTTTTTTTGAGATTTGAAAACAAGAAATTTACTGATAAAATAATTGACGATTGTAACAATAACTTGTGTTTCTAACTTGGCGATCATCTGTGGCTGATGGAGAATCTCAACACAGAAAGGAACTCCGCCCACTTCAACAGCCATGGTTACAAGACGACCGAGAACAAACTTGATGAATTCATGAATTGTATCTGTGAAGGATTCAGATTTAGACTGAAATACATATAGCTTATTTACAACAAATGCAAAACAGATCGCGATCGCAACAGAGAAAAAGTTGCTGATCTTATAATCAATTCCACATGGTCCTTTTAATAAAGCAAACATTCCAAGATTAACGAGGGTTGTCAATCCACCAAAAAACAAATAACGAATTCGCGAATCATTATATAATTTCTTTATCAAATTTAACATATCATATTACCTCCGATAGATATAAAATATTCTAAAATGTACATACATCCAATATCTTAAGACATTTTTCAGGAATTTTCAATCCAAAATGTGGTATACTAAGCGTGATAATGAACAAAAAAGGGTAAAGGGTAAAGGAAAAGTATAATGATAAAAGAACAAAGAAAGTATTGCTATGGAGTCTATACACTGATGTTTTTACTGATGTGTATCGGGGCATTTCTGCCATTTTTCACCGAAGGAAAAAGCTTTGTATGGGGAGCAGGAGTAGAAGACGGATTAAGCCAGCATTTTTCAGCATTAGCATATTATGGGGAAGCACTAAGAGAATTTTTCCGTAATCTTCTGGCGGGACACCCAAAACTTGTGATGTGGGATATGAGTCTTGGGTATGGTGCAGATATCCTCTCAACATTGAATTACTATGCGATCGGTGATCCGTTAAACCTCCTCTATGGATTTGTTTCGCCAAAGAATACAGAAACTATGTATGATTTCATGATCTTGTTACGAATGTATCTGGCAGGGATCACGTTTATCATGTATGCAAGAAAAATGAAAAAACGAAGTTATGGAACAGTAATCGGGGCACTGGTCTATGTATTCAGCGGATTTTGCTTTCGACTAGGACTGCGCCATCCATTCTTCATCAATCCGATAATCTATTTTCCGCTGTTATGTCTTGGGATTGAGAAGATCTATCAGAGAGAAAGACCGTATGTATTTATTTTCGCAGTCTGCGTATCAGCAATGAGCAATTATTATTTCTTATATATGCTGACGATATTTGCGGTGATCTATGCGTGGATCCGTTTTTATAAATACACCGAAGAAAACAAGATGAAAAACTTTTTCCTGACGATCTTGAAGTTTGGAATGTATTATACACTTGGAATTGCAATGGCAGCAGTGATCTTACTGCCATCTGTCATAGGATTTCTAGGAAATGGCCGTTACGGCAAAGGGGTTGACTGGAAATCATTGATCGTATACCCAGGGAAATATTATCTGCTGTTTATTGAAAACTTTATTGGATACGGAAATATGGGCAGCAATACGAACGCAGGATATCTGCCGATCGTTGGGATCGTTGTATTATTTACACTGTTTTCACAGCGAATGAAACACAAAAAATACAGAGTAGCATTTATAGCAAGTATCATTGCTCTGATTCTCCCAATCTTTGGATACGCATTTAATGGGTTTTCCTATGCAAACAACCGGTGGGCATTTGCACTGAGCTTTATTGTGGCATTGTTGACAGCAGAAATGTATCCACGTCTGTTTGTGATGTCAAAACGACAGCAGATCGGGATCGGAGCAGGAATCATCATATATACTGTATTTTGTATCATCGTAAATGCATCAGGAGAAGAAATCCTGAAGAATAAAGGGATCATGGCAGCCTGTGGATTAATTGCAGTATTTTATATTCTATTGTTGATCTTTCAAAGACTTGGCTATGATGCACAGAAGAGAATTGTGCGAGTGAGCATGGCAATCTTGCTCCTGATATCAGTGGGAGTGCATGGATATTACAGATTCGATCCAAAAGGATATGCTTATACACAGGAATTTATGGATCAGGGACAAGCATATCGAACATTGAAGGAAGATAATATCCGTATGCTGAGTAAGGTAAATGATCCATCTGTTTATCGAGTACATGCAGAGGGATATCGATATAAAAATTATGGACTGATCAACCATTTGAATACGATCAGCGGATATTACAGTATCACAGCAAAATGTGTGACAGATACGATCAAAGGATATGATACGTTGGGAATGCAGTATGCAGATAAATATAAAGGAGTCGATCAAAGACTGGGACTCCTGTCATTAGCTGGCGTAAAATACATAACAGTAGCACATAACAGTCAGGTTGCAAAAGATGTAAGTTCCAAGGGGGATGTACCATACGGAGTTGAGAAACAAAGTAAAAAAGGAAATATCACATTATATAAGAATAAATATGCACTGCCATTTGCATATGCATATGATTCTTATATGACAGAGCAGCAATACGAGCAGTTAAATGGAATCGGCAAGGAACAGGCAATGCTTGCACAGATCATATTGAATCAGCATCCGGCAGACAAAGAGATTCAACACAACGAACAAAGAAACGATTCTGATATACAGACGATCTCATTGCCAGAGACAAGGATCTCATCTCCAAAAGGGAAGAAATATGCGGATATTACGGTGCCAGTAGAGAAAGACAAGGAAACTTATCTCTATTTTAAAAATCTCGTTTACCATGGAAAGAAAAATGGAGACGATAACTTCATACTGACTGGAAGAAAGGGGACAAAAGGAATCCTTGTGACACAAAACGATGTACAACAGAAAATTCATATTCAAAGCACCTTCAATCCATACTATTTTGGAAGAAAAGATTACATTGTAAAGATCAATCATCAGACAAGCAAGGCAAAAGAAAAAGTAAGATTAAATTTCTTGTCTCCAGGTGAATATGAATTTGATGATATCAGTTTGATCACAGTTCCTAAAAAAGATGTTCTTGCCAGATTAAAGGAACGCAAGGAGAACTCAATGAAACAGATCCAATACGAAGGAAATCATTTCAGAGGAGTCTATCATGCGAAAAAAGACCAGATTCTGTGTGTAACGATTCCATACTCCAAAGGATGGAAAGCAACAGTCAATGGAAATCGCACAAAGATTTATAAGGCAAACGGGATGTTTATGGGGATCATAATGAAAAAAGGAACACAAAGTGTCAAATTAGATTATGAAACACCAGGATTAAAAATAGGGGCATGGATCAGTCTGGTGGCATGGATCGGACTGGGAATATATGGATTGTACTTTGAAAAGTACAGAAAAAAGTTGTTAAATCAATGTTAAAATAAGAAGAGATACTGGTAAAAATACAAAAAACATGATAAAATAGCCCTTAGACAAATGTTACAAAAATGTTAAATGAGTGGGAGGAACTATGAAAAACGTAAAAAAAATGATACAGGCAGGATTAAAGAAATTCACAGTGATCACTATCTTAGGTGTATTTCTTATGACAAGCTTGATTCCAGTATCCGCAGCAACGAAAGTATCAAAGATCAAATGGTCAGCATATAGAAAGACAATGTATGTTGGAAATGCACAGAGATTTGCAGTGAAGATCACACCAGCAAAAGCATCCAAAGCGAAGCTTGGATGGAAAACAAGTAATAAGAAGATTGCCAAAGTCAGTGCAAAAGGAGTTGTCACACCTGTCAAAGCAGGAAAAGCAACGATCACATGTTACGTGAAATCACAAAAATCAAAGAAAGTAACATGCAAAGTCACAGTAAAGAAACAGAAAGTGACAGCAATCACATTTGCAAAGGCAAGCGTAGCCGTACAGAAAGGGAAAAAGGTCAGCAATCCAGCGATCGTAACACCAACTTACGCAGCAAATAAAAAGGTAACATACAAATCTTCTAGCACAAGCGTGGCAACAGTCAGCACAAGTGGAGTTGTAACAGGAAAGAAAGTCGGAACAGCTACGATCACAGCAACAGCAGCCGATGGATCAAAGAAGAAAA
>ERZ827524.2736-NODE-2736-length-11742-cov-3.170446_pt1 | contig 11742 bp, 13 predicted proteins | sample MGYA00519702_ERZ827524 | MGnify/ENA primary metagenome ERZ827524 (study PRJEB31778, sample SAMEA3449341) | human gut metagenome | biome: human gut; feature: human-associated habitat; material: faeces | place: United Kingdom | collected 2010/2012 ...
GATCATATATACGAAGCTTAAGCGAGGAGAGATTCCTCCAGATACTGCTTGAACAGCTTCATCAAGCCGTTAATTTCCGCAGACGGACGTTTCCAATTTTCAGTAGAAAAAGCGTACACCGTCAATATGGGCAGGCCAATATCTCCGCAGTGCCTTACCAGCCTGCGGACTGCCTCAACTCCGGCCTTATGGCCGAAGGTGCGCGGCATACCCCGTCTTTTAGCCCACCGTCCGTTTCCGTCCATAATAACGGCCACATGGCTGGGCATATCCTCCGGGTAATTAATTCCGCCATATTCAGCCATCAGATGGACATTATCTCCTTTTCCTTTTCAGCCGCCAGCGTATCCAGTTCCTTAATTTTCCCGTCGGTAAGCTTTTGAATATTATCCTCGGTACGCTTGGCCTCATCCTCAGTTATGGCGCTGTCCTTTTTGAATTTCTTAACCGCCTCATTGGCGTCCCGGCGGATATTCCTTATGGCAATTTTGGCGTCTTCCGTCATTTTCTTTACCTGTTTGACAGGCTCCTTGCGGCGCTCCTCGGTAGGCTCAGGGAAAATCAGGCGCAGAGTTTTTCCGTCGTTAACGGGATTAAGCCCCAAATCCGACTTCTGAATGGCCTTTTCCACTTCTTTGAGCATGGAAGCGTCCCAAACCGAAATTTGAAGCATGCGGGGTTCGGGCACGTTTATACTGCCAATCTGATTAATGGGCGTGGAAACTCCGTAATAATCCACCGTTATCTTATCCAATACCTGCGGATTAGCGCGGCCCGCCCGTATAGTCGCCAAATCGCTTTTGAAAACAGAAATGCTCTTATCCATTTTTTCTCTGGCCGAACCCTCAAGCTGATTAAATTCAACTGCCATAAATATGCTCCTTTTCTCCGGCGGAAAAAATAACCATCAGGCTTCTGACGCCGCCGGTGACAGAATGCCTCTTATAATTTATATAATAACAAATACCGTTAAATATTTCAAGTAAAATAAACAGGAGGAAGCTTTGAATCTCCTCTGCCCAAAAGTGCACGCAGCCTTAAAGAAAAACAAAGGGCCGCACTCCGCCTAGTGCGCAGGGGCAAGCAATCCTGCCTGCGAATATAAGCGTCCGCGGCCGATCAGCATTTTAATAAAATTCAGTCTCTACCTTATTGGAAACGGTCGTACCGTTCCCCTCGCCGCAAACGGCTTTAAGTATGCTGTCCTCTCCCTTAAGGGCGAACAGCTTAAGAGGTATGTCGTTATCCATGCAAAGGCTGGTAGCCGTGCTGTCCATAACCTGTATGCCCTTTTCCAGCACATCCATATAGCGTATGCTCTTATACCGCTTTGCATCGGGATTCTTGCGCGGGTCAGATTCATATACGCCGTCTATATTTTTAGCCATTAAAACTACGTCCGCTTCTATTTCGGCCGCGCGCAGCGCCGCGGTAGTATCAGTAGAAAAGAAGGGATTGCCCGTACCGCAGGCGAAAATCACTATCAGCTTTTTATCCAGATGGCTCATGGCCTTTCTCCGGATATAAGGCTCGGCTATCTCATTCATGGCTATAGCCGTCATAACCCTTGTTTTATACCCCTTATGCTCCAGGGCATCCTGCATGGCAAGAGAATTAATAACCGTAGCCAGCATACCCATGTGGTCAGCCGTAGAACGGTCCATATTCTGTCCCTGCCGGCCCCGCCAGATATTGCCGGCGCCTATAACTATGCCCACTTCAACGCCCAGCTTCACCACAGATATTATCTGGTCGGCCACCTTTGAAATAGTCTCTCCGCTTATTCCAAAACCGTTTTCGCCCGCCAGAGCCTCACCGCTTATTTTTATTACAACACGCTTATATGCCGGTTGCATGACTACCTCCGCACAAAATAAAGGCCCTCCGCACTAAAATAGTATGAAGCGGCCGGGCCTTTTTATTTTATAATTATTTAATCTGTCCCATTACTTCTTCAGCAAAGTTATCCTGGCGCTTTTCCAGGCCCTCGCCCATCTCATAACGAACAAAGCGGCGTATGGAGATCTTCTCTCCCACTTTTACAACCTGGTCGTTTACCATCTGGGCAATGGTGGTGTCAGTATCCAGAATATACTGCTGCTCCATCAGGCAGACCTCTTTGTAATATTTGGAAATACGTCCTTCCACTATCTTGTCCACAATTTTTTCCGGCTTGCCTTCGTTTAAAGCCTGGGCGCGGATAATTTCCTTTTCAGCTTCTATCTCAGCCTGGGGAACTTCTTCCTTATTTACATAAAGCGGCTTGGCGGCGGCAATATGCATGGCGATGCTGTGAACAAAAGCTTTAAAATCAGGGGTCTTAGCCACGAAATCTGTTTCGCAATTTACTTCTACCATAACGCCTATCTTGCCGTTAAGATGTATATAAGCTTCAACAATGCCCTCGGCGGCTATTCTGCCCGCCTTTTTAGCGGCGGCAGCCAGGCCCTTTTCCCTCAGGATTTTAATAGCCTCGTCCATATCCCCGTTTGCCTCTACCAGGGCGCGCTTGCAGTCCATCATGCCTACGCCCGTTCTCTCGCGCAGCTCTTTGACTTCCTGTGCAGTTACCATAATTAATTACACTCCTTTTATCCATGCTTTTCTATTCTGAATTCTAAAAAGGGGGAAGAAATGAGCCTTCCCCCAGCTTGCGCCAAATTAACCTTCCTGAACAGGCTCGGCTGTTTCGCCCGCAATTTCAGCGGCAGTTTCAGCGCTGACTTCAAGCTTTTCTTCCTCAGCAGGGGCTTCTTCGCCCTCATACATTGATTCGCCCTGTCTGGCTTCCAGCACGGCGTTAGCTATAGTGCTGGCGATAAGCTTGACCGCGCGTATAGCGTCGTCGTTTCCAGGGATTACATAATCAGCGTCGTCCGGGTCGCAGTTGGTATCCACAATAGCCACTACCGCAATGCCCAGCCTCTTGGCTTCGCATATTGCGTTATGCTCCTTGCGGGGATCAACTACAAACATAACTCCGGGCAACTTATCCATATTGCGTATGCCGCCGAAGTTGTTGATAAGCTCTTTCTTTTCCTTATTGAGCTTGGCCTGCTCCTTTTTGGGCAGCAGAGCCATCTGGCCGCTGTTTTCCATCTCCTCCAGCGCGTTAAGGCGTGCAATACGGGTAAGGATGGTCTTGAAATTGGTGAGCATGCCGCCCGCCCAGCGCTGATTTACATAGAACATGCCGCAGCGGAGCGCTTCCTGCTCTATGGATTCCTGCGCCTGCTTTTTAGTACCTACAAACAGCACGCTCTCTCCTTCGCTTACCGCTTCGCGCACAAAATTATAGGCCTCTTCTATTTTCTTTACCGTTTTCTGAAGATCTATAATATAGATCCCGTTGCGCTCGGTAAAAATATAAGGGGCCATCTTGGGATTCCATCTGCGGGTCTGATGTCCGAAATGGACGCCTGCTTCCAGAAGGCTCTTCATTGAAACAACTGACATAAAAAATTCCTCCTTGTTTTTCCTCCCCGTGACATAAATGCTTAAACCGCAAGGCACAAGGCACATATTGGCCACGGGTGCGTTCTCTGCATTAAATTATAACGCATTTTCTGCATTATTATAATGTGGCAGCGCGGGGCTGTCAAGCGTTTTCAAAATTCATGCCTGTTTTCAGGCAAAAAAAGTCTATATTGCGCGCAAAAACGCATAGCGCATAACGCTCGGACCATTCCGGCGCGCGGCCGGCGCTGGACAAAATATTCAAGTTATAATATAATCCCCTTACAGAATGGCTTTTGCGTCTTATGGCAATCTGCAAACAAATCAGCTGCGAAAAAGCAGTCTTGCTTTTTATTAATGGAGGAATATGAAAAATTATTATCTGTTGGGCGAGCATTTGGGACATTCCTTTTCCGCCATAATACATAACCGGCTCTTTCAGGAGCAGGGCTTAAACGCCCGGTACAGCCTATGCGAGCTTCCTCCCAATATGCTGGAAAGCAAGCTTATGCAGTTAAAAACCGAAAGCGGCGCAAATGTTACAATTCCCTATAAGCATATCGCCGCTCTGCATATGGACGAACTGCTGGGAGACGCCAGGGCTACAGGCGCAATTAATACCATAATCCCTCAGGGGAACCGCCTTAGGAGAAAATACCGACGGCGAGGGTTTCATGCGCGCCATAAGCGGCTGGGCTGAAAATATAAGGGGCGAAAAAGCGCTGGTTATAGGCGCGGGCGGCGCGGCGCACGTTATTGCCTATAAGCTTGCACTGGCAGGCGCGAAAGTGCATATTTCCGCGCGGCGCAATGCGTCCGATTTGGCCCAAAAAATAAATCTTTTAGTCCCCGGCGCGGCGCAGGCATCTTCGCCGGAGGGTGAATGGTACCTAATCGTCAACGCCACGCCCGTAGGCATGGGCACCCTTAAAGGGCAGTCTCCCCTTCCTGCTCAGGCAGATTTTAAATGCTTCTATGCCTTTGACTGCATATATAATCCTAAAAAAACCCCTTTTCTGGCCCAGGCCGAAGAAAAGGGCGCACAATGCCTTAACGGTCTCACTATGCTCTGGCACCAGGCCATAAAATCCCAGGAGCTTTGGGGAAATCACTTTGACAGCCAGGTACTTAACAAAGTTTGGAAAGAGGTAAGCCAATTATGAAACTGCTGATAATAAACGGTCCCAATCTCAATATGACAGGCATGCGCGAGCCGGGCGTATACGGCAATGAAACGCTGGAGGACATAAATGCATGGCTGGTGCAGGAAACGGCCGGAAAAGCCCAGCTGGATTTTTATCAGTCCAACTGCGAAGGAGATATATGCTCCAGACTGCACGCCGCGGCGGGCAAATATGACGGCGTTATAATCAACGCAGGGGCATACACCCATTACAGCTATGCAATACGGGACGCTATCAGTGCAAGCGGTATCCCTGCCATTGAAGTGCACTTGTCAAATATACACGCGCGCGAGGAATTCAGGCACAGGAGCGTGCTTGCCGCCGTATGCCGCGGACAGATATGCGGGCTGGGCAAATATTCATATCTGCTTGCCGCTGAGGCGTTTGTCCGTGCGGAAGCGTGACGGTTTTTCAAATAAATTCTCCAATTTGTCAAGGGCTTATTGTTATCCACATTTTAATAAGCCTGTCTTGACATTTAAAAGCTTATACCGTAAAATATATTTTAGTTATGCTTAATTAAAAAACACAGGAGGAATCCCTGAATTATGAAAAAACTTTTTGCCGCCCTGCTGGGAGTATTGATGCTCTCCCTCGTATTAACCGGCATTGCTCTTGCCGACCCGGTAACGCAGGACGATATAACCTTTGAAGTAAACGTAACGCCTTCGGGCATGCTGCCGCCGGCCGCAGGTACAACCGAAGAGATAATTGTAACGGTAGTAATAACAAACAATACTCCCAACCCGCTGACGGATATACAGTTGTTCATAAGGAATGCAGAAGATCCGAACGGAACGCTGGCCGAAATACCCGCTTACGGTTCAGACGCTACAGGTGAAATAGTTGTAAGGATGAATATCTCTGCAAGCGACATTGGAGTTGATATTCCTTTTAATGTGGATTATACTACCGCAGGAGAATCCCATACCTATAACGGCACTTTCCGCGTAGAAGAGATTCAGTCTCAGACCAGCGCCACAATATCCGCCGTTGCAGTAGTAAACGGCGAGCGCAACGCAACAATGGGGCCGGACGGGGCCAGCGTATATTTTGAATACACTATTCACAATAACGGCAATGTAAATATAACCTCCATTTCCATAAGTGAAAACATGACCGTAGGCGGCTCATCCACCAATACGGCAATTCTGCACGGCGACATTTCCGCCCAGAACCCGCTTGAACCTGACGAAACTGTTACGATAACCGGCCATACCGCTAATTTGAGCGGAGATATAAGGGTATCCCCTGTTCTGCTTTACAACAGTTCTTACGACAGCGGGGAAAGCCAGGCGAGCGCCGTAACCGTTACAAAATATGCGCCTCAGCTGGAATTTACCCTGACTGTCGCAAACACCAACGTAACCTACGGTTCGTCCACCAAACTTTATTTTAACGTAACCAATACGGGAAACGTGACCCTTAACAATATAAGAGTATTGAACGAATCCAACAGAGAGGTGCGCAATGTCTCTTCTCTTACGCCGGGCAATTCCATAAGCGGAGAAGTGAGCATAACGGTAACAAGCACACGCAGCTACAGGTACTCGGTTTCGGCCCAGTCTCCTGACGGGCAAAGCGTAAGCGCCAATGAAAGCGTTACTGTGAACATGGTGCCCCTGGAGCCGACAGACATACAGCTTGGCCTGACGGTTTCTGCCGACAAAGTTCAATTAGACAGTCCGGGCACCGTTACCATCACTATAGAAATTACCAACCGGAACGCTTTCGAGCTGAACGACATTCAGAGCCGTGACCAGCTTATCACCACCATCTCCAGCCTGCTCAGCGATGCAACCGAAACTATAGAGCATACAATGGAGCTTAGCTATTCGGAGGAAATATTTGTCTGCGCATATGTCCCGGTAGAGGGCAATTCCGAACCGTCTGAGATAGTATCCAATATGATAAGCGTTGAAGTAAGCGGCGGCGCTGACGCTACCCCCACAGCTTCCCCCTCGCCTACCTCTTCTCTTTCACCTACCGCTACCGACTCCCTTTCCCCATCCGCTTCAGGTGAAACCCCGCAGGAGGGGCTGGGCCTCATAGACATACTTATAATAGGATTTGTGGTAATACTGGTTCTGGTGGCTATAGCAATAGCGGCGCTTGTGACAATAAATGTCCTGGACAAAAAGAAAAAAGCCAAGAACCGGCAGATGAACAGGAAAATCAAGTAAAACCGCACATCGACAGCCCAATGGCAAATTAGTATTTTAAAACCCTCTGCCCATACAATGCAGAGGGTTCTTTATATAAAATACTCTCTGGTCGAGTGCTGCAAAAGCAGCCTGCCCTAAATTGACAAGGAGATACACGCCTCCGAAGGCCTGAGTCCGGCATTTTTAAAGAAGCTGAACGAGGTGTGCTGAACGCACACCCATTGACGATGACGCAGAAAATGCCGAAATCAAACTGCCGGAGGTCGAAGAGTCAGACGGCAGCCGTTTGGGTGCCCTGCAAGGCGCCTGAACGATGTGTACCGGACGCACACGGAGCGAAAAGCAACACAGCAGGACACTCAAACAGCCCTGCCCAGACCGTATATGCCCTTGTCAATTTAGGGTAATAGTGATGATTTAGCCAGAAAACCTCCGTAATCGTAAGAAACTGCTGATTGTACAAATTAAAACAGCCAGAGCGCGCATGTTGCAATACATCCCTCCAAGGGCAGCAGTTTGTCCAGCTTATGAAATACAAAAATATGAATAGCAGTCTGATTATATTAAAAAACGCCTTAGCGATGCCTAAACCCGGATTTGTATTGATATGATATTTTGTAAGCACTTATTGAAATGCCAGAAAGAGTATGAAGTATATTAGGCGTCCGTTGGAAAACGACAAAGCAAGAAAACATGCGATAAGGAATTTTAAAGCCCATTTACCGGCAGCAGGCGGCAGAACTCCCGCTTGCTGACCATGCTCGCACTAATTAAATGTACGAACTGTCAGCATAATAGCACGCCCATTACAATCTTCCCTTTGCCTGGGAAATCGTTATTATATGCATACCGCGCTATGAAAATGCTTAAGTTATATATTAAGCATATATTTTCACCGCGTCAAGCAAGGGTTCTCAGCTTGTACAATTCCCCAGGCATAAAAATCCCTTTTTCAGTAACAAAGGCCGTGATTAGGGCGGCGGGCGTAACATCAAAGGCAGGATTCCAGACCGGAACTGTTTCGGGAGCCATAGGATGTGTGTACCACATATCTGTCACTTCATAGGCAGGGCGCTCTTCAATAACTATCCCCTCACCGTTCGGGCAATTAAAGTCAATAGTAGAAACCGGGCAGCAGACATAAAAAGGTATATGGTAATAATGCGCCAAAACCGCCGCGCCCGACGTTCCTATCTTATTAGCCGTATCTCCGTTAAGGGCCACCCTGTCACAGCCCACCAGCACCGCATCTATTTTCCCCTTACCCATAAGCGCAGAAATCATATTATCGCATATTAACGTAACATCTACGCCTGCGCGGCTCAATTCATAGGAGGTCAGCCGCGCGCCCTGCAAAAGGGGCCTGGTTTCCGAGGCAAATACCTTAAAGCGCTTCCCCGCTTCATATGCGGTATAAATTGGAGCCGTGGCCGTCCCCCGGCCCGTGGTCGCAAGCGCGCCCGCATTGCAGTAGGTCAGCACGCCCTTTGCATTCTCCAAAAAGGCCGCGCCGTATTCGCCTATTTTCCGGCAGCATTCCTTATCTTCTTCTATAATTCCAGCACACTCGCACAACAGTATTTTTTTAATCTCTTCAGCAGTGCCGTCCGCGTTTAGCGCCGCCCTTTCCATTCTGGACAGCGCCCAGAATAAATTCACCGCCGTAGGCCGGCTGGAGTATAGCACCTCCTTTTTGACGGCGAGTTCTTTAATCAAATCCTCTTTATGCCTGCAATTTAACCGTTTAGCCTCCAAATAGTAAGCGCACGCGGCCGCGGCGCCTATGGCCGGAGCTCCGCGCACCCGTAAAAATCGTATGGCCTCGGCAGTTTCTTCGGCAGTATGAAGGGAAAGATATTTTTCTTCGCGCGGCAGCAAAGTTTGGTCCAGTATAACCAGTTCAGACTTTTCATCGTTCAAAAACAGCGTTTTAGGCAAATTCATGTTTCAAAATTCTCCTGTCTTCAATTTTAAAATATCTTATTATACAAGCGTTCCGCATTATAAATCCTATAAAGGGCCGGACAGCACCGACGCCGTATCTTTGCGTTCCGGCGTAATACTCCCAATAGATAAGCAAAATGAATGGATTTAACGCACAGGGCGCTTGCGGCCTGCCAGCAAACCAAACAAGCTTTTTAAACCGGAAAACACACATAAGCGTCACCATAGCAGGGTATGCTGAACAGGCGCAATGCCGATTAAAGCATATATGTTCCAGTTACCCTCAGTTTACAAGGAAGACGCACAGAAGGCATAAAACATGCGTCCTGCTGCGTTGCTTTGAGTCCATGTACGCCCGGTACATGTCGTTTAAAAGCGCGCTTTACCCGGCACAAATTTTATGCCTTCGGACTCTGGAGCCCTCAAACAGAGAGAATTTCTTCATTTTCAAGGCAGACGAAGAAGGCGTACCGGGAGTACGCTGATTGAAGATAACGCGGAAAATGAAGAAATTATCCCGTTTTGAGACGTGCAGTTCCTTGCAAACCGAAGGAAGATTATGTACAAAAAATTTGTTGCAGAACGATTAACCACATTACGTCAAAGAAAAGGCGTAACGCAGGAAGAAGTCGCACATACACTCTCTGTTTCAGACAAAACAATTTCAAAATGGGAAACCGGAGCGTCTGAGCCCAGCTTGGAAATGCTTATAAAACTTGCCGGGTACTATAATGTAAGCACTGACTCTCTGCTGGGTATAGCTCCTGAAGAAAGGCCTGAAATCTCCCAAGTCATCCTCTCGGAATTTACCGGTCTTGACCGCAAGGCTGCCGTACTAAAGGCTTTTGAAATAGTTAAGGCCATTATACCCTCTAGTTTTGAAATTATTTCTAGTTGCGAAGATGATATTAACGACAGCGCCGAAGTTCTGCCGCCAAAAACAGATAAAATGAACCGTTACTGCATTTCCGCACATGAATTTTACGATTTTGTAGTAACTTCAGAGGACGTAAATATGGCCGTCATGCTTATGCGCAACAAAGCTGATTTCAAATGGCTTAAAAACGAGGATAAGCAAAAACAGATTACAAAGCTGTTTGCCTTTTTAAGCGATACAGACGCCCTAAAAATCTGTGAATATATTCACAGTACGAACTGCCCAGAGCAATTCACAGCCGACTATATAGCAATCAAAACTAAAATTTCAGAAGAAAAGGCAGTCCAGCTTTTAGAGGCTTCATGCGAAATTGGCTTGTGCCTAAAAATAGCCGCCCACTTAAAATCCGGCATAACTGCAATTTATGAATCCATGGGCAACGGAAATATACTGTCTCTTATAACACTTGCATATGAGCAAATGTGCGGCCGTCAATGCTATAATTACAACTATAACGGAAGATGCAAAATGATAGGAGGGAATGAATAAATGTGCTTATCTAAAAATATAAGGCAATTACGCCTTCAAAAAAATATGACGCAGGAGCAGCTCGCTTCTTCTCTGAATATTTCGGCGCAAGCTGTATCAAAATGGGAAACGGGAGAAAATTCTCCTGACAGCGCCTTGCTTTTGCCTCTCGCACATGAACTCGGCGTTTCATTAGACGAACTTTTCAGCAATAAGGATGTCTTTATGGCCGATATATCAAAGAAAATCATTTCTTTAATGAAAAATACCCATGCCTGCGAACGCTTTAACAGGGCGCGTGATATCGGCTGGCAGATTGAACGGGGATTATTCAGCTGTCTTATGGAACTGGATGAAAAATATAATCCTGATGAGCTGAAAAACTGCCGCCACTCTTCATATATAATAAATGACTACGGCTTTACTCTTGTTTCCAACGGCCGTTCTCCCTTTTTCGCCGTATTTCCTGAGCCTGAGGAAGGATATGGCGAAACCGTCCGGGACGGAGAAGAAGCACGCAGAATTTTTGAATGCCTTTCTTCACCCGAAACCATGCGCGCCATTATTCATATTCATAAAAACTCCGGCAGCTATATATTTGAACGGGATGCGCTTGTAGCCGAATGCGGCATAGAAGAAAAGGCCCTGGATAAGGTTATAAATGATCTTTTAACCCTTAATATTATTTATAGCAAAAATGAGCTTAATATAAATAACCAAGCTCGAACGCTATACTTTGCCCATCCATCGCATAAACTGATAGCTTTAATTTTAATGGCGCACGAACTGAATTATCATGGATATTACTCTCTTACTTCTTTGAACAGAAACAAGCCATATCTGAAATAACCCGCCTAAAATAATTCTGGCCCCGTATACACAGGCAAAAGCATATAATAAAAGCAGACATATTATATGCAGGTCAAACCCCTAAAAGGCGGGTATAAACAGGGATCTGAAAAGCCTTAAAACAAGCCGGCGCCCGAATGGGCGCCGGCTTCAACTTAGGCCGCAAGCGGCATGATTGCCCATTTCCCTTAGAAGGGGCGCTGTACCCCTTCCGGCTCAAGCTGTTTTTTGTTTGCGTCTGTTTTCCCGTTACCGGATATATTTTTGCGCTGCTGATTATTGCCGCCAGCTGTACTCATCATAATAACCATCTGTCTGGAAATTTCTGTTTGGTAAACCAATGAGCCTGATTTGTTTAAATTACCACGGACATCAATATACAGCGCTTGCATGCCCGTCTCATATGTGCTAAACAATTTGCGCAGAGCAGCATCCTTTATGTCCTTTTGCGCGGCATTTCCCATTTTATACCGGAAAGGCTGTTCCTTTGCTCAGGCTTGAACACAGCCTGCTTTGCAGGCAGTTTTCAGATATCCCCGCTTTAAAAGAAACGGCCCTTGCCAAAGCACTGATTAAAAAAGGCCCCTCCTTTAGGAAGGGCCTACAGCCTGTCGATAAACCTGTAATTTAATATTTTTGAGGCGTTTAGCCGCATTTTGTTCCGCCCCACAGTTGGTACCGCGAGAAAAACTCCTTATAAGCGAAAAAGCGCTTTATAAGCTGTTTCCCAATAGTACCG
>ERZ827524.2746-NODE-2746-length-11716-cov-3.003602_pt1 | contig 11716 bp, 10 predicted proteins | sample MGYA00519702_ERZ827524 | MGnify/ENA primary metagenome ERZ827524 (study PRJEB31778, sample SAMEA3449341) | human gut metagenome | biome: human gut; feature: human-associated habitat; material: faeces | place: United Kingdom | collected 2010/2012 ...
CCGCCAGCACTTTTTGCAGGAATATTGCGGGAATGGAGGACGCCACGGCAGAAAAGATTATGCATACGATCGTTACGGGAACAAGAACGGGATAGAACTTGAAGAGCATTTTCAAAATTCTTTTCAAAACGCCCTTTTGCATTTTCGGGCGGGAGGGTTTATTCTGCTTCATGCTCTTCACCTCCGTTCGTCTGCTGTTCATATACTTCGCGGTATATGTCGCTTGCTTTCATCAGTTCGTCATGCGTACCTTTGGCGGAAATTCTGCCGTTTTCCATAACGATTATCATATCCGCGTCCTGAACGGACGAGATGCGCTGTGCAATGATTATCTTTGTCGTTTCGGGAATGAAACTCTTGAATCCCGCACGGATCATCGCATCGGTTTTTGTATCGACCGCAGAGGTCGAGTCGTCAAGAATAAGTATCTTCGGTTTTTTAAGCAATGCGCGCGCGATACAAAGTCGTTGCTTCTGTCCGCCGGAAACGTTCGTTCCGCCCTGTTCGATATGCGTATCGTAACCGTCGGGGAAAGACGTGACAAATTCATCCGCCTGCGCAAGTTTACACGCTTCCGCAATTTCTTCGTCGGTCGCGTTTTCGTTGCCCCAACGCAGGTTTTCTTTAATAGTGCCGGAGAAGAGCAGATTCTTCTGCAAGACCATCGCAACGCTGTCACGGAGCGTTTTTATGTCGTAATCGCGCACATCAACGCCGCCTACGCGGACGGTGCCCTCGCTTGCGTCATAAAGCCTCGGAATCAACTGAACAAGCGACGATTTTGAAGAACCCGTACCGCCGATAATGCCCACGGTCATACCCGAACGGATATGCAGGTCAATGTTCGAAAGCGCGAACTTCTGCGCCTTTTCCGAATATTTGAAGTTGACGTTGTCAAAGTCTATCGAACCGTCCCGAACCTCCGTTATCGGGCTCTCAGGCTCTTTCATATCGGGCTCTTCGTCAAGCACTTCGCAGATACGTTTTGCCGATTCCGCAGACATGGTAAGCATGACGTATATCATCGAAATCATCATCAGCGACATCAGAATAGCCATACCGTAGTTCAGCATCGCCGAAAGTTGACCGACGCCGAGACCGTTCTGCCCCGTGATGACAAGACGTGAGCCGACAAGCAGCACAAACGCCATGTTGAAGTATACGCAGACCTGCATAAGCGGGGAGTTGAGTGCAACGACTCTTTCCGCAAACGTGAAGTCTTTTCGAATGCTGTCCGCTTCTTTATCGAATTTTTGTTTTTCGTATTCTTCTCTCGAAAAACCTTTGACAACTCTCATTCCGCGAACATTCTCTTCTATCGATTCGTTTAAGTTGTCGTATCTTTTGAAAACACGTCTGAATGCAGGCATCGCGAATTTTGCGATGAGCAAAAGACCGATGATGAGCAACGGAACAACGATGACAAAAGCCATAGCCAGAGAGCCGCCCATATAGTAAGCCATGATAATGGAAAAGATAAACATCAGCGGGCTGCGTATGGCGATTCGTATTATCATCATAAACGACATCTGAACGTTTGTGACGTCGGTCGTCAGACGCGTTACGAGAGACGCGGTTGAGAATTTGTCGATATTTTTGAACGTGAAAGACTGTATCTTTGAAAAAATATCGCTTCTCAGATTTTTTGCAAAACCCGCCGACGCTTTTGCGCAGGTAAAGCCCGCGATACCGCCGCACGTCAGCGATGCCACCGCCATGCCCACGAGTATCAAGCCCGTTTTCAGAATTTCCGTGATGTCTGCTCCGTCGTTGATATGGTTGATGAGTTGCGCCGTTATAAACGGTATCAACGTTTCGATAAGCGCTTCTCCGACGATGAAAATAAGCGTCAGAATTGATGACGCTTTGTACTCACGAACACATTTTGCAAGTTTTTTTATCATTCGTCAAAAAACTCCTTTCCCGCAGTTCCTTTCAAAAATACGCCCACATCGGAGGACATTTTTTGTCTTTCCGTCTGCGGGCATACTGTATGCGGCGCGGTCAAAGCGCCGCTCTGCGGATATTACAATATTAAAATAACCTTATAAAATTTTAGCACACATTTTTTTTATTGTCAACCGAAATTATGTAGTAACTCGCCGACAAAAATGAAAACTTTTCGCTCTGCTCACAGGGCGCGGAACGTGTCTTTATTAATAGGTTGAGACCGCTGCTCCTCATGTCCTCGTCAGAGAAGCGGCGCGATTATTTTCATAACAAACGCCAGCGCTTTTCCGAACGGTGAACGCCGTTTCATTTCCGCTATCGAACAGCGGTGACACTTTTCGAATGTTTCGAGAAAATCCGCCTTGACGGAGGACACTGCCGCCGAACGGTACATCAAAGCCCCGCATTCGAAATGCAGAAACAGGCTTCTGTAATCGAGGTTGGCAGTTCCCACGGTTGCAAGTTTGTCGTCCGAAACAAACATTTTCGCATGGATAAACCCGGGCGTGTATTCATATATTTTGACTCCCGCTTTCATCAGCGGCATATAACTTGCACGCGTCGCTTCGAAAACAAGTTTTTTATCGGGTATGTGCGGCGTTATTATACGAACGTCAACCCCTGCTTTCGCCGCGTTTTTGAGAGATGTTTCCATCGCGTCGTCGAGAATCAGATACGGCGTTGTTATATAGACGTAATCCTTTGCTCTCTCAATTATGTTCATATATATGTTTTCGCTGACGTTTTCCGTATCGTGCGGGCTGTCCGAATACGGCTGAACAAAGCCGTCGTTCTGTTCCTTGTCAAGCAATTCAAATTCGTCGGGGCGGAATCTTTCGTAATCTTCATCACCGCCTGCGGTATATTGCCACATCGTTAAAAACATGACCGTCATCGACCATGCTGCATCTCCGCTCAACATAACGGCGGTATCTTTCCAATGCCCGAAACGAACCACCTTGTTTGCGTATTCGTCCGCAAGATTGACGCCGCCCGTGAACGCCGTATGACCGTCTATCACACATATTTTTCGGTGGTCGCGGTTGTTCAGTCTTGATGTCATAACGGGAATAAACGGGCTGAATGCTCTTGCTTTTATGCCGAATTTTTCGAGTTTTTCAAAATATCGGTAGGGCAGTTTCGAAACGCATCCGAAGTCGTCGTAAAGCACTCGCACGTCAACACCCTGTGCGGCTTTGCGCTTCAATATGTCGAGTATCCCGTTCCAAACTTCACCCTCTTCGATGATGAAATATTCAAGAAAAATATACCTGCGGGCGGATTCGAGTTCCCATTTGAGCCTGTTCAGTTTATCCTCTCCGAGAGAAAAATACGTCACACCCGTGTTATCGTATACGGGGTATGCGGCGCGATCCGCTATATATTTGCAAATGCGGTAAACGTCCCTGTCTTCATCATAAAGACGTGCCATGATAGCCTCGTTCTGTTCGCAAAAACGGCGAGGCTTGTCCTCGAACAGTTTCATCTTTCTGCGGCGTCTTATTGTTGTTTTGTCCGCGCCGTAAAGCAGAAACATAACAATTCCGAAGATAGGAACGGCAAGAATGAACATGACCCAGACTATCTTGTAATCGGGCGGACGGTCATCATCGTTCATCAGCCAAACGGTGCATATCACGGCGGCAATATCGCAAAAGATATAGAAGTATGTGAAATACTGATTTACCGCCATGAAAACGGCAGCCATTGCCGCGACCTGCAACACAAGCAGGACTCCGACAACAACTATTCGGCTGAAAAGAAAATTGAAAAACTTTTTCATAAACAAACCTGAAAATTACAGCGACGGCGGCATCTTACAATGCCGCCGTGAAGTTGTCTTATTATTTTTTTTCAGTCGATTCCGAGAATCTGTCTGAGTTTTGCGTAATCGTAATTGTCGTCAAACGCAGGGAAATCGGAACCGGGTTTTTTCGCAACATAATAGAAAAGAAGCATCGCGTCGGAGATGTCAATCTCTCCGCCGACGGAACCGTCACAGTTTCCTCTCGAATCGGCAGCGGCGAAAGCGGAAAGTCCCATACCGAGCATAATGGCGATGGCACAGAATAATGCAATTATTTTTTTCATATTCAAATATCCTCCGTTTTTGAATGGAAACCGCAACCTCCGAAAGTCTTATGCCTTCGTGGCGGCGTTAATTGTTGAGATTATTATATCATACTTTTTTTTATAAAGCAAGAGGAAAAAAGAAGTTTGATAAAATATTTCAAATTCTTTTTTGTATATTTTGCATATATTCGAGCGTTTTCATACTTTTCTGTAATAAAGCCCACGCGTGAATCCCTTGTCTTCGAAAAAGCGCTCTTTTCTTTTATATGCGGAAATTATTTTTTTAGGACTGCGTTCCTCCATACTCTCGGTTTCATCAGTGAAAACAAATCGGAAAAAGCCGCAGTTCGGAATATCTTTGTCCGCAAGCCACAAAACGTCGCCGTTCCATATCCTGTTCCGACAGCCGTACTCGCAGGTCACAAAGAATTTTCTTGAAGTTCTGTCCGTCATTATATACGGCTTTCCGTGGCCGTTTTCGGGACAGACGATGCGCTTTTTCTTTATGCAGTTCCGAACGCACATCAGCGGCAACCTGCCGTATACGATCAATGCGGAATCCTCTGCGGCAATGTCTTTTATCTGCGAAAAGTTGAGTTCGAAAGAAAGAGTTGTTTCCGCCGCGCCCGTCCTGCGCAGAACGTCCGCCGTAAAAGAATTGAACACGTTCAGTCCGAAATCCGTCGCCACGTCAAAGCCGAGATTTCGGCACATATATATTTGCCCGACGTTGTTTACGAGAACTTTATTTATGCCCTGTTCTTTCGCCTTTTTCAAAAGTTCTTTTATCGCAACGGCTTCATCGTCCGAGAATATCTGCGGCAGCCATGCACCGACTTTTTCGGGCATTTTTTCCACAGCACGGTCGAACGCTTTGCCGCCCGCCTGCGTTATCGGCAGCCAAACAAAGTCCGCGCCGCAGTCCGCCGCTCTGTCCGTTGCGTTGAGGAAAAGCGCCTCGGTTATATGATTTTCCTTCGCTTCTTTTTTTGAGGGGAAAGCAAGCGGGATATCGAGAAAGCCGTGCTTTACCGTTTTTCTCATTTTTGCTATACTTGCCACCGTTTCTCTGCGCACCGAGTTCAGCCCCGATACGGGAATGAAAGCATTTTCGGGCAGATTGAGAGATATGTCCGCAAGCGAATATATCGTGTCTCCGAGTTTTGAAAGCGCTTTGGTTATATCTTTTTCGCTTGTCGGCGCCTTTGTCGCCTTTTCCCACAAAACGGAACTTTCCGCGCCGTAACCGTCCGATGTCCTTGCGGAAAGCGTAAGTTCCTTATCTGTTTTTTTTGAGAGCGTAAAAGAGATTGTCGCCCTTTTGTATTCGGCATTTTTCAGCGGAAAAGAGTTTGTCGTCAGTCCTCTTACTCCGAACATTTTTTCTCCGATTTTGCCCGTGAAATATCCGTCTGAAAAACCGTCGCGTGAAAATATGCCCGCCAGATATTCTTCGTCTCGTTTTTCAAACCTCTTGCCGCGTTTCGCATCCGCGTAAGCGCGTGTGACCGCGCCCACATATTCCGCGCCTTTCATTCGTCCCTCTATTTTAAGGGACGCAACGCCCATCTGTTCAAGCCTGTCAACATACCGCAGCAGGCTCATGTCTTTCAGGCTCAATTCATACCCGTTGCCGTAAGGCAGTCTGCACGGCTGCGCACATCTGCCGCGGTTGCCGCTGCGTTCGCCGACTATCGCGGACATATAGCATTGTCCGCTGTAAGCCATGCACATCGCGCCGTGACAAAAAACTTCGGTCTCAATCGGGCTTTTTGCGGTTATCCGCTCAATCTCTTTTTCGGAAAGTTCGCGCGCCAGAACAACGCGGCGAAAGCCGATATCGGCAAGAAATGCCACCCCGTCGGAGGAGTGGACGCAGAGTTGCGTGGATGCGTGAAGTTCGACGTCGGTTCTTTTCATCAACTCGTCCGCAAGACCGAGATCCTGCACGATGAACGCATCTACTCCTGCCGAAGCGAGCGTTTTTGCCGTTTTCAGCGCCAACGGCATTTCTCTGTCCGAAACAAGCGTATTCAGCACCGCATGGACGCGGACTCCGCGTTCGTGGCAAAACGCAATTGAGTCTGCTATGTTTTCTTCCGTGAAGTTCTCCGCTCCCATGCGGGCATTGAATTCCGAAAGTCCGAGATATACCGCGTCTGCCCCGTTGTAAACCGCCGCTTCAAGCGCGGGGACGGAACCTGCGGGAGCAAGTATTTCCATATTCGGCATCTTCGCCCTATTCCGCTTTTCCGTCGTTGGAAAGGCTTATCTTCAAATCAAGCACTTCCGCACGGAGCCTTTCAACCAGCGCCAGAGCCTCTTTTCTGTCGTCCTGCGCGTCCTGCTCCTTTTTGGAGAGGCGAAGCACCTCTTCGCGGAGTTTTTCCGCTTCATCGAGCGCCTTGTTTCTCTCGTCGCACAGGTCAAGGCACGCAAAAATGCTTGCTTTCGCAACATTGACGCTTGATGCCTGCTCTATCTTTTCCGCAATAAGCGCTTTTACGTCATCAACGGCTCTCTGCGTGTCTTCGTCGCTTTCGTCCGTAGTGAACATTATCTCCACTCCGTATATGTTGGTCTTGAAAACTTTTTCCAAAAGTCCCAACTCCTTTTCCCTTATCTTTTAAGCCTTTCGGCAATTCATTTCCCGTTTGTTTCCGACATTTTCGAAAAACGCGTTTCAACCGTCTCCGAGTTTCTCATTTCGTAAGAAACTTTCATCTGCCATTCGTTCAGAATCTGCGTAAAATCGTCGTAGCACCCAACGACGCCGGCACGCAAAACCGTTACGACATCATTGCCGTAAACAAAGTTTATTTCTCTTAAATCATCCGTCAGCGCAAACATCGCGGTTGCGTTGTAAACGATTTCCGCATGCTTTTTTGTCGTGTCCGCATTTTCGGAATAGGACACGGTGACGGAATCCCCGTCCTTTGAAAAGCCGAGTTGCGCCGCCGCTCCCGGCAGCGTTTTCAACAATCCGTTCAAATCGCATTTTTCGACGGTTTCCGATTTGTATTTCACTGCTTCGGAAATATCGTTTTGCAGATAGTTGTTTTGTGCCGTTCCGAACTGCGCGGAGTTTTTGTAAAGCCTCGGCGCGGCATAGAAGAGCATGATATATGAGACAAGGAACGCCAGCACGAGCAGGCAGACATTGTGTCCGCGAAGAATTTGGCTTTTGGGTTCTGCCGTGTTGACCGGCTTTTCAACCGAACTTTCCGTTGCGGCTCTCAATGCGGCTTTCGCGTAAGCGGGAACAAACAGCAGATGAAGCGGCAACAGAACATTTGCTATATAAACAAGCGTGCCGTATGTCGAAGAAAAATCTTTTTTGCACACCACGGCGCACAGAATTACGCCGACAGCCGCGCCGCTCATACAGCAAAAGAACAGTATCCTCGAAATCCTGTTCAGCCGTTCGGTATCAACGTCGAACGTTTCATGCAGCACATCTTTTTTCGCAACATTGCTTCTTGACAGACAGATTATGCCGAGCACGACGGATGACGCCGCCAGGAGCGCCGAAATTCTTAAACCGACAGGGGATATTTCAAGCGCGGAGAGTAACCATGCGCAGACCGTTATCATAAGAAACCGTTGCGCTTTTTGCGTTGCATATATTTTTCTGTAAACTTTCATATAACAAAATATACTCCTTAATATATCAATTTTAACATAAAACACTGAAAAAGTAAATAACGTATTTGTAAAACTTGCAATTATTGCGATTTTTTTCGTTTCGAAAAAGGTTGACAAAGATTGTTAAAAGTGTTATAATATATAAAATTAAAAGAGAGTCGGTAGAAAATTTAAATATGCCATCGGAAACAAAAGCGGGCAAAGCAATCGGCATCGTTCTTTGGGTTGCCATTTTTGTTATGGCACTTATAATCTTTGTGTTTTCGAATATGGGCGGCGCGGTTTCGACTGATGTCAGCGAGCCGTTTATCGAAAAAACAAACGGGTTTGTCACCTCGCATATCGTGACCGATTTGGACGAACGTCCTGATATTGACAAATATATTCTTAAAGAGCAAATAACCGTATTTATCAGAAAATCCGCGCATATATTTGAATATTTCCTGCTCGGGATCTTGTTATATTGGAGATTTCGTCTTTACGGTGTCGATGTTCATCGTGCGGGACTGTACAGCCTGTGCGTAAGTTTAATATTTGCCGTTGCGGACGAGTATCATCAAACGTTTATAGACGGACGTTACGGATGTCTTGAAGATGTTTTGATAGATTCCGCCGGAATAGTTGCGGGAATACTGATTTCCGCAATGATAACGGTGATTGTTTTGCAAAAGAAAAAAAGAAAAGCGAAGAAAGAACTTTCTGCGGCAATATGAGTTGTCGGCAGACGTTGTGCTTCGCTTTTTCGTGACTTATTGACAGAAAAGGAGCCGCCGCTGTGACGGCTTGACAGAATGAATAGAATGAGGAGCCATTTATCATGGAACAGAAACTCGAATCGATTTTGGTGAAAGTCGCTCATACCCTCGGCGTTGACGAGCCTCTTCGCGAGTATCAGATAGTTACCGCAGGGCATATCAATGACACTTATCGCGTCAAATTCGGTGACGTTTTTTATACAATGCAGCGTGTTAACCGTTACGTTTTCAAAAATCCGAAAGCGATAATGTCCAATATCGACCTTGTCACTCATCATTTGAGAAAGAAGATAAGGGAAGACGGCGGCGACCCCGAAAGAGAGACTTTGCGCTATCTGCGTGACTCCGAAAGGAGAAATTACGTTCTTCCCGACGGCGAAAACGGTGATTTTTGGCGCATGAGTCTTTACATCGACAAGTGCTGTACATACAATGTTGTGACCGATCAGAAAATGCTTGTTTCGGCGGGTAACGGTTTCGGCAAATTCCAGCGCAGACTGACGGATTTTCCCGCAGACAAACTTTTTGAGACGATTCCCAATTTCCATAATACGCCCGTCCGCTTGAACGACCTTTTTGACGCTGTTGAAAAGGACGCTTGCGGCAGAGTAAAAGACTGCAAAAAACTTATTTCCGTTTTTGAAGAGCAGAGAGACGCATGCGGCAAGATAATCAAACTCCAACAGGAGGGCAAGATTCCTCTCCGAGTAACGCATAACGATACAAAGTTCAATAATATTCTTATCGACGACGCAACGCACGAAGCGGTCTGTGTTATCGACCTGGACACCGTTATGCCGGGCATTTCCTGTTACGATTTCGGCGACGCTATACGCTTTGCGGGCAACACCGCGGAGGAAGACGAGATTGACCTCTCCCGCGTCACCATCAGCATGGAGAACTATGAATCGTTCACCCGCGGCTTTATGGGCGCGATGAACGGTATGTTCACCAAAGAAGAAAACGACAACATGGCGGCGGCTGCCATCATAGATACTTTGGAGATAGGTTGCAGATTCCTTGAAGACTATCTGAGAGGGGATAAGTATTTCAAGATACACTATCCCACGCAGAACTACAACCGTGCCGCGAACCAAGTCAAACTTGCGCTTGATATGATAGCGCGTTATGACGAGATGGACAATATCGTTAAAAAATACCAGTAAATATAGTGAACATAAGCGCCCGTCAGACTTGGCGGGCGTATGTTTTATCTTGACGTAGAGGAGAAGAAAAAATTGACGCCGCAAAAAGCAAAAATAATGTACCTTTACCGTATTCTGCAAAGGAAAAGCGACCGTGAACACCGTTTGACCGTGTCCGATATGATAGAGGAACTTGCCGAATACGGCATAAAGGCGGAGCGAAAATCCGTTTATTCGGATATCGCAATTCTTCGTGAAATGGGTTATCATATCGTAATGCACCGCAGCAGGGAAGTCAGTTATTATTTGGAAACGTCGCCGCTTTCCGTCGATGACCTGAAACTGCTGACGGACGCCGTTAACACCTCTTCTTTTATCCCCGCCCGAAAAGCAAACGAACTGAAAAAAAAGTTGTCTTTGCTTACCTCCGAAAAGAACTCCCGCGTTCTTGACAGACCGCTGTTTTTTCCTGACCGAAGAACGGGAGAAAAAGAGCAGGCGTATCAGAAAACCGAAATAATAAGAAAAGCGATGAGTGGCGATGTTCGGCTGAATTTTGATTATTCCGACCCCGACGCGGAGGAACAGCATTCTCAAAGATTCAGAAACGTCAGCCCTTACTGCTTGGTTTGGTTCGAGCGCCGTTTTTATCTTGTCGCGGGCTCGGACGATTTTGAAGAGGGACTTCGGTCTTTCTCCGTTCGAGGCTTGACGAATCTTGTGCCGCTGTCCGTTCCCCGTGAAAAACTTTTTGTTTATTCGGGAGATGTCGATTTCAATATGCAGTATTATGTGAACGGAATATTTTCTTCCGAAGCGGATATTGAACAGTTCCCCGATTAGACTTGCCTATGCAGGGGTATTTTCAATCTGAAATTTGAATAAAACGCAAAAAGCCCGCGGCGTACGCCGCGGGCAATATTTTTGCTTTGTGGTTTAATAGATGGATTTGCCGAAAGAGTTGAGGTCTTTGCAGGCTTCAACAACTCTTGCGGAAACGCCCGCCGAACCCTTTTTGAGGTAGGAACGGGGATCGTAAACCTTTTTAACGCCGACTTCACCGTCGATTTTAAGGATTCCGTCATAGTTCTTGAAGACGTGATCCGCAACGGGACGGGAGAACGCATACTGCGTGTCGGTGTCAATGTTCATTTTGATAACGCCGTATTGAAGCGTTTCCTGAATTTCTTCGTGGGTCGAACCCGAACCGCCGTGGAATACGAAGTTGAAGTGTGCGTCGGGACCTTTTTCCGCTTTGATTGCGTCCTGACCTTCTTTAAGAACCTTCGGTCTGAGTTTTACGTTGCCCGGCTTGTAAACGCCGTGAACGTTGCCGAACGTTGCGGCAAGCGTGTATCTGCCGATACCGCTGAGTTCGTTTTCAACAAGGAGCATATCTTCGGGCGTGGTGTAAAGTTTTGCACCCGCTTCGCCGGTAACGCCGTCTTCTTCGCCGCCGACAACGCCTGCCTCAACTTCAAGAACGAGCTGAGATTTCGCGCATCTTTCGAGAAGACCTTTTGCTATCTTGACGTTTTCCTTGTGGGGAAGCGCCGAGCCGTCGAACATATGGGAGTTGAAGAGGTTTGGAAGACCTGCCGCACGGCGTCTTTCTGTCTCTTCGATAAGGGGAATCATAAAAGTGTCAACTTTGTCGTTCTGGCAATGGTCGGTATGAAGCGCAACAAAGATGTTGTATTTCTCCGCCATAAGGTGAACGTGGTTCGCAAGCGCAAGCGCTCCGAGATACATATCTTTCAATGTGCCGGACGCGTGCTGCGCGCCGCCGAAAGACATCTGAATGATACCGTCGGAATGAGCCTCCGCAAGTCCTGCGAGAACGCCGTTGATCGATTCCATATCGAAAACGTTGATCGCGGGGAATGCATAGTGGTTCGCATAGGCGGTGTCCATCATTTTGCAATACTGTTCATAGGTTGCTACAGGCATTGGAAAATCCTCCGTATATGATAAAATGTTTTTTAGCCTTATGTTTGAATATCATCAGCCTGCGGTATAAACCGCTATTTTTCTGAATATATTATACAACAAGAAGAGTAATTAGTCAAGAGAAAAAAGCGCTAAAACCTAAAATATGTAAAAAACGGGAGGCTTACGGGCGTGTCTGACACGGAAACGAAAAAAAAC
>ERZ827524.2755-NODE-2755-length-11644-cov-2.704202_pt1 | contig 11644 bp, 12 predicted proteins | sample MGYA00519702_ERZ827524 | MGnify/ENA primary metagenome ERZ827524 (study PRJEB31778, sample SAMEA3449341) | human gut metagenome | biome: human gut; feature: human-associated habitat; material: faeces | place: United Kingdom | collected 2010/2012 ...
CGCCCATCTTCTTGCTCGCCGGCCTCCTCTTCCAGCTCGGCAAGTACTTCACGCAGGGACTCTCGTTCACCTGGTGCTTCAAGGCGGCGGGCACGTCCATGCCCATCGGCGAGAACGTCATCCTCGTCTTCCAGACCTTCTTCATGGACACGATCATTCCCTCGTTCAACATCTCGGGGACCTCCGTGGTCATCGAGGCGGCCACCAAGCGCGGCATCGAATCGGGACGCGCCACGGGCGCCGCCCTGCTACGCCAGGTCTCGATCAGTGCCGCCTTCGTCATCATCATGATCATCGGCTTTGCCATCCTGCTCGTCATGGGCAAGCTCGAGACAGGCTGGCTCATCCTCGGTATCGGCGCTGTCGTGGCCGTGGGCGCGATCGTCGCCGGCATGGCGCTCGCGGCGCTGCATCCACAGTTCCTGCTCAAGATCATCGCGCCCATCGAGCACGCCATCGACAAGGTACTCGCACGGTTGCACCGCCACGACATCGACACCTCGGTCAAGAAGCTCGTGGATACCTACTCGTCATCGGCCAAGGACATGGTGCACAACGTCCCGAGCATCGTCATCGAACTGGCCTGGGCCGTCGTCGCCAACATCTGCGAGATCATCTGCTTTGCCTTCGTGGGACTTGCCTTCAGCATGGACGATTTCACGGCCGTCATCTGCATCTACGTGGTCGTCACGCTTGCGGCCATGGCCTCGCCCATCCCCCAGGGCGTGGGCGTCGTCGAAGCCGCCGCGCTCGTCGCGTTCACGATCTTCGGCATCGAGCAGGCGACCGGACTGGCCGTCATCATGGTCTACCGGCTCATCTGCTTCTGGCTTCCCTTCATCCTGGGTGCCATCCTCATGCGAAGATGAGACAGTTGCTCAGGGACGTTGTCTCATTTCTTCATAATGAGACAACGTCCCTGAGCAACTGTCTCATTTTCCCGGTCATCGCACCTACATGATGGGCGGCACGTAGATCTTCATGCGCGACTGCGGAATGGCGCGCTTGGCAAGCTCCTGGCAACCCTCGACGATGGTGTCGAGGCGATTTGCCGGCACACCCATGTACATCATGTCCTCGCCAATGTCGCTTGACGCGCGGCCGCCATAGCAGCCAAACGAGATGTTCGGCTCGTCGTTCATGAGCGGCAGCAGCGTCGCCTCCACGCATTGCGCGTTGAAACCCGACGCGTGGAAATCGTGGCGGTGTCCATCGAAGTACGACATGCTCATCGACAGCCACATCATCTGCTCGGGCGTACCCGTGAAGACGATGACCTCGGGATGGCGCGTGCATGCGCCGAGTGGCTGCACGAGGGTGGCGCGCTTGGAGTTGGGCGGTAACGTGGGGCGCTCGGCCACCATCTTGGCCGCGGCCTCGGCATCCACGACCTTGTGGAAGAGCACGTAGATCTCGCCGGTGGCGAGCTTGGTGTTGGGGCTCTCGCGCAGGCGGACCGTGCCGGTGACGGCGATGGTGCTCTCCTTGTTGATGCCCTTGACGGTCTTCATCATCTCGGCGGAATCGACGACGATCTGCGTCGTGCCGTAAAAATCGCGCAGGACGACGAACGCGAAGTTGCTGCCGACCTCACGGACATTCTCCATCCAGCCGGCCAGCGTTACGGTTTTGCCCGCGTCGGCGGCGCGGAGCTCCCCGCAGGTGTGGGTACGGTACTGTGACATGCTCTATTTCTTCCTTTCACGGGTTCATTACGATTTACCGAAATATTATACACATCCCGTCACCGCTTTGCAAGATACCCCGTCCCCGTTCGGACAACATTTTCGCCCCCGGCGGGGTATGCTTGGAGCATGAACGTGATCTATGTGGATGAGCTCTTTTTTCTCAATGCGCTCACGGACTATCTGCTTTTGCTCTCGTGCGCGCGGCTGCGCGGGAGGGCGCTGCGGCGCACACGCTTTGCCGCGGCCGCGGCGCTCGGCGGGGTGTACGCCGTGCTCGCCGCGATCCCCCCGCTCTCGTTTCTCGTCTCGCTCGCGGTGAAGGCGCTCGTTTCGCTGCTCATGGCGTGGATCGCGTTCGGCGCGCCGCCGGAGCTCTGGCGCGGCTGGGGCTGCTTTCTCGCGCTCTCCTCGACGTTCGCCGGGGCGGTGTACGGCATATCGCTGCTCTCCGGCGCGGAGGTGCGCGGCATGCTCTCCGGCGCTTCGCTCAAAACGCTCGCGCTCTCCTTCGGGCTGTGCTATGCCGCGGTGCGGCTCTTTTTCGGGCGGTTTCTAAAGCGCCGCGAGCGCTGCGTCGTGGAAGCGAAGATCGAGCTTTGCGGCAAAACCGTTTCCCTGCGGGCGCTGCGGGACACCGGCAACTCGCTTTTCGACCCGCTCTCCGGCTCGCGCATCCTGCTCGCGGAGCCGGGCGCTCTCGCTTCGCTCTTTGCTCCCCCGCTCGTTCTGCCGCTGCCGGACGATCCGGCGGCATGCTTTCGCGTCCTGTCCTCACACCCGGTGCTCTCGCGGCGGCTGCGGCTCGTCGGCTTTTCCGCCGTCGGCACAAAGCGGGGGCTGCTCGTGTGCTTTCGTCCCGACTCCGTCACGGTCGAGGGCGTCGCAGAGCAATATCTCGTCGCCCTCTCGCCGACGCCGCTCGGCGGCGGGGAGTATTCCGCGCTCGTTTGAATATTATAAGGAGGTCATGCCCATGTTTTCCGATCTGCTGCAACAGCTTCTGCTCGCTCTGCTGCCGAACGAGCCGGTCTATTATATCGGCGGAAGTGAGGTTTTGCCGCCGCCTCTCTCCCGCGAGGAGGAGACTGCGGCGCTCACGGCGCTCTGCGCCGGGGACAAAAGCGCCGAACGTACGCTCATTGAGCACAATCTCCGGCTCGTTGTCTATATTGCGCGGCGGTTTGAAAATACCGGCGTGGGGCTCGAGGATCTCATCTCCATCGGCACGATCGGACTCATCAAGGCCGTGAGCACGTTCGACCGCGAAAAAAACATCAAGCTCGCAACGTACGCCTCACGGTGCATTGAAAACGAGATCCTGATGTATCTGCGCAAGCTCGCCGCGCAGCGCACGGAGGTGAGCTTTGATGAGCCGCTCAACACCGACTGGGACGGCAACGAGCTGCTGCTCTCGGACGTGCTCGGCACCGACGAGGATGAGGTCTCCCGCCCGATGGAGGACGACGCTGACCGCCGCGCGCTGCACGAGGCCGTGGCAAAGCTCAACGAGCGCGACCGGGACATCATCTCCCTGCGCTTCGGGCTGCTCGGGCGGCGGGAGTATACGCAGAAGGAGGTCGCCGACCGCATGGGTATTTCGCAAAGCTACATATCCCGGCTCGAAAAGCGCATCCTTCTCCGTCTCCGCCGGGAGATGCAGAAGATCATGGCATGAAACGTTCAACAAAAAACCGCCCCGGACAGAGGCGGCGAATATGTTCCCTTGCTTTTTCCCGGACAAATGCGGTATACTTTACCGATAGGAATCATCGCATTCCGGAAAGGATATTTTTGATATGTTCCGCAACGCTGAAGAAAAAGACTTCGCCCTCTATATGGAGCTGGCGCAGGAATTTTACCATTCTCCCGCCGTGATGCACCCGATCCCGGCGCAGTACATGGAAAACACGTTCCGCGAGGCCATGCGCTCGGACGTGTACATCATTCTCCGCATTCTTGAAGTGGACGGCGAAGCCGCGGGCTACGCCATTCTCTCGCGCAGCTTTTCCCCGGAGTCCGGCAGCCCGATCTGCTGGATCGAGGAGCTGTACATCCGCAAGGCATACCGCGGTCACGGTCTCGGCACGAAGTTCCTCTCGTCCGTCCGCAAGGAGTTTCCCTCGGCGCGTCTGCGGCTCGAGGTCGAGCCGGAAAACGCCGGAGCAGCCGCGCTCTACGAGCGTCTCGGCTTCACGCCGCTCGAGTATGTAAGCTACGTCGTCGAGCCGGACGGCGCAGACGCATGAGCGGCGCGGTCACGCTGCGTTCCTGCGCCGGAGAAGCGGACGCCGCAGCGGAGCGGATCGCCGCGTTCTGGCTCGCGCACAGCGATTATGTGCAGACGCGCGAAGAATCGCTCGACGATCTGCGTGCGCCTTCTTCCGATACAGAAAGCACAGGAGGCGAAGGAAACCATGTGGTTTCGTGATCTTATTTCCAACCGGTTTTTGCTGACCGGCATTTCGTCGTGGCTGTGGGCGCAGGTGCTCAAAACGATCATCCACACGCTCGTCACGCACCGGTTCGATCTCTCCCGGCTCGTCGGCGACGGCGGCATGCCGAGCGGCCACTCTGCGACCGTTTCCTCGTTCGCGGTGGCGGCGGCATTCGTCTACGGGCTCGATTCCTTCGAGTTTGCCATCGCCGCGGTGCTCGCTGTGATCGTCTGCAAGGACGCGATGGGCGTCCGGCTCGAGACCGGCAAGCAGGCCGCCATCATCAACGAGATCGTCCGCGCGTTTGACGAGCTCTCCTCCGGCAAGCTGACGGACGTTAAGCTCAAGGAATTTGTCGGCCATACGCCCATTCAGGTGCTGGCCGGGATTTTGCTCGGCATTGTGAATGCAGTGCTGCTGCACCTCTTTATCTTCCCGTAAAAACCTTGCGCAGAAATTCGATACGATACGCCATCACGGGCCTTAGAAATTCGCTGTTTACCGCGATATCATAGCCGTGCATGGCGTTTTTTATCGGGTGATACTCGCACGGCGCGCCCTCGTGCGCGAGATGCGCGGCGTACTGCGCGCCCTCGTCGCGCAGGCAGTCAAACTCCGCCGTCTCAATATACGCGCCCGGCAGACCCTGCAGCGACGCGCTCTCCGCCGGGGAGAGCCATTCGCGCGGCGCGGCGGACGTATCGGGCGCGTACATGGCAAAGTACTTCTCCATATCGCAGCTGCTGCACATGGGCGTGTCCGTGAACTGCCGGTAACTCTCCGTCTCCATGCGCGCGTCCAGCACCGGATAGAGCAGCATCTGCGAGCACGGCATCGGGAGGCGCTGCTCCCTCGCCATAAGACAGAGCGCCGCGACAAGATTCCCGCCCGCGCTGTCTCCCACGGCGGCGATCCGCGCCGGATCGATGCGAAGGGCGGCGGCGTTTTCCCAAAGCCAGCGGTAGCCTGTCAAAGCGTCCTCGTGCGCGGCGGGGAACGTGTGCCGCGGCGCGAGCCGGTAGTCCGGCAGCGCGACGCGCACGCCGAGCGCGCGGGCAAGCTCTCCTGCCAGAGCGAAATGGTGCAGCGCCGCGTTGAACACGAACCCGCCGCCGTGGAGAAAGCACACGCACGGCGTCTCGCCCTCGCAGCCCGCCGGAGCATAAAGAAGCATACGGAGACAGCTCCCATCGGACCGCGGCACGCTCAGACGGAATACGCGCACCCCGCCGCCGCTTTGCTGCGCGGCGTATAAGAGCTTCATCGGCCCATGGGACAGACGCACGAACCACGGCGAGAGTGTGGACTTCATATGCGCATAGCGCGCAAGATCGGGATGATAGGTATAGTCCGGCATGGTTTTTCTCCCTGTAAAACAGCGCCCGCCGCACGGCAGAAAGATCGTGCGGCGGGCGGTTTTTATGTTTCTTTCGGCTTTTCCGGCTCCTTGCGCAGCAGCATGAGCAGCACAAAGAGGATGCAGCAGACGTTGATGGCAATATCGGCGATGTTGAACACCGCAAAATGCATGAACTCCAGCTCGAACATATCGACGACGTAACCGTAGAGCGTGCGGTCGATGCCGTTGCCGATCGCGCCGGCCATGGCGAGCACCGCAAGCCAGCGCTCCCACGGCGCGGTGAGCTTATGGCGCACGAGCGCCCACACAACGATGACGCAGAACGCCGCAAGCAGCGCAAGGAACAGCCACCGTCCGCCCGAGAACATGCCGAAGGCGACGCCGCTGTTGCGGATGTGTGTGAGATGGACAACGCCGGGGATCAGCGCGCGCTGCTGCGCGGCCGAGGCGTTGAGAGGAATGTTCCGCACGACCCATGCCTTGAGCGCCTGATCCGCCGCGATGATCGCCAGCGAGGCGAGAACATACCCGATCACGGTTTTTTTCTTAGCTGTCATACCGGCTCCTTCTGATAATAAAAGCAAAGAGCCGCCCGGCATCGGGCAGCTCTTCGAGAAATAACTTACTTCTTATCGACAGCTTCCTTGAGAGCCTTGCCGGCCTTGAACTGGGGAACGCGGGAAGCGGGGATCTCGATCTCCTTCTTGGTCTTGGGGTTGCGGCCCATGCGGACGCCGCGCTCCTTGACATCAAAAGCGCCGAAGCCGACGAGCTGCACCTTCTCGCCCCGGATGAGGGTCTCGGTGATGGTCTCCAGAGAAGCGTTGACGGCGAGCTCGCTGTCCTTCTTGGAAAGGCCGGTCTTTTCGGCGACCTGAGCAATAAGTTCTGTTTTGTTCATGGTTATCCTCCTCATTTGTTTACAACCTGCGGTCAAAGCCGCGGCAACCGCCGCCGTCCGGCCGCAGTGACCTTTTTCTCAGCGCAAAAAAAGCGTCTTTTTTGTGCGCCCGAAAACCCTATCATATTTTTTGCCATAACGCAAGAGGAAATTCGGCAAACGACCGGTTTTGCGTATCTTTTTGGCGAATATTACCCGTTTCCCCGGCAAAATATTTTTTTCAGCGATCTTTCTTTTTGAGATGCGCTCCGCCGCGGCTCGCGCTCCGGCGCGTGCTGCCGGAGGAAGGACGGCGCGGCGTCTCGTCAAGCGCGTGCAGATGCAGGATGCGCCCGAGCTTTTCCCCGTGCGGGATGAGCGCCATATCCTCCATCGTGACGGCGCGGGTAAGGCCGATCATCACGACGTACACGACCACCGCCGCGGCAATGGCAACGATCATCGCGCCCGCCATGGCGAGCCGCTCGCTCATGCCGCGCAGCGGGATGCGCGCGATCCCGTACACCGCCCACGCCGCAGCGCCCATCGCAAGGCTCGAAAGGAGCGGCGCGCCGAGCATGCGCCCGAGACGCAGCCGGCTGCCGAGCGCCCGGCAGAGGAAGATATAATCCACGATGCAGATGATCGCAAAGCAGCAGATGCTGCCGACCGGCGCGCCCTGAATGTTGATGGCTGCCGTGCCGACGAGCACCCAGTTGACCGCGATCTTCACAACGCCGCCCACGGCAGTGCTGACGATGGGGAGCCGTTCCTTTCCGCTCGCCTGCAGGATGGCATTGCACATCATGGACATGCAGACAAAGAACGACGCGACCGCGAGCAGCTTCAAAAGACCCGGCCCGGCCGGGTTGCTGCCCCAGTAGATCACGCGGAACACCGGGTCGGCGAGGACGAAGAGCCCCGCCGCCATCGGCATCGTGACGAGCGCGGAGATGCGCAGCGACGATTCCGCCAGATGGCCCGCCGCGGCGCGGTTGCCGCGCGTGAGATGCCCGACGATCGCCGGGACGATGCTCAGCGTGAGCGGTGTGATAAAGTACGACGGCAGGTTATAGAACGTCTGCGCCTTGCCGTATACGCCGTACAGCTCGCGGGCGCTTTTCTCCACGAACCCGGCGGCGGACTGCAGCCGGTTGAGGCAGAGCGCGTTGTCGAGCAGGTTGATGAGCGAGAGTACCGAGGAGCCTATGGCGATCGGAATGCCGATGCGCAGAAAAGACCGGACGATCGTATCGCGGCTGTCGGGGATATCCGCCGTGCCGTAGGGCCGCGGTGGGTAATTGCGGCGCTTGTAGAGCATCATATAGATGAGCGCTCCGACCGCGCCCGCCGTAACGCCGAAAATCGCGCCCGCCGAGGCGAGCGGCAGGGGCTTGTGCGCGCGGATGAGAAGGAAGGCGAGCGTCAGGCCGACGACGAGCTTGCCGACTTCCTCGATCACCTGTCCGAACGCTGTGGGGATCATGTTCCCCCGGCCCTGACAGTAGCCGCGGTAGGCGGACGTAAGGCACACGATCACGACCGCGGGCGCAAGCGCGAGAATGCTCGGCGCGGCGTCCGCATTGCCCATCATCACGGCAAGCTGCCGGTTGAAGAGGAGCATCAGCAGCGTGAAGAACCCGCCGATGGCCGCGAGCGTCCCGGCGGCGGTGCGGAAGATGCGCTGCACCTGGGCGGGCCGGTCGAGCGTATCCGCCTCCGAGATCATGCGCGAGAGCGCCACCGGGAACCCGGCGGTCGCCAGCGTGAGGAAAAAGCTGTAGATGTTGTACGCCACCATAAAGTGGGCGAAGCCCTCGTCGCCAAGCAGCTTCATGCTGCCGAGCGGGAGCTTATAGAAGAACGCCGCGATCTTGACGATGACCGTCGTTCCGACCATGATCGCCGCGCCGTGGAGATAGTTTTGCTTTTTGGCTTCCGACAAGGCAGTCCCTCCTTTGCGGTGATGCGCCGCACGCTTCCACAATAAGGATATGCGGTAAGTTTGTATTTTACACCAACGCGCGGGAAAAGGCAAGTATAGCAAGCCTTTTCCCGCGCAAAGCTGTGAGAGAAGCGCAGGTCAGTCGAGATAGGGCTGCGTCATGTCCACGGCGAAGAGAATGCTCACGCCGTCTGCGCCGGTGCGCAGGGTGGTCTTGTCCGCGGCGAAGGCGGCGTTGTGCAGATAGTGGACGGCGATCTTGCTGAGCTCCGCGTCCGGCGGCACGGTGAGCCGGACGGTGTTCACGAACGCTTTGGAATTTTCCGCGCAGCGCACGAGCGCGCCGGGCGTCTGCCGCGCGGCGGCATTGGCGGCGCCGAGGACGCGGCCATAGCGGGGCTGGTTGATTTCGTTGCTTTCTTTCATTGTGTTTTTCTCCTTTCGCTTCGCACGGCTGTGTTTCCGTGTACACTTTATATGGCTGCGAGCGGGGAGAATTGCAACCGCGCCGCAAAATTTTTTTGCAAAAAGAGCCGCCCTGCCAAGCAGGACGGCTCGTTCCGGATACCCGGTTTTCAGTTTATGCGGCAGCCGCACTGACCGCAGAAGACGGTGCCGGGCTTTACCGGCGCGCCGCACTGCGGGCAGACAACGGCGGCGGGGAGCTCCGGCGTGCTGCCGGTGTTCCCATCGGCGCCGTAGCCGCAGTTATAGCAGAAACGCGCGTCGGGAGAAAGCTCAACGCCGCACCGCGGGCAGACTCTGCGGTGCGTGATCTCCTCATAGAAAGCGGCCTGCACCAGACCGAGGAACAGCGGCCCAAACAGGGAGGCGGCAATCGTGAACACCACGCTGAGAATGCCGAAGAGGACCCCTATATACGGGATCGTGGCCAGCAGCGCAAGCAGGATCTCCGCCGCGGCGATAACGACGACATAGAGAGCGTCCGCGCCGAACATCCTGGCCTTGTAGCCGCGCGTTTTCTCGCGGCTGACCTTGATGGCCTCGGTGATGGGCACATCGGGCTCGTGCATGAGAATGTAAGGCGTGAGGCGGTATTCGTAAGTACGGATGATGCCGAACACGATGCCGGCCACCGGGATGAGCGACCACAGGAAGATCCAGAGACTGGCCCAGCCCATGCCGCAGAGAACGCGCTTGACGGTCTTCCAGTCTTTGAAGGTATCAAAGAGCTGCGTGACGGCGATCTCCTCGCCGCGGTAGCCGCGCAGATAAATGAGCGTCATCGCCGTCTGCAGAAGCATCGACACGGCAATGGAGGCCGCGGGTATCACGCCCAGCAGCGGAACGGAAAGAGCGCTCAGCAGCATGGCGAGCAGCGAAATGCCCCAGAGCAGAAACGGCTTTTTCCGCAGAACGGCAAAGGCACGCGAATAGATCGTTTTAATGGACACCATTTGACAATTCCTCCCCCAAAATGTTTGTGAGCTCAGTGTATCATCCGGCCCGGGAGAATGCAATACGGGAAACGGGAAGAAGAACCGGCCAAAGGGGAAAAGGCGGTCGCCCCGCATGGCGGATATCTGCCCAAAAGCGCAAAAAGAGCCGCCGCGGACACAATGTCCGCGGCGGCGTGGTGACCCAGCGGGGATTCGAACCCCGGACCCACTGCTTAAAAGGCAGTTGCTCTGCCTGCTGAGCTACTGAGTCAGATTGGCGGGCCGGCGATGCCAGCCCGCATTGGCTGGGATGGCGCGGCTCGAACGCGCGAATGCAGGAGTCAAAGTCCTGTGCCTTACCACTTGGCGACATCCCAAAGTGGAAAAGACGCGGAGGACCGGGAGTTATTCCCGATCCCCCGATCAATGGGGTGGGATAAGGGGCTCGAACCCTCGACACCCGGAACCACAATCCGGTGCTCTGCCAACTGAGCTAATCCCACCATATACATTTCAGAGTTTTTGTTTTGACGCTGGCGCGCCAGGAGGGACTCGAACCCCCGGCCTACTGCTTAGAAGGCAGTTGCTCTATCCGGCGGAGCTACTGGCGCACATTCAAGAACCCTCGGAAAATGGAGCGGGTGAAGGGAATCGGACCCTCGTACCCAGCTTGGAAGGCTGGTATTCTACCATTGAATTACACCCGCAAGCTATGAGAGCATACCATTATCCGCGCCGGATGTCAAGAGTTCCTGAAAGAAAAACTTTGAAAATCCGGCGCGGCATGGAAAAATTTTTATCCGATCAGCCGTGATAGAGCTTGTGCGTTTCGTATTTCGGCTCGCAGGTGAGGTTGATCTTGAGCTTGGAGAGCGTGTTCTCATCGGCGCGGGCGAGAATGACGGTCGCGTGCGCCTCGCTCCCGGCGAGATCGTTGAGCGCCTCCATCGCCCGCGAGGCGACCGGATCGCTGACGGCGCATACCGCGAGCGCGATGAGCGCTTCGTTCACGTGCAGGCGCGGGTTCTTGTTGCCGAGATGCTCCACCTTGAGATGCTGCAGCGGCCGGATGATCTCCGGGGAGAGGAGCAGCACGTCGTCCGGGATACCGGCGAGCGTTTTGAGAGCGTTCAGAATGCACGCCGAGCACGCGCCGAGCAGCGAGCTTGTCTTGCCGGTGACGATGCGCCCGTCGGGCAGCTCCATCGCCATGGCGGGCTTGTCGCCGTTGAGCTCCGCCTTTTCGAGCGCCGGGACGACCGGCGGGCGGTCCTTGCACGTGATGCCGAGCCGGTTCATCAAAAGCTCGAGCTTCATGAGGGCGTTCTGGCTGGCCATGCCCTTGCGCACCTCGCACGCCGTGTGGTACCAGCGGCGGATGATTTCCTGCTTCGAGGCCTCGCAGCACGCCTCATCATCGCAGAGGCAGTACCCGGCCATATTCACGCCCATGTCCGTGGGGCTCTTGTACGGGCTCTCGCCGAGAATGCGCGTCAAGATCGCGCTGAGCACGGGGAAGATCTCTACATCGCGGTTGTAGTTGACCGCCTTCTCGCCGTAAGCCTCAAGATGGAACGGGTCGATCATGTTCACATCGTCCAGATCGGCGGTCGCCGCTTCGTAGGCAAGGTTGACCGGGTGGTTGAGCGGAAGATTCCAGATCGGGAACGTCTCAAACTTCGCATACCCGGCGCGCTCGCCGCGCTGGTGATGATGATAGAGCTGGGAAAGACACGTCGCCATTTTGCCGCTGCCGGGGCCGGGCGCGGTCACAACGACGAGCGGGCGGGTCGTTTCGATAAAATCGCTCTTGCCGAAGCCGTCGGGCGATACGATCAGCGGGAGGTTGGCGGGGTAGTCGGGGATGATGTAATGGCGGTAGACCGGCACGTTGAGCGCTTCGAGCCGCTTCTGGAACTGGGACACCGTGTCCTGC
>ERZ827524.2756-NODE-2756-length-11632-cov-3.209899_pt1 | contig 11632 bp, 9 predicted proteins | sample MGYA00519702_ERZ827524 | MGnify/ENA primary metagenome ERZ827524 (study PRJEB31778, sample SAMEA3449341) | human gut metagenome | biome: human gut; feature: human-associated habitat; material: faeces | place: United Kingdom | collected 2010/2012 ...
GAATAGCCTTTCAATTTCAACATCCTTTATATTTAATAATTCCATAAATCTCACCCGTTTTGAATAGTACTTATAAACTCCCGCATGCGCTCTATAAGAGGCTTTATGCGCCCGCCCTTAGTCTTTAGGCTTACCTGGTTGACTACCAGCCGCGCGCTTACGGGACAAATCTGGTACATTACCTTGAGCCCGTTGGCTTCAAGAGTCTTGCCGCTCTCCACTATATCCAGTATAACATCCGAAAGTCCGGTAACAGGCCCAAGCTCTACCGAACCGTTAAGCTTTATTATCTCTACGCTCCGGCCTTTGGAATTAAAATAATTCAGCGCTATATTCGGATACTTTGTAGCTATGCGCAGAATCCTGTCCGGACGGTGCTGGGCGCAGTCGGCCGGCCCGGCAATGCAGAGCGCGCACTGCCCGAATTTAAGATCCAGCATTTCATAAAGGGGCCGATTGGCCTCCAAAAGGGTATCCTTGCCCACCACTCCTATATCAGCTACTCCGTGATGAACGTATGTAGGCACATCGCTGGGCTTTACCAGGAGAAACTTATACCCCTCCCCGTTATCAAAAACCAGCTTTCTGCCGGCGTCCCTTACCGAAGAACAATCTACGCCGCAGCCCTCCAGTATATCCATTGTCTTTTCACCCAGCCTGCCCTTGGCCAGCGCTATGGTAACAGTGTCCATATATTTCTCCCCTTATTTAATCCGCTCGGTATTTTCGCTGCCGGCCATGTATATTTCGCCTTCAGCGCAGTTGTTTTCCGCATATAAGCCTGTATTGCCGCTCTGTAAATTAAGCACGGCCGTTTTGCCCTGGCTGCGAAGCTTGGCGCATAATTTCACCGCTTCAGCATAATTCTCCGCATCGCAAAGCACCTCTGCCTGTTTTTCTCCCTCTTCAGCCGGATGGAAAGCATACGCTTTTATAAGCTTAGTTACCTCAACGGCAAAGCCGGTAGCGCAAAGCTGCGCGCCAAACTCTTCAAGCAGCCCGTCATACCGGCCCCCGTTCATCACCGGCTCGCCGACTCCCGGACATATGCCTCGGAAAATAACCCCCGTATAATAATTAAGGCTCTGCACCATACCTAAATCAAAGGTAAGGTATTTTTCAAAGGAATACGCTTTTAAATATTCATATATTTCCTTCAGATTATCCACGGCCTCCCGGCATTTGGGATGGGGGCACATATTCAGCGCCGAGCTCAATACGCTTACATCTCCAAACAAATAAGGCAGCTCGGAAATAACTTTGCGCAGCGGCTGGCTAACAGGAAGCTTTTCAAGCAGCAATTCTATACCCAGCATATTTTTCTGCTCCACCAGCAGGCGCACTTCCTCCGCCTGCTCATCGTTAAGGCCCGCCTCCAGCATAAGCCCCTTAAAAAAATCCACCTGCCCTATTTCTATTTGGAAATCCTTTACCCCCGCCCTTAAAAGAGAGGAAATGGCAAGAGCTATAACCTCGGCGTCATAAAAGGAGCCAGACCCTCCTATCAATTCTACACCCGCCTGCGTGCGCTGGGTGAACCCGCCCGCCTGAGCGTTGAAGGAAAACACCTCGCCCTGATAGCACAAGCGGAGCGGGAAGGGCCCCTCTTTCATTTTTACGGCCACCGCCCTCGCTACTGATGTAGTTATATCCGGCCTGAGAGCCAAAAGACGGCCTGAAGAATCGGTAAACTTAAAAATATCCCTTATGGACGCCACTGCGTTGGTAGTAAGATATACGTCCAGATATTCAATGGACGGAGTTTCTATACGCTCATATCCCCAGCTTTGAGCCTCTGATAAAATATTGTGTTTCAGATATGTACTCAGCCTGCATTCATCGGGAAGGAAGTCATATACTCCCGCCGGAGTCTGCATTTTTTTATTTCCGCTGCTCATAGTCCGCCTCGCTTTATTGATTTATCACGATAAAGTATAATATGCCTTATACTATTTGTCAAGCACAATCCATTATAATTATCCGCTCCGGGCATTCTGCTGTTCATACAGAACAGCATACACCTGTCAGAGCGGAACAGTCCCTAAGCTAAAGCAGCGCAGCATTATTATTGTCAGCCGTAAATGCAGGTTATAATTCTGCCTGCCGCCGCACGTCGCCGCGGACTATGTATCCTTCGCAGCGACTTTTCTTTTGAAAAGTCATCGGCTCACTCACGCCGTCCCTCCTCCTTTCCGCAAAAAGTCACGCTTGCTGCGGCTGTTCGCTTGTAAACGCACTCACAACGCCTCTGCGGCGCTACCAACTTTTTGCGGGTTCAACTGCGCTTTAAAATTTTATTCAGGCATCTCTTTTGCTATCTCTTGACATTCTAATCTTCCGCTTTAGCGCTTTCGTAGCCGGTTTTTGCGCTCAAACCGTTCTGGCGGTCAAAGTTCTCCCTGTTTTTCAATATGTACATGTCATACAGCTCAGCCGAGGACATATTCATTTTCAGGCACATGCTCACAAAAAAATGCAGTATGTCCACCAGCTCTTCTTTTACCGCCTGCTCATTAACGGGCTTGGGATTTTTCCACCATTTAAAATTCACTTCGTCTATAAGCTCTGCCAATTCGCTGAGCATGGCCAGAGTCTCCTTCTGTATCCATTCAGCCTGGGAAATACCCGATAAATCCCGCCTTTGGACCAAATCCGAATCAAATTTATTCTGCATTTCAAAGATAATATCCAGTTTATCCTTCTCCATTGTAATTTCTCCTTTGTTTATTTTATCATCCGGGGAAAACTGTCCTGCTTGCCCTCAAAGGACGCGCACATATTTTCAAAATCAAATATCCGTCCGGCAAGTTCTTTAATGTCCCGGCTGGTTATAGCCTCCACGCGCTTTAAAACCTCTTCAACCGGGGTTATATTGTCAAGCAGCAGGATGCATTTGCCGTTGCGGTTCATAATGCTCCGGGAGCCCTCCAGTCCAAGTATAAAGCTGCCCTTAACCTGCTCTATGCCCGCCTCCAGCTCGGCGTCGGTTATCCCGTTCTGCTTGGCCAGTTCAGCCTCCTCGCGTATAAGGGAAATGACCCGTTCGGTTTGGGTTGGGTTCATACCGGCATAGACGGTAAACATGCCGCAGTCCACATAAGAGCTGGGATAGCTGTATACCGAATAGGTAAGCCCGTTCTGCTCCCGCACTTTCTGAAACAGCCGTGAGCTCATAGCTCCGCCGAAAACCCCGTTAAAGACGCTCATGGCATAATAAAGCTTATCCTGGCTGCCCACGCCCTGGAACCCAAGGCACATATTCATCTGTTCATTTTCCCTGTTAGCCGTTGCAAATTTCCGTTCCCGCGCCGTATCCGGGCTTATATCCGTCTTTCCGCACTGAGGCAGCTGCCTGCTCCCAAAATGCTCCTGAAGCATCTGGAGGCAATTCTCTTCGTCAATATTTCCCGCCACGCTTATAACTATATTGTCCGAGGTATATCTCCTCTGCATATAATCCCTTATTTTCTGCTCATCAAAGGAATTGACAAGCTCAGAGGTGCCCAGAATGGGCATTGCCAGAGGATTACCCGCAAAATAAACGCTTGAAAGCAGTTCATGCACCAAATCGTCAGGCGTATCCTGAACCATAGAAATTTCTTCATTGACCACGCCCTGCTCCTTTTTAATCTCCTCCGCCTTAAAAGTGCTGTTATACAGCATATCCGCCAGCAGTTCAATGCCCGTCAGAATATGCTCGTCTATAAGATGGACGTAGAAGCAGGTGCATTCCTTGGCCGTAAAAGCGTTGAGCACCCCGCCTATATTATCTATCTGAGCGGCAATATCCTTGGCCGAGCGTTTTGACGTCCCTTTAAAGAGCATGTGCTCGATAAAATGAGATATGCCGTTTTCCTCCGCCTTTTCATATCTGGAACCCGCCAGCACCCAAACCCCTATAGAGGCCGAATGAAGATAGGGTATGTTCTCTATAACCGCTCTTATACCGTTTGCCAGCTTAATCTTCTGCATATCTGCTCCGTTTCCCCGGCGGTATAAAAATAGGAGCGTCCTCCCCGCCGGCATCAAGGACGCGTCCTATATAATTAAACAATACGGCTTTGCCGCCTGCTATATTTATTATACAATAATCTGCCTTTTTTATGCAAACATTAAATTTCCAGCATCTCGGAAACAGTTTTGAATTGATAGCCCTGCTCTTTTATCTGGGAAATCATGCTTTTAAGCGCTTCCAGGGTGTTCGCTGTTGGATGCATAAGCACAAAGGCGCCCGGCTTCAGATTTTTCATAACCCGGTTCATAATTTTCTGAGTATCCTTATCCCGCCAGTCTATGGTGTCTATGCTCCACATAATGGTTTTATACCCCAGGGAACGCGCAATTTTAAGCGTATCCTTATTAAAATCCCCCGCGGGCGGAGCATAAAGCTTGGGCTTAACGCCGGTAATCTCGGTTATAATGGTATCAGTCGTCGATATCTCTTTTCGCGTCTCGTCACTTGAAATGCGGGTGGGCAGTTTATGGTTATAGCCGTGATTGCCTATTTCGTGGCCGTCCTGCTGCATATTCTTTATAAGCTGAGCGTTATCCTTGGCCCATATGCCCCCTAAAAAGAAAGTCACCTTTATGCCTTCCTGTTTAAACAAATCCAAATAGGGCTGAACATATTCTGTACCCCAATATACGTTTACCATAAAGGCTACCACTTTTTCTTCAGTTTCAATATTATATATCGCCGATTCATCCCCCGAAAAAACCGAAACGGCACTCGGCCCCGCAAAGGCCGCTACAGCCAGCAGCACTAAAACCGCCGCCAGGACGGTATTGACAGTAAGAACCTCCTTAAGCTTCTGCTTCATAAGCGCATCTACCCCTTTCTGCTAGAGTATATGCGCCTTCCCGCTGAATATTCAGCTTTTAATAAACAAAAGCCGCTGAACGGAGACATTTTGCAAAGAAGCAGCCCCGTTTTCCAATAAACAGAAACGGCCCCTTTCATGGGGTAAGTTTCCGTAACGGGTTCCGCACTGAGATTAATCCAAACATATGGCAGGAAACAGCTTTATCGGCAAGCAAATAATAATATGCCTCCGGCGGAATATGATATACGGCCTGAGCCGTATTATATATTCCTCTTCGTGAAAATATGATATGCTGCCCGTTCCTTCATACGCCATAGGCTTATATCATCGCTCGCAGAACTACAGCATACCGCAGGCACCCCCGTTCCGCAAAAGAACGAATATAAATTGGGACGCCCTTCCTGACGGAAGAGCGCCCCCAATACAACCTGTTCCCGCGCTGCCTTTCTTTGATTTTAAAGCATTTGTCCCATCAGCTTGAGACAGGTATTGGGGCAAAATAAACGGTTCAACCGCCCGGCGCGCCGATTCCCTGCATGGTTGGGGCCTGGAACCTAAGCCATACCTTACGTTCAAATTACTGTCCTAATATTTCCAGCGCCTTTTGCAGCTGAGTATCCTCCTGGTCCGTCATATAATAAGTGCGGCTCTCCTGGCCGTCGGGCAGAGCTACTTCGTATTCCGGCGTAAGGCCTATTTCGTGTATGCATTCCCCGCTGGGCAGATAGTATTTAGCCGTAGTCAGCTTAAACGCGCCTTCATTGTCCAGCGTATAGGTAGTCTGCATAATGCCTTTGCCAAACGTCTTCGTCCCCACCAGCACGGCTGTTCCCCGATCGCGCGCCGCGCCCGCAAGCGCTTCGGAAGCGCTGGCAGTATTGCTGTTTGTAAGTATCACCATAGGCAAATCCATATCCGCGCCCGACGAATTGATCTCGCTTATTCTGTTGCCGTGCCTGTCCTGAGCATAGATTATTACCCCTTCAGGCAGTATCATATTCCCTATTTTTTCAAGAATGGATAAATCGCCGCCGCCGTTATCCCTCAGGTCCAGCACAATGCCCGTGCAGCCCTGGCTTTCCACGGCGTCCATAGCCTCCTGGAACTTTTCCACGGCATTGCCGTTAAAGCTTTTAAGCTGGATATACATAACGTCGCCTATGGTTCTATAACGCACCATAGTCTGCTGCGACTGACCCCTTATGACATCATAAGCCAATTCATCCTCTCCCCGGCGCACGGTAATGCGTACGGTTGTTCCGTTTTCCCCCGATATTGCGCTTGAAAGGTCGTCTATCTCGCTGACATTTACTCCGTCTACCGCTACTATATAATCGCCCGTCTTAATGCCTGCGCTTTGAGCGGGGGAATCGTCGTAAACGTCCAGGATCAGCACGCTCCCGTCCTCCTCAGTAACCACCTGCACGCCTATGCCGCCCTTTACAATTCCCTGCTTGTCGTCGTCATATTGAGTTTTAGCCTCGGGCGTAAAATAATAGGAGTAGTCGTCTTCAATATAAGAAGCCAGGCCGGTAAGCATCATATCAGTTATCTCATCGGCCGTATATTCGTTTATGGACTGGTTTTTAACCAGATTGGCCGCCGTCAGAACAGACCGGTAATTGTCCCTGCCCAGCACCCCGGCCGCCCGGAAATCCTGTATTATCGAGCCGATCACCGCTCCTATGACCAGTACCAGAACATAGCCCATAATTTTTGATACAAGAGCGTATCTCTTCTCTTTTTTTATTCGTTTAAGCTCCTCTTGTTCCTGTAAATTTTCCATTTAACTACCTCCGCCAGAATATTAAAACCTTACAGCTTATAATTATGCTTGATATCATAAAGCTATAATCACTTTTATTTTTCACCCAGCCGGGACATGGCCAGCATGAGCCGGAGAATTACCGCATCGTCAAAGCAGCTTACGTCCAGCCCGGTAACGCGCCTGAGCTTATCCAAACGGTATATAAGGGTATTGCGGTGCATATACAGCTCCTTAGCCGTTTTGCTGATATTCAGATTCTGCTTAAAAAGCTCGTCCAGCAGAATCATGGTTTCTTCGTCCGACGCTCCGCTTATTTTAGCGGCAGCCGAAGCAAATTTAGAAATATATTCCGTTGGAACGCCCTTTAATAGTATTTCGGGGAACATCCTGTTATAGCTGAACACTCCGCCGTAATGAGAAAAGCTTGCGCCTAATTCGGCGCATGCGGCTGCCTGGGAATACGCCTCCGAAAGAGAAGAGGCTGTTTCGCAGGGCTGGCCTATTCCTATAAATGCATCTATATTCACTTCGCTTAAAAAAGTATCCCTCAGCGCCATGCAGGTATCATAAAAATCCTCCTGTCCGTCCCTGCTTTCGCATACGGCGGCATATCTCATATGACCCATCTGTATCACGTCCGCGTTTACTTCGTCAAAAATCTCCTTCAGCAGCCCGGCTTCCTCAAACTCTGCTTCGCCCGCAAAAATGACGGCCGCCACAGAACGGCGCGCCTCAAACGGAACGCGCAGGCGGGCGCCCAGGGTTATCGCTTCGTCTACAGTAAGCCGGCCGTTTAAAAGAGAAAATAAAAAGCCCTCCCGCGTCATTCCCTTGCCGTCCGTTTCAATTCTCATTATTCTGCGCGCCGCTTCCGCGTCCATGCAGACAGCCGAAAACATTTCTCCGTCCAGCTTGGAATATAAACGGCCCTCAGCATAAAAGGGCATGGGCTTAGCTAGGATCTCTTCATTCAGATTTTCAGGCATATCCACGCTTCCCGCCAGTTTTACGCCTTTTTTATCATATATGGCCAGCTTCATTTATACGCTCCTTCCCGATAAAAACAACAAACCATAAAGAGTATATAATTATTTTATATAATTTTGCAGGAATCAGCAATGCGAAATTACGGCATGTCAATAAAATTTTACAATTAATTATCGTATGGGATACAAGCGGAAATAAAGCTCTGCTTTATTCACGGGCGCCTTCTGGCCGTCAACCTTCAGCTCATGCAACCCGCCATATAATCGCTTATATCAACTGCTCCGCGCCTTCTGACCGTCAAACTTCAGCTCACGCAACCGCCCCGTTAAAAAAGTCCTGATATCCTGCCGTTTAAATCAATATCTATATCCATTGCAGCCGGTCTTGAGGGCAGACCGGGCATAGTCATAATTTCTCCCGTAAGCGCTACAACAAAGCCCGCTCCGGCCGATACCCGTGCTTCCCGCACATGCAGCAGAAAATCCTTCGGCCTCCCAAGATTCTGCGCATTATCTGAAAAAGAATACTGGGTTTTTGCTATGCATACGGGCAAAGAACCATAGCCATTGCTTTCAATCAGCTTTAACGCCTTTTCTGCCGCAGGAGCAAGCTTAATGTCCCTCGCGCCGTATATATTGCACGCAACAAGCCTAAGCTTTTCAGTTAAGGAGCAGTCAAGGCTGTAAGCCATTTTAAAGGCTTTCTTTTGGCTGCACAAACCCACGGCCGCTTCGGCCAATTCTGCGGCGCCCGCGCCCCCTTTTTCCCAGGCGCGGCATTCTATGGCCTGAACGCCCGCATGCCGGCAGCCCCTCTTGATAATTTCCAGTTCTTCGTCCGTATCGGTACTAAAACGGTTAACCGCCACCACGGCAGGCAAGCCGAACACTCCCGTTATGTTTTCTATGTGCTTCTGCAAATTGCACAGGCCCCGTTCAAGCGCGCCCGTGTCGGGCCGGGATAACTGAGAGGCATTTGCTCCGCCATGATATTTTAAAGCCTTAACAGTCGCCACTATCACAACAGCATCAGGTTCCAGTCCGGCGCTCCGGCATTTTATATCTATAAATTTTTCCGCACCCAAATCAGCGCCGAAGCCGGCCTCGGTCACAACATAATCGCCCAGGGTCAATGCGGCCTTTGTGGCCCGCACACTGTTACAGCCATGCGCTATATTGGCAAAGGGGCCCCCATGTATTAACGCCGGAGTGCCCTCAAGCGTCTGGACGAGATTGGGGTTAATTGCATCCTTAAGCAGGGCGGCCATTGCCCCCTGAGCGTTAAGCTGCCCGGCCGTTACAGCCCTGCCGTCAAAAGTATACCCTACAACTATCCTGGAAAGCCTCTCCTTAAGGTCGGCCAGATTCTCGCTGAGGCATAAAACCGCCATAACTTCGCTTGCAGCGGTTATATCAAAGCCGTCCTCCCGCGGAACGCCGTTAGAAGCCCCTCCCAGGCCGTCGGTAATATTTCTGAGCTGCCTGTCGTTCATATCCATGCAGCGCCTCCATTGTATGCGGCGAACGTCTATATTAAGGCTGTTGCCCCTGAAAATATGATTATCCAATAAAGCTGCCAGCAGATTATTAGCCGCAGCCACGGCATGCAGATCACCTGTAAAATGCAGATTTATATCCTCCATAGGCACTACCTGAGCGTACCCTCCCCCGGCGGCGCCCCCCTTCATCCCAAAAACAGGGCCTAATGAAGGCTCGCGCAGGGCGAGCATGGATTTTTTCCCTATATATCTGAGGCCGTCTGCCAGACCTACGCTTATGGTAGTCTTTCCCTCCCCGCTCGGAGTAGGCGACATAGCCGTTACCAATATCAGCTTTCCCCTTAAAGGCCTGTTTTCAAAAGCTTCCGGCCTTAATTTAGCCTTAAAGCGCCCGTAGTAGTCAAGCATATCAGGCGCTAATCCGTTTCGGGCGGCAATTTCGGATATTTCGGTCATTTTAGTATTTTGCGCTATTTCAATATCAGACGGCATAATTATCCCCTTTATCGTAATTTTAAAATAGTTAAAGCTTTCGGGCATTTTACAGCCAAAATTAAGTATACACGATTAACAGCTTAAACGCAACCGTCAATTAAAACGCCCCCTATTTATCCCCGCGCGGCATGCTTAAAAGCAAAAAGGGGGGCGGCGCTTGATTTTGACGCCTGCGGCGTCAAAATCCGGCCGCAACAAAGCCCGCGGGAAAGCAAGCTTTCCCGCGGGGCTTTGCTGCGCCTCCGCCTGCGCCCTTTCAGGGCGCAGGCGGAAGCCGCCCCCATTTAATGCGCATAAATCACTCAATTATATAATATCTTGACGGACCTATAGTCTCTATATCGCTTCCGTCCAGCTCCATAACGCATAATTCATCATTCTTGCTGTACAGTATAATATAATTGCCAATAATGTCTCCTGTAAACAAATAATCTCCTGTATCTATTTTCTGCAGGCCCGTCCCGTCCGTCCTTATACGGTGCAGCTCTGGCAAATCTCCCTGTTCATCAGCATTTTCAAAATAAATCCAACCTCCCATATAATTCAAGTATATATTTTGATTATGTATATCTCCATATATTAAAGTATTATCCGATCCGTCTATCCGCATTTTATATAATGCATTTTCCTCAGACTCAGCATCATCCCGTTCACAGTAATAAATCCAGTCGTCAGCAATAAAAAATGTATATTTTACTTGCCCACTAACCTTTTCCAGACCCGTCCCGTCCGGCTTACAGCGATAAAGGCCATAATCCTCTTCCGCAATATTCAGACTCCCGCTGTAGTTATTGCTTCTAGTAAAATAAATCCAACCGTTATACTGCGTCATTGTATACGCCCTTATATCCGTATCTTCAAATAACGCTTCGGGTTCGCCTATGCTCCCGTCCTCATTAAGCTTCATCCTTATAGGCATATTATCGTTGTCCTCTTGGCTGAACGGAGCAAAAACCAGCGCATATAAATAATCATCGTAGACAAAGTTATTATCTATATCGTAACTCAGTTTGGTATCCGCTCCCTTTTCAGTTCCGTCCGGTCTAATACGGCTTATGCGTATATCGTCTAAATCCAAAATATTAACGTCGTCATTCTTATAGGCCGAACCATAATGCACATAGTAAATCCATCCGTCACCGTAAGTCATGTTGTACATATTATCATCATTAACCGTTTCCATTCTGTCGGTTTTCAAATTTATCCGCAAAGTCTCTGCTATATCCATAGCATAAACATGCAAAAAATACACCCAATCTCCTATTTGTACTACCGTCCTATTCAATGGCCCATTTTCCAGCTTGGATATATTTTCACCTTCCGAATCATCCCCTGACGTCTGCGTACCACTTACCCCAGCCGGACTGGTCTTGATTGCCGCTGTAGCATCAGAGCTTGCCTGCCCCTGCGTCGGGGTATTTTGCATCTCGGAGGTTGATGTAGAATTAGCCGAAGCCGTACCCGTTTGAACAGTCTGCGTTCCGCTTAATTTGGCCGTAGCCGAATTATCAGCTGTTTCGGCCGCGCAGCCCGCCAGCATCGCCATGATAATGAAAAGAGATAAGAATTTTAATTTTTTCATCTTACATTACCCCCTGGAAATGAAATAAATTGTTCAACATAAAGCGAGTATAAATGACATTTTAAATGATGCCACCCTGCCTATCTTGAGTCAACAGACAATTCCATTACATTTTGCAGAATATTTTATTACAATTCAATCAAATCTTTATCCAAAATATTATCCCGCAAAAAAGCACAGAAAGCGCAGTCCCATCGCCGCGTTTCGCGCTAAACCAATAAAAAGGAGATATTATTTAATTACGGCGTTACCGCAACCTTATCGCTCCGGTCAAGGCTCGTACGCCAGAAATATTTTTGTTATACGATTCATTAATAAAAATATAGTCCCATATTGCAAATGTTGCGCTTGCCGCTATATTTTTTGCAGTGCTCATGCCCTCATATTCCGGACCATCTCGTCTTTAACGGAAAAAATATAAAAATGTTCGTTTGTCAATGATGTGAGACCGGAAAAAGCGAAAGAGTTTTGTCTATGGA